>Ga0307514_10000455_pt1 | contig 87771 bp, 73 predicted proteins | sample 16_EM_MG_FD_203088 | JGI IMG/M metagenome (GOLD analysis project Ga0307514, IMG submission 203088) | Populus trichocarpa ectomycorrhiza microbial communities from riparian zone in the Pacific Northwest, United States - 16_EM | ecosystem: Host-associated > Plants > Roots > Unclassified | place... | reverse complement strand
AACGGAAGACAACACCACCTGGACCCAGTCACAATCAAAAGCGACTTCGAGCAAATACACAGGGAGAGGCAACAGCGCAGACATACTCCACTTCTGTTGATGATGTCAACAAGAGCGTAGAGGAAAACGACGAAAGTGATTTGACAGAGCTGGATATTGAGGAAGGAGAGGGTCTCGACGAGAGCAAGGATGTGGACGAGGAGGAGGAGGATGAGGATGAGGACGATGTAGAAGAAGAAGGCAACGAGGAAGAAGAGCTGGTTTCAAGTCAGGATATAGAGCACAGTGTAATTGCAGTTGCACCACGACGTTGAGTGTAATTAGCACTTTGTATGTATGCTCCGCGAATGAACCAGTCCAGTCACGGAGGTGGGGTGCAGGGGTACACTCCGTGAATGGACCGGTCTCTCCGCGGAGGGACATCCTCCGTGACTGGACTAGAACACAAGATAATAGATCGACAGCCGTCCACATCTATCGGAAACAGTTGGGTCCACTCCTCCTTTAGATATGAGAATATTGAGCACAACAGATTGCAACCTGCACGAAATACGGGCAGACGTATGTAAAACAGTGTTCCCTTCGTTGTTCTTGTGGTCTATGTCAGCGCCAGCTGACAAGATTCGTCGCAATCGCCAGGCAAGTTCCTGGCTCCCGCGCTGTGCTCCTCCTTGCCAGAGGCCCCAAAATCCGATGCGGCCAACCATATAATGAATCGCAGTATTCCCATCTTCGTCGGTTCCATCCAGGCCTTCACCCATGGAAACGAGTTCAAATACCGCACCCGAGGTACGGATCGCCGCCATTCCCAAATCATATTGATTACTTCCGGGAGTGGATATTCCTAGTTGCTGTTTGCATGTTGCGATAGCCTCGTAGAACACCATATCCGGAAGTTCTGACTCGTAGGACCATAGCGTGATACTAGGACTTGCGAACATCGCAAACGTCGTGTCACTATCAAAGTTAAACTCGAGGAGCATGTGGCGATCGTGCTTTAACCATCCTTGTTTCCAAGTAGGGTCAGCAACTAGCACAATGTCTACAGCCTCTCGATAGTGTCGCATATTCCGTTGCATCTTAGGGGATCCCTCCATGGCCAGCCAAAGAGCCCAAACCGCAAGATCGCAATAGGACTTTCCAGTCGGACACTCTTGCTCGATCGTCTCCAGAAACCGCTTAATTGCTAGTACTGTTTGCATGGGCGCTACAAAAATCTCCTGATTGAATAGTCGGTTGAGAAATATTGCGAGCGAGTATTGATGGGGCACTGGATGATCCCACTCATGAAAAATCCCTGGAACCAGTGTTCCTAAGCGGCCAGGCCAGGCCGGCTTTGCATAGCCCGGGCGGGCCGCCCTTAGCGGCGGCTTTTAAATGAGGGCCGGGCCTGCAGGCTTTTTCTTGGCGGCCGGGCGGCTTTTCTTGGCGGCCGGGCGGCCGATCTGCAGGCCCAAGCCGGGGGGCCGGCCTGGCGGCTTTTTCTTGGCGGCCGGGCGGCTTTTCTTGGCGGACTAAGCCTAAACAGAATATTTTGTTCGATAGATTCTCCGCAGCCTTTACTAAGAAAGTCTCCAAAGTACGAAACATAAGCCATATCCAACTCAATCATCGTAGCCCTGCCATTGCCGTATTCCATCCATCAACCAGACCAAGGCTTATGCAGGCCGATGCAGGCTTTTTAAATCACGTGCAGGCCGGCCGGGCCGCTTAGGAACACTGCCTGGAACACACAATGGGTCGCCCAATTCAATGGCTGAAGTCTCTCTGGTAGGGCCACTTCGGGTTAGTGGTTGCCTAACAGGCGTATGATCGCAGACTGTCGCAGAGGATTCAGTCTTATTGGGTGGTGGCTTACTTAGTGATATAAAACCTTGTCCAGCACCCGTGACCCCGACTTTCGACATATACAACAGATGCTGGGTAGGTCAGGTACGGGTCAGCACCTTCAGATAGCAAATATGCACACAGTTCTTGATGGCCGTTTGGAACGGCAACCTTGATATTTATATAATTAGCTGCTGTTGGTACATGTGTCAAATACATTGCACATACATGAAGAAGAGTGCCTCGCGACGGATAGTTGATGCATCCCTTTGTTTCTTCAACATCATGGAGCATAATCGCTTTTTCCGAAAGCATCTGCTGAACTCCACGGAGATCACCACGCTCACAAAGCTCGAATGCCCGATTACCATACGGAATTGTTCGTCTAAGAGGCAAACTGACTGATATCCCCCATGCCGCAATGTTGAAGCAGACGGCAAATCCACGTGAAAGCAACCAGGATGACGGCAAAAGATACAAAAAAGAATGCTCCTGTTCGCCTCGCTCAGTCGAAACCCCAATGGAAACGAAGCTTGTTTCGTAGTTATCGAACTGAGCACAAATGTTCCAACTTGTGTCACAAATCGTCGTATACGTATGCTCTTCTTTGTCCGGTACCCCAGGCGTCCGACGTTGTGGTATACAACAGTTCCATTATGGGAGTGGCGGCAGGGGGCTTATATCTTTTCTTTTCTTTTCTGTTCTGGTCTATCTTTTAGTTTTTCATTTATCAGCGGGGATGAAGGGTAGCGGGGGGGGGGGAGCTCCGCCATCTAGCCGGCTCGCCCGGAGGCGGAGGGGGTTTTTAGGGCCTGTCATACTCCAATAAGAGTGCATACAGTATGAATAAACAACAACAACAACAGTTCCATTACTTGCCGATCTGATAGTACCAATTATATCATTCCTGTGCTCAGCCAACTTTGCCAATACACGTTCAAAGCCACTTCCAGTATCACTTTCTAGGTTCCTTAACGTATTTGAAGTAAACTCCACGTCGTCTTTAATCTCGACCAGGCGGGGTTTGAGATGAGTCTGGATTTCTTCAATGACATCCCGGCCGACTGAAGTAGTGTGTGAGTGAGATGCAGCAATAACACAATCCCGTGTTCGAATTGTAGTATCATGCTGACATTGAATCATATCACGAAGTCGCGTCATCTCTTGGGCCCGATCATGCTCTCGTATGTTCGAAGTGCGAACCATAATTTGTGTCTGGTATATCATGGTCCTTTTTGAGATTAGATGTGATGGCGCACTATTGGCAGAGGTTTGGACAACTCACAAAGTAGGAATCTGAATGGCAGTTTGTAAATCCCGTTTAACAGCCTCTAACTCCCGTACCAATAGCGTTATGTTATTGCTTTGAAGTGAATATTTGACATTCGCAAGTACTCGTTTGCCTTTTCCTTTGGAGCTTAGGTTCTTCAACGTAGCCAAGCGGTCACTGATATCGATAAAACCCGTCAGGCACTTCCGAAGGAGTGTCGATCAACTTTTGACAATCTTCTAAATCTACACCTTGTAAGAGTCCTAGTAGTTGATTAAGAATTGGGTTGAAATCCTGTAGAGCGGAATCCAGCAAGTGCAATTCTTCATCGGCATGTCTGATCTCTCTGGTGAACTGTACAAGCTTCTCCCCGACCATGAAGCCTAATGAAATCACGCCGACCGCGCCACCGGCTACGGAATATGGATCAGACATGTCTGCCGAGATGAAACAAAGCGATCAATGCGAACTGGATAGTTTTCCGGTGTGATCCTGAAGCGATAGAGCAGTGAAGCAAAGGTAGGGAACGAGAGCGATATCCTCGATCTATAGTCCTTAAATACTATAATGGGGTACAAGTTCGTGGTGCAAAAGTAAAACTAGACGTCATCTTACCGTGCTGTGGGATCTGCGGCTGAAGTGCGTAGCGTGGAAAGAAATGGCAAATTCCACGACTCTAACCAAATCAGTTAAACCCTGGTGTGTTGATACTTATCGCTATGTACTCTACTCAGCCTCGACGAAGAGTTTAACGAAGGGATATCCCTTCTTGATGAGCGCGTAGCAGGAGGCTTTGCTAAATGGACGGGTAATTTTTAAGATGGGGGCAATGAGGCAAGTTTATTTCAGAGCTACAGGTGAGGATAGGACCTTTAGGGGCAGTTGAACTTGTTGTGGCTAACGCGGAATTTTTGCGTTTGGCCATGAAGTCATTACGGTTTATATCGTTATGGAGAGAATGAGCCAGTAATATACTGCCATGCCACTAGCCACTAAGAAAACGATAATGGAAAGAGACCGATGTAAACATATTTTGAATCATTTGCTTGACAATTCAATAAGGTCAGGTTGAAGTAGGTGCCATCCTGCCGTCTAGGGACTACCGAATGCACTATGCTACCGACTTTCAACTCGCTCAACCAAGTAAGAATGTGACGTGACGCACTAGCCATTCACCGTAAAACAATATGGAGCTTCTGAAGAACGCAATATCGACGTGGCAATTAAAAATGTGCAGACTCTACATAGCCACCTTAAAATATAGAACTGCGGAGGCTCTTGCATAACTACTAGGACTACATCCTCCGATGATCCTCGATACCAGGGTTTTGGAGTTTACGCTGCTGCCGTACATTTTGCCCGGTAAAGCAATCTTTAAAGTGCACATACAGATACTCCAAACCATATTACCGAGTACATTTCAGTAGGGTATGAAATCCACTGATTTAATCCAGACAATAACGTCGCTCACGAGAGTGAGATCTGGAACTGAAAACTTCGAGCTAGTTCAGTGAAGCTTAATGAGCTATAGTGATTCATACATACCGTACAGAGTGCCAGCTGCAAGATTCAAATGAACGAGACTAACTGGTCACACTTTACTCGGCTCAGCCTCAACAATCAACTGCAGGAAACATACCATGCATGCCAACCCAACCACTAGTTGAAGATTTGAACACTAACATATATGCACAGCCCCACTACAATCATCACCCTAGATAATCAGCCCTCGGGTTGGTATTCTCTGAGTAGCAACCAAAGTTCCTACTCCCATTAATTGTGCGCTATATTGAGTTGGAATTGATTAATTGGCGACGACGCAATGGTATCTGAAAATTAGAATGACAAAGCTCACAAGCTGTATGATCAGGACCTGCAAAACATGGTATAGAAGTGCCATAGATCATTGGCAACTTTTTATATAGTTGTACTCCTTGTGGTCTAAAACTTGCTCTTTTCCACAGTCGAACACCTCAATAGATGGCATTAAAAGGGGACGTACCAAATGCCCTAGTGATGATACAATGAGTTTGTGCATTAGATTTCTGCTTGGAGACTTGGGCACTATGATACGATGGCTTTGAATTGTAGGAGTAGTAAAGGGCAGAGGATGTAAGTGGTCTTCTAATTTATGTGATTGGTAGTGACTGAACTGGTACAGGGGAATTCGATTCTGGCGAGTGGTCGCCACCTGGCGTGTTTAGGCTGGAGATGAACACGAACGACATCGATCGCAGCAACGTTCTTGATTGTCAATATTTCCGTTCGACTCAGTATGGTAATCTGTGAATTTAGCTGGTGAATCAAGATTTGATTTCCCAATCATGGTGTTAAATTTGTTAACAGACCGGAATGACTCCTTGCTGGATTGGGTTGCCTTTCCTGGGGATAATCATAATTTAAAGAGAGAGTATTTAACCAATGATAACAACCCGCAATCTAATGCGTATGCGGAAGACAACATTCTGAGGTAGAAATATTCGTATTCACCCTACAAACCTCGGTATCACCCGTACAAGATCTGGAGTGCAAAAAGAAGAAATACTTAGCGTGGAACTTCTGCGATGGGGGCTGGAACTTATATGCAGCCCCCTGCAGTTGCGTTCTTAGTCGGTGAGTTACAGTTCCAAAGGTAAAGCGCAGAATCGACGAGTAGTTAAGCCAAATATTATCTGTAACAAAGGGCTAGGTTTCTATTTAAGACCTGGGACTGAAGGGCCATCACGGGCGCATCGGACCACACCCATCCGAGTCCACGGTGTCGTGCCGGGGTGACTCGCCCCTTCAAATCATCAAGAGCCAAACTGCGGCAGCAGGCCGTACAGTATCCTCGTAATGACTATTTTGACAATCATCAGTGCGAGCTCCAGAGGTGGGTCAAACTGCGTATCGACCTGGAAAATGACCTCATCAGTGTAAATGACCACTCTGAGTTAGTTTCTGGAAGTCTGGACAATAAGTTACGGTTATCTCAGACTGACTATGACTACCGTACTATGAAAGTCTATGCACATGCTGTTGACGGAGATAATGGGCTTTCGCCCGAGATCATCGACCGGCATTATGTGACTACTTCGCAGTTACGTGGGTTGCCATTTCCAGTATAGCATTGTGGACTTCGTGTCCTGGTTAACATTCTCCTTTTCTGTCGCTTTTTAGACTTGTACATACAGACAGGAGACAACAGACGAGTTTTCCACCACCCACCTCCGTGTATACATGTGAACACATGCTAGGCCTTCAACGTCAGTGTCACTTCCACTTCCACTGGCACTTCCGCATTCTCTGGCGTGACTGATCTTGTCACTGCCTCTAAGCTGTGTCGTAACATGAAAATGTGTTGCAGTAATTACTTAGTATAGGTCTTGTCATCCCTGTCTAGTAAATTTGTATGGTAACCAGCCTCAGCGTACATCTCATCATTAATTTTGTCACTACACATACAAAGTTTGTTTGTTTTATTCATATTGCATTTGCTGTATCTAAAGTATGGCAGAAGTACCGCATGAGATACGCCTTTTGAAAATGGCGTCATGAAAAGACGCCCTGAAGGAGAGATTTCACATGACGTAATAAAGGCGCCTTTTATTGGAAATCGGCTCAACCCCGCGGCCAATGAGGCCTTGTCATTCTGTATATAGAGAGACCGCTAGAGTAGAGAGAACGATATCGCTTTTAGACTTTCTCGCAGCGCCCGCTACCATTTCCAACACCTTTAAAAAATGTCAAGACCTCAAAAGTTGTCAAATCACTTTTAAAATTAGGCGTCAGACTACGTTTTAAACTCTGATAGAAAACGACATTTGCACATGTACACTCCATCGTACAAAATGCATCATATCGTGCCCTTCCTTTCCACCTCTCTATTTGTCATCCGAGTCCTTCACACTTCCTGCAGCATTTGATGTCTGGACTCTCGCCCGCCAATGGCTTCCTAAACCGTGATTGACAGTTATTGTGAGTGGAATATTGAGATAAGACGAGAGAAGACATGAAATTATTAGAATTACGCTTTTGGGTGTGCTGTTTGCCTTCCACCATAAGGTAATTTTAGAGACAAATTGACTTGGAGATTGAGGCACAGATGCCTATAAAAGTTGAAAAGATATTGGGTGATAGGCGATGATGAAAGAGTGACGAGCGGTGACGAGTGGGCGTCGGAGAAGGTCTAGCGGATGACGGAAGGGTGTTGTTGTTGTTGTTGTTGTTGTTGTTGTTGTTTATTCATACTGTATTCACTCTTACTAGAGTATGACAGGACCTAATACCCCCTCCGCCTCCGGGCGAGCCGGCTAGATGGCGGAGCTCCCCCCCCGCTGCCCTTCATCCCCGCTGACAAATGAAAGTTGAGAGATAGAACAGAAAAGAAAAGAAAAGAAAAGAACGGATATAAGTCCACTGCCGCCGCCCCCCGCACCTGAGTCAACCTCTGCGCCTGCTCCATACCGCCATTCATTTGGGCGGGAACTTCCCGACTTCAGTAGCCGCCAGGAAGTCCACCGCCGCTTAGTCGCACTCTTCCATGGAAAGCAGCTCAGAGACCTGCACGTGTCGGCATCTGCCCGCTTTCCAGCCCGTCACCTTTCCCACCGCCTTCCAGAGTGTTTTCTGCTGGTCTCTCCACCGGCTGCAATGGCGGAAGAGGTGCTCCTGCGTCTGGGCCGCTCTCCCTTCACACCACCAGCATTTATCGTCCTCTCGGTGGCCGAACTGTTTTAGGTAGACTCCAGAGGGTGCATGCCCGCACTTTAGTCGGTAGAACCTGGTAGCCAGCGACTTCACGCTTGTCATCGGAACAGGTCTCTTGGTCCCCGCCTTGCCCTTGAGTCTGTAGCTGAAGTGCTTGCTGCACTTGTCGGCCTCCCACTTCGCCTTGGCTGCTGACCTTCCCTCTCAGATTCGTCTAGCTCTATTCGAGGCCGAGGTGTATGGCCGCTCTCTCACCGTGCTTCCGCTTCCGACGGAAGGGTGTTGAACCTTATCCCCTGGATCGTAACCGGTTCTCGGTCCATACGGGCCACCCGCGCAACTACCTCACCACACGTCCAAAAATGGTCGTCAGAGGCCCTCCTTTTTATCAAGTCTTCTTTAGTGTCTCATGAAAAGATGAGTTTCATAAGTCATGTCATCCAAGAAAAGATGCGAAAAGGTTTATAATACTCGCAGGAACCATTTAATAGCAGAATCAGTGGAGAATGCGGCGGATTTACTTGAGTAGTACCCGGGGTACCTATATGCCGAAAGCCCCGAGTGGATGAGACCTGCCAGATGTCAACATTAAAATACTTTCTCGAGTAAGTTTAGGCCAATGACTATTTTGATGCTAAATTTAGGTCCCGAGTAGGGTAAAGTCGTAGTGAGTAAACATAGCCTCTCTGTATGTTCAAGTTTTCTCACTAAGATGCATAATCTGGTTTTATATGCTAGCTGCGGTAGAGAACTACCAATGCGAGGGTTGTTCCGATTCCCCAATGATCAATTGGCACTTGTTACCGCACCTTGAAATTGACACTACTGCCAAAATAGGCACAGGGCATTGTAGTAACTGTCCCATCCCAGTAGCACTCTAGATCGTTATACCTGTACTGTAACGAGCATTAAGGTACCAACATACGTCATCACCAGGCGGTTTTAGTACCACAGATATAGATGTCGACGGACCGCTATTCTCATATTGAACAGGGCAAGTGAACAGATCTTTGGACCCGAAGGTCATGGTGCAAACTTGGGTTGTAAAGGAAAAGTGAGCAAGCTCTAAACAGCATACCCTAAGCAGCGTACCTCTATCTCCCCCAGCGGTTTTACCTTAGTATAAGCCCGCTCTAGCAGGTTTTTTGGTTCATACACCCCTCCACTGATCGCTAATTTTTGTAATACATATCCGCTCTGACTGTGACACATGTATTAAATTCGTAGATACAAACACTTGGTCTGACCTCATACAATGTATCCGCCCTGCGGCCCTTGCCCGGTACAGTACATTCAGTTCGGGGTTAACTCCAAAGCACAGCTGCATTTATGGTTCAGAATATTTACGGTGGAATTCATCTGCATCGCTTTAGCCTTTGAATTCAAAAACGATTAGGTGTAGCTCAGTCAAAATTTTTATCTGATTTAGCATTGCCCTTCTCCGTAGATCCATTTCCACCCTAATTTTCCACTAGCTGTGCGCTAGAAATTTCCTAGTCAAGGTAGATACTATTGGTGTTTTTGCATGAAATATGCAGACGGGAAAACGGATGTGTACAGGGAGACACCAAAGTCGGGCTCGCCCCATAAAATGCGGAAATTCTACACCTCTACAACAATTGAGAGATATTCTAAAAGTGAAGGAGTGATAGTAGGCCACCTGAGATGCTTCTATGAAGTTTTCATTGTTGAGATCAATCGAGTACGAATAGAGATATTGAATTGACTATCGTACAAAAGTGATTGTCTAAAGAACAAAGAGAGAGAGAAAGACAGGCAAATATATGGGAAAGGAGAGACCATACTAGTGGAAGCCGAGTATCACAACCGGAGACCGATGCCGGGCATCACTTCCGGGGTTAGACCTCCTCCTCGGCATGGGGCCGCAAGCCACCGGTCTCATACCCACAGCCTTAGGCCGATGGGAGCTGTAAGCCCCGAACGCCACACAAGCCATCGGGCCAAATCCCGCGCCAACATTCATAGAAAAATATTTGCTGTGTAGTGAATGATGAGGATCTTGGCATTTCTCGTTGTATGGGGGAAAAAAGTCGGGCGCTCTTTTGCCCTGTGTCACCGCGCCCGACTTACCCTTGTATCCAAGTACTTGCAGCGCCTAAAAGGAAACTGGCGGCTGTAGGGCTATTACGACCCTTGTCTGAGAAGTATTCTTCAATGACTCATTCAATGGGATATCCTTGGTATCGGATATAGACTTGGATGGCCTGCAACGGCTTTGCGTGAAGATATGGCGTGTGTGAGGATGTCTAAGAGGGTGTCGGAAATGCACTTTAAAAGATAGCGGAAAAGGCACTAAACGACGAAAAGTGCCTTTCGTTGACTAAAATAACAAAAGAAATTAGGTGTAATAACTAGTGTACTGGTTCTTGTGTTGCTAATAAAAGGCACCGAGAATTGAAGCTACAGAGGAGTTACATAAGGTGTCATCGATTGGGCCTTTTCTCTAATACCTTTTCTCCTCTGTCTTTCGGTGCCATTCCGCTGTGTATGTATCATCGAGTGCCTTTCTTACGATACCTTTCCTCCCGTGCCATTTCCTTACCCACTTCTCTGGGAGAAGTTCCCCCTACTGACAATCCGTGAATCCAACTACAATATGACGTTTACCTTATGCATCCACAAACAGCACCTAGGGGACCCTAGGTTTGAAGGATTCAGCCTCGGACGGACAGGCCGCAGAAATTAGATCTGGCAGACGGGATCGCAATGTCGGACCCCAAAAGACTATAGTTGTCCAGGACTGTTGAGATGCCTGGCGTTATGTGAACAAAATTGTACTCTGTAACTCTTATAATTATGAAGCGCGATGTATTTTCTCTTCGTATTCCACTCTCAATCTAGAAATTGAGAAAATTTAATTAGTAAAATCTCGAGCAAACTTTGATCTAACCCTGTTGACTTCATCTCACACTTCAACTCCCGCCCTTCTCCATCCTCCTCAAAGCACGTAAACTCATTCCCCTGCACAAGCTTACACTCACTCTGCTCTAACATACGTCTAAATCCCCTAGCTGACATGTTCACACTCTTCTCGGTTACAAACCTGAGCTATATCCTGCTCTCTTCCTCGCTACCGCTTAGGGCAGTTAATAGTTCGGTAGTGGACTAGTTCGGACCGCGGGTTCGTGGTGCAGTTTAGTACTAGTTTGGAGATCGGAACTGCACCGCATGAGACCGGTTCGCTTTGGAGAAGCAGCTAGTTCGAACCGGTTCGAACTGGTCCCACAATGTGTTTCCAAAGCTTATATTACTAGCCATGCCGTTCCAATTAAACTCGTACTCTAACTGTTCTTATCACTCTGAAGCACAATTCCCTTCTTATGTTCTCTTCCAATGTTGTCACCGGTCCGGTGGTAGACCAATCTGGACTGGAACCGTCCAGGTCTAGTCCAGTGCAGTCCAAAGATTTTTTGGACTGGCATCGGACCAGTGCGACCTTTTATTAGACTAGTCCAGACTGAGTTTGGACTGGAACTGGACTATATTCAGGGATTCACCCCACTGCAAGTCCATACACCATGTTTTCAATACCAGTATCACCTGCCGATAAACATATCATCCTTTCAAAGCCCAACTTCGCACCGGTATCACATTCCGATGCAGTGACTACACTACTCTGCTTCCACAAATCGCACCAACGATCTCGAAACCGACCTGATCACATTTCTTTCTTTTGTCCAAAAATTGCAAAGTCGACTATCTCCCCATTATGTGATAGCCTGCACTTAGTACTCTCGGTGTCGGTGGTTCCGGGACGATAAACCAGTAGACATTCATTACTGACTTACCCCTCGCATTCAAGCCATATCATGACTCTGGAGAATCAGACAATGACTTTTTACCGTTGATGCCAGAGGTACTGATTTTGAGTCAAGCACCTATTCAAAGTCACCCAACAATAGTTGAGCTTGAGGGAATTTGCTGGGAAATCAAGCGCAGGACCGAAAAGGCTGTTCTTGTGCTGGTTTAGAGAAAGCCAGGCTTCCCAACCGTCCGTCTCGTCCCGGCAGTGCACCCGACCCTGGATTACAATTTTCCGGGCTGACTATTTTTGCCCTAGGGATTTTAATGTCCGGACTATAACCCTACAGGGCCTTACAGTCTTTGCACGGTTAGGGTGATGCGAAAACAAAATGCCACTTATACCCAGCAACTCTGTGAAGCGGATTAGCAGTGCAGAAAATGCGAATCAACGATGTGGAAGTTATGCTGAAGCTGCAAAATACATGTCAAGTCTCCGATCCAACCTCCTGTTTTGGGTGTGGTAACGTACAAGGTAAGTTCGGCTTGGTTGCCTGCTTGCCGGCCGGAATTATACACATCCGGTAACGGTAACCTCCGCTCGGGACCTAGAGTCGCCCGGAACGGGCCTAGGTATTCTAGCCTCGGTCCGGGACGCCCCAGGGCAAACGAAGTATTCAGCCAGTGTGGACGGCGGTGTCGGGCCCCGAAAGACGCCAGTTTGGACGGACAGTTGGGAACACTGCCGTCAGCTATCCTCCCGCTCGCGGATCTGTGTGCATATCCCACATCTATCCCAGTTCTTTCTCTATTCTCCCGTTGTCAGCCGCTCCGTCGCAAACCTACTGCGATGGGCTCAACCCGATTTCCAAGACGGGGAATAGAGGACAAATACTACTACTTCTGTATTTCCTAGGAAAACCCGAAGGACGGAACAGGCAGTGGCTAGATTATATTTGATAGTTCGAGACGAATCAAAGGGAAGTAATTTATGCTTCGAGTATATCCCTCTCGCCACCTACACAGTTCTTCGCCGCCAGGAGGTGTCCCACTCTGCAATCAAGAATCGTGACCGGCAGGATACCCTCCCGAGAAAGTGGCCATCTTGGGCAAGGGGATATTCTCTTGGTCAAGTGGAGACCTTGGCCGGTGAAGTAGAACATTTATAAATGCCTGCCGTGGAGTCAGAATTGAGTTATTCGTTCTTCATAGATTCGTACGACCGCATCATGTATCCTCGGTGATATACCTTGTATGTAGTAACAATTCGGAAAGATTTTGTGATTGATTATATAGGCGGATATAAATCAAAGTTAGTAGGCAATAAAGTTCTAATCCCGATCCAACATTACAGGGATGTGGGGTTTGTTTGAGACAAACATGGCCATTGTCATGTAGATTTTTTCCATACCTCGGTATACAGGATGCGCAATTTCTAGACATGCTGTTATCGTAAGCTGGAATTCTGTTGTTGAGTTATGAAACGCTCAAGATAATCAGAATGTAGCTAACCAGTGATGGATAACAGCATCGGTAAAGTTAGCTGCTATGAGTTGATCGTCGCAATTCCTCGCCTCAACAGCAGACAGATAAACGATGACGAGCATTCCGAGGGTTTGCTTTGCCCTAAAGTCTAGACTAGGCGCATGTAGCTTAAAGGGTACTTAGCTGACACACCACTCACCATATGCCATCACTCGATTTACGTGTGCTACCGCTGTTACTGTAAAGTCTGGACGGAGGTCACCGGTACACTGGAAGTCGGCGAATTGACTCACAAGCTGTAGACTCATACTTGTAGACGCATACACAAATTTTCATTCCCCACCGGCTCCGCCACTGCTGTTGCCATTCCATTGACTTCTATGGACTTCCACAGACTCTTAGGCTCTCTTATATATAAAGGGATAGATTCTCCCTTAGATAGTTCAATAGACTTCTTCTGCTTTACACTTGCAACAACGCATTGACCAATATACATATTGGCCCGTACAGAGCTGTATCAGTACATACCTGCCATTACATCGCTTTTCCAACATCTCAATTGCCTGCTTCTTCAATTACAGCTCTCTTTACTATCTGGTTGTTGTGCGATCGCATTTTAAATCCTAATGAGCTGCGCTATTGCCGCTATTGTTGTTGTTATTTATTCATACTGTATGCACTCTTACTAGAGTATGACAGGACCTAAAACCCCCTCCGCCTCCGGGCGAGCCGGCTAGATGGCGGAGCTCCCCCCCCGCTACCCTTCATTCCCGCTGCCCTTCATCCCCGCTGACAAATGAAAGCTAAAAGATAGACCAAAACAGAAACGAAAAGAAAAAAGAAGATATAAGCCCACTGCCGCCGCTCCCCGCACCTGAGTCAGCATCTGCGCCTGCTCCATACCTCCATTCATTTGGGCGGGAACTTCCCGACTTCAGTGGCAGCCAGGAAGTCCATCACCGCTTGATCACACTCTTCCATGGAAAACAGCTCAGAGACCTGCACGTGGCGGCATCTGCCCGCTTTCCAGCCCGTCACCTTTCCCACCGCCTTCCAGAGTGTTTTCTGCTGGTCTCTCCACCGGCTGCAATGGCGGAAGAGGTGCTCCCGCGTCTGGGCCGCTGTCCCTTCACACCACCAGCATTTATCGTCCTCTCGGTGGCCGAACCGTTTTAGGCAGACTCCAGTGGGTGCATGCCCGCACTTTAGTCTGTAGAACCTGGTAGCCAGCGACTTCACGCTTGTCATCGGAACAGGTCTCTTGGTCCCCGCCTTGCCCTTGAGTCCGTAACTGAAGTGTTTGCTGCACTTGTCGGCCTCCCACTTTGCCTTGGCTGCTGACCTTCCCTCTGAGATTCGTCTAGCTCTATTCGAGGCCGAGGTACTATTGCCGCTATTATCAATACTGTGCTACATGACGGTACATACAAGACATAATATCATTAAACAATGCCACACTCTCATGACTGGTGTAACTGATCGGCGCCTGAAATCTTTTGTATTTTACCTCATAAATTTCCATATTTCGCATGCATACATGCGTATAACTCCCAACGTGGTCCATCAATGACTACCGTGACAAACTTCTCCCAGGCAAGAATCTGTGTATACCCCCGAAAGCTTAATATATAGCCTCCAAATATTATTACTTTATTCTGCCATTTCAGCACTAATACTCTTCATACCCATAATCGGAATCAGGCTAATCATAATCATGATCCTCAAACTCATAAGAGTCAGGCTCATCATAATCATGATCCTCATACTCATAATGGTCAGGCTCATCATAATCATGATCCTCATACTCATAATGGTCAGGCTCATCATAATCCACAGCCTGAAACCTATAAGTGTTAGGATAATAATAAGGATTAGGTTTAGGATTAGGCTCTGGCTCTGGCTCTGGCTTGGGCTCATGCTCAGGTTCGGGCTCGGGCCCCCATCCACTGATCTCAGGCAACATCTGCTCCCATGAGATCCGATTGTTCTCACGCCCAAACATGGCCAAACTTAGGGACTTAATTTCGTCAAGAGCTCTCTCAATTCCCCACTTGGCATTCCACAGAGCGCAAGTGCACGCAGATTGGTTTTTGCTACTAATTTTTGCATTATGGACCTTTAAATCCGTGCCAGCCAGCAGTTTGGTAATATCCTCAGCAACTGACGAAAGGGGAATGTCAGATGGGACGTCAATCGCATTGCTCTTGAGCAACTTGATAGCCTTAAAACCCCAAAATAGTTCGGCGAAAATCATGCGATCGTATACTTTGCCCGTGCCATTGTGACTGGGTAAGAGACATTCTTTGGCGGAGGGGTTGCAATATCGTTCATATGCTTTTGCGCATTCTTCAGCTATCTTCTGTCTTGCTCTGCTTTCTTGCGCCTTGATTTCATCTATACGAGACATGTCAACTCAGGGTCCCGAGAGCGGTAGGAATTGTGTAACCATACCGATAATCTGTTGAGGAATATCTTCACCCAGTTCCTTGACCCCCTCATCTCCTGCTAAAGTAACCTCACGCCCATTGGTCGCGACAAAAGCGCCTGTAGCAAGCTTCATGGTCAACGACTGAAAGATATCGTCGAGACCAAAAACCCACGCAACATACAGCCAACCTCCATCACCCGGCGTTTCGATTGTGCTTCTCAATTTGTCTACCCAGTTCCGGCACCACGGTTGCAAAGTAAAAGCACATTGGTAGTCCTCGCAGACCACTGCAAGAGCATAAAGGTTTGGAAAGTCAATGTCATCGGGTATCTTGTTCCCTAAGCCATGAAACGCATAAAATACTAGGGCGAGTAGCTTAAGGTCATAAACCTTATTGACCTCAAATCTATACCGCTGCATAGTATCGCCCTCTGCAGTTGAACGTGAGTCTTGGGTTTTGAGGCGGCTGGAGTGTTCTGCAAAAGCCGAAGTCGACTCGAGCAAGTCTCGAAAAAATGAAGACGCAGTGCGTAAGGCATGGGAAGAAACCAGAAACGTTGTACCGACGGAATTGTAACCAATCTCCAGGTCCCCATATGGACAAATCTCAACGCAAATACTGTGTTGTTCGACAGATTCTGGGCGAGTAATATCTCGTGGGCTACAATTTCTCCCCAATAGGTCGTCCCACGTAGCATCCCCCGCGGGCATCGTGCTTTTCGCATAAGATGCGATCGTTAGGCCTACAATGCTATCCAACCCTGGATCGAATTTTTTTGCTAGCTCATCCGTGGGTTCAATACAACTTGTGTGGTTTTGGCCGCCATTCATGACATTGCCGAGATTTTGACGAATCGTGTTCCACAAATTTGTGAAATCACCAACGATGCTGTCTAACGTCTTGCTTGAAAGAACGTCCGGCTGTTCGTTGTGCTCCTTCTCCATGCTGAGTAGGCCTAATTCTGCAAGATCCATGTGCAAGAACCCAAACACAATACTGTCGCAGTGCTCTCGGGGGCGTTTGCACTTTACTGTGCTAATGTCGTAGTATATATCGTAGGTTTGCCGACACACGAGTGCAACGCTTTTGCTGGCTATCGCACGATGAGTTTCCATATCACCTGCCACACTAACATTAGTAAGATTGGTTTCGTTCAACGAGGAGTCTTACGTGTAATGCCATCTGGGAGGTGACAATGCATCTTCCTAACCTCGCCCCCAACCATGACCCCGAACCCTCCATCCTCCGTCGTTACTCCGTTCCTCGCAAAATCCTTTGTAATCTGCGCGAATAGCTCCTGCTTCCCAAACACATACGCGGCAAACAATAAATCCTCATACCCTGGCTCTAGTGTAAGCTTCTCGAGCGGCCGAATCCACGGCTTGTCAAACGGACTCATCACCGCCGCACAATCGTAGTAGTCGCAGATGACAGCAATATCGAGAAGATTATCAAACCCAATACTTTCCGGAATTTGGTCGGTCCGCCTGTGGATGACATAGAGGACCACCGCCACGGCTGTCGGATCGAACCCCAGCCCTTCGCCGATAGGCATTTCGTAGAGAGAATCATCGGAAACCGTTGTAGCGGCAGTCTGCGAACGGCGGAGGTCGATGGCTTCTAAAAATCCCGAAGACGGACAAAGACTAGCTCGGAACACAGGCGACGCGCAACACAGTTGGTGTGACGATACGAGATACGTCAAGTTGACCTCGGGGGTTTGTAGCGAGAGTTTCAAGTCCCCGTAGGGGCAGATGATGAGCTGTACTGCGGTCGGTTCGGTGTCTGCCATAGCTGTTGAGTGTGCGGGGCTGATGGTGATGGATCTGATGATATGTGCACTGCGGGGTTCATATATGCGAGCAAGGAGTATCCCTACCGTATGACTTTATTAAACTCAGAATTACCTTCCTAAGTAATTTTCAAACCACTTGCATGTTCATAATACCGCTTGGCAATGTTACTTTTATGCAGTGCCTCACAAATACCATTTTAGCTCTAGAATAGTGTACATGAGCGGAAAACAAAACGCTAAAGCCAAACACTTAACGCCTGAACATGACCTGATCGCAAGCTAGACCATCAAATAAGCACTCGCCTGCCAATACTAGACGGAGATGTTCTGAAACAAGACAATTATAACTATAGTATATTAGTAAAACTAACTAAGGTACGTCGCTACTGAATCAGTGAGAAGTATGTTCTAATCCATTCACGGAGGCGGTTCCTCCGCGAAGTACCCAGCCATTTCACGGAAGCCTAACTTCCGTGAACTGACTGGTTCGTTCGCAGAGCCAAACAAAAATTACAAATACTCTGCTCCGCACCCAAATATGCGCACGGGCTGGCATGTACGTACACTCAGCTGGCTCTACCCAGTTGAATTCAACCAGCGCAACTGCGTAAGTTCAGCGCAGCGCAACTAAGTACGTTCAGCGTAGCGCAACTGTTTCAAAGCGAAAGTCGAGTGGAAACTTCATTGTCATGGCCGAGATGGTGGTGCATAGTGTACAAATACTGGAGCTTCGGCAGTGCCATCTGGTACTTCCAATTTCGAATGAAACACAACAGCTCCACCCGCAAGTCACAATGAAAAACGCCGTCCAGCAAATATACATGGAGATGCTTGCGAGCGTACTGATTCCACATCTGCGGAGGATACCGCCGATGAGAGCAGCGATTTGACAGAACAGAATACTGAGGATGGGGAGGTTCTCGAGGTGGCAGAGGGCAATGAGAAGCAGGGAAATGAGGAGGAGGGAAATGAGGAAGATGGGACGGTTCCAAACGATGACACGGATCACAGTGTAATTGTAGTTGCATCAGGACGTCCAAGACACAGCCGATTGTAGGGATCACGATGCAGTACAGAGTACTTATAAGTTTTGATTGACTCCATGAACGAACCAGTCGGTTCACGGAGGTGGGGTAAGGACTCTACGAACAAACCAGTCAGTTCGCGGAAGGTGAGCCTCCGTGAACTGACTGGGTACTCGGTGGAGGAACCGCCTCCGTGAATGGACTAGAACAAAGTACCTCTAAGGGAGCCAGAAATGTGCTTTTTGTGCCTTTTCCCCATACAAATGAAAAATGAAAAGGCACCGGTTATATGATAAAAAAGGCACCAGGAGGTGATGGAACTCATTTTCGTGGCTTCTGAAAGTCCTAATGCCATTTAATGGGTATCTTTTCGGTTTGTGACTTTTTTAAGACTCCCGCCAAAGGTGCCATAAATCCATGACTTTGTACTACTGTGTTTTTTGAAATGGTGCATTTTCAAGACCCAGAACCCCATCGGCAGTGAGTTGATTGTGCCTCTCTGTGTGTGAAGCTTTCTTCCACTAAGAGGTAGGCACAAATAATAGATTGCGGTTGTTCTTGATTGGCTACTCACCTTCCTTCCTTTTACAACACCCATCGCTATCATTATCCGCCTTATCAGTATGGCAAATCATCATCACCGCCATCACCACCACCACCACCGCGCCACTACCACTACCATTCTCATGCCAACCTAGACTATACCAAAACTGGAGATATCAGGGACAGAGTCGGGTGCAGAAGGCAAGATTTACAAGGCGGGAACTGGCAGTGGCGAGAGCGTTAAGATGCTGTGTGGCTCCTACTAGTGGCTGGTATCTTTAGTCACCGTCTTTGGAGTAAAGTGGTTCTTTACTGATGTTAGTACTTGAAGGTGAAAGGCACGAAAAGGTGCAGAAGACTGGTGCAGAAGACAGGTGCGGAGAAAAGGCACTGGGAGTAAAGGTCGGGAGAAAAGGCATGGGGAGAAAAAGTTAGAAGACAAAGGCATAGGGAGAAATAGAACAGGGAGACAAGGCACGGTGAAAAGATACGAAGTGAAAAGGCACGGAGAAAAAAGGCACCCTTAGAATAGTATTGCGTAGTTCCATTTCAGTGCCATTTCCACGGTGTATTTTACTGCCATACAAAAAACCCCTAACCCACTTCTTGCACTGAAATACCTTTTATTTCCAGTGTATGAAAGGGCACTGTTCTGTGCGTTTTCGGTGCCTCTAAAGCAACACATTTCCGGCCCCCTTAGACCAAAGAGGACTCAATTCGTCTGCTGCACACTGTCATTCTCACGCTATTAACAATCAGTTAGCTCATTTTTCCTTCGGTGGCTGCGTTGATCTTAAAATTTAATTCCTGCTGTATATTTCGTTCGGCCTAACTGGTCAGGGAAAGGCACTTCGAGGCAGGCTTCCCAACGGTCCGGGGTGACTACATTCTTTTGGGGCCCGGCGTCACCGTCCCATCCCCGGGCATGATTTGGGCGGACTAGTCCGTCCGGGGTTGATGTCGGCTGCGCGAGGGTCCGAACAGGTACCTATCGGGGACTGGCGGCTGCCGGAGCTAGGCACCCGGTGGTTGACCTGGGGGTGGTTGCGGTGGTGGGCCTTACAATTAGCTGCAGCTGGTGCCATGATGCAGTGAATTGGTGGTGGTGAGCTTTAAAACAGCAGTATCAGGCGCCGCAATGCCGGTAGAGGGTCTGAATAGAATAAAATAACATAATTTCCACCGCTTCCCACCATTGACTTCTGTATCCCATGACGTCATAGAGACTACAGGACCCTGTAGGTATATAGTCCTAGAACTATTTGCACTGGTCTTAAACGGTCCAGAATTCTCTGCCCCGAAAATCAGAGTACAGTCCCGGACAGAGTGTTGCCCGGACGGGACGGACTATTGAGAAGCCTGCTTCGGGGGTTGTATCACTCAGCTAGATTATTGTAAGTGCGATTAAAACTTGTGATGATTCTTAATAGAGTTTATCTACGTGGGAGCTTGTACTGTACCGAGCGCGATGCTTCGGACGTAGCGCATCACAGGGCTGGGTAGTGAGGTAGATAAAAGTGAGCTTTAGCAGCGCTTTGCACCCCACTGCGGCTGTGCTGGGGTGCTGATAAATATGTGGCTGGCTAGTTAGGAAAGAAATACCGCATGCCGCCCTGCAAAAGACAGAGAATCGGTGGATGGAAAGCGAGTGTTGCACATATTGCACAATCAGCCAATCCCAAAAATCGCGCTTGCAAACCTATTGGGTATTCACTCTAAACAGGTTCGCCCCTGCTCCCAAAGCGCCATAAATACCGATCGCAGAAAACTCCTTCATGCCCGTAAACAGGGATTCACTGACTACTCATGACCAATTGCTCTTTCTTGCAGCTCAATGCTTTAAATTTCTACCTTTCTTTGCCTACAACCAACATATGCACCCAAACCGAGCCTCGTTTCAAAATTTGATCCGCTACTTATAACCTTTACTCTAGAGTTAAAATTTTAAACAATTTTAAGCTCCACCACACATACATCACCGCCCCGAACTAGCATTGAGAAGTATTTGGGGTTACTGTGATTCAGTCACGGACTTTACTTCTTAATACAGCCACTTCGCCACAACTTTAGCGCTACAAAATAAACATATGACACCAGCGGTGCCAATGCATCTCTATGCTGTAGAACCGTGGATTCAAATTACTGGGGTCGTGTCGCATAATCTCGGGGCCGTTCGCGAGCCGGCCCTTTGCCGAGTTTCCAAATTGGTTTGTCCGAATTGCAAACCAGCCAATGAAAGTTTCAATGTTATTCCACGGGTGGCTTCAACTATTCCCTGTTCAAATATGGCCCTATTGCGCGAACTAAACTTGGCCAGTGTAGTTCGTGAATCTGCAAAGTTCGTCAACCTGTTAGAACTTATATCCGAGTGTTGGCTACATGAATGCATGAGGTAAATGAACCCCCCCGTATGGAACGCAAAGTCACTTTGCTTGTCCTTGGCGAATGACCCGACAGCTCTAGGTATCCCTAGCTTGATTGTGGAGCGGCCAGGTGTTATCCAACCAATGGCCAAGGACTAGTACTGGAGTGGCACGTGATGTAGCTTGCATTTGCGCTTTAGACTTTTGCAGTGGATTATAGTATGTAGCATCCTCTCTCCCGTGACATCACATCTGTAGTTTCTCACAAGTGGGCATGCTTAACTGATGTTGACACGGTAGACATTTCGGTCGTTCGGCGCTCTAAGGCATTTGGAAATGTGTTGTGTGGCTATTAAATTTTCCCCATACAAATGAACAGTTGAAAGGAATCAGAAGGCACTGAAACTCGTTTTAGTGCCTTTTTGAAAGTTCTACCACTTTTTATTGATGCCCTTCGGCATTTAACTTTTTGAAAATGTTGGGCTCCCTCCAACATTGCTGTAACTTGTTTTACGCTAGTTATACGACGGCTACGACATGCAACGGCCTGGTACCATCCGCCAACCCACCAGCTTACAGCCCGACGATGGTCAGCGCGACGTGAATGACTTAGGGAGATTTTCAGTCTCAGACCTACGAATCCTGCCTGCTTCAGTTTTGACGGTTGGGGTATTCCACTGCGATAACTTCATATGAAACCCTGGGGGGCGACAGCGAGAAAATTCAACGGGGCTTTGACTCAGTGGGGTAAGAAGGTTAAAGGAGTGGGGGATTAATTTGTTTTGACGAGGGGAACCGGCAGGCGCGCCAGAGTGGTTAGGGTGTTAGGGGAGCCGGGTAGAGACCCGGGTGGTGACACCGGGCGGTCTTTATTGCGGGAGGACAGGAATGTGCCTCGAGGTTACAAAGGGTACGGCTTTTACGACTTTGCCAAGGGGCTGAGAATCCTGAGGAAGTGATTGGGATCTGGGGGGGGGGGCGGTGGAAATAAATAGCATATATGTCATGATCAGTAATGGTCGAATACAATGATTGAAACAAACAAACAAACTAACGTTGCCGTAACTTTCTCTTCTGTTGGGCGGACATTTAGTGTGGTCATCACGTGGCGTTGGTTTAGGGCGGAGCCGTATTTACTTTACTTCTTGTGTACGTGTCAAATAGATGAATAGACAAGTCAATGTACGCATCACCAATTTAGCAGTTGTACCATAAGTCACCGTACGCTTCCCTCTGCGCCAAGATTTGGTCCAACATCTTCAACTGTGAGGATAGTTACAAATGGTACGTTATAGAAAGGGCACAGGGAGACAAGACAGAGAAAGGCATGAGGAGAAATGGCACGGACAGAAAAGATACGGGATAAATGGCATGTAGAAAAACACAAATGTAGAAAAGCATTGCGTAGTCCCATTTTAGTGCCATTCCAAAGTACGTTTTACTGACATACAAAAAATCCCTAACCCGATTCTTGCACTTAAATTCCTTTCACTTTTAGTGTAGGAAAATGTACTGTTCTGTGCCTTTTCTGGTGCCTTTAAAAAAGCACATTTCTGTCTCCCTTAGAGGCGTCTTTGTTTGTTCGCTTGTTCGTACGTTGTTAAAGAGTGGAGAAAGACTTAAAAGCTTACACAAATCACTCGGATAATCAGCCTGCAAATATCGCTCTAGACGCTACCTGAGGGTTTGCAATCCGAACATTGCCACTGTCCAACTGAAATACTTTTTGCAGATGTATTGGCATTGGTGCAAAGGTGCAACTGCAACTTACCGTTCCATATTCGCCAGTTGCTAGCGCTTGCCTGGAGTTGGATGGCTTTGTTGACCAAAAGTTTTTAGCAAGGTTTGTGAGCTGTAGACACAACCTTTGTAAAGTTCGATTAAGGGTGAGCTATCTCCTCTATGCTTCCTAATAGTCCCCCCCGTCCGTGTAACACTACGTCCTAGGCTGGACTATAATTGTGTTTGTTGTAATCATACTGCATTCACTCGAACTAGAGTGTGGTAGTGCCCACCACCTCAACGAAGTTGTCTAGATGAGAGCGCTCCTATCCTTCTGCCCTTCTTCCCCGTAATGACTATGATTTTCGGGGAAGAAGGTTCCGGACCGTTTGACTTGGTTTGACACTAGAGCTAAACTTTCCTAGACTAGACCCCTACGGGGCCCGCAATCTCTATGACGTATTGGAATAAACTGTGGGAGGCTGTGAAAATCATGCTACTTTATACTAGATGGAGTTTTCAGAACCACCACGGGCATTTAAACTGTGCCCCCGCTAGTTACCAGGCCCGCCAGCAGTATCATAGCTAAAATTAAGTCCCACAAACTGCCAGTTTTACGGTCCCTTACCGCTAATTTTTAAAGTCTACCGCGTTGATCTTGCCGGATCTCCACTTCCCGTACGCGCTGGTCCTCTATAGGTACCTAAACAAGGCCCTTGTAATTTCCATATCGCCCGAGAGTGACCATGGCTATTTTCAGGTAGCCTGAGTTTGGACAGCGGTGTCAGACGCAGATAGATGCCAGTTGATCTAGACCATTAGGACTCCTGATCTCGGCGCACACAGGAGTCAATGTGTTGCCTACTGAGATGCACCGTGTCGTCTATCCAATTTCACTATCTTCAACCGTCTCAAGCTTGCTCCTAAGCACCGTCTCCGACCAACCCACTCTGAACATATGGACCATATCATTTGTAGTCCCACGGATTGTTGAACTACAGGACTGTTGGTGTTACATATATGGATCGCCTCCACTGTACGGCTAATGGCTTCAGCTGGGCTGATGGGGATCATGATCTCATGATGTTGGTCATTCCGGACTCAGCTGGAGAAGCCAGCTGATTGCGCATGCATGCGTACAAGGTTTACTCTGAATGCCGTATATAAGAGCATACAAGCTCCCACGTAGACAAACTACCAAAAAAAAACTACGCTTCTCTCTTTCATTATTGTAACAGGTTCAGACGTTTGCCGAGTGATTGTTTCGTGATGCGAGTGATGATATGGTGACGCTGACCCCTAGCACACCAAAGAAATCATATCAATCGCATCTACACTGTGACACAGTACATCATGTACCCAATTTCTGCATAGTCCGATAAAGTACGGGAGGTATTATAAGCCTTCGAAGGAAAGACTGGCAGGCCCCGGGTCCTCTAGAGAGTCGAGTGATTCATCGATGATCAACTGATTAGAGTAAAGCATCACTGCTCCTGCAGCGGCCGCAACAGCCCATAGCTGCAGTAATTACAGTTACAGCTCAGCTACTACTCAGGTATACAAAGGGATTCCTCCGTACTTGCTGAACGCCAATTGTAGTCGGTTTTTAGAGTTAACCGAGAGCCGAATGTAATGTAATAAATAGTGAGTCCCAATATGTGGCTACCGCCTCTATAGAAGCTTCGATATTCTAAAAAAAAACTGGAGATATAGAATGGATACCCTGCTCCAGATAAATGAAACCCTGCAATGGACGATGTCGTGACTGGATGGCGAATGGATCTTTTTCCCTCCTGTTCTGATTGGACTGGTCGGTTGCTAACACTCTCAACCACTGGTTAGAGTGCACTAAGCGATGTCGGGCCTGCATGACTATATATTGGAAATTCTGGTAGTCCAGAGGCTTCCCCGAGTCTATACTAGCTAGAAATTAGGTCGGTGAATACTGCGTGGCAAAAGGCTCTCATCTTGGTTATACTCCCCAGCGTGACTACAGATACATGTTCGCGGAACCTACCAAGTATGTCAGTATGTACTAAGTATGCGCAGTAGCTCTTCTTAGGACTAAGGATTTGTAGTCAGTAACATTACAACCGTGCTCAGGGGTACTTAAAAGTATGGTAACTATAGAGTTCATGATTGACAGGTCCTTCCCTCTGTTAAGTAAATCCTGATCGCCATGGATCATGATCGATTTCATCGGCAATGTGTTGACAGTCTGCTACATATTGACTGGGATTACTCCAAGGCCGTGAGGGATTAGATCGAACGTTCTCGGGCCACAGGCCAAAATAAAATCGGGCTTCGTGTGGTACTTGGTACCGGGTATGATATCTTTCTTACATTCATATGTCTATCTTATTCTCTCTCGGTACCATATACAATTCAACATCTTTATTCGTACTTCATTGTTCTCAACACCACCACAAGTATACGTAAATAAACAGCCAGAGTTATACTGTTGTGATCTAGTTTTGAAAATGACACGGATGTGTCGGTGGAGTCGATGACCATAGTACCGTCGCCACCTGGAGAAAATGGTCCAGCTTGACTGAGGGCTAGTGGAAGCGAATTGGCGGGTGGGAATTGACCGACGGCTAGTAGGGGCGAGCAGCAATGGCCATCGGCTGGCAAAGGCGAGCAATTTGGCCGACGGAAGGGACGGAAGATGGTGGCCGAAACCATGAGCTTGAACTAAAAGTTTAAGCTTCAGCAAGAGCACGGACCAGGGCCGGAGCAAAGCACGAGCACAACCAAGAGTCCGAGCAAGCGCCAGAGCCAGAGCTCGGCCAGAGCTCAGAGCTGGAGCCTGGGCCACAGCCCAAGCTCAATATTGCATGATAGGTCTCTGCCATCTTTGGCCGGAGATGACTCTCGTATGGCCGGAGGTGAGTCTCGTATGACCGGAGATTGCTGTCTGCCTGAAGGGTCTATACATAGATGCGTACGCACGCATTCACACTTGTACTCGTATATATATGGCCGTGTGGCTCTCTTAGATAATACACAATCAAGCTTCTCTAGCATCACTATTTCAACAGGTTATGAGCCCGGCGCCCGCTACTATGAATACTCTATTTTATATCTCACGATCAAAAGCCTCAAAAACCCTAAACCACCCATGACCTTCCCTCTTTGTTACTGTAGCAACAGCTGCACATAAAAACACTAAAACTCAACACCATCCTCACCGTCACCACCTCCTTCACACAGCTACCACATCCACATTCACGATGCTTACTGAAACCTGCAAGAACGATTACCGAGTCATCGCAAAACCTACCTTATTCTCGTCCATACCATTCCCAGCGACGAGCATCTACCAGTCAGATACCACCGCACCATCGCAGACAGCATACATGAGTCAATACCGCACACATCAATGCACTCACCTTCGTATCAGCAAGTGCACTCACCACTACACCAAAATGTGCCATAATCATAGTATTCACAGCGATAACTACAAACGCACCTACCACAATTCGTTCATCTACAATTACAAAGTTTCCTTCGAACAGGAGACAGAGAGAAAGCATACGAAACGCCAATAATCACGCACTGACAACTGCACTCACTACCTTACCAAATTCACCTATGATTAAGAAACGTCGTTAAGCCAATAGTCATTGAGTTTGGAAATGACAACAAAGTTACAATATGCCACTATGGACTCGATAACGTTTCACAAGAGTATGAAGTCAATACTCTCTACACTCCTACGTTCTGGCTCTCTCTTCCCTCTATCAATCAATTGGACATAGCCGGATACACATCCACATTTGGACGCTATAAGTGCTCCATATCATCTCCATTGATCACCATCACAGGCAATCTGGTTAATGACCTCTATATCATATCTCCCGCAACTGCACTCACTTCGACAGTACCAAGCATATCTACGAAGTCCACATCAAGAAGGAGAAACAAGAAGAAAACAAGTGCATCATCGAGCGCACATACCACCGTACCATAGTCGAGCGCACATACCGCTGTCCCATCTTTGAGCGAACATACCACCGTAAAATCATCGAGCGTACATACCACTGCACCATCACTGAGCGTACATACCACCATACCATCATCGAGCCCACATACCACCGTACCATCATCGAGCCTACATCTCACCGTACCATCAATTGCGCACTCCACCGAGTCTACTACTACAAGCTCACTCCACACCCCTTCTCCAAGTGCAGCCAGCATCGTACTTCAAAGTCCACCTACCGCCGCATTTCCAAAAACCACTTGGAAGCCTCTCACAAAGACCACTCAGAAGCCTCACACACTCTCAGAATCACGACTGTAGCATCACAGTCTAGCCCACATTTATCCTACTGCCCTACGATCTCTCATTGATGGGTATACAAAAGATAACTCAATGTGCACCGCATGTATATGGGCCAAGCACAAGCAGAAGATCATCAAAGTCAAGACCAAGCGCACAACAAAGCAATTGGAATCTGTACATTTAGATGTGTGTGGACCATTCTCAATGCCCACCTATGCCGGTAAACGCTGTTATATCCTGTTCTTCGATGATTACACACACTACACCTGTGTTTGGGTGCTCCCTGATACGAAGTCAAAAGCACGCACAATCGAACCTACAAATACACTCACTGCCAAACCGCCATAATACACTCGCCACCGCATGCACAAGACCACATCCACTACCGTACCACTAAGCCTACTACCGATATGAACCTTGACATCTGGAACAACCACATGCAGAAACCGCCATACTTACAACCTGCTGAGCATACAATCAAGATGCAACCTCACTTAGCAATTGCGAATCAAATAACCAGTGCGCACGAAGCTGGTCAATTACCTATAACAGCTCAACATACCACCATCATAATACAATGCACTTGAACAGCTTGATGCAAGCGCACCTCCATATTCATCTACATTCGACTCTCCTCACCATCAAGCAAATTAACTCGATTATATACATGGCCATGCTTGAGAGCGGTATATGCTCCATATCATCACCACCATCACCAGGAGTTATCATCACTACAAATTGCCATTGTCATTGACTTCTAAGACAGAGAGAAGAAGAGAGAGAAAGAAAGAAAGGGTTGACATATGGTGCGGATCTGCGGAGCACACGGGCCAGAAAGGGAGACGTGCGCATCCACACAATTGAGTGGATCGACGGAAAGACAGACATAGCTCGCTTAAGACAAAGAATTTACTATCGTCACTTCATACCACTACTCCTCGAAGCATATTCACTAATAGCAGGGGGGGAGCTCCACCATATAGCCGCCTTGCCCGGAGGCGGAGGGGATATCAGGGTCCTGTCATACTCCAATTAGAGTTAATACAGTATAATTAAACAACAATAACAGCATATTCACTACCACACTCCACTTCAAAGTGCACCTATCACCGAGCCTACAGTTGTACCTGCTATCTGCCATTATTCCTCCACCCAGATTCCAGACACTATTCCTGAGTTAAGATTATGGCACTAGCACCTACGCATATGCATCCTACCAATATACGGCCCCTGATCATCAAACACAAGCACCAAGGCAGTCAAGCGGACCACGGAGCCCTTGAAACTCATGGATTACAAGCTCTTCCGGATACTGATGTTCGAGACGATTATCTGCAGGTCCGGTGGAACCATGATGATTGACTCTCCAGCACCCATGGAGATCTGGGAAGAAGCATTCAACAATGCGGATTACCTGCACCAATAATATCAAAGTGAAGGCTGACCAAGAGAGATTGTGATCAAGGCACCAACGCCAGGCACACACATGCACCCAACGGCCATACCATTACTGATTCACCACGCAAATGATACGGACAAAGACTGTGCAAAGATGGCATATTCATAAACACCCAACGAGTTCGGGGAAGAAGCAGTCAAACACTACAAAAAACAGCTACCAACCACCAACCCCTTCACCTCCTACAGCGATTCAGACAAAGCCAGTTATCAAAGATAAGGATCAACAGACAAGAGAATAGGTAGAGATAGATTGCTCCATAACTGCACAGATACCGGAGATGGACTTATCCAAGTAGAAGACGAAGAAACAGGTGGAGATGGACTTCTCCCAGTACAAGACAAAGAAACGGGTGGAGATGGATGTCTTCATGCCCATGCAGGAACCAGTCGAACGGGTGTAGGCTACAGACATAGTACCCATGGCCGTACTGATGATGATGATACAGATGGCGACAATCCTCTGCCCGACACTGACAAAGCCGTCGAAATCTCCAAGCATGTACACCTGTGAAATCACATCCTTCTGACGAGGAGGTTGCACCCCCGATGTCTAGAGAAACCATCGTTTACACTTGACATCTCCACTGCATACTACAAGATACAGCCTGCCCAGCAGTGGCTATGACCAAGAAGTCAATACTACTATTGAACACAGATCATGCCTGCAATCACTACATGCCACAACTCGTACCACTCCAGGCCTCTGTGGAAGCAATGATATGATTATTACTTGCATCTAAATTGATCAAAGCTGGCAAGCTACAAGCACATAAAACTTGAGTACGATTTATACTCCTATTGATAAGCTAACTATATAGACACCTCATCTCCCAAACACGAAGTTGATGACAATCTCTACACGACACTGCCAGAAGGCACTGATACATCTACGATCTTTGGCAGACTCACTAAAGCAATCAACGGCCTCAATCAACCAAGCCAGCTATGAAGATCTACAATCCAGGCAACCGAATGGAAGTGGTATAAGTCCTCTGTGGTTTTATGAAGGTGATGTGGACTCCTGCCACTTCCCGATATCACTTTAGATTTTGACCTATGATAATTGCGAACGAATGCAAATATGAGATACTAAACGAGACACCTCACGAAATACCGAACGAGATACCGAACGAGATACCGAACGAGATACCGAACAAGATACCGAACGAGATACCGAACGAGATACCGAACGATATACCGAACGAGATACCGAACGAGATACCGAACGACTGCGATATGGCTACCGAATTGGTCCCAGAGGCGATCGAAAATGACCACCCACCATATTCACTAAGATCTCAAGGCAAAGGAAAATCTACTGAAGCTGCCTACCGAGACACGTACCAAGAAGTCAACCAGAAGGTCACTAACATTTACCCGAACCACATTACTGAGAAGCATCTACTTGCCAATGCCAATGACTACGGAGGTATCCAATGGAGCATGCGGAATGCACTGTACGAGGGCTTGGAAGAGCACATCCGCACTTAAATACATGGTGAGTATAACCACCTACTGAGATACTGACATGATAGATATGCCTTATACGATTGACGATCACCAACAGCTACGAAATATGCTGGGTGGCAGCGGAAGCTCGCATCGATGATGAGTTAAGAGCGGAACCTCCCATTGATACTGAGTCAGGGGCAGAAGCTCTACCATCATGGAAGGTTGGATTTAAGGTTGTTACACTTTGCTTTTGGATAGATGGATTTCTTTGTTTTACAGATGGGCATCCTCAGGCTACGGTAGTACTCTTTCCCTGCTCACTTTCGCAGAGTTTTAAGGAGGCTACTATGGGAATCACTCTGTTTCATCTTTTCATTTGTTTCTTGCTTAAAAGCGTATAGCAAGAGGGGGAGTATTGCATGATAGGTCTCTGCTATCTGTGGCCGGAGATGACTCTCGTATGGGCAGAGGTCAGTCTCGTATGACTGGAGATTGCTGTCTGCCTGAAGGGTCTGAACATAGATGCGTACGCACGTATTCCCACTTGTACTCGTATATATATGGCTGTGTGGCTCTCTTAGATAATACACAATCACGCTTCTCTAGCATCACTATTTCAACACTCAAGGTTGTTTGCGCCAGAAGCCCAGAGATGGGAGGGATGTAAGGAGGCCAGGAATGAAGCAGAGGAGGTATATAAGAGGAGCAGAGTGTCAGTGGTTGAGGCAAAGCAGCGTGTCCAGCTTCAAAAACAAACACACCACATCGTCTCATCTTTTCTCTCTCATACACACACTCCTCCTGCATCGTCTTCACTGTCACCCATTTGACACCCACCTAGAGCCCCTCATCCAAAAACTCCAAACAATGTTGTCACACTCCAGCTTCATCTACGGCCAGTCAAGCAACAGAAGCCAGGCTACAGAACTCGGCAGCAGCAGCAGCAGCACCAGTCGCCAGCTGCGCAGCAGTACCTGCGGACACGACTCCGCCCCAGCATCCCATCAGATCCAGGGAGACAGCCCAGCAACCCCGCCCAATACCCCGGACACAATACACCTCTGGAAGGATAGAGCAAGCACCTCGAGCGCACAGTCAGGCACGAGCAGTTAGAACATATCCATTCTCGACATCTACGTCATACTCGCCGCCATCAGTGCCGCTCTCCAAGCCCACCGTGGACCAGGCCACCCAACAACCCCGAGCACGCAGGGCATGACAACCACCAGCACTGGCTTAATGGCCAAACCACCACGTAATGACCCCATGCTTCTTTCAATCGCAGAGATATTCCCAACATTGGACACAGCAGTCGTGCAGTCCATATACACATACAAGTTGCAAACTGCAAGCTTCCTGAAGATCGACGCTTCATTCACTGACAAAAAGAAATGTGCACAATTTTACTCTTTCGGCATGTGAGAAGCCAGCCTAAGCTGCTCCACGACCTGCAAAGATGTCAACCTTGAAGAATCCGAATCAATATCCCACATGATGTGCCCAAGCATGGTCTATGTAGTAATCTTATGCAGATTTGCACCGCCACAGCAAAAGATCACATTCGCCCTCGCCATCAGGCCATATGTACATACACTGTATGAACACCTCCGCATCCCCGCATGGGACACTGTACAAAAATTCCATATTGTATTCCACCAAAGGAGACTAAGCTGAGATGTATACAAACCATCTGGCTGGAGCACCCCCAACCAGGGCCCCGTGACGGCCCAACTCTTCAACAGCATGCCCGCCAATAATATACCCGCCACGCAACGAGCTCACATAGCTGGTGCCCCACATGGCCCTGGCAACCACAGCAGCTCCGACGACCAGATCTGCAACAACTACATCAAAGACCCTTGCACCTACCCGACCTGCCACTACACTCACGCCTGTATGGTATGTGAGGGACCTCATCCAGCCCCAAAGTGCAGCCTGAAACAAGGCGCGCCCCTGAGCCAGAGCATATCCCGGTGGCAATAGGGACCTACAGGGCCTCTAACAGACAAAGGGACAATGCCCCTGCTGCTCCGGAGCCCTCAGCTCCAATTTCGGTTCACACTCTCAGACCCCTGCCAAAAACACTACAGAAATCACGGACCTCAACTGGAAACAGGATGGGACAGCTGGCTACAGAACCACCCAAACCCAGGCCTACAAAACATGCTCATGGACATAATCCACTATGGAGCGTTCGTCAGCTATACAGGACCACTGCAATTCCTTGTCGGGGTAAACCTGACATTGGCTCTCCACAACTCCACATCAGCAAAATGTATTTTAGTCACTGGAAGCCTCCAGGAGTGTCTGAGAGGATGTGGAGTGTAAACTTAGATGCGTCAATTTCAGGAGAGTATCAGACCCTACGAGGGAATTCGTGCCGGCCTTCAGAGTAACTGGGAGCGCTGACGACAATCCTGGGAGCACCTGCGAGCGCCAATGACAACCCTGGGAGCGCCGGCAACAGGTCTGGGAGCACCTCGAATCACAGTAGAGCAGTCTGGGAAAAACATTTTCTTTGGGAATGGTGCTGGTGCACCTGAAAATCATAGCTACTAGTTTGTATTCTCATCTATGTATCTATGTATCTATGTATCTATATAGCTACCCATCTTCACAGGGTATATCTGGACTGGCTGCAGGCGGTGCTTGAGAGCAATTTGAGGTGGGTCTGAAAATCAGGATCGAGTTAACTCAGAGATACACTCCGAGGCAGTGATCGAGCAAGTTCAGAGATGCACTGGGAGGCCGTGATCGAGGGAACTCAGAGATGCACTTGGAGGCCGTGATCAAGTGAGTTTGGAGATGCACTTGGAGGCCGAGATCAAGTTGAACTTAGAGATGCACTTGGAGGCCGTGATCGAGTGAGTTTGGAGATGCATTTGGAGGCCGAGATCGAGTAACTCAGAGAAGCACTTGGAGGCTGAGATCAAGTTGAACTCAGAGATGCACTTGGAGGCCGCAATCGAGCATGTTTGGAGATACATTAGGAGGCCGCGATCTTGTAACTCAGACATGCACTTGGAGGCCGTGATCGAGCGAGTTTGGAGATGCATTTGGAGGCCGTGCTCCTATAACTCAGAGATGCACTTGGAGGCCGAGATCAAGTTGAACTCAGAGATGCACTTGGAGGCCGCGATTGTGCGAGTTTGGAGATGCATTTGCAGGCCGTGATCGTATAACTCAGAGATGCACTTGGAGGCCGCAATTGAGCATGTTTGGAGATGCATTTGGAGGCCGCGATCTTGTAACTCAGAGATGCACTTGGAGGCTGTGATCGAGCGAGTTTGGAGATGCATTTGGAGGCCGCGCTCCCATAACTCAGAGATGCACTTGGAGGCCGAGATCAAGTTGAACTCACAGATGCTCTTGGAGGCCGCGATTGAGCGAGTTTGGAGATGCATTTGCAGGCCGTGATCGTGTAACTCAGAGATGCACTTGGAGGCCGTGATCGAGCGAGTTTGGAGATGCATTTGGAGGCCACGATCGTGTAACTAAGAGATGCACTTGGAGGCCGTGATCCAGCGAGTTTGGAGATGCACTTGCAGCCCATGATCGAACAAGATCGGAGGAGTACTTGGAGGAGGTCGATAAGAGGTGCAGCTGATGGTGAGACTCTATCCATCAGTGAGTTAAGTCGGAACGGTGGGAATATGATGAGGTGACATGACCTTTGAGCTCTCATGGAGAGCTGGCTGGTGGCGGTCGATCTTGTAGGGAGGCACGCCGGAAGCTGATACTACCTTCAGGGGTCAACTCGCAATCGTCAGAATGAAGGGAAGACAGACAATCAGGGGATGATGCAGTACTCGGTGTATGCAGTGCTCAGTGTATACTTTACTCGGTGTTGACTCATGATCATGGCAGGAGAGACAGAGAGGGATGACTTAACTTTGTGTTCTGCAATGATGGTAGAGAAAGAGAGATGGGGGATGAAGATGGGAACGATGTGGAGAATACAAGCGGATATGAGAAGTCAGGGGTACGACTTGTCTGATTGGGTTTAGGAGACCATGTATTGGTGTTTTTACCGGCCGGACCGGGAGTAGTACCTGCCGTATCAGGAATGGTAAATTGACTCGCACACGGAATTCTCTTAAGTCCCAGTTTCTCATGTTGATTTACCCCATCTCCTCTCATCTCTCTCTTTCTCTACCATCACCTAAGAACACGAAGTTAAGTCATCCCTATCTATTTCTCCATGCAATGATCATGAGTTAACACCGAGTACAGCATACACGGAGCACTGCATACACCGAGTACTGCATCATCCCAAGATCCACTGACTCCTGCTCCCAGCCAGTCTCTCATCTCTCGGCGGCGGACCTGATTGTACTGAACTCTCTACATTCTCACCATTACCAGTTAACCAATGAATAGAGCCTCAGCTGCCGTCGCGTTTTTCTCCCGATCTACCGCATCCAGATCGACTACCTCCAAGTACTCCTCCAATCTCGATTGATTATGGCCTCCAGGTGCATCTCCAAACTTGTTCAATCACGGCCTGCATGTGCATCTCTGAGTTACACGATCTCGGAATCCAAATGCATCTCCAAACTTGCTCGATCACGGCCTTAACGTGCATCTCCAAACTCGCTCGATCACAGCCACCAAGAGTATTACTCCGCTCGCATGATTACTGCTTCCAAACTCGCTCGATCGCGGCCTCCAAGTGTATCTCCAAACTCGCTCAATCACGATCTCGGAGTGCATCTCTCAGTTCACTCGATCACGGCCTCCAAGTGTATCTCCAAATACGCACCATTACCGCCTCCAAGTGAATCTCCAAACTGACTTGATCACGTCCTCCAAGTGCATCTCTGAGTTACATGATCTTGGCCTCCAAATGCATCTCCAAGCTCACTCGATCTCGGCCTCCAAGTGCATCTCTGAGTTACACCATCTCCAAACTCGCTCGATCACAACCTCCAAGTGCATCTCTGAGTTCAACTTGATCTCGGCCTCCAAGTGCATCTCTGTGTTACTCTATCTCGGCCTCCAAATGCATCTCCAAACCCGCTCCATCACGGCCTCCAAGTGCATCTTTGAGTTCAACTTGATCACGGCCTCCAAGAGCATCTCTGAGTTACTTGATCTTGGCCTCCAAATGCATCTCCACATGCTTTTCCAAACCTGCTCGATCTCGGCCTCCAAGTGCATCTCCGAGTTCAACGCGAACTCGGTCTCCAAATACATCTCCAAACCCGCTCGATCTCAGCCTCCAAGTGCATCTATGAGTTCAACTGGATCTAGGCCTGCAAGTGCGTCTCCAAACTCGCTCGATTGTGGCTTTGAAGTACATCTCCCAGTTCACACGATCACCGCCTCCGAGTGCATCTCTAAGTTCTCTCAATCAAGCATTTCCAGGTGCTCCTGCGATTACGCTCCAGTACCGTCTGCAGCCAGATTGGCTATATGAATATATATAGAGTGACTTAGATAGATAATACATGCCATATTATGATGTAGCGAATGTTGTGACTGTAACAAAGATGAATCTGATAAACGAAATGCCTTGTGGCTATGGAACCCTATGAACCACTGCTGAGAGGAGAGAATACGGCACTAAGTCTCCTGCGGAGCTGCGCAGAGGTCTGAAGCTGCTCTAGAAGTCTCCGTAGACCTGTACAGACGTTTCAGCTACTCCAAAATTTGACTATCCTATAAGTCAAATCTCGTAGCATCCTGAATGCACCTCCAGAACTGCAGGTGCTTTCAGGAGTACCTGAGAATGCTCTTGAAGAGTCTGAGAGCACTTTGCTTAGCTCCAGGGGGGCCTGGGAGTACCTAGAATTACTTGGAAGCACCGGTGCAGTCTACGGGAGTGTCTAGGAGGTGTGCGTGTGGCTTCCAGACCGATTTGCATTTTGCTGATGCACCTTATTCACGAAGACATCAAAAAACGCACGACTACCAGCGAAATCCTCAGACTCACACCTCTGGCAGCCAAATATATAGATCACTACTTGGACTTGCACCGAAGTAAGATGGTACCTGGAGGAGAATCAACCACCTATCATGGCTAAGTAGGCATTCAGTCACCGAGTATATGGCCCAAACATGGGGGACACTCACATACACCCGATTTAACAGCGCCGTAGCCGTAGTACAGGCCTGCCAACACAGAGCAGGTTTAATCAAACGATACCTCACAGATGCGTCTCGTCACATTCTTGTCAACCCCGACGACTCATGGCTACTAGGATTTAACTAAATGGGAACATGGTGGTCTGACCACTTTCTCCCATTGAGCGGCTGCACATCGCCAGCCATCTTCGACCTCTTTGCATTGGCCTTGAAATGGATCCTCCATTCCCAACTGGGGTGGAAACATACATTCCACTATCATGACGGCTGTCTCACAATCTTCCCGCAATCCGCAACATTGTCCCATCCGCCAACCAGGTACAAAGCAGACTTCAGTCAGATATGCAGCGACCCAGCATGAAAATGAATCTCTGTTTATTATGATTGCAGAAGAGCGAGACCATCAATTACCAGGCTTTTCATCTATTCCTCCAGTGAGGACAATCTTCTGACTAACGCCACCACATTTTGACATCTCAGAGGTATGTTAGCTAAACTTCCTGGCCAATCTCAGCCCGCATTGGTGGGAAGTTGCGAATGATACCCTCAAACTGTACGGAAATGTTCACCCTACTTGGAGTATTCCTTGGACTGAGTGGTTTCATTCTGCAATTCGAGGTAAGTCTTGAAGTGCTTGCTGAAGGAATCTGTATTGCGGGAGGATCCACTCCAACTTATACTCAACTCGAAGTATCCCTTCTAAGTATCCCATTATCTTGTCTTGCTATCGGACATGATATTTGGACTTATAAATGTACTATTAGATGGTTCACTTCGAAGCTTCAGTCAGGCACAGACAGTAATCAGAATAGAACAAATATACCGTAGCTTTCCAATCTGAATATATTGTTAAGGCTTGTTCTCTGTCATGAGAAGGTTGCCATCTATACCAGTGGAGAATTGAGAGGTCTTTATACCTCTTTCTTCTGCGCTCTAACTGCTAATTCTAACTACGCTTTTCTCTAGATAATCTAATACCATTCCCTCATCCCCCAAAGCCCTTGCTCTGCTAACCAGTCGGCCTGAACTTCCCCTGAGCAAATGGTATTCTTCCAATGATCCAGTCTTTCCGGATGAACAGTATCTTTCTGATATACATCTGGAGACTGATTGGTATCCATCGGACTGTTGTCTTCTGGGCCATCTTCCGCATTGTGCCATTCAACAGCCTTCCCTCGTATTCTGCTGAAGTGTCCTCATCCCACTGCTCATAGCAATTGCCAATCGCAAGATACTTCATACAGAGGTGACGATAGCTGACATCATTCATCATATCCCCCCATAGAGAATATAGCAATGGGTGGTTGCACTGTATTAACAAACCACTACTGCTATGATAACACTCGAGGGTGGGTGGTGATGATGTAGTCAAGGGACATGTGCCTGGTAGTCATTGGTGTGGCGATAGTGCTGGCTTATAATTGATGAACGTTATTCTTTCGCCACCTGACCTCATCTTTGAGTGATATCTCGTGACCCTGGAACCGTGATTACTCCAAAGGTGTAACAGAATTACTTACCAGCAATGATTGTACCAGTCCAGAAGATCCTAGTCCACGGTAGGGCTCAGTCCAGTCTGGTTTAATGGGCAGGTCGGACTGGACCAGACCACAGACTACCAGTCTTGGATTGGACGGGCTTGGTCTGGACCGATCTATTTACGCGTATAATTTTGACATTACTTTTTTGCCAAGTACTACCAAAAACATTACTCATCCTCACTTTTTATCACTACTCACCCCTGTATACCCACTCTGGTCGAAATTGTACCACTTCTGTCTGTATTTTCGGCTCCATCGAGATATATTTTCCCCATTAAAAGACCAATAACTGGGAAGTTTACAAGACGCGTACTTGTCCATCATTCCGCCCCTCAGCAGCGCCGGAAAGCTCCAAATGGATGCCGTTGTCGAGTTTATACGACAGCGCACGCGAGAATACGAGATGGTAGGACGTTGGGAGAGGGTTGTGCCGGTATATATAACATTGTTCCTGGAATGCAAAACATTAGAAACAGCACACCCTGTTTGTCGGAAGGTTACAGCGATTTAATACACCTCTTTTGGTCTGTTTGCTACACATTGAAGGGGCGGGAGAATCAAAAGCGCACAGATGGCGTTAAAGATTGAGGGAAGAAAAGGGGTGCGATTTTAGAGCTCGATATCCAGGGAGGCTCGGAGTCTCTGTCTGCTCTCATAACATGCTTCAGAAAGTTATACCTAAAGGGTCGGTATTTCGACCTACCGGAACCAGCGACGGAGGCATCCGGTGACGTAGACAATTTTTTCCATCACTTCATGCTATCAGAAACCATGACAGTGGTGCCCTCGGAAGTGGAGCAGGTTGTGGCCGAAAATGCCAATAATAAAAGAGATATTTTTGGCTGGACCCCACTTCATTATGCTGCGGCAAAGGGAAACGAAATGACCGTACAGTATTATTGAAGGATGGTGCGGATCCGAACACTACAGATTTGGCTGAATCGACTCCTATGCACTATGCTATTCAGGATGCAAGCGGGCTGGAGAGGCCTGATTCCGAAAATGAGATCTGGAATCAATAATGTGGGCTCTTTTACGGAGCGGCGTAGATACTGAGATTCGTGGCAGGGATGGCATTGCACCACTACACTGTGCAGCCAGACTTAATGGTAAAGTGACGGAAATACTACTTCAAGCTGGAGCAAGTGTCGATATCCAAGATTGCTCTCGAAAGACCCACCTCCACTGGGCTGCATACCCCGGATGTGTCGATTCAATCGAGGTCTTATTACGGAAGGGCGCATACGGAGGAGCACGTGATGACTACGGAAGAACTCCTCTACATCTAGCAGCAGTAGCAGGTTGGGAAGAAGGGGTGAAATGGATGATGATGGGCGGGAATGTAGAACGAAACTCGATAGACCAAGATGGCAGGACCCCTCTGCATTTGGCAGCTATGGGTGGGACTGAAGAGGTGTTGCGTTCGTTGCTCGGCGATGTGGAGGACCGTGGCGAAGACCAAAATAGGCACAACTCCGCGATCAATGCAACCGACAACAATCGCTTTTCACCATTCGATCTTGCAGTCGTATTCGGATATGAAAACGCAGTCCGACTGTTTTTAGAGAGATACAACGAAGTAAATGACCCGAATATGTTGGAATCATTTGCTCTCGCCTCTGTGTTGACTAAGGGATTTAGCCCGCAGGCCATTGGGACTAAGATATGCACGAGACTTACTGGGCTTGGTACGGAGCCTATTTCCCCGCTAGCCTCAGGCTTGGTATGGAGCCTATTTCCCCGCCAGCCTCGGGCTTGGTACGGAGACTATTTCTCCGCCATACTCGGGCTTGGTGCAGATGCTATTTCTGCGCCATCCGGGGGCTTGGTGCGGAAGGTATTTCCCCACGAGCCTCGGGTTCTGATTAGTGCTTTCTGAGTATTGCTTTCTGATTAGTGCTATCTCTTGTTAATTCGCTCCTAGTGATTGAGATGATTTTTTTCTCTATATATGTCTATCTTCTTCTCTCTCTGTACGATAGACAGTTCAATCAATCATCATCTCTCTCACCCGCATTTGATTGTCTTATCAGGTTATGAGCCCGGAGCTTCCAAGTTCTTGGATATCAGAAGCATACTTTTACGAAAGATAGTACTCTGTTCTCTGTTGTGGTGTGCCTGCTGTATCTGAATCTCCGCTGCCCTTGTGGATAGACATCCATTAGTACAATTTTCATCATTCCCCCTCTTCTACTGTAAGGCTGGAATCAATATCTATTAGTAGAATTTTTATTGTTCACTCCTGATCCTCCATCATGTCAATCTCAACCTCCATCTCTAAACTCAATGAGCACAACTACCTGACATGGGCAATAGAGGCTAAAGATCTCCTGAAGCATCTTAAAGTCTGGCAAGTGGTTGACAGCTCAGAAATGATTCCTCGCCCTCCTGCTGCATCGGCAGCATCAGGATCAACTACTACTCCTACCGCTCCAGACCCTCTCGATGCTACATATGACTTTCAACCCCAATCAACCGATTCTTCGTATCTGACACATTTCGATAACTTTCTCCGAGACTGGAGAGCTTACTGCATCAATTACGAAAAGGCGAATGGCACCATTTGTGCGCTCCTGGACCGGTCCATACGCAGTAGATATAAAGATGACTAGTTTAATGATCCAAAGGTATTATGGGAAGTCATTCAAACCGATTTCGAAAAGATCATCAAGCTTGATGGTCGATTTGAGATAGCAAAGCTAACCGACTGCAAACTCGAACTATACCCATCCATCTCTGAATAGATCACAGCGCAGGAGAAAATACTCAATGACCTTGCGATCTGCGATATGGCCATTGACGATGCATGGCGGATATTCTAAATCCTCTTAAACCCAGTGTTCTCAACCGTCCCGTCAGTCCGAAACTCGTCGGGACGGGTAGGACGGAAACGGTGCCGTCTTCTTGAGGCAGGACGGTGACGGACGGAGTGGACGACCGGGGACGGAGCCTTGCCATCCTTGTGCGTCATCTGTCGATATCCATGGATTTTTCTCCGGGTACATACAATTTATATAAACTAGCTACAATTATCCAGACTGTGAAGCAAGATCCTGTTCGTCATTCTCCTCTCCTGGCTCTTGAAAAGTATAGCATAGTAATTGATATACAATCTATGCATGGATGTATCCATTTATATATCTCTTACCGTGGGCTCTCAGGATCGAATTGGGTTACATCTAAGAATATACGGTAGCCGCCCAATGTTGGCTGGAGACGGTAGATGTCGGCCGGGGACAGTCAAAGTACCGTCCCCGGCAGACACCGGCCATCCAGCCGTCATTCTTATGCCCGACGGGAAGGACGGCTGTGGCGCCATCCGGTCCGTCCTGGCAAGATCTCGGACTGCATGCCGTCCCCGGCCGTCTGACAGAACGGTTGAGAACACTGCTTAAACCTCTCAAATACTGATGAATGGCAGGACTTTGTCTTGACGCTTGATCTCACCGAGAACACTGATACGGTTGCAAACATTATCTCCCATCTACTATCATTCAAAGCCACTCTCCGCAGCGCAAAAGGCCTCTCTCCCGATGCCGCATTATTTGTCACGAAGAATGGCCTTGGCCGAACTACACAGGTAGATGGTACGAAGGGTGAAAATCGAGGTCAGAAGAGTCAAGGTATCGTGTGCCATGGATGTGGCGTGAATGGGCACATTAAGCCGAAATGTCGAAACAAGGATATGTGGGCCTCATATGCTGAGATGAAGTCAAAAGTTGATCCCAATTTTGCTTCAACTGAATTGACTCCGGCTGCCAATACTGAGTCATTTCTCTTCTCAATCAGAAAACCGAATCCAGTCCATGAGGACACAGTGATCATGCTGAATGTGGCCTCAGAGAAGCAGCCTGCCAACTGCTGGATTCTTAATACCAGTACGACACATAACGTCACCGGCAATCATCACCTCTTCCAGTCCTTTCATCCCATGGCAAAAGATGAGCATCAGGTGAAAACTGCAAACAATAACTTAGTCAATGCCTGAGTCTCTGAAACGATCACGTTCGATGTCGACAGACCAAGTGCGAAGCCAGCGAAGATTGTGCTCCAACATGTCCTCTATATGCCTCCTTGTGGCACCAATAACCTTCTCAGTCTCATCCAGTTGATGCGGAAAGGAGTGAACTTCGAGTTCAATTGGGATGGAGCAATCGCACATTTCGGATCAGTACTTGTCTACCAAGCTCCATTGAGCTACAGTCTGTTCATTCTCAGAACCTCTCCATCCACCTCATCAACTTCGATGGTTTTTGATACACAGAATCAGGTCAAGAATACTGAGATATACTCTGGCATTCGGCAGAAAGTTGACGAGAAAGATATCCTTCTCTGGCATGTTTGCCTTGGTCATCCCTCTCTGCCAGCAACCAAGTGGCTCCCCAATAGTGTCAAAAGGCATCCAATTGAATGCCAGGAGCACGTCAGCATGCGTTGGTGAGGCCTGGATGAATGGAAAGATATTCCGGAGACCTTTTCAGCTCTTGACTTCGGAAGATAAAGCCAAAACCCCACCTCTTGAGGTTATTCACTCTGATGTGATTGGGCCCATGCTGACTCAGACGATGGAAGGTTACCGCTATATTATTATATTCACCGATGACAGCTCGAGATATACTGAAGTTTGCTTCATGAAGCCAAAGTCAGATGCCCCAGCGAGGTTAAAGGAGAATTGTGGAAGGGGAGAGACACACCATTCGAAGTCGAAGGTAAGCAGGATCACAGTTGATGGGGGAGGAGAGTATGGTAACAGAGAGAAGTTTCTTGATTATCTGGCACAGGAGGGTATCAGCACCATACTCACAGCAGCAGAATAAAATATCAGAGAGATGCAATCGCACAGTACTGGACCCGGTGTGGTCCATGCTCATGCATGCTGGGATGCCAAATACGCTCTGGGATAACGCCGTTGCCACAGCAGTCTACATCAAGAACTGACCACCAACCAGAGCCCTCCCGAATTCGAATCCAGATGAAAGATGGACTCGAAAGAAGCCAGACATCTCACACCTTCGTATCTTCTCTTTCTTGGCATTAGCCTGGATCCATGGTGATCTCCGACAGACGCATGATAATCACGCCTACAAATGTGTCCTTCTTGAATACTCGGCAGAGACATCGACGTTGTACTGAGTTATGGATATCTATATGGGCCAAGTGTTGATGGCCTGGGATATCAAATTTGACGAGTCAATCCTCTACCACCAGCTGTTGGGATCTCAATGAACAAAAAAAGTCATGCTCAGGCCAGCCAGCGAGCTTCTGAGTGGTGAACCTGCTCCTCTTGTTGAACCTCCCCAACAGCTCTTAAAGGCTAAGCCTCGACCAATTGATCCAATTGACGACTCGGATGATGATCTATCACCACCTACTGATAGCCCGGAGCCAGATCGAATGCTTAAAGAGTGAGAGAGCTATCTACAATCGACTGCTCTAGCCTCATCTTCTCAAACTCAGAGTGGAAGGAGCACAACCAGCATGGCCATGATCATCAAGCCAGGCCCAAAGACTTGCAGTGCTACCTTGAACTCGGAGGATGCTGAACAATGGTCGGAAGCGATTGGCAAAGAAGTGTCATCCATAGAGAGCCATGGAGTGTGTACCTGTGTTGAGAGGCCACCTGGAGATGGTAGTATGATCGAGAGCCAATGGGTGATGGGCAGGAAGCTTTTAGCCGATGTTCAGACTGAAAAATTGAAGGTCCGACTAGATGGTTGTGGAGATCTGCAAAAGCCTGGAGATTACAATGATATCACATCTCCAGTCATTGATTCGGCCTAAGTTCGACATCCCCCCGTCCTTGCAGGCTAGCATGAACTTGAGATTGCCGTACTTGACATCCCAACTGCTTGGCTTGGCTCCCCTTTGCAAGAGACTCTCTATATGCGCCTCCCCGATGGCGAGTGTCCTTTTCAGCAAAAAGTGAAATTAGGTTCCGAAAATGGACCCCACATTCCGATCCATCTCCACATTTTGTACAAATCATCCCAGTGACTTATTTGCAATCGTCCACCACGCTTCGAAGCGTTCAATGATGTGATCACATAGTCGCGACACCTCAATACGTGTTTAGTCATTTAAGCTAATGTATTGCACTTGTTTCTGTCACATTGTTCATCGAGATTGTAATCGTTTCGACGGTTTTTTGAACTGTTCTATTGATTTCAAGAATATTCTTACCTATTTAATCACTTGAGACATCGAATATACACAAGCTTGCACAACTCCCATTACAAAAATTAAGACACCCAGAGGAAACACATCAGAAATTTATATATCACTGCAACAATTACTTCCAGCATCTAGTCGAATAATCTACATGTAAAACAAATTGAAAGCACTCAAGTCAATAGTGTTGCTCAAGTACCACCGCGAGCTATCTGGCTGCGGTGTCAGCGGGACAAGGTGTACAGCTCCTTGGATCGCGCATATAGAGACGATATAAGTGGTTTCAACACAGAACAGAGGTTTACGACGGTAGCTTCCATCGTGCAAGGGTTGTATCGGAGGTTGATGCATCTCCTTGACAAGCACCATACCAGCAGTCTGACGTATTGGCCCTGTTGCAAATGTCTGAACCAAGACAAGAAGCCCTTTAACGCTCGATTCAGCATCCTCGACGACGAATAGACACTTCAACTGTGCGGAAATGCGTCCTGCTGTCGACTTAAAGTGGCTTTCCGCACTCGTCCCCATCCAGAGAAGCAATGTATCATTTCATGGTGGCTTATGCTTTCTCCACCTTGTAGACCCAGTGCAACGAACCATATGAACTGCTTTCTCATCGCATTGAAAAGACGTCACCGGAATTGCTACTCCATTGTACCGAATGAATTTTCCATCGTTGAGACGACTGAAATGTTGGTCCTGATCGACGTAGTCTGTGAAGTTGGCAAATCTCTTGAAACACCAAGAAATGTGATTCTCTAGCTCCTCGTTTGCCATTGCACACCACTCGGCCAAGTCCTCAAGGGTCTTGATTTCTGGTCGCGGGTTTTTCATCATTTCCTTGATAGGCGCTTTGGTTAGAGGCATATCATCTTCGCGAGGTTGTTTCGCAGTGTTTGCATTCAGCTCTCATTACTGAAGCACTTCCTTTCAGGCTTTCGTTCGCAAAATCTGCAAGGCACCCTCATGACAATTCAATTGTCGGTACGCTTGTTTAAGACCCATCATCGCTGTTTCTGGAAGTTCAGAGCTTACATTTCCGAGGTTGCCAAGCTGGTGGATATGGTCAGAGAAGTGGTTCAGGAGATGCATCTTCACAAAGTTGAAATCCGATTCCTCGAAAAGATGTTGTGCAATGTCTGACTTGATCTGCGTTTTATCTTCATCAACTCGATGACGCTTTGCAGCCACAGAAAGTGTGTTCCAAGCGCGGTCACTCTCCTATTCCTCCTGTTTGTCCAAACTTAGCTGCGTTTTCAAGGCTTCCAAGAACGTCTTTGTCGATTTACTGGTGCGGAATCGACTGAAAACATCCTTGTGACAAGTAAACTCCTCCAGATAATTCTCCATGTACTCAATTGTGGCCTCAGTATGGTACCGGTATTGTGCCACAAGGTGCAAATACACTAAGTTTTTGACGCACAACAGGGCTTCTGTGAAGGGAATCTTTTGGCTCCCCATAGGGTTTAAAAGAGTCGCCGCGAAAACTGGAACAATCCCACGCTCGAGTGCATTCATCTCCTTACCACCCCATCCCGTCACATGGCTATATGGCTTGTTGAATCGAGCGAAGACAGGATATGGAGGCATCGTTGCCCAGAGCTGGTTGAATTTGTCGATCCTGGAATGTTGTTCAAGGAAGAATGTTACCCAGTCAATCAAATGCTTCAGCATACCGAGGTAGACCGTATGAAGAATATTGGGTACGATAATAGTCGGCGGAGAGATGCATTTCGGATTCCAGAAGACGCCTTCTGAGGTTCCAACCGCTTAATCTTCCAGATATTGTCTTGCTTCCTGTCTCTCCATCTAATCTCCCTGAGTCGCGAGTATCATTTGTCGCAAGTAAAGCCAATAGTCTGTCAATTGCCACGACGATGAATTCCCTTCTCCTGTTAGGGGGATACTTAGATACCAAGTATAAGTACTAGTATAGCCCTAGATCCTATTGTTTTTGGAGATTACGAATAATCTCTACTCGTACTCTAGACAAGCTTCGAGATTGTTCTTGCTGCTATGAATTCCTTTTGGCTATCGCTTGCCTGGCCTTATTGTGTTGTCTCTTTGATCAACGAGAAGGTTGATTTTCCGCTTGCCGAATATTCCTCAAAGTACTATGAAGGCGATTTCTCAGGAAGGAAACTATTGGTGGTTGTTCTAGTTCGGCCCTAACATCCCGAGCTATGTCTCTAGGTGTTGAGGAGATTTCTCGATCGGTCATGGTTTGACGGGTTGCATGGTTATCGATATGGATCATAAGTCCCCTATCTAATCCTATTACTCCGGCTATCCACCAACAACAATTGGCGACAAAGAGGTATTGATTTTGTCGGGCGAATGCTATAATCTTTCCTAAAGCGTCTATGTTAACGTCGCTGTCGTTTACGAAGGTTATAGTCATTCGTAGGAATACTTATTAAAGGTGAGGGGCTGCCGCTACAGAAAGCTAATAGAATTTATATAATAATGGGTATCATAAAAACTCAATAATAAATAAAGGTATTCTTTCGCTAGTAGGTTTCTGACTGTTCACTGCTCGAGCTTGTTCCTTCAAATTGCCTGGACAATCGTCATCTCTTTATTGTCATGTTCGAGGGACAGTATTCTTATCGCCCAGACTTCCATGCTATGATTCCGCATATCGCATAATTGCAGTGTTATCGTTGCGTCTTACATTCTACTGAATGCGCCCCGTAATTCACTGCCATGCTTCCCTTAGGTTATCGTGTTAATATAAATGTGGTTTTGAAGCATTACGCTTCTGATTAAAGTCAGGCCATCCATTATATTAAATTATGTTGAATGACATATCAGATCAGAACTTCAACTTGGATATCTCGCTTCCCATTTGTTCAGTAGCTAGAACATCTGACGACTCTTAGTCTTATCAGTGCTTATCACAATATAGCATTAATAGCTCTTCACTATTAATTGCCTCGACGTTTAATTTGGCAATTCGGCATTCTGTCAGAGATTTAATGGGTGACCAACCGATACTCTGCTAGCGTAGATAATGACACGTCAACCTCGTATTCATGACGAGTTTGATGTTGCAATGCATATGGTCTTAACTCAATAAGCCAGTTTGCTTCTGACCTCTTATCTTCAGCCAATGTCATTAATCCCTCAGACACTGCATGCTTAGGTCTCAACCTTCCGATGACCGGGGAGTGCCGCAAGTTCTCTCACCACTTAGCGCATGAGCTTGTAGATCCCTCGTACTCGCATATTGCAATAACGTCTGCTGCACACGTAATTCTGCTTAATCGCAACTTAACTATGTGATATCCCGCTAAATAAGATATTGTAGGTATGGCCAATAATCATGTGCACTGCTGAAGGTTTTTCACTTCCCAGTTATGGCGACATAATTGCATCATCATAACTGAATCCACTAGTGCGACCGTAGTCTTCCACCATTTGATCGACATGTGGCTCAAGTGTAATCCTGTTAAGGATCACTTGACTGACAAACACGTTCACGTATTCGTAGGTAGGTGTTTTGCATATGGACATTGTACAAGATTTGCCACATGTACCTGCTTCATTCAAACATGAATCATTACCACTGCTAGAGGAGAACCCCTAACACTAGCTCCCTCTCTAGGACCGGTGACCCAACGGTAGTTCCATCTTAAGAATTGAATCATAACCAAAGTTTTTTGAACCCAGAATCAGCGTCGTGCATAACACGAGTATGCTTTGTAACCTCAATGGTTGGTATAACTTTTATTGTCTGTTGACACATAAATTAAAACATTTTATTGTCCGTCAACACATAAAGTGAAACATTTTACCGTCCGTTGACCCATAAAATAAAATCTTTCTCTTAGACTTCGTATTTTAGTAAAACTCTTTTAATAATTACTGCCGTCTTTTGCGGACAATCTTATAAGATGCGTTTACTCCTTGAAAGGTACATACACATTCTTGCAATTTTAACTCATTTACTCCAATGATACATATAAGTTTCAGAATTACTCTGAAGCCCCATTTACTTCATTGGTACATATAAGTTCTCAGCAAGTTGAAACAACTTGTATCGCCATTAAGAACAGTAAAGAAGTTATTCTATACTTGTTCCAAAACCAAGCTCATGCTTGGATGTCTAGACTTAACAAAATGAATCAGGACACTAAACGTTCCTTGGATTCATTATGCTTTCAAAGATATCTTCAAATGTTTTTAAGAAACATTCCAACGATCTACTATCTTGGCCTTGATGGTACCACCCACAAGAGGGTCAGATAGGACAATTAGAACATGCCCGAAATCATTCAATTATGTCTTCTAAAGTTTTTCGACCCAAAATCTTGCTTACAATAAATAATCATTCAACCTGAGCTGTATTCGAGCCTATTGAACACAATTCACAGGTATCGAGCTTAAGCCCCTGTTTTCCTTTTTTATTCAATTGCTTAATTGATTTTGTTAATTAAGATAATGGTATCTTAAGTCCTCATATTCGAGAGTACCTGAAGATATCGTAACATATCTTCCTTTCCAATGTAATATATTTTCGATGAATAGGCGAGAGTAATAGTATCATCCTTAATTCCGGTGTCGTAATGTATTTTTTAAGAATAGTTGAAAATAACTGAAGATATCATAATCCTCGATTCCGGTATCGTAATGTATTTCTTTTTTACTCCTTCAATTGATACAAGTTTTAATCACCGGTAGGTTAAAGTCCCCACTCGTATTCTTTTGAAGGTACATTTAAGGTTCTCAAGATTAAACAAGTTGATTCGTAAATCAAAATGTCTTTCAAAAGAATGCTATTAACACTAGTTTCTTACAACCATGGGACATGGTTATAAAACTCTGGTTAACCCGAATCCTGACTTTTCCGTTAAGAAAGTCCATCAGGCCTAATAGCAATTCATTCTAAATCTCAATAATTATAATTACTATCTTCACTCATAGAAGATAGTCAGGATATCATTTGTCTTTATCGAAAGTACTTCAAATATTGTTATGAGAATACCTGACAATACCATAATGTATCATCGTTTCTCTTTTTCGAAGATAATTTGAATATCGTAATGAGAATACCTGAAGCATACATAGTATAACCTCGTTTCTCTTTTCCAAAGGTAATTCAAATATTGTTATGAGAATACCTGATAATACCATAACGTATCATCGTTTCTCTTTCTGGAAGATAATTTGAATATCGTAATGAGAATACCTGAAGCATACATAGTATAACCTCGTTTCTCTTTATCAAAGGTAATTCGAATATTGTTATGAGAATACCTGATAATACCATAACGTATCATCGTTTCTCTTAAAGGTAATATCATAATGAGAATACATGACAATACCACAACGTATCATCGTTTCTCTTTCTCTAAGACAATTCGAATATCGTAATGACACTTGATTTACCTCCCCCTCAAAAAGGTGTATCTCCGGGCACCTTTCTTTTTTGTTCCCTCATCTTGTTTAGACTATATCTCAGATACTATGTCTGAGCACCCGCAAAATGTACGACTTTTCTTTTTATTGCTTCGTCCTTTCAGACTATATCTCAGATACTATGTCTGAGCACCCAATGCTAAATCCTTATCCTTAACGGATCCTTTCAATGTACTAAGCATTGAAACTCAATTAGTAATAGGAAATATTTTTTAAGGTGTAAAACATAATTTATCAATGTAAAAATTTTTTGAAGTATTCCATACGTGACGTTGCCCTGCATGAATTCCCATAGAAGTAATATCGATAAGGTAATTATCATCATAGTACCGAAGTAATATATAAAAGTAATATCAACAAAGTAATATCGAAGATATAAATTACCGAAGTGACCTATAAAGGTAATATCAATCAAGTAATATCGAAGATATAAATTACCGAAGTAACATATGAAGGTAATGTCAACGAAGTAATATCAAAGATGTAAATTACCGAAGTAATATATGAAGGTAATATCAACAAAGTAATATCGAAGATATAAATTACCGAAGTAATAAATGTAGGTAATATCAATGGAGTAATATCGAAGATGTAAATTACCGAAGTGAAATATGAAGGTAATGTCAACGAAGTAATATTGAAGATGGCAATTACCGAAGAAATATATGAAGGTAATATCAATGAACTAATATCGAAGATATAAATTACCGAAGTAATATATGAAGGTAATATCGACGAAGTAATATTGAAGATATAAATTACCGAAGTAATATATGAAGGTAATATCAACGAAGTAGTATCGAATTTTCGTGGAATTGGTGGTGATGGCAATACAACTGCTTCACACCATGGTCTTTAACGTCAACTGATGATCTTTTATAACTTTTTCAAAAAAGTGACATCCTAGACGTCTAAAAGCAATTTCTCATAATCTGCTTTTTAGAACAACATCCGCTCGATTGATATCGGGCTACCAATTACGCTCGATGGCATCCCTAAGCTCAACATCTGGCTAATTCTCAAACCACTCCCGAGACTCAGTTTCCCTTAAGTCCTTTCTCCGACTGTATGATGACCACTCGTCATCTACCTCAGATTCCTCGTATTCTTCTGCTATTTCCTCAGAATACTCATTATTCTCACCTTCTTCCTTCCATTGTTGCTTAGCTTCCTTAAGCTCTCTTTTGAATATTTTTTGATAATATTCTTTGGCTTCATCCCAGCCGTTACCAAGGCCTTCTAAAAGCCCTTGGTTATAACCGTATGTATAACCGCTGGCTTTTCCTTCGTTATACATCCTCCAGTCTCGAGGCGTGTATTTATTGCTTCTCGCATATGCGATCAGAATAGATTCCTCGAATTGATGAATCCATTCCGGAGGTGCTGACCATACATTTTCTTGCCCAAATGCATAGTATTGTATGAGCATAGATTGCTCAATAATATTTCGTAATTGAATCATTCATATGGACAATACTATAATGATCAATATATCGTCAACGTTATCCATTGGAGGACACGTTAGGTTCACCACTGGCTGCATTTTTCCGATGATTTATTGTCTTCACAATAACACCACTCGGTTTTATCGTCCTTATTGCAGTCGCAATTCCACTCGTCTGCCCACGAGTGATATTCTTTCGAGTGGTGTTTGAATACTACGTCGTCAATCGTAAGTAATTTGCGTTAATGGGCGATTGTCGATAGTATTCTACCCAAGGTTTAGGTGACTCGGGTTCTGTGTGGAAAATTGGATTGATACAATCGTTTTCTTCGTTTTCGTATAAGTTACTATCTATCGAGCAGAATACTTGGAGCGGTTCGTATTCGAATAAATTTGGCTTATACCCGGCCAAATTGAAGACGTTAATTGGCATATATTTTAAGTTTCGGCTGAACATTATAACGCCTGACGAAATGTCGGAAATATTTTCTGGTTGATAATATTCGATTTGTCGTTCCCGAAAATTAGAACATTTGTAATATTACGGAATAAAATTCTGTCGAGTAAGATATTCCCGTGTTGTTACTGATATCTTAAAAGGTGTCGTAACCGTGAAGTTTGGTAATTTAGTAGACACTACTACCAATCCAAACTTTGGTAATGATAACAAGAACGCTCCTTGCTTCTTTAGTCCTTTGTAAATTTTAAGTTCTTTTTCCAACATATATAATAACCCAAGAGCGATTGGTTATTATTCATTATACTGTTAGGGGGACCCTTAGATACCAAGTATAAGTACCAGTACAGCCCTAGATCCTATTGTTTTTGGAGATTACGAATAATCTCAACTCGTACTCTAGACAAGCTTCGAGATTGTTCTTGCTGCTATGAATTTCTTTGGGCTATCGCTTGTCTGGCCTTATTGCGTTGTCTATTTGATCGATAAGAAGGTTGATTTTCCGCTTGCCGAATATTCCTCAAAGTATTATGAAGACGACTTCTTGGGGAGGAAACTATCCGTGGTTGTTCTAGTTCGGCGCTAACGTCCCTAGCTATGTCTCTAGGTGTTGAGGAGATTTCTCGATCAGTTATGATTTGACGAGTTGCACGGTTATCGATATGGATCGTAAGTCCCCTATCTAATCCTATTACTCCGGCTATCCACCAACAACAATAATCTGCGACAAAGAGGTATTGATTTTGTCGGGCGAATGCTATAATCTTTCCTAAAGCGTATATGATAACGTCGCTGTCATTTTCGAAGGTTATAGTCATTCATAGAAATACTTATCAAAGGTGCGGGGCTGCCGCTACAGAAAGCTAATAGATTTATATAATAATAGGTATCATAAAAACTCAATATTAAATAAAGTTCTTCTTTCCCTGGTAGGTTTCTGACTGTTCACTGCTCAAGCTTGTTCTTTCAAATTACCCGGACAATCGTGATCTCTTTATAGTCATGTTCGAGGGACAGTATTCTTATCGCCCAGACTTCCATGCTATGATTCCGCTTATCGCATAATTGCATTGTTATCGTTGCGTCTTACATTCTACTGAATGCGCCCCGTAATTCACTGCCACACTTCCCTTAGGTTATCGTGTTAATATAAATGTGGTTTTGAAGCGTTACGCTCCTGATTAAAGTCAGGCCATCCATTATATTAAATTATGTTGAATGACATATCAGATCAGAACTTCAACTTGGATATCTCGCTTCCCATTTGTTCAGTAGCTAGAACATCTAACGACTCTTAGTCTTATCAGTGCTTATCACAATATAGCATTAATAGCTCTTCACTATTAATTGCCTCGCCATTTAATTTGGCTATTCGGCATTGTGTTAGAGATTTAATGGGCGACCAACCGATACTCTGCTAGCGTAGATAATGACACGTCAACCTCGTATTCATGACGAGTTTGATGTTGCAATGCATATGGTCTTAACTCAATAAGCCAGTTTGCTTCTGGCCTCTTATCTTCAGCCAATGTCATTAATCCCTCAGACACTGCATGCTTAGGTCTCGACCTTCCGATGACCGGGGTGTGCCGCAAGTTCTCTCACCGTTCAGTGCATAAGCTTGCAGATCCCTCGTACTCGCATATTGTAATAACGTCTGCTGCACACGTAATTCTGCGTAATCGCAACTTAACTATGTGATGTACCGCTAAATAAGATATAGTAGGTATGGCCAATAATCATGCGCACTGCTGATGGTTTTTCACTTCCCAGTTATGGCAACACAATTGCATCATCATAACTGAATCCGCTAGTGCGACCGTAGTCTTCCACTAATTGATCGACATCTGGCTCAAGTGTAATCCGGCTAAGGATCATCTGACTGACAAACACTTTCATGTATTCGTAGGTAGGTGTTTTGCATATGGACATCGTGAAAGATTTGCCACATGTACCTGCTTCGTTCAAACATGTATCATAACCACTGCTTGAGGAGAACACCTAACATCTCCAAACACCGAATTCGGTGGTTCGCACACCAGACAATGGCGCTGCTTGATTGACTACAAGTGAATGTTTTCGAAGTTGTCAGCCGTCCTTGCACTGATGACAGGATAACATTGCCGCATCCGACCGTCTGCACAAAGCATAAGCTTTCAACTGTTCAAAAGCGCGTCGAGTGGACGAAAAATATGTTCGAAGTCCTTGCTTTAAACCTCTCGATTGTGGATGCGTTGTTTCTTCATGGCACCTGTTTTTCCATGTGCTTTAAAGTGATATTTCGGAGGAAAGGGAAGAAGGGCAACAACAATGCTTGCAAGATGTGAAGGCTTTGATCAAATCGTCGAGTCGATGTTTCCGAGACTCATATATACTGGCCATTCCTTCCTGTCGCCCGAATTGTATATAAGATGTGTCTGGTCTGAACTGGCGAATAAAGGGACAATCGTAGCTCCATGCGGCTGCCGTAGCTAATGAACTTGTCTAAATCATCAAAGCTATGATGAAATTCCACTAACGTACCTGTTCATTCCACCACCAGTCGCTTGATTTCACCTCTGAGTACATACATTCCTCAGTATCAGTGAATTCCTTTCCTGGAGCATATGACATATGTTCCCTGAACGCAGGCTGTTGCATGAGGAACTCAATGCATTCAACAGGATTGCGGTAAAAGAAACATGTGTAATCATTGTAGCGAAGACTGTTTGGATCAGCCAAACGATTGGAAGACACTTTGCCAGATTTCCAAGAGTCGATGCCCATTATGTAGGACATTTTGTTCAACCTTTAGAATAAAGTGTGGGACGAAGTGAAGTTGATGACGGTTGTCATCGTATGGTTCCTGAAAACCTTGTTGATAGCAGCTCTGCTCCAGTTGTGCTTGACGCACCAGTGCGCTAATCGATACTCCTCCTTGAAAAAAAACAGTGACCATAGATCAATGTAACTGTCAAAGATATCGAAATACTCGTTAGTTATAGGCTTGCCGGCTAGCCGGTTGTCGAGGTGTGGAGTACCACAAATACGTGTCCGAACTGGAGGTTGCTCTGGATCAATACACGCATTCTTGCTGTCGCATTCTGTATCGCTGGAATAATTGTCAGATGGGTGGAGAAATGGGCCGTGACACAGTTGATAAACGAATGGAAGTAGAATACTATCGTGCTCGATTGCAAAACCATCATCTAGCAGTTGTTTGGCTGCTTCGAATACTATCCTGTCTTTGTGGTCACGACGGAGGTGAGTGATGTTAGCACTGATCTAGAAGTAGGTCTTCGAGCAGTTAAGACACTGTTGATGAATATTCATGTTTCGTTAGCAACATGAACTGTCGCAACAACGTTAAGAAGCGTCTCGACGGTCTTTTACCCACTTACACCATTACAAGCCGACTGTCCTCAGAAAAAGGCGCACCGCGATTTTCTTTGTCCAAAAAAGGGTCCTACCACTCTCATAGGATTTCTCTCATCCTTCTTCACAGGTTTGCAAAGTATTTACTCGCTCTCTGAATTTCAACATCCCTTGGATCTCGAACAAAATACCCCATCTGCATTCAGCTCGTCAGAGCAATTGTTTTGCACCCTCACAAGACCGTTCTGCACCCATTGCCTGATTTATGGTTGTCACTTTATGTTAAGTTTGTACCATACATGAACCATGCTTTCTCCTTAGATACTGACTCAGCGATGTCATCGCGGGGTAGAAGAATCAGGGCAAAGACAAACGAGTGAGATATGGCTGCAGTACATGCTTTTAGTGGTCTTTGTGATGAACTTAAGTGTTCAGTCGACGAATCAGGGGGCTTAGATGATGCTAACAAAATTGCGTCCTGTCTGAATTGCAGCCAAGATGATATCGCCGGATCAAGAAAACCCTCCAAGCCCATATATATTTTCGCCTTGCCTGCCCACCTTACTTACAACCTCCAGAACCTTCCACACACCCTCCTCACCTCTGCTACCGCATTGCATCACCGTGGACGATATATTCAACACTTTCGATGCTTGGTTAGAGTAACAAGCATTCGATATCCACCACTCAATCATTGACCACCGTTGAGAACCTAAAATGTAATGTAATGCCTTCTGGTTGCCAAAATCAGTCATTGCAGATGCTAATACAATCCAGATGCCGACTCTTCATGTCCACATCCGGGGCGAGAACGCCGGTGTCGGAGTCAGCCAATGGGCAGCAGATACAATGGGGATTTGGCAGGATAAGGGTGGCTTGAAAACACAATGGATAGATAATAAAGTGAGGGAGCGCATCTCGGAGATTGCCCAGTCCTTGAGCATCATCAACAAGCAAGGCGCCGACCCCATGCAATGGGATCTCCTAATCGATTGTTGCGTTACTCAAATCAGTGAACTGGAGTCTGAAAAGCCCCTTTGGAAGCGGTACATGGCAGACGAGACCAAACTTGATGGTCAGAAACTCAACGCAGCCCTGGACAAGTTCGCTGAGGTTGGCCTTCGCCAAACGAAGAATAGGCTCGAAGAAACACCGACTAAGAAGAGGAAACTTGTGCATGTTGGTATGTATTTCATCGCCCCAATGCTTCTTTTGCTCATCCTGATGATGGGTAGATCCAGAAGACGACGAGGAAGGAACCTCAGGTCACAGTTCTTCGCCGATAAAGGTGCGTTGCGACCCGTCGAACGATTTCCTTGTCGATCCATTTAGCTTTAGCATCGCCTATGTGGATCCCGACATTGCTGGGAATAGGGTGGGTGATTACAATACTCAGCTATTCTCAGGGCACTGGCCTGAGGATGATGAATCGATACTTCTGATAGTTACATCAATCGTCGATACGACCATTTCGTCAATCATGACTGCTGCAATCGCCGGTCTGCCAGACCCCAGCTGGAAAATCCGAGAGATTTGGGGCTGCCAGGGGGAGCCCAATGGAGATCGTGGTCTGTACCCGCATAATGTTATCCCAATTTTCAATAACAATACTGCTGCCGGATGGTTAAAGGCGGAGATGAAATTAAGCAAACCAACGCTTTTTTGCGTGGTTTATCGTGGCCAACAAGCCAACAGCACAGATGGTGCCAAGATGCCTATGCGTGGTGGCCGCAGCTACCTTCCTCTGGATGACTTCCTCCCAGCTCCAGCAGAGGATATGCTCGACAATATCGGGGAGGAATCCGATGACGATGGTGAGACCCGGCGCCCAAATCCAAGAAGCTTCCGGACAACGAAAACAGGCTTCCAGAAGTTTTAATGGAAGCTTCAAAAGAGGATTATCAGACAGCAGCGATACCTTGAAGTCATCCGAAACCAGGCTCTTGGTCTCTTTGCCAGTAACGAGCAAACCGTTGTTGCAGATAAGGATATGGCTTGGCTACGCGAGTACGATCACATTGTGAATCCTCCCCCTGCAGACTGTTTGGCCAATAGAAAGCGTCCAAGCAGCCGCCAGCTGCATATTAGTCATTGTGAGGATGAAATGCACTGGCTGGATGGTTGTTCAAGGATTTGCATTGTGGGTGGGTATTTTTCTGACACTTTGGAGGGTGGACGGATGGGTGATAATTTGGAGTTTTTTGGTGAGCTTTTGGGTCTCTTTTTGGTGTTTTGTTTATTTTATTATTACATCATTCATATTCATGCATGAAAGACTGTGTTGAGAGTTCACGATGTTGGGATTAATCGTTGAGACTTTGGTTTTTGGGAATGGCATATTGGCAGCAATAGGACTCTGTATATGGGTATTATGTAATTGGTAGTTCGGTATCTTTACCCAGCAGAAGTTAGCCCAAATGATTAGTGAAACGTGAATGCTCTGTAGCTCGTTGCGATAACGATGTTCAACAACGGAAGCCAATTAACAACCCTGCAGCATGCTTCTCACCTGCCATTCTCAGTTCCAAGTTCCCGTCCATCCAAGGAGTTGGAAGTGTGCGTTGCGGGACAAGCCAAGATCCTTGGATTGTCAACAGGATAAAAAGACCCATCACGACGATGCTTTCAATCATATCAATGCTCTCTTTCCTTTACACAAAGCTTTAATTCATTTACTCTACATTCATTCACATTTCCTTTAGTCACTCCTTTAATTTTTCGTACTTATCATTCGCCGCTTTTTTAAATCATGACAAGAAGGCGCCACACTTCTCCTTCTCCTATTCCTTCCAGCTCCAGGAGAAGCAAACAATCTATCCACGAGGAGGATCTTGATGACGATCTCAGCACAATACCCGAAAATTCCATTGATTGTGGAGATGACATTTCAGAATCCGACCACCAGCCTGTTCGGCACCCATCCAGGAAAGCAATGGGCAAGTGGCCATCAAAAGATTCCTTCATGTCAACATTTGTAAGACGAGTCACAGCAACTCAATCAACTCCTACGTCGCCACAACCCCTAGATCCTGAGCATCGGGAGGTCTATATTGTCTTGGAGGAGGAGGATCAACCCGAGCCTGTGCCACCGGCATCCAAGAAGGTATCCAATTAATTGTTTGAATGATTGAATCCGCCTCCTGATGTATATAGTTACTAGAGGAAGGATTCAATCGAAGCCGGTGAGCAATTGGTTGCATTGAAAACTGGAAATCTGTGGCAATATGAGCCCAGTGTTGATGACATGACAGGCCTCATCGTGGGTGCAGAATACATAGCCCAGACAACCCTTTCAGGAGTTCCAGCGATGGTCATGGCATGTGTGAAGCCTATAGCTATCAATTATGCGATGTTTGTGAATCCCTTTGCCATGGATGCGGTGAAGACCGCCCAGATTCATAGTTGGTGGTTTGAGGAAATCGCCAGAATTGATCCAGCCCAGAAAAACTCAGACCCTCCACGTGCCTACATTTGAGTGGTAAACGAATTATCTCAATGATTGTTTTCATCGCTGACATTGTACATTAGGCTCTCGCAAAGAGTACTTGCTCCCGTACAGCAATGGTATACCGCTGCAAGACTTCAATGGACTCTATTTACGGATTTCGAACACAGTTGCGTACAGAGATCCGCAAAATGGTACCCTGTCTATTGGTCAAGGACAGGTTTACATGCCCCACAAACGTTCTTGAGGTAAATTCAAAGTTCCCTTCTTATTTGATCGTTTTCTTGACGATCAATTTAGAAGTGCAAGTTTCGATTTGCAGCTACTGAAATTGTGGTTCGTATTCACCAGACATACTTCTATGGCATACGACAAATACGAATGAAAGATAGATCATTGATTGAGAAAGTTGACCCGACATTCATTGCCCTCACCACAACGGCCATCCACCATTGCCTGACGGCCTGGACAACAGGCGAGTTTAGGGTCCCGCCAGGGTTTGGTCCAGGAGGTGGTGCACAACGTAAGTGCGATACAAGAAACATTAATCACACGGTCAATAATGCCTGCACAGATGTATTTCATCGTCTCGACCCGGATTTTTGTTCTTCCTCGCCAGAGCTTCAAGCCAAAAATAGAGAAAATATCCGCAGCTTGATCCGCCGAAGGATCCACTCAACGGGTAAAGACCCAACGATGGCACACCCTCACAACAATCAGGGCAGCTTTGATGAGGACTTCCTTGTTTACGTCCCGGAGGAGCTGATAGCGCAGGCCGACAATTCATTTAATCGTCTCAGCAGCTTTGTTGCTGCTACTGAAGCTAGTATGCAATTCTCAGCTGTTCTGCCTGCCATCGCCAGCAACAGCGAGCCTGTCCCCTGCAGCGACAGCAACAGCAACAGCAACAACATCACCAACATGACCAGCGTTGAGAATACGGGATTAGTTGATGGAAATACGATTGTCGAGGGTGCGATGTGGCTTGGAGGTTACGAATGATGTCAGGAATCGGATTTAGAATTTCCTTTGTGTGCGATTTTATTCTAGCTTTCGTCGATATATCATAATAGTAGTAAATGTAATAGACCTGATGGTTTACTGAAGACTGATCTCAAATGCGTGAAATCATAATCGCGACTATGCATAACCCTCCCGCGATGAACTGCAAGCTACTGACGATCTCGTATCAACAAATTAAACATCATGAACCACATCTGCATGGTAACTATCATTGCTCAAATTAAGCCATGAGGGTCTATAAAAACAAGAACTACACGCTTCATTAAACATATGGAGCGAGTACTATCATCATAGCGAGGAGTAATGGAATTGGGTGCCATTGGAGTATGCCGAGTGCTGAATTCTGATAATGCACAAGGAAGTGTGAACGGTTTGTCAAGTGCTCGTTGTCACATTCGCAAGTGTGGGTACAGTGGCCATGACGCTTGAAAACAGCATCGCGACGACTCAAAGAACACTCTGGAACAGTAAAGCAATGCCATATTTCAGGGAAACCTCGATTTCATTTTTTTGAGTTTGTGGGTACAATAAACAAAATAAATTTAATGAAGGAGATTTAGTTTTTGCTGATGCTAATGACCCCTATTGCCGACCTTGCCCAATCGTCAAGCTGAATAAGACCTTGTGTGGCATCAAGCTGGCAAATAGAGAGTACTTTGAAGAAGTCTTCCACTTTATTGTCGATAATCTAGGCCTCCGAGCCTCAGTTGCAGCCCCTGATCTTTGCCTCAGTTGCACACACGGTAAACCAAAGGGCATTCTTATCGCCGTGTACCTTGGCTATATCATGATCATTGGCAACGTGAAGCTCATATGTTCCATTTCTTCTCAGCTATATAATCGATTCAAGGCAGCAGGCCTTGTACCTGTGCCTGACACCTTGCAATATCTAGGTATCACTGTTACTCGAAGTTGCAGCAAACAGTCAATTGCCATAGATCAGATCAGATATATCAACTGAATACCTGACCACTTTGAGATGGCCAACTGCCCAAAGCGCTCAACACCATTTGAAGTGGGCCACAAACCCCATGCCATCCAAGCTGATCAGCAGCCTTTTGACACTGGAATGTTCCAGAAGGCCATTGGATCGATTCTCTATGCTGCCCTCGGCACTCAACCATATATCACATATGCCATCACAGTCTGGGGCTGATATGCAGCCCAACCCTCCACGCTCCACTGGGAAGCGATCAAGCACTTTCTCTGCAACCTCCGCGGCACAATTGAGTACAAACTCACGATCTATGATTCATGACTACAGCATGATTCCAACTCCATTGTCTGCTATGCTGATGCCGACTTGAGGGGAGAAGCAGACTCTAGTAAGTCGACCTCAGCAATCAACATTTTTGCGCAGGGAATTCTCATTCTCTGGATATCAAAGAAGCAGACCTTAGTAGCCCAGTCGATGCAAGCGGAAATGATTGCAACAGCATATGGCAAAGTCCAACTCAACTGGCTTCGAGATGTCATCTCTGAGACTCAACTTGGAACTAACATGGCTCGATGTATCTTTAACGAACCGCTTAATTGCGTAACTACGCCAAATTCAGGGAACTTCCAATCTGAAAGTTGACACCTACAACAAAAATATCACATGATTCACAAAGCCATTGCCAATGCCGAGATCGAGATCACGACCATGGCTGGTTGCGAGATGCTGGAGGATGTTGTCCCTAAAGCCCTTGGCGGAGTAAATCTCGGCGAATTTGCAAATGAAATTGGTCTGCGGTAGATGTACTGGACTTGGGCAGGATATTGGGCCGACATAGGATATTGGATTTGGAGGACGAGGAGGATATATGCTTTACTATTGCTTTCTCTTTTGTCCTATTGGCTGTCTTTGAATTTAGTTCCGTTTTGTTTCACTCTCTTTGTCTTTTGAAAGCCTTGGGCTAAAGGGGGCGTGTTGACTAAGGGATTTAGCTCGCAGGCCATTGGGACTAAGATATGCATGAGACTTAGCGGGCTTGGTATGGAGACTCTTTCCCCGCCAGCATCGGGCTTGGTACAGAGACTATTTCTCCGCCATCATTGGTCTTGGTGCGGAAGCTATTTCTCCTCCATTCTCGGGCATAGTACAGAAGCAATTTCCCCACAAGCCTCGGGTTCTGATTAGTGCTTTCTGATCAGTGCTTTCTGATTAGTGCTTTCTCTTGTTGATTTGCTCTTAGTGATTGAGATGATTTCTTTCTCTATATATTTCTATCTTCTTCTCTCTCTGTATGATAGACAGTTCAATCAATCATCATCTCTCTCACCCTCATTTTATTGTCTCATCACTCTGTGTTAGGACGTACTGGCATAGTAAGGTTATTTGTAGCTAGGGTTAACAAGCAGTATATTGAACGAGCACTGAGATTTGCACAGCAAGGGAAGGTTTTACTGCATCTTTTAATGCTATGTCACGACTGTAAAATGTTAACTAGTGCCTGATGGCCTTCTCTGATAGAACATGAGTGTCAGGATCCACATCTATCGGCTGCTGCTAACGGGTACCTGATGACTTGCTTCGAGAAGTGGTGAGTTTCGGTATCCACATCTGCGGCATATTGGTAACGAGTACTCGATGGCTTCGTCCGATAATTGGTGAATACTTGGATCCGCACTTGTGACGTGTTGCTAACAAGTGCCCGATGGTCTACCCTGATAGGGAGTAAGTGTCTGGATCCACAACTGTGGCCTGTTACTAGTGAGTACCCTTTGGCTGGCGTTGGAAGGAGGTAAAACTCTGGATCCACATCTGTGGCCTATTGCTGACGAGTGCCCAATGGTCTGGTTTGATAGCCTGTGAGTCTCTGGATGCATGCCTACGACTAGTTACCAGTGTTCCTAAGCGGCCCGGCCCGGCCTCCATTCTAAAAGCCTGCGCTAAGGGCGGCCCGGCCCGGCCTGCATGTGATTTAAAAAGCCTGCATCGGCCTGCATAAGCCTTGGTCTGGTTGATGATGGAATACGGCAATGGCAGGGCTACGATGATTGAGTTGGATATGGTTTAAGTTTCGTACTTTGGAGACTTTCTTAGTAAATGCAGCAGAGAATCTGTGGAACAAAATATTCTGTTTAGGCTTAGTCCGCCAAGAAAAGCCGCCAGGCCGGCCGGAAAAGCCGCCAGGCCCGGCCCGGCCCTCATTTGAAAGCCGCCGCTAAGGCTGGCCAGGCCGCTTAGGAACACTGCTAGTTACTAACTTGTGCCTGATGGCCTGTTGTGGAGACCGTCAGTCTCTGGCCCACATCTGTGTACTTTTGTTAACCAGTACCTAGTGGCGTGATGGGAAGACGGTGATTCTCTGGATTCACATGTATGACCCATTTGCTAACCAGAGTCTGATTGCCTGCTGCGAAGACAGTGCGCATCTAGATCCACATCTACGGCCTATTTGCAAATGAGTCCTCGATGGTTTCCTCTGATAGCTGGTACGTATTTAGATCCACATCTGTGAACTGTTGCAAACGAGCGCCCGATGGCCAGCTCTAATGGGGAGTCAGTCTCTGGATCTCCCTCTGTGGCCTGTTGCTAACGAGTACTCGGTGGCTTGGTCTGATAGTAGGTGAGTCTCTGGATCTACCTCTATGACTAGTTTTAACGAGTACTATGGCCATCTTTGTAGACTGAGTCACTCGATTCAAATCTGTTGCTTGTTGTGAAAAAGTTCGTGCTGGCTAGATTTGTGAGGGAGTGAGTCTCGTTGTGGTGTCCCTGCCTTACGGCAACTGGTTACTAAACAATTTCTTGCGTGTTAATTGGCTAGGCGGTAACATTGATCTTGGAATCCCTACTTCTGAATGGATAAATGGTAAGCAGAGCCCTATTTGACTCGTTAGTTTGTGAGTTTTTTCATCCTTCTTATCAGTTTTGGTATGTTAACCAAGGCCTGGCGGATAGGATGGAAGAACAGCCAGTCTTATAATAGCTTTCTTTCTCGCTGCAGCAGTTTGCTAATGAACATCCTATCGCTTGGTTCAATAGATAGTGAGACTACCCTTGATGTCACCTTATTATGGGCGATTGCTAAGCTAGGGGGTTTTTATGTTTTCTCTCGATCCTACAGCCCGTATGTTTCCCCTTATATCCAACATCCACCACTTCAGCTGATTGCTAACCTCTCATGATGCTTTTGTTCCCTAGCAAGTAAGTTTGTACATAATCTTCCGCTACTTTTTAAGCATTGATAGCTACTAACAACGCCCGATGGTTTGATTTGACAGTGAGTGAGTTTGTTCTTAAACCTTGCCGGCGTCACTACCGGTAGTTGCTAATATAATCGTGATTACTTAATTCGGCAGCATGTGGGTTTCTCGTAGTTTGCTTTCGTTCTCTACCGCCGTCACTGGCTGCTGACGCAAAGCGGTTGTTAATCTTTAGCCGGTGAGCTCGCTTTGAAATCTCTGGCGATTACTGTAGCTAATAACCGTTCGAATCTAATTCTATAGAGAGTTCGTTGTTCAATCTTTCTTTATGATTTACACAATAAGCAGAACAAGGTAAGTAGTGATTATCTATGTTATTATGAATTGTTACTGTTCAACGTTCAACATTCAGGTAGTTCAGTCATTTCTGTCAGTGTTCCCGGCAGGTGGTTCAGTAGATAGCACCAGGGGCAAAGCATCTGGGTCTCTGTGGATCCTAAAGCCATTGGTACAGGTTGTGATCAAAGGAAAATACCCTTTAAATATGATAAAGAAAGCAGGCCATTTTTCACCACTTGTCAGTAGCTGCAGAACTCGCAGCATTGCAAAAATAGCCCCGGGTATCGTCTTCACCAACACCTTTGAACGGTGACTGTATCATTCGTCCACCATAAGGAAAGAAGTAAGGAAGTGCCACTAACCAAGTACAAAAATAGCTCCAAACACCAGCTACAGCCACTAATCCAATAAGGTAGTAGATCCAGTGTGGCCACTCTAGTCTCCGACCACTTACTGGCGTAGCACCTGTAAGCAGTCCGAGACTATGGCCACTCGCGAAATTCTGAGCTCGACACGTCAGCTTCTTGGCGTTCCACTTGCAATGTCCTAGTACTAAAGCAGAGCTGCGTGAGAGACATGTTGATCGGGCGGAGAGATGTATGGTTCGTGAAAAAATTAATTAAATTTAACCGCTTTTATATAGGATGACTGGGTGTTCAGAGAAATCTATAATGACCGTGCCCTAGTAATTCATTGGATTTTTCTACTTTGTATATAAATACAACATTTCCCCAGAAGTGATATGCTACTAACAGTGTACTAATCAATTCAATATATTTTACATTTTACAATTCACAATACCGGAGTATACTACTACTAGTTATAAGCGCTTCTACTGACCGGCATTATGGCTGGTAAGCCATGATCTTGAAAACACCCTCCGTGTCACAACACACAACTGCCACCTACTCTTTATCTGACTTTGTAATCCGGATAGTGAAACCCTCAGCTCCCGTTCATTCGTATGCTGCCTTTTTGAAAGTAGCGGAGGTAACGAAGTCTTCCCATTCGAAATGGTGTATTGACTGACCATTCTAAAATGAAGTACGAGAGAGGGGGGAACTTGAGCAAAGGGGTGATGGGTGAGAAGGATTGAAGTCCTAGCGATCAACCTTAAATTCACGAAGAAAAGATTTGCAAGTCTTTGCACCTCCCTATCAGACCCGTGTGCGGTCATCATAGATCACTCTGAGCACCCGGTATTCTACATAAAAGTCGCAAAGTTAAATATATTATCTGGAAAACCAAAATTCAAAAACTTAAATTGCCAGTTCTGTCTATTGACTCAGTTTACAGAATACACTCCACCAAAGGTTACACATGATGTATGTTCTACTGAGAGGGTAGGTGCGGTTTGTTGCGAGGGTTGCATGGATACTGTTGCATATGGAACACTGTACTTATACGGCCCCACCAACCTTGATAGATAGACAATCAATCGATCTGGCTTCTAAAGTAGCAGCTTTTCTATTGCTATTTAGAGAGTGCAGTGTGGTAGCTAGCGTAACCCTGCTAGTTGGGAGGTCCTGCAGCTGCGGGGTCAATTGGACTTCACTGAAGTAGCACGAACTTCTATCAATTTTCTATGAATTTATATGAATCCTAACTTTTAAATTCAGGTAGCATTGAAATTTCAACGGAACCCCTGGGTCGGAGTACGTATTAACGTTGACACATCTCAAAGAGATTCGGAAATGTGCTTTTCGTGCCTTTTCATCATACAAATGAGGAATAAAAAGGCACCAGGAGGTGATGGAACTCATTTCCATACCTTTTTAAAAGTTCCAATGCCTGTTATTGCGTTCCCTTTCGACTTGTGGCATTTTGAAAAAGCTAGATCCCCACTAGAGGTGCCTTAAATCTATGAATTTCTACTGCCGTGCTTTTGAAATGGTGCATTTTCTAGAATCTAGACCAACAACCCCACCGGTAGAGCCGTTATTTGTGCCTTTTGAGTGTGGACTGTACCTTTCTTCTACTAACAGTATCCAGAAATGATAGATATGGTTGTTCTCGATCAGCTGCACACCTTCCTTCCTTTTACAGCACCCATCGCCACCTTCTCTGCCCACCAAATCGCCACCACCACCACTACCACCACCACTGCGCCGATGCCACGATAATTCCCACGCCGCACTAGACTGTTACTTTGGATGCTTGAATGACTTTTGTTGATTTTCTGCCCCAAGGCCCGTATATGTACAAACCCCCATATTCATATCCGTTTGCATATGCGTTTGCACTATGCTGATATGAGCCGCTCTCCCTGATCCTGATACAGACCATGCATATCCTCATACGAAACACCAACTACTTACGAGCCAGCAAACGGAGCTGAGACTTACGATCCAAACAAAAGGACATGAGACTCACAATGCAGGTACACATGCAACGTAGACTGCATCAGCACTGGAGAAATCAACGACAGAGTCATGACCAGCGGGTGAAATCAGCGTGTGCTGAAGGGGCAGAGAATCAGTGCTCCCAGTAGTGGCTGGTGTCTTTAGTCACCCCCTTTGGAGCCGCTAGGGCCTTTACTGAGTTTAGAACTTGAAGGTGAATGGCACGAAAAGGAGCAGACAGGTGCGGTAAAAAGGGACGGGACGGCACGACGGAGAAAAGGTACAGGGTGACAAGGCATGGAGAAAAAGTACGAGGAGAAAGGCACGGAGAAAAAGACACTCTTAGAAAACCATTGGGTAGTTTCATTTCAGTGTCATTTCCACGGTGCCTTTACTGCCAGACAAAAGAACCCCGAACCCAATTCTTGTACTTAAATATCTTCTATTTCGGTGTAGGAAAAGGCACTATTCTGTGCCTTTCCGGTGTCTTTAAAGAAGCATATTTCCGACTCCCTTAGAGCATAGGCCGATAATTCACAAATTTAGAGCGTCCTAGGAACCGAAAATAATCTGACCGATTTCAGTGGCTCGCAGGTTAGCGCAGGGTTGATTTTGTCTATGGCATACCTGTTCTAAACCTGTCGATGGAGTGGGTTCGAGAAGTTGACTTTGTGTTATTGAAGTGAGTACAGTTTGATGATTCCAAACCCTGTACCTTGATGAGGCGGAGTAGTTTAATGAAAAGCGGCGTACTTTCGGTCTTCACTAAGTGAAGCCCCAAAACCAGAAGGCGCCAACACTCTACTAACCATATTCGTACTTCATATTATCGTACGGTGAAACCTACACTCACGAATTTTTGCCGAAGGGATCTGCCCCAAAACCGAAGGTGCTTTCAGGGTAATTAGATTTTGCTTGCTTGGATGTACGATAAGGTGGTGAGAAAAGAGAGCTCCATTCAGCCTAGAGTCTATAGTATCTATTAATCTGACATTTGAGTGATTAGAATTAATCTATCTCATCAACTCAATTATATTAACCCGATTTCATTACCATCACGATCATCCTAGACATCTTCAACGGAGAATTCCGGCGGATCAGCCAAAATTTTGACCCTCATAGGCAAATGACAGCCATTGTACTCTTAGGCGCGTATGAGAACCTCTAAATGAACTCGACAGCCAAAGGCGCATTAGTTCGGGACAGTTGACTGGCATTACATAGGTGTGTCTTGCTACCGTTCTATTGTCCTCTCCTGCTCCCTGTTTGGCATTCACCCCCTTCGACATAGTGGCTGCTCCCACTTGTCCCCCGTGCCGGCTGCTACCACTGCCGCGCAGCCGCCGCTGTGCCCAGTGGCTTCTTCAAGCACCACTCCCTGCCTCCCGATTTTCTCATCGCAGTACCAAGCCCAGTGGCCGCCTATGACATTGGCTGCATCCGTTTTGGGCTGGCTAGTGCATAGTACTCCTACAATTTAGCGAGTTTAAGCGGTGCATCGTCGATGAGTTTTGATCGCAGCAGCAGCCACCACCGATCCAAGTCATCAAGCATGGCGACGCAGTGTATGTTATTCCGACCTATTCCAGAGCAGCGTACTAGCAATAAGGGCGGCAATACTCAGTTCCGAGTCAGATGGGAAGGATATCTAAATTAGGAGACTACGAGAGAGCAACTGACGTATCTCAGCCGGTTAGAGGAAGTGAGACAGTACGGAAATACGTGGCGGAATCACGATGAGAATTTCAAATTCTTCCGAAGAGACGTACGCCTTCGACGGCGACAACGATGACCGGACCGCGGGTCGCCGGAGCCCAGGGACTACCACCAACATGGAGGAGCGCGAAGTTAGCAGCTAGCTAAGACGAGGACATTAGAGCGGGCAGGCGTATCGAGTCATGTGGGCAGCCCAACACAGAATATACATTGAAAGCAAGCCACGGAGAATAAACGTCACATATCTATTAACTGTCGCGTATCTAGCAACTTACAAGTTAACTTGGGAGTAGCGCGGCATGCGTTTCCGATAGAATTGTTAGAGGATGGTGCATCTGTAAGGTTTGCCAACAGGCTAACTCCCGCTCCACTCCTTGCGGAATTCAAGTGCACGTACCTTCATATAGCTCCCAGGTTCACATACAAGCGGGCTTGGGTTCCGGCGGAGTCCAAGTGCACTGATGTTTGCAGACTCTCTTTCGCTAGGTGCACTTACTGACTGGACATCGGCTATCACCGGGTTTACCGTAACGCTAAAACAACATCAGCCGTCACTCGACCACCACAGGGAAAATTTGTTGTCGCTTTGGATGCTTCTTTGACATGTTGACTGACTTCTCTATGTCGAGGCCCTAGGGCCCGTATATGTATAATCTCCCATATGCGTACGCGTATGCTCTATCTGACATCAGACGCATCACCCTGGTCCTGATGCATATCCTCATATAGCCACCATCTTCATACAAGTCTTCATTCTCATACAAGACATCAGACGGTGCTGAGACTCACGATCTAAGTACACATGCAACATTTGTTACATATCCTGTGGCGAGTGACTCAGAGTGGCGAAGCATCAAAGTTTTCTCCGACGATCCTCTGTATACAAATCGAGTCTTTCTCCTTCTCTGCTTCTCGTCACTATATCATAGAATCAACACACAGTTGTCCCCTAAGTACTATAGCAACAGGATTGTTGTATGTATATATAGAGCTGACCGATAGCTAGCGGGGCTGGTAGTAAGGGGCACACTTCTCTCTCATATATAACTCGCGTCGTTCTCCTTCTCTCTTCTCTCTGTACCTAAGTCTATACACGCACGCGGTTCTCCCCATATTTCAACAGGTTATGAGCCCGAGCTGATGTTACACGAAAATCTCTGCAATATCGAACCCTAACCTTTTGTCATCTTCATCATCATCGTTTTATTGTCATCGCCTTCATCGTGATATTCTCCTCCTACAACCTACATACTCGTGCCGAAGGTTCCCAGTGCTAGCAGCACATACCTACATGAGAAGTTCCCTTCGCCTCCGCTTGAGAGATTGTCTTATCACTATATAATGACCGACGGGTGCATCCTGCCCTCGTTATACCGAATACTGAGTACTATATATCTACCTACTATTACTCTACCAACCGCGTCTGCTCAACGCGTCTATCGACTATGTCTAAAAGCCCTCATCGAGGCGAATTTCGAATTTAGAACTGTTGTGTTGCCATCTCGGTGGATGAGAGATCAACGAAGTCAGCTTTTGCCATCCTACTTGGATGACAGTTACTACTCATTTGCCATCCTACTTGGATGAGAATTATTAGTTCATTTACCATCCTACTTGGATGAGAATTAAATGACATCCTTTGTCGATGAGAACCATTCATTGGTTGCCGTCCATGAGGCGAGAATTATGTTCGGGCCATCTTGTTTGTGGATTCGCGGGGTTTACCTATCCTGGTTGTCTATAGATTCGCGGGGCTACCTATCCTCATTGGCTGTCAGTGGACTCGCGGGGCTTATCTATTCTGGTTGTCTGTCTGTGGATTCGTAGGGCCATTCTATCTTGCCCATCTGCGCTGTGTTGCGGAGCCTTACCGATTATAATATTACCCTGTCTGCGCTGTGTTGCGGGGCACATCAACTTCTATTACCATCTCGACTGTGTATGCCAGTGTTCAGGGGAAGTAATCCCAGTCGTTGCATTGTTATACTCAAGTTTTCTTGGAGCGGATACCGCTGACAGTTACTTTGTTTTTTATGAAATTTCCGCTATGAGCGAGAGTTGTATCTCTATTGGGCCTGCTCGCATTTACTCTTACTATTTTTATGTTCCGGGGATGGTGTAGGTTTCTGTGGAGCTTCCTGTACCACAGCTGCTTCATACCCAGCCGGCCACATGGGCCCTTCGTCGACAGCCTTATTTGTTCGCGGCTATCTTATTTGGCTTTCTTAGTTCTGAAGTTCTTGCTGTATTTGTTGAGTTTGAGTTTACAGAGTGCAGCAAGAGGGGAATTGTTGCATGTATACATAGAGATGACCGATAGCTAGCAGGGCTGGCAGTAAGGGGCACACTTCTCTCATATATACGCGTCTGTCTCCTTCTCTCTTGTCTCTGTATCTAAGTCTATACACGCACGCGTTTCTCCCCATATTTCAACAAAGATACTGTTATTGTAAGGTCAGGGAGGAGGTCGCTGATACACCGAGTAAACTCACACGTAGGCTCATTCACGATTACTCACTCGCCACCTGCCACTAGGTGCTGCTCGGTCCTCTCCAATCCTTGTGTTCAGTAATTAGAGTATACAGGTATTGATGTGGTTGCCGTAGCCGTTTGCACAGGGAAAATGTTTAAGTTGAAAAGAGGGTTTTGGAAATGTGCCAGAGATCTGTGTGTGGGTTGAGAAAAAATCGAAAAATTGCCAAAGTCAGCCAGTCAGCACAGATGACTTGCAATGGGCGTCGCGCAGCAGCACATTCACACATAAAACTTGTTTAGCGGGTGGAGCCGCTACTGGGTTGCAGAGAGCTAAGTTACAGAACCATACATCTGCTCTTCCGTATCAGTGTCAGTCACAATAATGTTTTGTGCATGGTACATACTTACTGCCTACACTATTTAATGTACGGCTACTTCTACTTCCCTGCGACACAAGGCTGAAAACACGAAATGGGAAAGGCCGGAAGTCAGAGGCCTATCCCAGTACAGAGCAAAAAGTCACTAGCAAATAGGTACTACCGACTAAAGTATAGACATGCCCCTACAGAGACATATCTGAAGCGCTTTAGGCAACGAGATGATGATTGGTGCAGGTGGTGGGGCAGGCAGCCCAGACGCGGCAACACCTTTTCCGCCACTGCCAGTCGTGGCGGAATGAGCAGCGGGAGCTGTGAAAGGCAGTTGAAAGGGTAACAGGCTGGAAAGCAGGGAGATATAGGTTTGTTCAGATCCCTGAGCTGTTTTCCATGGAGATATGCGATCAGGCGATGATGTACTTCCAAGGAGCTAGGGAGGTGGCCAAATTCCATGCCGCGGAGTAGGGTTTCGTAGTATCTGTGTTTTATCTTTCCTTCATTCTTTTGTCTTTATTTTTGTATATATCACTCACTTTTTGCTTTCATTTGCTAAAGGGGGAGAAGGGTAGGAGAAGGGGACCACCCCTACCTGGGTGGGCATCGGGAGCGGGAGGGGAAGCGGGCTCTACCATACTCTAGAAAGAGTGAATGTCTTTGCCAAATTATATAGAAATTCCGAACGGTCAGTGTGCTTCGGGTGTGTAGATCACAACGTGGCTGCAATTTGAATTCCGATGAATACTTGCGCTCGATCTGTAGTTATGCCACCTGCCGCATCGTTGCAGGCAGGAATCCTCCTGGCATTTTGTTTGAGTCAGATGTGTATGTTGGCGGAACTAGCCTTGGATGCAGTTTTGGTTGGCCACTTCAATCCCCTGCTGCACCCTGTAGCAGCCGCCGATCCATAAATTGTCGGTTAGAGTTAGTAGTAAATAACAGGAACGTGACAGCTCTTGTATACCTTGCGCAACATATGTCCAGCGCTTCCGGTCGGGGAATTGCGGTGCCAAATGCGACAGACCATTGAGATTTCATAGCGCAACGATCACAATTGAGCGTCCGGAGTGCAGTTCGGATGGTTGCCTAGTACAACTTTGGTCTGATTTCCGCGCACGTGTCACATGGGTGAAGTTGGGAACAGAGTCCTACTAGCAGAATTCAGACGAGAGCCCCGGCTGGCTTCCCCGGCTTAAGCAGAGAGAGTATGACAGTCTTTATCGGTCCTTTCCCCTGCAGCTCCAATCCAATTAGGGTTGTTCGTATCAATACCGAGTAGTTCACGCAAGAGAATGCGACATCTCTGCAACTTTGCTACTTCATCACAGAATCTCTAATCCTCTTGTCCAGTCTTGAAATTCTCTATTGCTGACGCATTTGTTTAATTTTGGGTTGCGATTTCATCTGAAGTACTGTGTAACATTGAGAGATTGGCTTAGGTAATAATTGATCTAGTACCTTTCGTGTAGGAATTTTGTAGCTATGTGACACCAATTATACCACTTTGGTTTCAGTTGTTACATGAACGACAAGGATGGTTCAGGTTCATGCTGATTGTCTGATCGATGTTCCATGCATCAACCTGGAAACTGCCGCAAATGAACGCTCGGTTTGAGAGCCGCTTCTGCTTCTTCAGTTTATAAGCGCTTTTCCTCGCATCGTTTCTCAATGATAATCCTGTCACCTTAAAATTGATTCCACATACCAGGGTATGCGAATGTAATCTTTTTCAATCAACGTCGGCCAATCAACTACAAACCTTTCTGTCTCACCTCTCTCGTTGCTTTGTTTTTTTACATGCAGCTCATGATCGCCGGTATCATAATACTCCTGCTTTGTGCCATTCTGGCCCTACAAATATGGATCATCTCAGGACGCCGCACTGCCGAGTCTTCACCGCCGGTGCCCGCCCCCGAATCAAACTGTTTCCGAATCACCGGTGTCCCACCAGGATGGAGTGAAGCCGATCTCCTTCATTCACTTCGACAGGTTGATCCATCGGTCGAGTCGTGGAACAACGATCAAGTGTCGATCTATCCAGCGTGTTGCGGCGCCCGCAAAACGGCGCTCTTAAAGGTGCACACCAGCTCCAAATTCTTCATGCACATCGGAATAGGCGATTCGAAATTCGTGGAGATATCACGTGGAGCCTCCGACGAAAAAGTGGGGCTTTTAATTGATTGCCACTTTCATGAGTTGACGCCTTTGAACACTCCCGAAGGAGACATTATCGCAGAGTAAGCGTTCTACACCGTGTTTCTTCGATATATGCTTATTTGAGGTGCTTGTACCGTAGTGTTGTTGCAGTGACAGGCCTCGCTGGGCATGCATTCGGATCTTGGAGGAATCGAGAGAGTCGGCAAATGTGGCTACAAGATTTTCTTCCAAGAGATGTCAAAAACGTCCGCATCATGATTTATGGTTACAACTCTAGGCTCGACGACTATTCAGACACCAACACAATGCTCGATTATCGCAGGAACTTGATTCAACAACTGGAAAATGCTAGGAGCTCTAGGGAGGTGGGTAGATAACTGTCGCTGAAACTTTACCTCGATGTGCATTGTACTAATACATTTGAAGGAAAAAAACCGGCCCATCATCTTCCTGGGCCACAGTCTCGGCGGGATCTTGATACTACAGGTACAACCTATACTATTAAAAAACGGCGATGGATAACTATTAAAACTATTTCAGGCATTGATTCAGTCAAAGGGTAAATCGGTTCAAAAACATATTTTGGATGCAACACGTGGCATATTCTTTTTTGGGACCCCGCATCAAGGCCTTCAGACAGAAGAACTGGAAGCAATGGTTGAAGATATGTCTGGAGAAGCTGAGACTTCAAGATCAATGCTACTCAAACAGTTACGAGAAAACTCGGAATTCTTGGAAGCCCAAAGGGACAATCTGACCGATATCTGGGATGGACGCAGGGTTGTAAGCTTTTATGAGACTGTGAAAACTCCTACAGTCAAGAAGGTTCAAAGAGAAGACTCTTTCCCTAACGTGTTAAATGCTGACCTGCCATAGGCTTCTGCAAAAATGTACAGGAGGGATGGGGAAGCGGTAGAGATGGTCAAAAAGGTTTCGGCCCAATTGTATTTGCGGAACGAAAACCGTGTTCCAGTGGAACGAAATCACACAGAAATGGTGAAATTTATTACTATGGAAGATCCAGTCTATAGGACGGTTTTGGAAAATATACGGGGATGTTTAGACGAAACGGCCGGCCTGCAAGGTATGTAGCTGACAAAAGTTACTTGTTGCTATTGCTGTACATAGCCTAATTAAGTTGCAGTGCCGTCAGACGCCCGAAGAAGGCTCATAACAGCACTCAATGCACCGAATTACACAGCGTTTCAACGGAATGTCGAAAACCCTGCCAGCGGCACTTTTCAGTGGTTTGAAAATGAGGACGTTTTCCGCTCCTGGGTTTTAGAAGGAGAGTCGTCCTTCCTATGGATTCGAGGTTCTCCCGGTCAAGGAAAGACTGTTCTTTCAAAGTTTCTGCTGCAACGCCTGCAAGCCCGAAATGCTCATCAACCAAAAGGTTACATGAATATCTACTTCTTTTGCTATGACCAGGATGGAGACCTCCGTACCATCAATTCAATCTTACGGTCGCTTATTGAACAGTTACTCCTTGGCCCTTGTCAATTTCGAACACCCTTGGCCGTGCTTGAGAAGGACCCCGCCAAAATTGCCGAATCCAATGATACCCTGTGGGACACGTTCAAAGAAATGATCACATTTTCTACTCTCAACACAATCTACTGCGTAATCGATGGCCTGGACGAGTGCGAAAAGGGATCTGAAGGGAATGCAAGAGTCAAGCTGCTCCAGTGGATCAACACACTGTTACCAACTTTCCCTACAGCGCCTGACAATGGTCCTGCCCTGAAGTTTCTGGTAACGAGCAGACCAATTACGGACATTTCAGACGAACTTGAGAACGTTCCATGCTTTGATTTGAAGGCACACGAAAAAGACCTTGAGATTTTTGTTGAAACGAAGATGGAGACCCTACCGAGAAGGTTCTACCAGGTGCATCGGGAAAAGGCAGCGAGGTTACTATTGGAGGGTGCAGGGGGAACGTTTTTGTGGGTGTCTATCGTTGTTAAGAGATTGGCACAACTCGAGTTTCCAAACGATGTTGAGATTGAAGACACAATCAAGGAAAGCCCGACGGATTTGGATGCCCTATATCGTGATATATTCGACCAAGTCATGAAAGGGCCAACCTTCAAGCAGAAGCTGGTGACATGGGTAGCTTACGGTCAACGACCCCTGACATTAGCGGAACTGGAAAATGCACTTGCTATTCAGGAGGATTCCAAAAGTGAGAGATCTACCCAGCGGTACAAGGTCCACCTCACTCCCGAGACATTAACGAGTGTTTTCGGTGTTGTCTTGGAATGCACAGATAATGTTGTCTATTTGATCCATCAATCAGCAAAAGATTTCATCTTGAAAAGTGATTTCCTGACACGCTCGACATTTTGCAAAGAGTTCGGCCCTGAACTCTACATTGCGAAAATCTGCATGACTTACTTGAATTTTGACGACTTCAAACCAGATACTCACAACACAATGGATATATCGGCATGGAAACGTGACTACCCTCTCTTGGACTATGCTGCCCGAAACTGGTATAATCATATTCGACATGAGAGTAATGTAAAACAGATTTCGGACCTCTTATTCCCGATTATTGAACCCAAGTCTTCAGCGCTACGTTGCTGGAGCGCGGCGGCTGGTATAAGAGGCGTAAACGCAATTGATCACCCCCTCAAGGTTGCAACGAATGCAAATATCGAATGGCTAGCAGTGTACATATTAAGTGGCGAAAACACGACCGTAGGAGTATCGGGAGATGTTTTGGAGTATGCTGCAAGTCATGGCTCGACAACTATTGCGAAAGCAGCCTTGAAATGTAGCGGTAACTTTGTAGGAGGGGAACGCGCTGTGAAAGGGGTAATGAGCAACAAAAATGCCGGTATGGATGTGATTGAAGGTATCCGGAGTGGTCAAAGAAGGATTACTGAGGAAGTAGTCGCAGAGGCAGCTAAAAACTGGGTGAGGGGTAATCAGTGGGTGGAACTTCTGACAACCGTGGACGAGGTCGAATTCACAGAAGAGGCAATGGAAGCGATTGCTAAATACTTCGGCGAAAACGTCATGAGGCAATTACTAAACAGAGGTTCGGGCATTAAAGTCACAGAAGGGATGATTATAGCAGCTGCAGGAAATCAAAAGAGTGGAAGAGATGTGATGAACGTACTCATCAACGGACCCAACGTCATGACATTGCAGATACATCCAGCGGTGGTAGATGCAGCAGCAAGAAACGATATGAGTGGAAAGGACATTATGGGGGTGTTGCTCGTTAGCAACAAGGTGACTATTGCAGAAGACGCCATAATTGCGACCATAAGAGGCTTCAACGTTGAAGTTATGCAACAATTGCTACAAAGAAAAGATATCCGTATCACCGAGAAGATTACGACGGAACTAGTAAAGCATAAAAGCCAAGGCAATGAGCTCACTAAGATGGTGCTATCCGCGTACCCCAACCTAGCGATCACCGAGCCCATAATAACGGCGGCAGCAGGGAATTGGCAGATCGGCAACGAAGTGATGGAGCTGCTGCTGTCCAAACACCCCAACATCGAGATCACCGAGCCTGTCGTGACGGCTGCAGCGGGGAATCGGCAGTGCGGCAAGGTAATAATAGAGCTGCTGCTGTCCAATCACCCCAACATCGAGATCACCGAACCTGTCATGATAGTGATTGCACGGAACTTCTATAGTCGAATTATGGAGCTGCTGCTGTCCAGACACCCAAACATCGAGATCACCGAGCCTGTCATGATAGTGATTGCACAGAAGTTCGACAGCAGAATTATGGAGCTGCTGCTGTCCAAACACCCCAACATCGTGATCACCGAGCCTGTCGTGACGGCTGCAGCGGGGAATTCAACGAGCGGCAAGGAAGTGATGGAGCTGCTACTGTCCAAACACTCCAACATCAAGATCACCGAGCCTGTCATGATAGTGATTGCACGGAACTTCGACAGCAGAATTATGGAGCTGCTGCTATCCAAACACCCCAACATCGAGATCACCGAGCCTGTCGTGACGGCTGCAGCGGGGAATTTGCTGAGCGGCAAGGAAGTGATGGAGCTGCTGCTGTCCAAACACCCCAACATCGAGATCACCGAGCCTGTCGTGACGGCTGCAGCGGGGAATTCAACGAGGGGCAAGGAAGTGATGGAGCTGCTGCTGTCCAAACACCCCAACATCGAGATCACTGAGCCTGTCGTGGCGGCTGCAGCGGGGAATTCAACGAGGGGCAAGGAAGTGATGGAGCTGCTGCTGTCCAAACACCCCAACATCGAGATCACCGAGCCTGTCATGATAGTGATTGCACAGAAGTTCGACAGCAGAACTATGGGACTGCTGCTGTCCAAACACCCCAACATCGAGATCACCGAGCCTGTCATGACGGCTGCAGCGGGGAATTTGCTGAGCGGCAAGGAAGTGATGGAGCTGCTGCTGTCCAAACACCCCAACATCGAGATCACCGAGCCTGTCATGATAGCGATTGCATGGAACTTTGACAGCAGAATTATGGAGCTGCTGCTGTCCAAACACCCCAACATCGAGATCGCCGAGCCTGTCATGATAGTGATTGCACAGAAGTTCGACAGCAGAATTATGGAGCTGCTGCTGTCCAAACACCCCAACATCGAGATCACCGAGCCTGTCATGATAGTGATTGCACGGAACTTCGACAGCAGAATTATAGAGCTGCTGCTGTCCAGACACCCCAACATCGAGATCACCGAGCCTGTCGTGACGGCTGCAGCGGGGAATTCAAGGAGCGGCAAGGTAGTGATGGAGCTGCTGTTGTCCAAACACCCCAACATCGAGATCACCGAGCCTGTCGTGACGGCTGCAGCGGGGAATTCAACGAGGGGCAAGGAAGTGATGGAGCTGCTGCTGTCCAAACACCCCAACATCGAGATCACCGAACCAGTCGTGACGGCTGCAGCGGGGAATCGGCAGTGCGGCAAGGTAGTGATGGAGCTGCTGCTGTCCAAACACCCCAACATCGAGATCACCGAGCCTGTCGTGACGGCTGCAGCGGGGAATCGGCAGTGCGGCAAGGTAATGATGGAGCTGCTGCTGTCCAAACACCCCAACATTGAGATCACCGAGCCTGTCATGATAGTGATTGCACAGAAGTTCGACAGCAGAATTATGGAGCTGCTGCTGTCCAAACACCCCAACATCGTGATCACCGAGCCTGTCGTGATGGCTGCAGCGAGGAATATGCTGAGCAGCAAGGAAGTGATGGAGCTGCTGCTGTCCAAACACCCCAACATCGAGATCACCGAGCCTGTCATGATAGTGATTGCACAGAAGTTCGACAGCAGAACTATGGGACTGCTGCTGTCCAAACACCCCAACATCGAGATCACCAAGCCTGTCGTGACGGCTGCAGCGAGGAATTGGCAGAGCGGCAAGGAAGTGATGGAGCTGCTGCTATCCAAACACCCCAACATCGTGATCACCGAGCCTGTCGTGACGGCTGCAGCGGGGAATTCAACGAGCGGCAAGGAAGTGATGGAGCTGCTGCTGTCCAAACACCCCAACATCGAGATCACCAAGCCTGTCATGATAGTGATTGCACAGAAGTTCGACAGCAGAATTATGGGACTGCTGCTGTCCAAACACCCCAACATCGAGATCACCGAGCCTGTCGTGACGGCTGCAGCGAGGAATCGGCAGAGCGGCAAGGTAATGATGGAGCTGCTGCTGTCCAAACACCCCAACATCGAGATCACTGAGCCTGTCGTGGCGGCTGCAGCGGGGAATTCAACGAGGGGCAACGAAGTGATTGAGCTGCTGCTATCCAAACACCCCAACATCGAGATCACCGAGCCTGTCGTGACGGCTGCAGCGGGTAATTCAAGGAGGGGCAAGGAAGTGATGGAGCTGCTGCTGTCCAAATACCCTAACATCGAGATCACGGAACTAGTCGTGACGGCTGCAGCGAGGAACCGGCAGTGCGGCAAGGTAATGATGGAGCTGCTGCTGTCCAAACACCCCAACATCGAGATCACCGAGCCTGTCGTGACGGCTGCAGCGGGGAATTCGAGGAGCGGCAAGGGCGTGATGGAGCTACTGCTTGCTAGAGATGTCCCGCTTGTATTCAATCCGGCTTCTTTAAAGGCGGCGACTTATTTTGGGAGGCACGGATGGGCCAATATTTTGCTTACCAAATGCAACATAACTATTTCCGACGAGTTGTGTGTACAACTTATATGCGCTGCAGTGGAAAGCGGTGTATCTGATACTCTGAAAACACTGTTTGATCTAGGTGGAGACTATTCAACGCCGGATGAACATAGTTGGACAGCCTATATGGTCGCTGTTCAGTCGCGGAATACATTGGCTTTGAAGCAACTTCCGGATACAGCGCCTTCCTCCTTTGGTCAGACCATTTACCCAACAGGCTGGGAAATCAGAAGTTGTGATGTATATACGACTACACCGCTTCGGGAAGATGGAAAGGACTTATTTTATTCCGGTAAGATTTGTTCGCATTTGTGTCATTGAAGGCTAAGATGTTGTAGGGCCGCTATCAACTAGCAGGTGCTCTGTGAAATCGAATCATCCTCTCCCCCCCGGAACTCTTGGTCCGAATTATTTCGAAGTCACTATAGTAGGGGGCTCCTCAAAATTGTAAGGCACCGTCCAAGATAGAAATATGTGGTATTCAGGGACTTACCATACTAGGAACATGGGCGTTGGATTTTGTGGCGAACACATCCTCCGGAACGACATTCCCGAATACTATTGTTTCTCCTCTGCGTATATCTCACATGGTTACCGCTTAGAAGGGGTCAAACCAAAGTACGACAAGGTTCAACTCAGCCGAAAATACGGTGCCGGTGATGTGATTGGCTGTGGGATTGACTGGGTAAATGAACGATATTTCTTTAGTCTAAACGGACATAAGCATGGTAAGTTCTTCTACCCTATTTAGCCGAACATAAAATGGATAGTGTTTCTAGAGATGATCTGGAATTGCGAGCTCCTGCGGAGGAGGCTATATCCACTCGTTGCATTTGATGGGAAATTTGACGTTCAAATTCAAGCAAATTTTGCGGGGCCTTTCAAATACGATCCCGGATGGGAGGAGGCGTAGGTGCTTGATGCTTAGTGTAATTAGGTTGGTCCAGTTGAATAGTTACCAATTTCCGGGAGAACTGATTCGACTCTTTTGTGATTAGGCTTGTATTCTCTTCTGCTGCTCACTGCTTCTAATTAATCTGATTATGACTGTAGCCTATTGATTATTGCTTCTAGCTCCTTCTTTTATTGTCCTAAGTCGCAGTTTTAGATAAGATACATGTATGCTCTTACATTTTGCTGGATATATTACGGGTGGTACGAAAAGCTATGTTTGAATTTCATCTGGTACGATGCATTTTTTGTTTTAATCATACTGCATTCACTCTAGCTAGAGTATAACTTGTACGATGCGTTTCGTGGTATATGTACGGGTCTTTCAGGTGATGTACGACCTCAAAAGTTAGGTTTGCATGAAGGCGTACGTTGGTTAGGGTTGCAATTCTAGTCACGTGTAATTGCGACATTGAGGTGCGATGGCATATTTTCTTCGATGCGTAATCCGTAATGTAGTAGATTAGCGTCAGAAACGTCGCCTCTGTAGGTACCAACTGAGGTGACTCCGGTTATCGCACAACAGCCGTTTGAGGGTTCTCAATACGAGACTACCTCGGTAGGTAAATTTTTGTGCATCGAGTGAAATAGCGATACGTATGCGCCTAGAAAACCAATCCGGTCCCGGGGGTCCTGAGGTCATTGCCACGGGATAAACTGCCGTCACGTGCGCCGACAGCAACCCATGCATCCTGATTGACTACAGCACCATCAAGGTACTCGACAGTATAACTGCACGGACAAATGTTGCTCCGGAAGTATAGATTGTCGCATCTTATTAATGAAGACGAGGGTAGCGAAGTTTATCTCCAATTACAGGCAGGGTTCTCAATAGTCCTTCCGCCCGTCAGTCTTTGCAGGCCTCGCACCATCGTCCAAGGTGGGTCATGATCGAACACATTGTGGGTCCGGATTGGGATACCAGGCCCGAGTGGAGGTTGCGGCGGTGGGTTATTGATAATCACCAAGCTGTCACTCGCTTCATGCAGCACGGTTGTTGCTACAGTACGTGGGGCGAATTATGTGTGTAGATTCTATGATACAGTGAAGAAAGAAGAGAGGGAGAAAGACTCGATTTATACAGAGAATCATCACAGGAAATTTTGATGCCTTCGCTACTTTGAGTCACTTGCTACTTGCCACAACCAGATATGCAACAACGGTCGTCCGCTAGTTCGAGAATCCCCCTACAGCTGCCCAAATCCCACAAACAACTGCTTCGCCGGATGTTTATAAACCACTGTAGCAAACAACAGTAGTGACTGTTTTTGATTCGCTTTGGGACGGATCTTTGCGTAACCGCTCACTTTTTCATTTGTCTAATCCCCGTTCTCACGGAGATGATCATAATATTAAATTTTACATCTAAAAAATAAGTAGGAAAGATCATTGCGTTTACTATTGTTATAACTGCGCTTCACCTCCAATAACCTAAACGCACGAAATGCGCACTTTATGACCTTGCGCTCTTCTGCTGGGCATCGGTGTAGAGAGAGTATACACCCACAACAAGATATATGATTAGCGGTCCATTATGTTGGTAAAAAGTCGCTGCTTGTGACAATTGTCTTCGTGTTGCGGAGCGACCAGTACTCTGCAATTACTCCGCAATCACATGGTAATCATTTGCTATCGCTAGATTGCGACGTTACTTCTCAAAGTCTCACTCAGCTTTTGAACTGCGCCTAAATTCTACCGGAGAATCCTGGAAAGAAGATTACCTAGGGCACATAATCTTAGATTTCTCTGCCCATAAATAGTAGTCCGGGGTAGAGGGAGCCTTCGGACAGACGAGACGGACTATGTCTATCCGGTGTTCCTAAGCGACAGGCCTCCAAAATCGAGGCCGGGTCGGCTTAATCTGTGCATGTGGCCATAACGGCCCGGCCGGCCGGCAGGCTTTTGCCACGTAGGGTTTCAAATGAAGGCCGGGCCGCTTAGGAACACTCTTTCCATCCTTTTCACTCTATGAAATCTGGAACCTGCAAATTACCAGTCACAATATCAACCAAATCTTGTGAATGCTAACTATACAAACAATGTGCATCTCTCTCAACTAACCAGCACGTCTATCCATCCCTGCCAGTTAACTGAGCAGACCACGCTCTCCCAGAACGATCTCCACTATTCCGCAGTTTCATATTCAAACCGTTCGCTCGCGACATTGTTCATCTTCAGCATATGTTAGTTGTGTTATATTCGTACCAAAGAGGTACCTGATATGACGAGAATCGGCCTGCCTCGAACGTAAGCTAACAACATTTGGACGGATCAATTTCCTTGGTGACATGGTCGTTATGCATGGACATACCCACTGCAGTCATAGCACGTTGAAGCCTTTCTTCATCTGTTTCACTGTTGTCGTCGTCCACCTCCGTTGTCATTTCTATCGCACGCCAGAAATTTTCTTCGTCTGTGTCGGAATTATCTTCATCCTCCAAAGTCATATCAAGCGCACGTTGGAGCTTTTCTTCATCTGTTTCATTGCTGTCGTCGTCCGCCTCCATTGACACTTCTATCGCACACCGGAGCCTTTCTTTGTTTGGGTTGGAACAACTTTCATCCTCTAAAAGCATATCAAGCGCACTTTGGACCCTCTCTTCTGATTCAATTTGGTCGTCGTCCGCCTCCATTGACAGTTCAAGCACGCGCCTATGCCTCTCCTCGCCTGCGCTGATATTATGAAAAGACTGGGTTAGGGCCAACCACCGAAAGTAGCCAATCAATTGGTCCACACTTGACTGGGGCCGTTGCGATAGGCCTGCCCTGCGCATTTCATCTAAAAGATGTATAGCCATCACTGTCAACGAATTATCCTCTCCCAAAATTTTCCTCGCGCCATCGACCACTTGAATTAGTTGTTCTTCGGCCTCCATCCATTGCCCCAGTTCCAAATATATAAGTGCTAGGTGCGCGATGCTGGCCAACGTGTTCGAGTGGTCTTGGCCGAGTACCCTCTTTGTCGTCAACATGACATGCAACTCCAGCTCCTTAGCCTTGCTTAGTCGTCCCTGTCGGCGATATATAATAGCTAGGGTACTTATGCCGGTCAAAGTATCTGGATGCTCTTGGCCGAGTACCCTCTTTTGTGTCTCTACAACTTGTACCTCCAACTCTTCAGCCTCCGTCAATCGCCCTTTAGCCACAAACCCCGACACGAGGATCTGCATGCTGCTCAGGGTATGTGGATGTTCTTCGCCAAGAACCCTCTTCCGCATCTCCACCACTTTCACGTCCATTTCCTCGGACTCCCTCAATCGCCCCAGAGTCGAATATATTCTAGCGAGGTTATTCATGCTGATCAAAGTATCTGGATGCTCTTGGCCCAGTACTCTCTTTTTCGTCTCCATGACCTGTACTTCCAGCTCCTCTCCTTTGATCCATCGCCCCAGCTTACAGAATGTCCAGGCGAGATTGCTCATACTACCCAAGGTATGTGGGTGCTCTTGGCCAATTACCTTCTTCCTCGCCTCCACGACATGCACTAATAGCTTCTCAGCCTCCTTCCATCGTTCTTGGTGCATATATATCGATGCGAGGTTATTCATGCGAAGCAAAGTATTTGGATGCAGTTGGCCAAATGCCATCGATGTTGTCTCCAAGACCTGCGCTAATAGCACTTCGGCCTCAGCCCATCGCCCCTGGTCCTGGTACGTTATAGCGAGGAGGTCTATAGTGTTCAAGGTATATGTATGCTCTTGCCCGAATACCCTCTTCAACGTGCTTATGACCTGCACTAACAGCTGTTCGGCCTCCTTCTTTCGCCCCTGGATCTTGTATATCGATGCTAGTACCACTATGGAGATCAAGGTATTTAGATGCTCAGGGCCGAGTACCCTTTTGTTCAAGTCTATGACCTGCAACTCCAGCAGCTCAGCCTTCTCCCATCGTCCTTGGTCCGAGTATATTACCGCGAGGTTGGAGATGCTTGCCAGTGTATTTGGATGCTCTCGGCCGAATTCCTTCTCGAACTTCTCTATGAGCAGGACTGATAGTTCTTCGGCCTGCTTTAATCGACCCCGGGATAGATATGTTAATATAAGGTCGTACATAGTATGGAATAATTCCGCTGAACTCGGCGCCTCAGTGGTGCGTTTCATGTGCGTTAGAGCTTCTTCCTGCAGTACTTGTGCTTCCATCCATTCCCCCAGCATTGTGTGTGATTTGGCGACATTCATGACTGAGCTAATGTAATATGGATGACCAATTCCATCTCGTTCTGCTATCTGATCTTTAATCCGCATTCGCAGGTCTTTTGACTTCCCAAATTCTTCTAACTCATCTAGCAAATTTGCAAAGGTACCATATAATTCCAATGTTATAAAATAGATATCCCCAAACTGTCGCGACATATCGGCAACCTCTCTTTCATACTCGTTCCGGGCTTCCTCCAGTTTATTCAATCCCCATGATCGATATTCGCTTGTATGGTTGACTGCAGTTAGAGGTGCATTACGCTTGCGCATTCTCCTACTCTTCTGCCACGAAGGCCGCACCGCATGTTTTTCCATCTTCAAATCATCAGGCTGCTTGTTACTTTTTTCTAGCCATGTAAGGGATGTATCGTCGTCTGACTTGACCCCAAAACCGATCTGATAACAAAAAGCAATCTGAAATGCTATATGAGCAGCAAAGGGTTGGTTTTGATTGCTGAAGTAATTATTTTCGAGACTATATCTGATTTGTGTCCGTACACGATAGTCGGCTTCAACGAGGTCATGAAGGTTTTCAACAATCTTAAATAATAGGTTTTAGGTTAGTTCAGTTTCGGTGCAATATGGAAATAGATTGAAAATTACCTGAAAATCTGCAGGCGATGAGAGAATCGTTGTCTCAAATGGTATCATAGTGGAGGTTTGCCATGATGCTCTAAACTTCTTAGCGAATACCCTGCGTTTGGCATGGCTAGTAAAACTCACCCTTCTTGGTTCAGAAGACCAACTAATTTTGCAAGATCTGCCTTCCTTTTTTCTGGGTTAAGCGGTACAGTCAAGCCGAAAAATTCTTTTAGACTGATCCTTTGATCGGTATTCAAGCCTGACATGGATCCTATGAGCTGGTCCGCAATTTGTTCCAATTTATCTTCATCTTTTAATTGTTCGAGCAATGTAGAAGGACCATGAGCTCGTGGTGATTTGAACGAAAGAGATTCAGTCATTCCTTCCGCAGTAACTCGCGGAAGATCCGACAGATGGTCTCTCAGTAAAATCCAAAAGCAGAGCATACCAAATGAATATACATCGGTCTTTTTAGCATCATTAACCTTGAACTCTCTGAAGTGATGCTCTGGAGCATTCCATGGCCTTGACTTTGGTAGGAATACGTTTCCCGTTCCACTGGCGGCCAGAGTGGAGTACCCGAAATCGGTCACCTTAGCTGTAATCTTTTTGGATTCGTCCATGAAAACTAACACGTTTTGTGGTTTGATGTCACCATGAATGACATCTGTTTCATGTCAGGTTTACTAGAGTAAAAAGGCATTTGGAATAACATACTATAAGCATGCAACGCCATGATCGCGCTGCCCACATCGGCACAGATCTTAAGCCGGTCATCAATCGACAGGGATATGCCTTCGTCCGCATTCATAAATTGTTGTAGATCCCACGATGCTTTCTCAAAGACAAGTACAGGGACAGCCTTCTCTGTCTTAGGTTTGATTTCCCAGCAAACCCCCTCGAGGTTGACTATGTTTGGGAGACTTTGAATATGGGGCTGACTCAAAATCAGAACCTCCGATATCAATGGTAAAAAGTGACCATCTGCATCTCCGTTGTCATGAAACCGCTTGAATGCAAGGGGATGCCCGGTATCGAAAGTCGACTGGTTTATCGTACCAGAACCACCGACACCGAGAGTACCGAGCGAAGGCTGCCAGGAAACGGGGAGGTAGTCGACATTGCATTTTTGTACAATTGAAAGAAATGCGATCAGGTCGCCTTGGAAGTCACTTTCGGTGCAATTGGTCGAAGCGGAGTGGTGGGAAAAAAGTCCATACGAATAAGGTATCAGTGTAGAAGGCGTGGTATATTTTCGGCTGGGTGTACAGCTGCAAGCGCTCGAGTTTAGATGGCGGATTGGTATACGGAGTTCCTGGTCGTATTTATTGTTTCTGCACCACCGCTTAGAACTTACAAAGACCCTACGTATGGGAAATAGAAATTGTAGAGTACATACATGCGTAGTACTCTGCTCTCCCTTCTTCTCGCTTCTTCTCTCTTGACTTGTACCTACAATTAACGCACTCTCACTTCAACATAATGGTGGCGCGTAAGTCAACGAGCACGCCAACTGACACCACTGGTGCCTTACCCTAACATGGCAAGCTTGCAACGCTGCCTCATTCGCATGCACGAGTGATTCAGGGCTGTCCACGACCCACGACTACATGCAAAAACTCGTGAATGTTCTTAAGCATAGCAACACCCTGCAGGCTGTGCAAACTTGGCGCAGACCATCTGCCCGCGACCGGATCAACACGTAACGTTTGTGTGTGGGATCATTGTTTGAAACCACATATTGATAAGCCGATCAGCCTGCATCATGCAGGCAAAATGCAGGGTGATTTTATTGATGAATATTTGTTTTTGAGGCACATAGATAAGGCGTTCTGCCAGAGCCAGCCTAATTTTTGAATGTATGCACCTGCCGCCTTCCGGCAAGTGCTGCGTGCCCCACAGAATCATGCTTCGGATCTACCGCTGCAGGCATATGGACGTAAAATTAATCGCAACCAAAGGGTGGCAGTAGGTATTGGAAATCTGGTTGTAGCACTATCTATGCTCGCATTTGCGTTGCAACCAAGGTGTGGGGTGGGGTGGTGATCGGTGGTAGAGCCTGAATGGCTGATTGCGTTGTGGTTGCGTGCAAAGTGACTCACTGACTACGCCACACTTTCTTGCGAAAAGAAACGACATTCCCGGAGGCGGCAGCCTATAATTATGTCCTACTCCAAATCTCAGTTGAAAGATAAAGTCAATGTCAAAAAAAAGGCTACATAGATAGGGTAGTTATATGTAAAAAATAATGTGTTATGAGATATCTTTAATGGTGGTTGTGGCTGTGGAGGTGGTGGAGGAAGCCAGTAATTGACAAAAGGGTGAAATGGCGGTGTGTGGTTGCAGAGGCGCAGAAGCGATTGCTCTCCAACAATGTGGGGACGGATTTGAGTGCGGTCATCACGTGGGTTGGTTTAGGGTTGAGCGCGGCGGAGCCGCATGCACTGTAGTTCTTGTGTACGTGTCAATTAGACTTAGCGAGAGTCAGTGAGTTTAGGTCAATAGAGAGATTCCGGACAGCGGACACGGTACAACACTATATGGCTAGATATGGGCGAACCAACGGTAATAGATAGGGTTTACTGTACATAGTGTGGGTAATTTGAGGCTTTTTATAATTCAACTCGTTTTACTACTTGCGAATTTCATTATCATAGATTTCTGCCGGAGACGCCCCTTAATGTTCTTTCCGTCGGTCCTCGTCCTTAGTGATCTCGGACTATGACTTTCCGGGCGGTATTTTTCAGAGTATAGAATTGCTGGTGTTGAATATGATGCTAGAGAAGCTTTATTGTGTATCTATCCAATCGAGGCCCAAAGGCCGTATATGTACGATATACCATATGCGTACGCATACACCCTTAACTACGCATCACCCTGAGCCCTCATATGCACTACTCTATTCATACAAAGCCTTTACAGACGATCGTTATATACTATACTACTCACAGTGGTCCAGACGTCAGCGGTCATATGGGGGTGTCCGTCCGGAATTTTTATATTGTCAGCGTCAGCAGGCCGGTGTCCGGTGGGTTAAAATCTGTCAGCATTGTAGAGTACTATCTAAAAAACGCTAGGTATTTGTAAAGCTATGTAAACTCGAGAGTAGGTTTGTGTTGGTCAAGTTTGGGTGCGTATGATAGGAATCAAATTGCAGGACCATGAAAAGGGGCCCTATGTTCTAGTCAGTTCATGGAGGATGTCAGTCCGCGGAGTGACCGGTCAACCCACGGAGTAACTGGGCTACGTGAACTGACCAATCAGTTCACGGAGCCTACACACTCCGTGAGCTGGCCAGTCACTT
>Ga0307514_10000454_pt1 | contig 87850 bp, 91 predicted proteins | sample 16_EM_MG_FD_203088 | JGI IMG/M metagenome (GOLD analysis project Ga0307514, IMG submission 203088) | Populus trichocarpa ectomycorrhiza microbial communities from riparian zone in the Pacific Northwest, United States - 16_EM | ecosystem: Host-associated > Plants > Roots > Unclassified | place... | reverse complement strand
GTATAACCATGCGCACCGCGGATGGTTTTTCACATCCCGGTAATGGCGACATAATTGCATCATCTTGCGAATCCGCTTGATAAGTCTGCTCTTATCAAATCATTACATACGGCTCGGATGTAACCCCACTAAGGGCCGTCCAACTGATTCCATGTTTCGTTCCGCAAGAAGGTGTTTTGCTTCAATGACCAATGGTATCCACTTCCGAATGGTAGTCACGAGTACTTGCTGCGATCAACATGTATCATTACCGCTATCAGGGGAGAACCCCTAACACAGACTACTCATGAATGCACCCAAAGCAAGCTGAATAACGTGCGCCATGCATGGTATGTGGTTTCTCAATGTGGGATACTCAATTCCAGAGGCCTCAAGGGTAGTTTGTAGTTCGCCAGTCATTGAGTAATTTGAGGAAGTGTTATCGGTTGTAGTTCCAAGTAAACGGCCATCAGTCAGCTCAAAACTATCAAGGACTTCCTTCGAATGTCCGGCTAGCCGTGCTCCAGTATGCTGACCCTTGACCTGTAATTCTTAATGAGCTTTTGTAATTCGAAATGAATGGGCTATCAACGTCATTGAATGCCAGTTGTACTTCTCGTAAAGTCCAATCTCAATCCATATGATAGGCAATGACCGATGCTATTGCTAATTTGTTCGTCGATGTCCATCCATCTAAAGCTAAACTAAGATTGTTTCCTGATGGCAATTGCTTCTTAATTGCATCCACTGTCAGTGTCTATTCCCTCCGGCAAATATTGCTTAGGGTACTGGGTGACTCTGAAGGTAACACCAACTTGCATCATAATGCATTGTATGACCATCGTAGCTCGAGGTTTGATATCATGTTCCATGGAATATCAGCTGAAACACAACCTAACATGAGGTAGCGATTCCAGGTGTCTTGGTGAAATTCAGCAGTTTGAAAGTCCTTTGCTGCCAGTTTAGAGCGCTTTATCTGTCAATTCAGTAAGTATACTTAAATCTGAATGGTAAATTTGAATTTCCTTTGCGAACTTACAATCGGAATATCTTGACTTCCTTGCCACTTGAGTATCTCCCAAGCTGTTTCATTAACCATTGAACTAGTTAATTCGGTTACTTCTGACACTGTTAATTCGTTTAACTTTGAGATGTGCGCATTTGCCAGCAAGTGTTTGCCCATTGAGCTGGTCCCATATTCTGATGGATGGCAAAGAACTTGATAACAAACAATACATATGATGGCAGAGCTGCCAGTCTCCTCAATTCCGCAGTATAAATAGAATCACGACAAAGGTGCATGCCTAGAATTTTTCCAAGCAAGAGGCCGCTTCGAGTCTATATGCATTGAAGCCCTCCAAGCATCAAAGATGATTTGTAAAGTAAGGTCACTTAAATTACGAATAAAGACACGTTTATTTTTTGAAGATATCATAACCTCTAGCAACAAGGTATTTAGAGATTTTGTATCTGACATCGCAGTAAGAAATAGAACTCTGGGTAATTTGAGCTGAGTAACTATCAAAGGATACGTTATAGTCAGGTAGAACGCTGGTTCTTAAATATTGACTTTAGAGCTACAAGCAAGAAAAAAGTCAGACCTGTGAGACATCGCATGCATATATGTGAAGTTGAATACAAGGACATACAAAGACGAAACGGTTATGATATCATCACTAGCCTGTTTGCCCATAAAGGCAGCCGATAGTACGATTGTGGGTCAACGCCGTTGCATTGCTGTCTGATTATCCAAGATACAAGCCCAAACATTGTTGACGCTCTGATGACACTCATTTTTAGAAGGTAGTAACAATATCGTCACTAGCATTTTTGCCTAGAAAGGCGGCCAATATTATGATTGTGGGAGTATGCTGTTGCACAGCCCTTGAATTATCCATGATGCATGACCAAAAATTGTTGACACTCCGTTGATGCTTATTTTTAGGAGGTGGTAGCGATATGGTCGTTGGCCTTGGTGCCCATAAAGACGGCCAATACTGTCATTATAGCTTAATACTATCGCGCAGCCCAGTCATTATCCAAGATGCAAGACCAGAAATCGGTGGCGCTCCATTGATGCTCATTTCTATAATGGAGCAATGAGCATGTCGCTTACAGATTTTAGTCTAGGGCCGGCGAATAACTCCTCTTTGGATTGATGTGACTATGCAACTCTCTGATTGCCAAAAAGATCAAACTAAAATCATTGACGTTCCGTTGACGTTCCATCGATGCTTACCTTAGAAATATACCAACTGTCATTCGGTGTGCAATCATTTTGCTTGACAGTCATACCATCATTATTCACAGCCAAAATACCGTTTCTAGGTAGAATCATGTGTATTCAAAAGCATTGAGGCCTCTCAGTTTCTGAGCCACCACTATTCACGTTATCAGTCCAATAAATGACGTAGTTCCATCCCGTTTTGGTGCTTTCAGCCCGTGTGTTATGGCATACAGATCCATCAACTAATTTTAGACATATAGAGCCCAACTTCCAGATCTTTCTTTTTCCAGCTCGTTTTCCTCAATTCCCATGACGTACCATAAGAAATTTTCAAAATCTCGACCATGTGCAGCAGGTCTGAGCAGAGAGTTATGCAGTTAGCTGCATGAACTAATGCTGCGTGACGGCTGCCATTCATCAGGGTTCAGACTGCGCACTGACCTCTCATCCTATGACTCATATGACATCACTGAATTAAATTTTGTTAGTAAATTTTGTCTCTATTTCAGGTTTTGCATTCTAATGTAACCGTAATAGGCAAGTCGATATCAGTTTGCTGGCCATTTATCACCCAGATTTGGAGTCTAGAACATTCACATGGCCCGTACGACCCTTGCACACACACTGATGAAATATCATGTCTCACAATTTGGACACTGAAATCAGGAAAAAGCTGATACATAGCAAAGTAGGTACAAAAATTGCTTTTCCAAGAGATAGGTCTTCAAAGCTAACTATTTGGCTATCTATACCTCTGGCGACATGGAAGCCATCACCATATCTTTGTCTGTATCTGATTTCTATATGGTAATTACCTAGGGATGCTTCATGCAGGGGTAATAGCTTACAGGTTCAACAGGCTTTGCATCCTGAATCAGCATCAAATCGGTCGCCACTTAGGGCGAAAGAACTGGCATGAATTTGTGTGAATGTGGTTTCTCCGAACCCAGTCCATCAGCAAAATGTAAATCGGTCCAGAAGGCACACGCAAACCTCCCAGACACTCTGATCGACCTCACCAGTGCTTCTAAGTACTTCCAGATGCTTCCAGGCCCCCCTGGAGCAAAGTAAAGTGCTCTCAGACTCTGCAAGAGCATTCTCAGGTGCTTCTAAAAGCACCTACAGTGACGGAGGTGTATTCAGAATGCTTCAAGAATTGACTTGTAGGATAGTCAATTTTTGGAGCAGCTGAGACCTCTGCGCAGCTCTGTGGGAGACTTGGTGCCATATTCTGACAGCAGCGGTTCTTATGGTTCCATAACCACAAGCCATTTCATCTGTCATATTTGTCTATGTTACAGTCACAAGATTTGCTACATCATAATGTGGCATGTATTATCTATCTAAGTCTCTCTATATATATACATACAGCCAATCTGGCTGCAGACAGGTTCTCGAGTGCAATCAGAGAATCACCTGCAGATGCCCATTGAGAGAACTTAGAGATGCTCGGGGAGGCCGTGATCGTGTGAACTTAGAGATGTACTTGGAGGACGTGATCGAGCGAGTTTGGAGATGCACTTGGAGGCCGAGATCGAGCCAGTTTGGAGATGCACTTGGAGGCCGAGATCGAGTGAACTAAGAGATGCACTTGGAGGCCGTGATAAAGCAAGTTTGGTGATGCACCTAGAGCCCGAGATCGAGTGAACTGGGAGATGCACTTGGAGGCCGTAATCAAACAAGTTTGGATGCCATTGATCATGCCAACTTGGAGGCTGTGATCGAGCGAGTTTGGAGATGCAGTTGGAGGCCATGATCATTCGAACTTGGAGGCCATGATCGAGCGAGTTTGGATATACACTTGGAGGACGAGATCGAGTGAAATCAGAGATGCACTTTGAGGCCGTAATTGAGCGAGATAGGAGATGCACTTGGAGGACATAATCGAGCGAGTTTGGAGATGCCCTTCAAGGACATAATCTAGCGAGTTTGGAGATGGAATTGGAGGCCATGATCGAGCGACTTTGGAGATGCACTTGGAGGTGGTTGATCTGGAAGCAGTATATCGGGAGAAAGGCACGGACGGAAGCTGAGACTCTATTCATTGGTCAAACTCAAGATTGTGGGAATGTAGAGAGTGGAGTACAACAAGGTCCACTGATCGATGAGAGATGAGAGACTGGGTGGGAGCGGGAGAAAGTCGATCATGGGATGATGCAGTACTTGGTGTATGCTTTACTCTGTGTTAACTCATGATCATGGCATGGATAGATAGAGAGGGATGACTTAACTTCGTATTCTTAGGTGATGGTAGAATTGAGAACGAGAAAGAGAGAGATCAGAGGATATGAGGAAAATCATGATGAGAAACTGGGACATAAGAGAATTTCGTGTGCGAGTCAATTGACCATTCCCGATCTGGCAGGTACTACTTCCGATCCGGCGTGTAAGAACACCGATACGAGGTCTTCCAAATCGAATCAGTCAAGTCATACCCCTGATCTCTCATATCCGCTTGTATCCTCCATATTGTTCTCATCATCATCCCCCTTCTCTCTTTCTCGTCCTCAACTCTACCATCATCGCAGAACACAAAGTTAAGTCATCCCTCTCTATATCTCCATGCCATGATCATGAGTTAACACCGAGTACAGCATACAGCGAGAGTACAGCATACAGCGAGAGTACAGCATACACCAAGAGTATAGTATACACTGAGAGTACAGCATCCACCCATGATTTTCGGTCTTCCCTTCATTCTCACAATTACGATTTGACCCCTGAATGTCGCTTCAGCTTCCGGCGTGCCTCCCTACAAGATCAGCCAGCACTCAATCAGAGCTCAAAGGTAAAGATACCTCGTCCACATTCCCACGGTTGCGAATTAACTAACTGATGAATAGAGTCTCAGCCCCCGGGGCAACTCCCTTCGACCGCCTGCCATCGACCGCCTGCCATCGACCGCCTGCCATCGACCGCCTGCCATCGACCGGCTCCAAGTACTCCTCCAATCTCGCACAATCATGGCCTCCAAGTGCATCTCCAAACTCGCTCGAAGATGGCCTCCAAGTGCATCTTCCAAACTTGCTCAATTGCGTCCTGGAAGTGCATCTCCAAACTCGCTCGATTACGTCCTCCAATTGCATCTCCAAACCCGCTCGATTACAGCCTCCTAGTGCATCTCTGAGTTCACTCGATCTCGGCCTCCCAGTGTATATCCAAACTCGCTCGATCATGGCCTCCAAGTGCATCTCCAAACTCGCTCTACCTCGGCCTCCAAGTGACTCTAAGTTCACACGATAACGGCCTCCAAGTGTATCTCTGAGTTCACTCGATTGCCATTTTCAGGCGCACCTTGAATTGCTCTCAACCACCGCCTGCAGCCTGTCCAGATATTCTGTATGTAGATAGATACATAGATACATAGATGAGAATACAAACTGAATACATGAGTTTTAAAAATCGTTGAACGATAAGTAGTAGCTATGATTTCCAGGCACCCCAGCAGCGTTCCCAAAGATGATGTTATTCCCAGACTGCTCTACCGTGATTCAATGTACTCCCTGGCTTGTCATCGGCGCTCCCAGGCTTTTGTTCGGCACACCCAGGCTTGTCGTCGGCGCTCCCAGGTGCTGCCTGACCTGTCGTTGGCGCTCCCAGGCTAGCCGCCGGTGCTCCCAGGTGCTCCCAGATGCACCTGAAGGCCACTGCATCGGTCTAGTAAACTCTGCGAATTGACCACCCTGGGATTCTGGTCCGACAACTCTCAGACACTCCCAGAGGCTCCCAGTGACCAAAATACATTTTGTTGATATCTCATTTGACAACTTCCTGGTCGAGAAGTTGTTGCCGGTGTTTGCGATTGTCCTCGGACGATATCAACAGTGTGCATATACTCTCCAAATGATGTCAAGGATGGTGTGGCTGCAGACGTGTCTATTTTGGGCTTGACAACTGACGGAACCTTCAATTTGGCAGTCCCATACTGCATATCTCTCTCACGAAAGTACTTGGCTGCATCCCCCCAACCCGGTTGGGTCACTTCGTCAAGCCTCATCTGCTTCTGCAGAAAACTCTCCATACGGTGCTGTACTGTTTTGGAGATTGTGCCCATCACCCAGCCAGGTTCATCATCATCACTCAGCTTGCCGTGCACTGTATCTTCTTCATCATCTTCCTTGTCTTCCCCATCCTGGTGATCGTCGGAACTTGCAAGATCGCTCAGACTGTCTCCGAGAGAATTCAACATCTCTTCAAAAGTTGTTTTGGGCTTTCTGGTTGTAGCCCCCACGTTTCCAGCAGTAGTCATATCTTTCAGCTCTTGCATAATCACTGTCTCTGCATCTTGAACTCGCTTTCTTGCCACAGCGGTCTCTCTCTCCACATAATCCTCGATCCATTTCTCTGTCTGTTCATTGCTTAAAATGTGTGTTTCCTGTTTTTTCTCAGCGAAAAGCTTCTTTTTGGATCGTAATCTGCGCAATGCTCCCAACGCTCTGACCTTTTCTGCCTCCAAGCCGCTTTTGCCTTTATTCGCTTGATGATATCGACATGTGGACTTCTTTGTCGATTTGCCATATTTGCCTGCCGGAAGTGGAGAAAAGTTCTTGTACAGAGCATTGACCATTGTATCATGTGTTGACCTTGTTGTTGGGCAAGATGTTGGATGTTGCAAGATATGGACCACATGGAGGCAAGCTGAGTCTTTTATGTCAAGGTTCATACATTTGATCAACTGGAACAAAGCAACATCTGCATTTTGACCGTCATTTCAATCAGAATAGGAACGTTAATCATACGTTATGACTTGATAGTTAGCGTGTGTCTCATGTAAGATCCGGGCTCTGTGTTGAGACAAACATCACCAGACCACCTTTCCGTCGAAGAATTTCCTTTTTATATCTATCAAACATGAGATATCAGCTGTTATTCACTTCAATGTATCCCTGCAAACAAACAAACAAACATCATTGGACTAACTTACTGCAAATCACGGGACTGTTGGAATCACCTGCAACTTGCAGCGATATGCAGCAGGATATATCTTGAGTAGAATGTGCAAGTTGACAGTCATTCATTACCTTGTGACCTGTAGCTTACTATATATATCTCAGAACTTTCCACTTTTTGTTATCATCTTCCTCACTGTTTCCACAACAGCAAGTCATCGCTCCACAAACACCTCAGCCCGGTGTGATTCAATCTGGATCGAGCTGAATGACGGACGCTTCAACCAATGCGCCTCTGGCTGAGACACAGCAGCAATGCAGACATGACATAGTCCACCGCGGCGCTGCAATTGCAGCCACCGACAATCTGGTCCTGGTTGCACATTTAAAAAAAGTACGTAAAATGGGACGCAGCAATAATAGGCAGTGGCATGCAATCAGATGTGAGTAGCTCCATATCGATATAGAAGGTGATCAACAAACAATATAATGTATAGCTGGTGTACGTTGAGAGCTCCGTGACTAATTTATCTCTGCCCACAATGGCAAACCTCCACGGTTGACGAAGGCATTTGTCCGCACAGTCTGCGAAATTGAACATCATGATGTTGTCAGCTGTGGGATTTTCGCGGACTAATTTCATCATAAAGGTCCCCGGGAGTGGACAAAACAGGCTGTAAAGACTCTAGAGGAGGATACGGAGTCGGATATGGTTGAGGTAATCGCCGAATCTTCCTTTTAGAAGCAGCAACTAATTTCTGGTAGGTTTTCAACATGTCTGCAACCATGGCAAGGCAAGGAGGTCGGGTGCAGCTGGAACAGTCCAACATGCGCCTTGCCTTAAATATGGCGAAAATGGCCAAAGGAGGGTTTTCGCACCCTGCAATAGAGGAAAAGCAACAACAAGTTAAAAAACCTCGTGCCGAAGTCTGAGAAGAGAAGATGCAAGAAGTTGAGTTTCCTAGGTATAAAAAGGTGAAGGCTGCGATAGAAAGACACCCGGCAATAGTTTATAAAAATCATACGGCCGGCTGCCTTTCATGCCAAAATGGTACACCAAAGAATCTGCGAACATGCTGAAGGCGCAAAGGAACCGGCGCACCTCCACTAGAACTGGCGGCACCTGTGCCTGGAACGCCACCTCTGCCCAGAACGCCACCTTCGCCCAGAACGCCACCTCTGTTCAGAACGCCACCTTCCCCCGGAACGCCACCTCTGCCCCGAACGCCACCTCTTTGCGGAACGCCACCTATGCCACCAGGTGACACAGACGGAAATAAAAGTTATGAAATCGAAGGTATGCCATCCAGGTGTGTGTATATACATTCTCCATTTCCAAACACTCAATTACTCAATCATAATGCCTATGCCAAGGATAGCTAGTGCGTTAAGGATTTTATTCTAAATTTGCTGAGTACACTATCTGCTGCGTGAAAATACCGATGACATTGATTTTGAAGACGACAACAGTCGTTTGGGCGAATCTGAGGGTGAAGACGAGCATTGATTTAAAGGAACAGGATTTTTGAGTATTATCATTAACTACAATTAGTGGATACTTTAAAGTATATTTTAAAGGATATATTTATATGTACAATTAAAGAACAATGTAGTGATAAATGAATACATACATGAAGAGGATAGAATGACTACCAGAACACAACTATTGATGTTCAATGCCAAAGTGAATGGTTGCATAATGTGCATACCCCTGTGGCAAAATGAGCGTCAACGGAGAGTCAACGATTTTTTATCCTGTAAGTCAGGTTACTAAAAGGTGAATTAGTCGTTGTTATCTATAATGATTGTATTGGCCGTCTTTTTGGGCAAAGAGAATGCTACACTCTCCCTGCCCCATCTTGACAATGAGCGTCAACAGAGCGATAATGATTTTTGGTCTTGAATCTTGGGTAATCTTGGTGGTAAATGATCCCAGACATCTATAAACAAGGTTTTGGCAGCCTTGATATACTGATGAGCAAGAGGTGGTCCAACCATAGCCTCCCAGACAATCACAACTTAATTCGTTTTCAATGCCACAACTCAGTGATCCCAACCGTTTTAGCCTAAAAAACTGGTCAAAACTGCATTTATAGACATTAGCGTCCCTCTCGTGGTTTGATTAACCATCATGCAAGGCCAAATATCGTTGACACACCATTGACGCTCATTCTCAAGATCGAGCAGGGAGCGTGTCACACCCTCTTTGGCCTTTAAAGGCAGCCAATACATCGCTTATGCATAACAAAGAACAAGTCGCTTTTGAATTATCTTACTTACAAGACTAAAAATCGTTGACGCTCCCTTGAAGCTCATTTTCAGAATGGGGCAGGGAGCGTGTCACTTTCTCTTTTAATTTGAAATACGGCCAATACCTCATTTATGATCATTGGTATCCAATTGCCACCTTGATTACTCATCATGCAAGACTAAAAATCATTAACCCACCATTGACTATCATGTTCAGGATGGGGCAGGGAACGTGTCTCTCTTGTTTTGAGTTATACAGGTGACCTATTCATCTGAACAGGACAATGGCGTGCGAAAGATAATATTTTGCGATTAGCAGTAGGGTATCTAAATGCGACCGGAAATAGAAAAACCTGAAACACACAACCGGAGATTGAAACCGACAGGTCTAGCCAAACCCAGCAAAATCCGCTGGTTGACAGGTACAGGTCAGGGTTTGGACCGCCAAGACGCTGCAGTTCGGGTTGTTGGACAGTTCTGAAATCGATCCAGATTGTTTTCCCAGTCTGAACCTGGACCGCTGGTGGGTTGCCCAGACCCGTTGCGAACACTAGTCAACATTGTCTTCACTGCTCAAAAACATACTCCTACATCAGCGCTTACATCACTCACTATCATCCCGACCGCAAAGAAAGGATACTATATGGATTAGCCGAACAACTGCCAGATGATGGTTTTGTGATTGAGTACGATACTATTCTACTTCCATTTGTTCATGAACTGCATCGCGACTCTTTTCTTCACCCTTCCTAATGATCATTTCAGCGATACAGAAGCAGACAGCGTAAATGCATGTATCGATGCAGAGCAACCTCCAGTTTGGATACATATTTCTGGTACTCCACACTTGGACCACTGTCTGGCCAGCAAGCCTATTAGTACCAAGTATTTCGATATCTACGAAGATGAAAATAATCTATGGTTACTGTTTTCTTGCGAGAAGAAGTATTGATCAGAGCACTGGCACGTCAAGTACCACTTGGGTAGAGCGGCATTCAACAAGCTTTTTAGGAACCCTACGATGGCAACCATCAGCAACTTCACTGTGTCCTACATTAGATTCAAAAGGTTAAATGAAATGTTCAATGTGATGGGTATTGACTCTTGGAAGTCAGGCAAAGTGTATTACAATTGTTTGGCCAATCCCAACAACCTTCTCGACAATGATTACACATGTTTCTTTCACCACAATCCTGTTGAATACATTGAGTTTCTCATGCACCAGCCTGCATTCAGGGAACATATGGCGTATGCTCCAGCAAAGGAACTCAATGATGCTGAGAAACATATCTACTCAGAGATGATATCAAGCGACTGGTGGTGGAATGAACAGGTATGTTAGTTGAATTTCGTTATAGCTATGATGATTTTGACCGCTTCAATAGCTATGCCAGCCGCTTGTAGCTTCAATTGTCCCTTTATTCGGCAGTTCAAACCAGACACATTTTACAAACTCTTCGGGCGACAAGAAGGAATGCCCAGTATATTTGAGTCTCAGAAACATCAACTTGATGATTAGATCAAAGTCTTCGAATCTTGCAAGCATCCTAGGTACCCTTCTTCCTGTTCCTCCGAAATATCGCTTTAAAGGTTATGGAAAAACAACTGCCGTAAAGGAACAGAAAATCCACAATCGAGAGGTTTTAAGAAAGGTTGTTGTAATGGCATGGCTGCACGTGACATGTCCAGGGCCGGGTAACGGCCATGCTATATAGTTGGCTCACCACAAGCCTTGGATCTCTAGCGATAATCTTATCTTGACATCAATACATCTACATATATAGTCACTTGAGTCCACGTTTGCAATGATATCCATATACTGCCAGACGCTGGCGTATGTGTCCTTACACCATTATCGCTTTTTTAGTAAACAGATATGATTCACTCACGGGATTTGTGAGTTTACCCCTATTTCGACGAGCAAGAATACGAAGTCAACAATGTGAAAATGCACTGCAACATGACTCGAGATACCTACCGATTATCAAAGCGACAAGTCTTACGAAGTTCATCCTTTAATCAGGAGAATTGTCAGGAGCAGAGACGATTTCGGAAATGCACTCAGCAGCGAGATGCGTTACAGGCCGACTATGTCAACAATCGCTACAAGTCTAGAGACAACTCCTATACACGTCCAACCAGATGATATCGCATACGATCTATTGCGCCTAGCACAATTACAATCAAATGCAGTCAATAGAGCAGCCCCAAACGATGCAGAGATCACGATTGACGAGAATGACTACATTACCCCTGAACGCATACAACTGACGAGAACCCAATGGGAAGTCACCAGACAACGATATTCGAGTCAACACAGTTACATTGCACGATCATGTGCACCTGCATTCCCACTTCCCGAAGTCTGCCTCTCACAGTCAATGTGCGCCAATGGAGGAGACGCTATCTGGGAACAAAATCCGGCTACAGTGATCGACTACATGATGCACACACATACGGCGGAGATACTGTCCAGCAAAGTTCACTTACGATGAGAAAGAGGATATTGTGATCAGATACTCGATGTCCGCCTACAATGTCAGTGATTACCAACCACAATGACTGCGTATGCTACATAAAGCAAGATGCTTTGTTTCTAATTGACACCACCGAAGTTGATCCCGGTCGAGCAAATACCATTTCTGGGAATTCAGTCACCAATACCTACGATGCTACGAACGCTGATGGTCGACCTGCATACCTGCAAAGGTTAAATCTATGCTGAGCTTGATGACTGTCGGAAGCACTGCAGTTGCTGCACCAAACACCTAACACCAATTCGAGGGTACTACCAGTGGTGAACTATCAAGCGACCCGGAAACGAGCAAAGTTGCAATTGATCCTGCAGTACTACGTTTACCGCAAGCCTTTCTCTATATCAAGATGGCAATCAGGTGTCCCAATGAATAGCACTGGGGGCCCAAAAATACCGAGACTTCTTGATCTCGAGACTGTTTATACTTCATAGACCACGTGTGCACCGGTGAGGAAGTTGCATGCAATCTAAATTTTGAGCTCTTACGGTTCCAGCTTGGAACTAGTTGATAATAATCTGCAGCGGTTGGACGGCACTTGACTGCTGATCCTCTAGACCCTGTGAGAACTAAACTTATGATTATCCAGTTGTCAACCAACTGGCATCGTCCTGGAGCAGGCATTAGCTACAACATGTGGTGCTTCCGATTAGGAGTGCTGGAGCTGCGGTAGAGTGGAACCACAGAGGCTATACCTCAGAAGTGGTAACCCTCGTAGACTGGATGAGCGAGCAAGGGGCAGCAGCTGTAGTTGCGGCAGATGAGCATCCACATGGGAACCTTGGATGACTGCCACAGGCTCACCGAGGCACGAAGGGAGTGACTGGACAGCGGAACTTGGTCCATTCGTGGGCGAACCACTAACGACAAGGCCTCCTGGATTTTACCCTTCATCGCCTCCATCCTGTGTTGATTTCTTAGCCAGTGGAGATCATAGAGCAGAAGCAGTTATACGAATTCGTGCCATCAGTATTGAGATATCATGATTTACAGATGGGCCTGAGATACTATGGCCCCTGGGTGATCGAATGGCGCAAACATCAACGGATATTGTGGCCCAGAAGCGAGTAATCTCATACAACGATGTATCACTGAGGTTGAGTGGAAGCCGGCCTCAATCAACCAAGCTACAAAGATCTACAATGAACGTAACCGAATGAAAGCCGTATGAATCCTATATAGTCATACAGAGTTATCGGCAGAGCAACGACTTTCAAAAGAGGGGGATGACTATCAGAATCACAACCCCTACCGCAAACAATTACTGTATCGGAAGTGCTGGAACGAAGCACCCTAAGATATATCCATCAATTGAGAAGGCTAGCAGTGGCAAATGCACCTCGAGACGAATCGACTAGTGGACTCAGAGAACGACGATAAGTGCACCAAGCCAGGCAGCACATGGCAGGAAACAGGGACCCGGCAGATAGACCACCTAGATGACCTGATTACGAGATTGGATATGAGAGACCTACTGCACGACTTTCAGCACCTTAGCAGCCGTTGAACCTTACGATGACTCCCAGCTATGAAGTCAGCCCAGGCTACCGACACACTGGCTACCGATGTGAACAAGAAGATCGTCGATATCCCAATGGTTGGTTACTCTGGCCTGACAGAATGGTAGAGCAGTGGGTGCATCGCTGCATAAAAATTGGAAAGTCATCTCAGGGGCCCTGAACTATGAAGAGAGGATAAACTTCCAAATGAGATATCGAACGAGTGCGAATATGACAACCGAAGCAGCTTCTAAAGCTGTTATAATGATTACTGATGGGTTGGACCTGCGGAGCTTTCAGAAGGAATTGGGAGAATTCGAGTGCTAGTGCACTTGAAAGTATGGTAAGTATGAACAGTTAACGGAATGCTTACATATTAGATATAATGATGCAATGGCCGATGGAGATCGCAACGGCGATGGTGATGATAAGATGCGAGCGGAAGCAGTTCGGAACAGCATACCTAACGAGTGCAAATATGGCTACCGAATTGGTCCCAAAGGAGATGGAAGATGGCAATCGAGTGTACCGAATGGCATCACAAAAAACAGTCGAGGCAACTACCAAGAGCTAATCGCCAAGATCTCACAGCAACGAATATCACTGCCGAAGGACTTCACATGGAGATCGAGCGAGAGGATTACCGGGAGCCCAACCGGACAAAGCCACTGATGGAGATGTTTGCCGAATGGCATTTTGAAAGATTAAGAAACTATCGCCGAACATTAGCAAATATTCTACCAAAGCTGCCTACTGAGATGGTCACAGAGAAGTCGATTAAGAACACACCGAAGCCAAAGAAAGATAGTCTGCAAATGAAGCAAACACCAAACCGAATTACATGTCGAATCACAGAGAGATTACGATTACAGTCTAGAATCACGATTACACTGCTACCGCGCCACACTGGCAATCAACAATCAATATATATATAAGTTGTCGGCAGAGCAAAGAACATTCAATAAGCTGGAGATAGCAGTGTCAGATCAGTCAAGTCCTACCGACAAGTTGAAAGCCTACCGAGGGTCCGTCTATCGAGACACGCACTAAGAAGTCGACTGATAAGCCTACTGAGAAGTCGACCAGCAAGTCTACCAAGTCAACCATGATTCTACTGGAGCCACCTATCGACCGGATGGTCACCGAAGTGGAATTCGAAAGATGATTACCGTATCCAAATGAATGACGAGTCTATGCTGAGTACTAGTGACTACCAGCTGCAAGGTATACTCTACAGAGCATGCGGAAGCACTGCACAGTGCTCAGACAATGCTAGCGCGCATGAACTTGGTAAGTATTACCATCTTTAGAGAAGCTCACTTGTTAAATGTCGATGAATGCGATGCAACTACGCCCGACGGAATTGACGTATACGATTGATGATCATGGAAGGCTACAACCAATGCCGGCAGCGGAAGCTCCCATCCATGCCAAGTCATGAGCGGAAGCTCTACCACCCTGACGAATTCCAACAATGACCGACGCCAAGATAGACGGGCTACAGGAATGGATGGTCGGAGGAGTATGGGTTCAATTCAGAAGTGGAGATATGCAGGACGGAATCACTTTTCAATGTTTCGTGTTTCTCTCTTCTCTTTGTCTCTCCTTTGGATCTCGGCCCAGTACAAATTGTGTTGGCATGGGTTTTTACCACCTTCAGAGTCAGTCAAATGGAGGTGGATTCTCCCCGTGCGCTGGATCCACCAAACGGTCGCCATTGTGCTGTACCGATCAGTTGTGGGACTTATCGGTTCATACAGTTACATACGTAGGATGATTGTTTCATTCTTTGTTTCCCTTTCCTTCTTTTCTCTTATACTGGCTTTGGCAGCCCAGGAGGTCTGCACCTAAAGAGAGGGATAATGTAACAGCATGGCTGCATGTGACGTGTCCAGGGCCAGGTAACGGCCATTCTATATAGTCAGCTCGCCACGAGCCTTAGATCTCTAGCGATAATCTTACCTTGACATCAACACGTCTATATATATAGTCACTCGAGTTCATGTTTGCAACCATATCCATATACCGCCGGATGCTGGCGTATGCGTCCTTACAGGTATCAAGCCTATTATTCTTCCTCTCGATGTGCTTTTCAACATTGGAAAGCTTATGCTTTGTGCAGACGGTCAGATGCAGTAATGTTATTCTGTCATCTGTGCATAGACGGCTGACTACCTCGAAAACATTTACTTGCATTCAATCAACCAGCCCCATTGCCCTGTATGTGAAGCATCGAAATCGTTGTGTGGGGAAGGGAAATCATCATAGTGGCAATTGAGAGACTATCGGTTATACTTCCAATAGTTGATACTCATGGCACAGGGAGATGAGACGGAGAGACGGGAAGCAAGACAATATCTGGAAGATCGAGTGGTTGGAACCTCTGAAGGTGGCTTCTGTAATATGTAATACATCTCTCCGACGACTATTATCGTACCAAATATTTTTCATACTGTCTGTCTCGGTATACTTAAGCATTTGAAGGACTGTGTAATGTCCTTGCTCGAACAACATTCCAGGATTGACATATCCAACCAGCTCTGGGCGAATATGCCTCTATATCCTGGCTTTGTTCAATTCGACAAGCTATATAGGCAGGTGACGCAATGGAGTGGTAAGGAGTTGAACGCACTAGGGCATGTAATTGTTCCAGTTTTCATGGCGACTCTTTTGAACCTTACAGCAAGCCAAAAGATTCCCTTCACAGAAGCCCTGTTGTGCCTCAAGATCTTACTGTATTTTCACCTTATGGTACAGTACCGGTACCATACTGAGGCCACGATTGAGTACATGGAGAATTATCTGGAGGAGTTTCATTATCACAAGGATGTTTTCAGTCGATTCCGCACAAGTAAATCTACAAAGAAGGTTTCAGAAGCCTTGAAAAAGCAGCTTACTTTGGACAAACAGGAAGAACGTGGAAGTGACCCCACTTGGAACGATCTATCTGTGGCTGCAAAGCGTAGTCACGTTGATGAAAATAAAATGCAGATCGAGTCAGAAATTGCACAACATCTTGTCAACAAATCCGATTTCAACTTTGTGAAGATGCATCTCCTGAGCCACTTCTCTGACCATATCTGCCAGCTTGGCAACCTCCTAAATGTAAGCTCTGAACTCCCAGAAAAAGCGATAATGCATCTTAAACAGGCTGACCAACAATCAAATTGTCATGAGGCCGCCATTCTGATCGTACGAATGAAAGCCCAAAAGAAGGTGTTTCAGTATTGAGAGCTGAATGCAAACACTGCAAACCAATGTCGCAATGATGCTATGCCTCTAACTAAAGTGCCTATCAAGTAGTGTTAGCAACGGGTCAAAATTCCTGGTTCGGTTCCGGGTCCAGTTCCAACCCGGCACCGGAACGTTGCAACGGGTTTTACCACATGAAAACCCAGACCGTTGTGATTGGGCCAGTTTTACCACCAAAAACCCAGCATTTCAACCTGACAAGTTTGGCTCCAACCAAGTATCTGAGTTCTGATCGTATCATGACATGATCAGTACATAGATTTTACATTATTAGCCGCTCTTCCACCTCCCGGTTTCAGAATTACGATTCGACCAATATTCGTTGTGTCGCTATCGAAAACCCGCGAATTTCGGATGAAATTGGGTGTTATTTCACAACGACTCAACGAATATTGGTCGCATCGCCATTTTGAATGCGGGAGGTGAAAGAGCTGCGAAAACTGCACAATCTATGTACTGATCATGGCATGATTCGATCAGAACCCAAAACTTCATTGGAGCCAAAGAACTGCCAAAGTTGTACAAACTGTAATATGGAACCACGGTCCGGTTCCAACCTGGCCAAAAAACTGTGGGTTTATGTCCGGTCTGGGTAACAACCCCGCCGGGACAAAGCGAGTCGGGTTTTTGGCCAGGTCTGGAACCAAACCAAACCTAACCGCTGGCCAAAAACTGGACCGCTGGCAGGTTATCTGAACCAGTTTCTAATATTGCTATCAAGCTAATGATGAACAATCAGTGACCAGAAATCAAGACCCTTGATGACTTGGCCGAGTGTTGTGCAATGCAAGAAGGGGAGCTACAAGATCACATTGCTTGGTGTTTCAAGAGATTTGCCGACTTCACAGACTATATCGATCACGCACCGGGAAAAATGATCTTACGCAATATGTAGCTCATAGACAAGCTGTTTCTGGGACGGTAATCCATAGCATATGTGATGCGTGGCACTATGAGGTCTGATGGACATGTGTGTTGACTAGATGACTATGATATGCATGCGATTATGAGCACTCGATACTATACATCATGCTGCATTCAACATAACGGCCAAATACAATTCTTTGCACGCTCTGAAGCTCTCAAGACACTCCCAAGCACACTACCGAGCACGCTCTCCAGTACACTCCTAATTGCACTCAATGACACTCCCAGCCTGCTTGACTATATGCTCCCAAGTAAGCTCACAAACAATCTCAAGCACACTCCCAAGTACACTCTCAAATACACTTCCAATTGAACTCGATGGCACACTCCCAGCCTACTTGACTATACACTCCCAAGTACACTCCGAATACCCTCCCAAGTACACCTCCAAGTACGTTCTCAAGTACACTCCTGAGCATGCTCTCAAGGACGCTCCTAATTGCACTTGATGACACACCCCCAGCCTGCTTGACTGTACGCTCCCAAGTAAGCTCCAAATACACACTCAAGCACACTTCCGAGCATGCTCCCAAGTACACTCTCCAGAGGCAAGACACTCCCAATCTCAGTGAATATATCCTCCCATGTATGCTCCTGGGTGCTCGATCCAGAGACTGGCTAAGTTGCAAGCGCCAGGCACCGGGAGGTGGGTGGCAGGAGGCGGGTGGAGGCGGTCCAAAATCATCATATCGGTCGGTATTATAGTATGAACCTTATTATTAGCGCAGCCACTGCAACGAGATCTCACGATGCCTCACGGTCATGGTGTTGACAATTGCTGCCTTACATCCTGCAGGAAAGGTAGACAATTTGATCTTGGGGAGAGCAGATCTCCAACTCAGATTTTCCTGCGGGATCAGCTGCCCACGTCCCACTCATTTTGGGCATATGTGTGTGCATTCAGTCCGGGGCTGATGGTGATAATGGCGATGGTGATAATGGCGATGGTGATAATGGCGATGGTGATAATGGCGATGGTGATAATGGTGATGGTGATAATGGCGATGGTGATAATGGCGATGGTGATAATGGCGATGGTGATAATGGCGATGGTGATGATTGCGATGGTGATGATGCCAATGGTGATGATGCCAATGGTGATGATGCCAATGGTGATGGCGATGATGATAGCGATGGTGATGGTATTGGTGATAGTAATGACAGTACTAGAAGCACTTAGACAAGTAGGTTGGCTACGTCAACGTCAGCATCGAAGCTTCCTCAGACTTAGAGCCTTCTATTGGCCAAAGCTTCCACCAACTCAGAGTTTACCCTCGGCCAAAAGCTTCCCGTAGAAAACTCTACTCCTCCCGATGTGAGGCTCTCTCAAGAAGGCTCTCAAGCTGGCATTCAAAGAGGCTTTCAAGCAGGCTCTCAAGTAGGCTTTCAACTGGACTCTCAGCAATGGGGTACAGTACCAGTATAGCAGCTAAGTCTGCGGGCAGTGAGGACTGGTATAGGTCTATCTCCGGCCGCCAGCCATAAATAGTTCCATAGGCCCACGCATACATCTCTATGAATTGACTGTAGATCACAATTGGCTGCGCATCGTACAGGGGTCTACGGAAAGCTTGCTATGAGCTGCAGGTGTGGATGTGTGCCCGTAATGCAGTCTATTGTCGATTTGCACTTTTGCCGATGCGATCAGTATTTCAGTCATCTCAACAATCCAAAATACATCCAGTACAACGCAGTAGCAATTCTGGTGACGTCTTTTCAATGCAACGAGCAAGAAGTTCATATGGTTTGTTGCACTGGGTCCACAAGGTGGAAAAAACATAAGCCACCAAGAAATGATACAGTGCTTCTCTAGATGGGGACGAGTCCGGATAGTCACTTTAATTCGACTGTCGGATGTATTCCGACACTGTTGAAGTGTCTTTCCATCATTGAGGATGCTGTATCGAGTGTTGAAGGGCTTCTTGCCTTGGTTGAGACATTTGCAACAGGGCAGATATATAAGACTACTGGTATGGTGACTGTCGAGGAGAGACATCAACCTCCAATGCAACCCTTGTACGATGGAAGCTACAGTCATAAGCATCTTTTCGGCATCAGAACCACTTATATTGTCCCTACAAGCGCAATCCAAGGAGCTTTACACCTTCTTCCACTGATGCCGCAGCCAGATAGCTTGCGGTGGTACTCGAGCAACACGATTGACTTGAATGCTTTCAATTTGTTGTATATGTAGATTATTCGACTTGATGCTTGAAGTAATCATTGCAGTGACATTTACAAACCTGATCAGTATTTACTCTGGGTATCTTAATTCTTGTAATGGGAGTTGTGCAAGCATGTGTATAATCGATGTCTCAAGGGATTAAATAGTTAAGAATATTCTTGAAATAAATGGAACAGATCTAAAAACCGTCGAAACTATTAAATTCTAGCAGACCAATGTGAAAGATACCAGTGCAATAAAATAGCTTAAATGACTAAACACATTGTGAGATATTGCGACGACGCAATGACATCATTGAACGCTTTGAAGCATGGTGGAAGATTGCAAATGAGTCCCTCAGATGATTAGTACAGAATCTGGAGAAGAATCCGTGGATGGGGTCCATTTTCGAAACCCAATTTCACTTTTTGCTGGTGAATGTGATATCAGAAACAAGACGAGAGATACTCGAAATTTATATCGAGGAAATCGAGGCAAAGCAAGAGTCAAAGCTATTTCAAAGTCTTAACTTGCTTTGCTATACAAGAGAACGAGTAAAGAGAGAAGAAAAGGAAATTCTCCAATGCCAACATTAGCAAAATGTAATTCAGTCCAGAAGCCATACACAAATCTCCCAGATACTCCAATAGCCGTCACCAGTACTTCTAAGTACTTCCAGATGCTCCCAGCCCCCCCTGGGGCTTTCCAAAGTGCTCTCAAACTCTGCAAGGGCATTCTCATGTGCTCCGGAAAGCACTTGGACTGATGGAGGTGCATTCAGTATGCTACGAGATTTTACTTATAAAATAGTCAAATTTTGGAGCTGCTGAGACCTCTGTGCAGGTCTGCGGGAGACATCCAGAGCAGCTGAGACCTGTGCACAAGCTTTGTGGGAGATCTGGTGCCATATTCTCATACCACTGGTTGTTAGAATTCCATAACCACAAGGCATTTCAACAATAATATTGGTCATTGTTACAGACACAAGATTTGCTACATCGTAATATGGCATGTATTATCTAAGTCTCTCTATATATATATACAGAGATACAGGGATAAAGGAGATGGACTCAGTGACAGGCAGTATATATTTGGAAGACCCCAGGTAGATAGACATCATCCCATTATATGAAATACACACTCTATCTTTCCCAGCTCTTGGTCTTATGCACTTTGCCAAGCATTCATAGATCCACACAATTTGTGTGGTTCATCATAGCCGGATATCCCTGCAGATCCTCACACCCTCTTCCGATGCTCCTTGAGCTAGAACCGCTCTTTCCTACGAATTCTCCCTGCGGATACCATGCGAGGTGCGGCAGAGTATTAATGGTAGGCTATCTGCCTTCTAGCTCCACCGTTTCACCACACCATGATCGAGTGAACTTTGAGACGCACTCCACGGGCGTGATGGAGTGAGTTTGGAAATACACTTGGAGGCTGTGATCAAGCGAGTTTGGAGATGCACTTGGAGGCCATGATTGTACCAACTTGGAGGACGTAATCAAGCAAGTTTGAAGATGCACTTGGAGACTGCGATCGAGCGTGTTTGGAGATGAACTTGGAGACCGTGATCGAGCAAGTTTGGAGATGCACTTCGAGGCCGTGTTCATGCAAACTAGGAGGCTGTAATGGTGTGAGTTTAGAAATACACTTGGAGGCTGTGATCGAGCAAGTATCCAGATGCATTTGGAGGCCGTAATCTAGCGAGTTTGGAGTAGCACTTAGAGGCCACACTGGAAAAAATGATCTTACGTGACTTGTAGCTTCTAGAGAAGCTGTTTCTGGGACAGTAATCCATAGCATATTTGACGCCTGGCACTATGAGGTCCTATGGACCTACACGTTGACTAGATTACTATGATACACATTCGATTATGCGTGCTCCATACTATCCATCATGCTGCCTTCAACAAAACTGTCAAATGCACTTCATTGCACGCTCCCAACTAAGCTCTCAAGCCGCTCTCAAGCACACTCCGGAGCACGCTCTCAAGTACACTCTCAATTGCACTTGATGACACTCCCAGCTTGCTTGACTATACGCTCCCAAGTAAGCTCTCAAAACACTCTCAAGCACACTCCCGAGTACGCTCTCAAATACACTTCCAATTACACTTGATGCCACAATCCCAGCCTGCTTGAGTATATGCTCCCAAGTGAGCTCTCAAGGTGCTCTCAAGTACACTCCCGAGCACGCTCCCTATTACACTCTCCAGAGGCAAAACACTCCCAATCTCACTTGACTATATGCTCCCATGTATGCTCCTGGGTGCTCGATCCAGAGACTTGCTGAGTTGCAGGCACCATGCACCGGGAGGTGTATAGTAGGTGACGAGTGGCAGAAGCAGGCAGGCAGGCGGCGGATGGTGCCAGCCAAAATCATGATGTCGGTCGATATCATAGTCTGAACCATATTTTTAGTGTGGGCACCGCGACAAGATCTCACAATGTCTCATTGTCATGGTATTCACAATTGCAGCCTTCATTTCTGCAGGAAAGGTAGACAATTTGATCTTGCGGAGAGCAGATCTCCGACTCAGATTTTCCAGCAGAATCTACTGTCCGCTTCCTGCCAATTGTCGGCATATATGTACGCATTCAGTCCTGTGCTGATGGTGATGATGGCGATGATGATGATGGCGATGGTGATGATGGCGATTGTGTCGGTGATGGTGATCACAGTACCAGAAGCACTTAGACAAGTAGGTTGGCTACATCAACATTCACACCAAAGCTTCCACAGACTTAGAGCGTTCTATTAGCCAAAGCTTCCACAAACTCAGAGTTTGCCATCAGCCAAAAGCTTCCCTTGGAAAACTCTACTCCGCTCGAAGCGCAGCTCTCTCAAGGAGGGTATGAAACAGGCTATCAAGCAGGCTTTCAAGCGGCTCTAGAGCAGGCTTTCAATCGCCAGCAGGCTCTCATGCAGACTCGCAGCAATAGTGTGTACAGTACCGGTATAACCACAAAGACTGCTGGCAGTAAAGACAGATATAAGTCAATCTCTGGCCAGCAGCTGGATATGGTTCCATAGGCCCACGTGCACATCTCTATGAATCGACTATAGATGACTCTAAGCTGGACGTTGCACAGAGGATCACGGAAAGCTTGCTATGAGCTGCCCGTGTGCACGTGTGCACGTAGGGCAGCCTATAGTCGATTTGCACTTTTGCCGATGCATGATGGAGCGAGATTGGAGAAGTACTTGCAGGCGTTCAATTGGAAGGCAGTAGTTCAGGAGGGAGGTGCGATGGGAGCTGAGACTCTATTCATTGGTTAACTCATAATTGTGGGAAAGTAGAGAATTGATTACAACATGGTCCACCAAGAGATGAAAGACTGGCTGGGAGTGGGAGACAGTCAGTTTTGGGATGATGCAGTACGCGGTATATGCAGTACTCAGTGTATACTGTACTCAGTGTATGCTGTACTTGGTGTATGCTGTACTTGGTGTATGCTGTACTCAGTGTATGCTGTACTTGGTGTTAACTCTTGATCATGGCATGGAGAGATAGGGAGCGATGACTGAACTTTGTGTTATTAGGCAATGGTAGAGTTGAGAACGAGAAAGAGAGAGAGAGATGAGAGGGTATGGGGGAAATGATCATGAGGAACTGGGACTTAAGAGAATTTTGTGTGCGTCTCAATTTACCATCTCCGATAAAGCAGGTACAAGTCCCAATCTGACATGTAATAACACTGATACGAGGTCTTCCCCACCCAATTAGGCAAGTCGTACTCGTGATTTGTCATATCCACTCGTATCCTCCACATTGTTCTCATCTTCATCCCCCATCTCTCTCATTCTCGACCATACCCCTACCATCATCGCAGAACATGAAGTTAAGTCATCCCTCTCTATCTCTCCATGTCATGATCATGAGTTGACACCGAGCACAGTATACACTGAGTACAGCATCCACCTAGGATAGTTTGTCTTCCCTTGATTCTCATGATTACAAGTTGACCCCTGAATGTAACTTCAGCTTCCTGTATACCTCCCTACCTGATCGACCGCCATCAAACCAGCTCTCCATGAAAGCTCAAAGCTAAATTCACCTTGTCACAGTCCAATGGTTCCGAGTTAACTATCTGATGAAGAGAGTCTCAGTACCTGGTGCGCCATCCATCGACTGCCTCGAAGTACTCGTCCAAACTCACTTCATGTTACGGGGGTGTTTGGATCCCAATAATCAATACAATATTTATTGAATCTAAGTACAGCCGCCTATCTAAACTCTTTCTCTCCTTGTCTTATCCTAAGACTCAACCTCTTGCCCTTCTGCAAGAGCTTCCATTTTGCTAGCAACCAGCTCCAATACTGCAGCTTCCTATCTTTCCAAGTCGAACCGGTGCCACTGACCATATCCGATATATATGAGGATTAATCTTCCCCATCGTGCAACCACTCCTCGAAAAATTCCTCGAGGGGTAAAGCGCTAGTGTTGAGATATCTCAGCACCAGGTATTCAATATTCTCGAGTTGACAGAAACGAAAAATAACAGCATAGGTGTGGGTTAAATGGTGCTCTGCCAATTCGAAAAGCAAGTTGCCGAAAGATTCAACAACCCTCTGCAGTGCGTACTTGGCTGGTGTATACTGATGTCCAGGCATGCACGGCCCAGTTCCTAGTGTGGATGAGAGAAGTAATGATTGAGATAGTAGATAGAATTCTTAATAATATTTTAAGATCGTCTTTGGTGCTTCTGTGTTGGTCGCCCTCTTCAACTCCTGCGACTAACTGTCTTCTTATATAGCAACGTCCCAGGCCCCCACACCTAGTTACCATAATCCTCATGATAGCGTTATCACAACCTCACGCCATCCGCGCTCAGTGTTATCGTGCCAATACATCAGACAACTTGAACTTAAACATCTTGCAATCGTACGAGTCGGTAGTTGGAACATCTACCAACCAAGTTGATAATGCTTATCGCCTCTTAAATCCCTCATGCAGATGAGTTATTTAATTGCTTCATAGATTTAATCGGCAACCAACCGATACTATGCCAACGTAGATTATTGACGCGTAAGCTCGTATCCGATACGAGGTTACATTGCGATCCAGACTATTCGAGCCAACAAGTAGTGTTCGCTCTAGGCTAGCGCCTACGTCATTGAACCCTCAGTTACATCATACTAAGGTCAAGACTATTCTCCAGATTGGAACGTGCTTCTCCGGATCCTTGCCCGTTACAGGTAGAGACGAAGAGTTCTCTTAATCGCGTTTGACTATTAACTGCCATGCATGACAACCATTCATGTCCCGCAAAGTATCCAGGTGTGAATGAAGTACCCACACTTCGCACAACTAATATGAACTCCCACTAAAGAGCACATTACTGACCCCTTGAATAATACATGCATAGGTGTTATGCATATCGTAGATATGTATGCATCTTGTATTGATACTCAAGTATTATTATTGCTGCTAAGAGGCAACCCCTAACACTCGATTACAACCTCAAAGTTTATACGCTCATGGCCTCCAAGTGCATCTCCAAACTCAATCGATTACGGCCTCCAAACTCACTCGATCGCGGCCTGCAAGTGTACTTGCAAAGTTACTGGATTACCCCCTCCAAGTGCATCTCCAAACTCACTCGATTACGGCCTTCAAACTCGCTCGATCATGGCCTCTACATTCCCACAATCATGGGATCCAAGTACATATCTTCTAACTTGCTCGATCACGGCCTCCAAGTGTATCGCCAAACTTGCTGGACTATGGCCTCCAAACTTGCTCAATCACCACCTCCAAGTGTATCTCCAAATAAGCTCAATTACCGCCTCCAAGTGCATCTCCAAACTTGCTCGATTACAGCCTCAGAGTGTATCTCTAAGTTCACTTGATTGCAATTTTCAGACGCACCTCGGATTGCTCTCAAGCATCGCCTGCAGCCAGTCCAGATATACCGTGTGTAGATGGGTAGCTATATAGATACATAGATACATAGATGAGAATACAAACTGAATACATGAGTTTTAAAAGTTGTTGAACGATAAGTAGTAGCTATGATTTCCAGGCCCACCAGCAGTGTTCCCAAAGAAAATGTTGTTTTTCCCAGACTGCTATACTGTGATTTGTGGTACTCCCAGACTTGTCGCCAGCGCTCCCAGGCTTGTCACCGGTACTCCCAGGTGCACCCAAAGTACTCTCTGGCGCTCCAAGGGGTTTCCAAACCTATCACAATCACTTCCATGGTACTCCTGTACCGGTCATTAGATATCCCAGCTACTCTGAAGGCCAGCAGGAATGCCCTCCTAGGGTCTGATACTCTCCTGAAATTGACGCATCTAAGTTTACACTCCACATCCTCTCAGACACTCCTGGAGGCTTCCAGTAACTAAAATCCATTTTGCTGATGTATACTGCCCTCCCATAGCTCCACCAATTCTTTGCCAAATTCCATACTCTGCTGTACAAAATAGCTCTACCATATGTACATGGAGTTTGTATTATCTTTGGCCAGGTACTAGAACTGGCTGTGGACTGGTTCAAGTCACTATAGTTGTGTCATAAACTATCGCTCATCACAGATGTACTTGACAGTGTTGCATGTGCACCTAGATCATGAGTCTCTGCACCATCTGATATTTTGTATGAGAATGAAGACTTGTTTGAAGATGGTGGCTGTATCATAATATGCATCAGGATCAGGGTGATGCGTCTCATGTCAGATAGAGCATATGCATACGCATATGGAAGATTATACATATACGGGCCTTAGGCCCTCGAGATAGAGAAGTCAATCTACAAGCAAAAGAACCATCCAAGCGTAACATACAGTTATGTAGAAAATATTTACCTGATGGTATATGACATTTATCTAAGTGTCAGGTAAAAAAAAATTTACCTGATGGTATACAACATATATCTAAGTGTCAGGTAGAAATAATTTACCTGACATAAACTACCAGTAGTGCTAAGCCACTGTACTTAATCTACAACAACTTCTTGAATATTAGAGGAAACTAAAAGAGGAGACAAGCAAGTGAAAGAGCATCTTGTTAAGTACATTTCATATATAAACAATATCCTGGTCAAAGTAAAACTCATGGAGTTAATTGAGCTCAAAGTTAGATGTAGGAGCTGGGAGCGGGGGAGGCGCTGGACGTGCCCACGCCCCTAATAAGGCGCTTGGGCCGTATGCATGAGGTGAATACTTTTTGACCACCTATATACAGGGATGGATGGAAAGGATTTGGGCTGTGTTCTGCAGCAGCTGGTCAGCCTGCAGGTTTTTTTGGACTTCTAAATAGGCTGGTCCATGCTGATAACTGGCGAAGCCTTGCCAGGAATGTATATTTGCCATGTGTGCCGGGGGGAGAAAATCAGAATGAATGGGGTGCAATTATACCCACTCCCCCCGGTCACCACGCCGTTTATCATCCCTAATTGTCAAACTGTTATTTTTGTCTTTTGTCATTATATACCACACCGCAATTGCAATTGTACTTGGCCACCAGCTACGATCACATAAACATATCACGTCACTCGAGAGGTCATTGATTGGAAGTGTTGCGTATATGGTCTTCCTCCCTGGCGTATGGCTTCAGTTGGGCTGATGCATAATCTCCCAAGATGATGGTCATTCCAGACTCAGCTGGAGATGCCAGCTGAGTGCGCATGCATGCGTACAGGGCATACTCTGAATGCCGTATATAAGATCACGAATGTACCTGTACTTGAGAATACAAGCTTCTAGCAATCAGTACATTTCAACAGGAAGGAGTGAAAGGATTTGATAGATTAGATCTTCAAGTGTGCTCGCAGCCGATAAAGTAACAAGGAGGAGGAGGTGGTGGTGGTGGTGGCGGTGGTGGAGGGAAAATATGGAGTTAAGGAGGGGAACACTATAATTTCAAGTCTTGTGAAGACAACTCACGACTCTCGGATGGGAAACCATAGTGGTCGTGATGAAGGCGTGAAAATGGCCTTTAAGAAGGTCCTAGTGGGAGGTTAATGTGCTAAACACAAGGCTGTGGGCCTGTCCCGCCTCTGACAATTTTTCGAAACGTTAAGACAATGCATATAACGATGGGCTAATCAGAGTGGCCCGCGAAATTGTGATGATAATTTCAAGCTTTATTCTCCCCCACCAGTAATCTGGCGGTACTGCAGGCGCAGTATCAAGAATACATAGAAAACCGACCCACAAAAGCGGACATTCCCGTCCAACCTGGCTTTCGGTGTGCCAGTGATCACCAATGAATCGACCAGACTACATCGAACATTGAACATATTGCGTTCAGCATATCCTCAAAGTTCATACAGAAACGCCACAATAATACATACAGCCTTTACACCCACCGTCTCCACTCCTGTCTCCCTCGAGCTCTTAGCAACCTTGACAGGATATCCTTCCCGAAGTCCCTCACGATCCAACGGCAATCTCCAACCCCCCCCTCACTCTTCATCTCTATAGCTAAGATCCCGCCTCGTTATATCGAAGTCGACTTTCATACTCTCATTCACCAAGGCATATGTTCTAGTAATCGTCGCAATATCTCACTCGGAGGAGGATATTATTTAGGGGTTAAAGGATGTTAATCCATAATGACTTCAATAATGCACCCACTCTTAGAACTATATACAAAACCTGAATAAAGGCAGCCCCAAACTAATAGATAACACCGGCGACGATCTAATAACTCCTGTTTGTCTCATGTCAACCTAACTCTTACTCGTACGACAACAACGATAACTACTTAAAGCTCTCAGTGAGTAGCTCCCACTAACTTTACAGCTCACCAATACCCAATACAAGTCCGCCTCCAATTCTATCACTTTTACCCTTATGTTCATTCAGAATTCCAAAACGTATCGCCACCTCCGTAACTGTCACCAAGATACTAAGCAAAATGAGCCAAATAATTATCCACGTGATTCTGCTCATGTTACTATCTGCAATTGAATCTGTCAAGATATCTGCCAAGTCTAAAAACACGCCGCAGCGACTATTCAGTACCGTCACCCTGGGTTGAATCTCTAAGTACTCCCTCACTGCAATATACAGGGGATGCAGTGCTGGCTCTGCCCAGAAAAACTCCGGTACATCCAAGACATTGGAGGAGAGGTTGACATCTACACGAAGACGGAAAAGACGTCCAGTCATTTTGATGACTTCTTCGCGCTTCATACCCAGGGTCCCCGTAAATGCGAGCTTCTTGGGAATGTGCTCGACGCCGGCCATGGTTGTGTTCATGCTTTCTTCGAAGCGGCACAGTTTTGTGGATTGGGCTATTGCGTGCGAAATAGCGAGTTTTATCATTATGTCGCCGGAGCGGAGAGTAATCATATCATTATAGATCTATAATCTTATCAATACCGAATATCTCGCGTTAGGATAAAAGGGAGTCATTACTCTAGGAGATCTCGTTTTTTCGGAGTACTCAAAGTGGAACTCCTCACTCTCAAAGTCCTCCTCCCGCATCGGCCCAGAGATAAGAGGATTGGTTTTTCCTGGGGCAAACGTCAGATCGGCAAGGATATCCTTTTCCTGTCTCTCCGTGAAATTCCAGAAGACAACAACTCCATAGCTGAAGATGAACATTTCTGCCACCCCTTTCATGTCCATGACGCTGTGGTGGTCTCTTGGGCTCTCCGGTCGCTGGCGGTGCTCGTTGTCCGGGCTGTCTCCTGAGGGACCATCGCTCCTATCCCCATTTTGCGGCGATTTCCCGCGGTCATCTCTCTCAACCGAGTCCCTTCGGTCTCTGTCTCTGTACTCGTCATCAAAGTATCCTTCATGATAGCTCCTCTGCTCCGAGCGCTCAATCTCAACATCTAATACCGGTTTACCACCTGGATTTTTTAGCGCGGGAGAGCTTCGAAGGCGAAACCCCTCTCCACCAGTCAGGAGTGGTAGGTGGTACGCCACATAAAGACATTCATCATATAGTTTTGTCCTGGCGCAATGCACCTCCCTTAAAAACTTTGATGCATTCTTAAGACGATAAGCATCCGCGGTGCAATACGCTGTTACTCTGGAGAACTTCTCTGCGCGGCGGTTCTTAGGTAATCGCTCCGCATAGCTCTTTCTTGGAGGTAATCGTCCGGCTGTTTCATCTCCTTCTTCGGGGCTTTGTCGGGTGTCCTCCTCATCGTCTCTTAGAGGGCCTTCGTCTTCTTCTTCCTGGTAATCCCATCGCCCTTCTTCTTCCTCAGTTTCAGGAATGAGCACTAGCTTTTCGGAGACTTTGGAAGAACGTGAGGGGAGGGTTTGGCCTTGGTTGACAATACGCCTGGGGTTGACGGGACGCGGCGGTGGAGCCCGGAATGAGTGCGACTGAGGGGCGTATGAGTGGTGGATGTAGGGAGAGGCGCCGCCACGAGTTTGACCGGACGGGATCTCGGACGTCCCTCGTAGAATGGAATCTACAGAGACAGAGCGGACACCCGACTGAGAACTGCTAGCAGCGGAGCTGGCAGATTCCCTAGGATTATATGATGGGGAGCGCCGAGGGGGGGGGCGGGGCTTTGTTGCGTTATCGCGAGCATCGGTGACCTAGATATGTGAGATTTTAAGGTTCAGTGAAAAAGACGGAGGAGCGATAGAGGTACCAGGACAGTAGCTCGCCGCTTTGGTGGAGGTGGCGGTGAAGGCGGAGGTGGGGGTGGCATTGTAAGTACGGGGGATTGTCGTTTGTGCGGTCGTGCTGCGATAGTGTTGGATAATGGTGATGTTAGCTTGGAATTCCGACGTTTTGGAGTTTCGCGAATTGTTGCAGCTAGTTAGCTGCACAAGCAAGAGCTTGTGATGACGTTTAGGCTGGTTAAGGCTAAGTGATTAAATAGATTAGTGGGCAGGGTTGTGACAACATGCAACATGCAATATGCAACTTGAACCTAGAACTGTTCGTCTCCTCCACTTTTGCCCTCCGAACAGCCTACACTACACTGCAGCAACAAACGATGTCAATGGCGGCCGAAAAATCATCTCCGGCAATTGCACCTTCAGCCGCCGCTCCATCACCTCTCCCGTCTCGAAACCCTCTCCCACTCTCCGCCTCCCAGGAAGGCCAGGTCCGTGACCGCTACTATGCCCGTGTCCGAGGGTTATGTGCTGAAGAGATACGACGTTAGCATCTCCTACTAGCCTCTGCCACTGTCCATACATTCCGACTTCAACAAACTGACAATTATTCGCGATGTAGTCTTTGCAGAATGTGCTCGTGGTCGAACGGTCACTGCAACTTGGGCGTGTCGTACAGAGCGGGGGAAAATGAACAAATGCATGGTTGCTAATGCAACACAAGAGAACCACGATGTTGCTCGGGAGGAGTGGTTCCGGCAGAGAATGGAGAAGAAGAAGTTAAAGCACTTGGAGGAATCTGCGGTAGAAGTGATTAAGGGACGACAGGGGGAGGGCGACACTCCCGCTGCGAAGCGGGCGGGTGTCTGATCTCGTTGACGACGATCGCTCGCACACCAGACCCTTCGACAAACGGACGATTGAAATGAATCTATGGAATTGTGGGCGAGGGTAAGTATTGTAAAATATAAATGGCGTTGATGCTGAATTTATGCACTTGGCTTCAATTGTGTTTACTAGAAGTCCCCTGTATGTTAGTAAAATGTATAAAGCTGGAACCACCAGGAACTGCGACAATGTCTAGAGGTAATTAGAGTAACAAAAGGTTGTTCCATTACTTTGAACTGATTATTAACACAAAGCGCCCGAAACTCCATAAAGGGATAAGAATGATAACCATCACATCATGACAACACCTCGTACATGGTCAAACAATGCAAACCTCCGTGTACAGGGAAAGAGAAACCGGATATCGATACTCCGTAAGTCCTAGTCAAATCTATGCATCCACCATGTTGCTATCGACATCGCCGAAAAGATCTTCCACCTCCATATTGTCGTTGCCTTCTTCGGTCCTGGTATCAATGCCTACACCGCCCATCCCGATAATTGGACCCATTCCCATTCCCACTCCATCATCCTCCTCGTCATCATCTTCGTCCATAAAGTCATCGCCACCCTCCTTAAGATCCCAGTTGACACCGGTCAAACAGTATTTCTCCGGTGGCAGTCGAACTCCATATTCCGGCCCAACAGTCGGTAGAGCTACGCGATTCCTTTCTTGCGCAATATCTAATAGAAATTCTTTTGGCAGTGATGTGTTGAATTGGTGATTGACCCTGCTGGCAATCGACATTCTGAGGTCATTGTTGTTGATAGTGGCTGGGGGGTTTTGAGAGCCAGTGTTCGGGGTGCCATTGATGGCGTCGGAGAAGAGTAACGCATCCTGTAGAACTCCAGAGGTGTAGCGATAGGCAAAGTCCATCAGCATCAACGGTACACGCTCTTGGTATGCGGTAACGCCCATGCTAGCAAGGACGAGATGAATGAGGCGGGCATCACGAGGTTTCCGAGCACCAGCGTCGGCGGGTGATGAAGGACTGGACTTGGAATCGGCCGGAGCTGCTGTCGCGGTGACGGTTGCGGCGTCTGCAGATGAAGAGGTGGGAGGATCGGAAGCGCCGTTATTCTGAGAATTAGTCATGATGGTGTTGTTGGAGTTGTTGCTGCGGGAGTGCGGAAGTGTGGGCGTGCTGGAGTTCGTGTATTGATTGGAGCGCGCGCAGGCAAGGTGCATTCGGATGTACTTCGTCACGTGTGGGCCCCACCAACCCCGCCACTGTCTCTTGACTCTTCGACTCAGGCGGATCTCTTCGCTGAAACCTTCAAAAACTACTCTCGACAGCTGAAGTCCCTTCTCAAGACTCCCGATATGGCGCTCCCATTTTTAGTTGCCATTGACATCTTAAATCAGACATCTACCGGCTTGTCCGCTGAAGACCTTTCACGACTGGGCAATGCCTATCTCACCGTAACACCTGCGGATGTAGATGATACCATATCTTACATCTTTTCAAATTTCAGTCATTACTCGATTTCCGTCAACGTTACCGCTCTCACCGACAATGCCCTCATAATGTCATTATTAGATGCGGGTGCTGCCAGAGTCTTTGTGAATCAAGATCAACTGCAGGCACTACAAGAAACCGTCGACGATTCTCGCCTCGCCCTAACGCTTACATCAGAGGTACATAGCAAGGAGAGGATTATCAACGCAATCGCCAATACTTCAGTTGGGATCTACGCCCACCGGGTAACTAATGTTGACTTCATTACTGGGTGGTTACAGGAGTATGGAACCACCGATAAGCCACCAGTGTTCGTGTCTTTCGGTGCACCACCGACTCTTGAGACTGCTGTGGCTATTGGCAAACTCGCCGCCACTCCCATTATATCTCGCGAATTTTTGACAACCGATCCCCAAAAGAACCCGGACCACCTTCCTGTCGCAGAAATCTTTACGGCAAGTATCACATCGGACAGAGCAGATAAACTCATCTCAACGATAGTGGTAGACGAGCAGGGCGTTGCACTGGGACTTGTTTACTCATCACCGGAATCGGTCAAGGAAAGTCTGAGGACTGGAACTGGAGTGTACCAGAGTCGGAAGCGAGGGCTTTGGTACAAGGGCGCCACGAGTGGGGCTGTTCAGGAGCTTGTCAGGATCGGTGCGGACTGTGATCAAGACTGTTTGAGGTTTTTCGTTAAGCAGAAGGGCGCTGGTGAGGCTACAGCCCACTCGAGATGCTAGATAGGCATGCAAGAACTGACCATGCTATTGGATAGGCTTCTGTCACTTGGAAACCGCAACATGTTTTGGCAACTACGCAGGTCTTCCAAAACTTCAACAAGCACTGCAATCACGGAAAGAATCCGCACCCGCAGGTTCTTATACTGCCAGGTTATTCTCAGATGAGAAGCTTCTTCGAGCGAAGATCATGGAAGAGGCGGAGGAACTTTGCGATGCCACCACTAGGGAAAATATTGCCTTTGAGGCGGCTGATCTTATTTATTTTGCTCTCACTAAGTGCATCAGTGCTGGAGTCACTCTTGCCGATGTAGAGCGTAGTCTTGATGCGAAGAGCTTGAAAGTAAAGAGAAGACAAGGTGATGCTAAGGGCAAGTGGGCAGAAAAGGAAGGAGTCACCACTTCTTCGAAGGCCGAAAACGAGAGTGTTAAAGTCGTTCCCGGAGCTGTGAAGCCGGTCACCGAGCAAAAGGATGGCAGAATCCAGATGAAGCGCTTCGATGCATCTGCAGCAACTCCTGCACAGCTGGACGAGATCCTTAAGCGACCTGCTCAGAAGACTAATGATATAATGGGAATAGTAACGCCAATTGTCAACGACGTAAGGACCCGTGGAGATGCAGCACTGTTGGATTTAGCTGCCAAGTTCGACAAAGCAACTGGGCTTAAGTCGCCTGTCCTTAAGGCACCGTATGCACCAGAGCTTATGCAACTTGATGCAGCCACTATTGAAGCCATCGATGTCTCCTTTGAAAATATCCGCAAGTTCCATGAGGGACAAAAAGAAGACCAGCCGCTCATCGTCGAAACTATGCCAGGTGTTCGGTGCTCGCGGTTCGTACGAGCTATCGAGCGGGTGGGCTGTTATATTCCCGGTGGAACCGCAGTGCTTCCGTCCACTGCACTAATGCTGGGTGTGCCAGCTCTTGTGGCTGGGTGCAAAAAAATAGTGTTTGCTTCTCCTCCCCAGCCAGACGGAAGCTGTACTCCAGAGATCGTTTACGTTGCCCACAAAGTCGGTGCTGAGGCTATTGTTCTCGCAGGTGGTGCCCAAGCGGTTGCTGCGCTTGCCTATGGAACTGAGAGCATCCCTAAAGTTGACAAGATACTCGGGCCAGGAAACCAGTTTGTCACTGCCGGAAAGATGTTGGTCAGCAACGACACCAGTGCCGGCATAAGCATCGACATGCCCGCAGGTCCTTCTGAAGTTCTGGTTGTGGCAGACTCGGAAGCAAACCCAGCTTTTGTGGCCTCAGACTTGCTTTCACAGGCCGAGCACGGTGTTGACTCACAGGTTATCTTGATTGCTGTGGATCTTACGGAAGAGCAGTTGAAGGCAATCGAGAACGAAGTCCACAACCAGGCGATGAAGTTGCCGCGTGTAGACATCGTTAGAGGAGCCATCACCCACTCCGTCACCTTGCAAAGCAAGACGATCGAGGAAGCTATCCGATTAAGCAACGTGTATGCGCCAGAACATCTTATCCTGCAGGTCAGAAATGCCAGTAAGGTGGTTGATTTGGTGGAGCATGCGGGAAGTATATTTGTGGGACCTTGGACGCCGGAGAGCGTTGGTGATTACAGTGCTGGTGTCAACCACTCTTTGCGTATGTTTGTCTACTGTTTACTGTTTACTGTCGAAATGTCGCTGACATTATAGCTACCTACGGTTACGCACGTCAATACTCGGGCGTAAATTTAGGAACATATCTCAAGCATATTACGTCGAGCGAGTTGACGGAGGAGGGACTGAGGAACGTGAGTGTGGCGGTGATGCAGTTGGCAAAAGTTGAGGAGTTAGAGGCGCACAGAAGGGCTGTTGAGATAAGGTTGGAATTTGCTGATGGAAAGAAATAGGGAAGGGGTATTGCGGTATTTTGAGGTTTAGGTCATGATATCTTTTCTGCTTGGTGATACTGGCAAATACTGTACCTCTAAACCCGGTAATAAGAGAGAACATTATGCCGAGTTTAATTGTGTTCTACTGAACGAGATGGGTCGAGGGTCTTGAAGTGAGGCACAACTGGTGTGGGCTTGTGGCGCTTGTTGAACATATACAGCCATCCGAATCCTATTAAAACTCAACGCCGTCTTTCCTCTTGTTACTGGGTTTATACGGTACTTTGCCCTCTCAAAATTATTTTACGAAGTCTTCTTTAACTACTTGGATCCAATTGGCCAGTTCCGAGGTCATACCATAGAGATTACCTGTTCTTAGCGAATTTGCCAGTATCACAGCTGCGGGAGATACAAATTACGGTTATCTCCTACTCTAAGATTCCCGGAGTCAACGTACTTCCTATGTGTCCTTTCTCACGCACCTCTTCTGATGTCACTTGGAAGGATGCCAAGTGTTTAAGTTCCTCTAGAGCATTGCACATGCAAGAATACAAGAGCACCCGATGCAAGGGGGATCAACACAGTCAGTGTTGGTTTGAAAAGATCTTTAGGATTTCAGTGATGGCAAACTTGAGTTTGTACCCTTGTTTGAGGCCAATTTCCGATAGTTATGCCAGTCTAGATACGCAGGTAACTCATGTGTTTCTAGTAGATTGGAACGGTCTGTGTTTTGATTAGTTCGAATTCAGGGACTGGTTGAAGAATGTCTGCTAGCGGGTCTTCGAAATACCCCAAGTTTTCCTATAGAATAGTTTCTCGAGAAACCTAGTTACACTATTAATCGCAGTCTTACCAGTCCAGTAAGGACCATGAATAGGCATAATAAGCAACTTAGTTCAGCTCAAATACACGCGTATCTTCCGCTGCCGGAAGAAGCGCTAGGCCTCGGTGCATATGTGAGATCTGCTTCACGTTGACTTTTATGAAGTTCTTCAACGCAGCGCCAAATTTCTCTATTCTTCACTTCTTTTCACGTGGCAGTGAATGTCATACTAAGGACATTCGGCGGCAACCTCGTACTTTTTTTTCCAGTTGCACTGGGCGAGATTCCAAAATGCGAGGTCATTGTCCCAGTGTGGTGCATCATCTGGATTTCATGGCGTCCTGTTAAAATTAATAGTTTAGACTTTGATGAGCAGCACGACTGGCCCTTGAAATGCTATCGAACGTTATATTATGGGCGGACTGATGAAATTTGAGAACTACAAAAGGCGACGATAATACAGGTGCTTACCGAGAACTTTTGAATCTCGGCGGGAGTTGAATGGTCATGATCATTGGGAGATGAGCCTGTATTGACTACAATCCTCACCTCATGTTCTGTAAGCTACTGTGAGCCTCTGGCTGGTGTTAGAACTGTGAGCATGGTACCAGACACCCAAAACCAGGTGTAACTAAGTATGTCCGTTGACTTAATACATCTACTCTATCAACTGCTAAGGGAATCTTAGGACACATAAGCCATGTGAAAGCAACTACTCGCATATTCTCAGGCATTTTAACAGGCGTTAAGGCTGTCGGCGGGCTGAAAGTTAATCCACGCATCAGTAGATGTCACTCGCTGATCATTCTGGAGAGAACATATTATTGTTACCCGTCATCTGGTTCTAGGTGTCCACATGTGCAAGTTCGCTCCGCTCTCCCTTTAGCACTGAAGTGTGAATGAGCAAGTTGGCTAGGCAAAAAAGTCTTGGCACAAAAGTAGGAGACAAAGAGCCAATATAAAAACAGAAAGAGGAGGGGGGTCATATGGTGGGAACCTCATAATATGGCAATATATGGGTGTGCAATGATGGGTAAGAGGTGAAAAGCAAGTCGCATCAACGCAAAAGTGAAGGCAGTCAAAATTTCTCACAAGGGGCAAGTGATCACCAAAGTATTGTACAATCATGATGAGGGCAGGGTAACACACATATAAAAAGAAAAAGTAGGGTAGGGTAACAGATGTCTTTCCCCCCAAGGCCCTGTTGGCCTAATAAGAAGTAGTTTTGCTCCACAGGCTGCGCTCACATTGTGCTCTGAAGTTGGTGAGAGGTCTTGTCAGTCACGTGACTCGAATCGATTTACCTTGATTGGAGATAAACAAGTTCCATGGATATTGAATGAAGTGACCGGACAGTGAACAATGCAGCAGCAGTAGGAGTAGTAGGAGGAGCAAGTGTCATTGGTGGGAGTTAGTTTGCTGGAAGAGGAGGGGTGAGTCCTATGATATCGCGTGTGCGACGACCTGATGGCCGAGAGCAAGAAAACCGAGTAATGTGTGGAGACATTTACGTTTAAAAGAGTAGAGCCGGGTAACGAAAGCCGGGTAACGCGAAATTGAGAAATTTACGTCGCTAATACCCTGAAATAAACTTCAGAGCACCATATGTTTGTATCCAACGCTGCTCGCTCTCCCCAAACCCGTCACTCGACTCGTATCTACCACCTCCTTTTCACTTCAACCCCCGTCCAAAACTCACCATCCTATTCTTTCTTGATACCCGCTAGCATAACCTCACCCATCACCTTACTCTTACACCTACGTAAGTCCTACTCTATTCATGCCGTCTAATTCCTTCCTTCTTTCGAACTTCCCCACTAAACACTTGTGTTTTCGAAGTTCTTACTGACAGTTCGAATAGAATTTGCGAGTCTTGTACCCTTCCTGGTAGTCATTTAGGATCAATGACAATCGATGCTCCAAGGTGATACCTATACGTCTATCTTCAAGACCTTACTATCGTCGCAGCTCGAAGGAATTATGGATACTGAAGCTAGAGAAACTCGCGAACGATATGTCCAATGGGAAAAGAAAAGGCGAGAAGATGCAAGGCTTACAGCAGCAAGAACTTCGAAGAAAGCTGAGATGAAGAAGGCTAGTGATGTTCTCGCGAAGAAGATTGAACAAATGGCGACGAAGAAATCAACGACTGGATCGAGTTTAGCCGCACTCAGCGAAAACTAGGAGCGGGATAGTGTTTCCGGAGATTCGTCGACCCACAATTACGGAGAGGGGAACCGAGGCGTTGGAGATCGTGACGCTACAGGAAGAGACGACCGGTCGAGACGCGTCGTTTGTGGGTAAACTAGAAAAAGAGGAAGAGGATATTTGCCACGATGAGAGGAGCGTTGAGGAGGATCAGAATGTGGACCGGAGAAGCGAGGTGAGAGGAAGTCAAAGACAAGGCTGGCGAAAGCCCAAATATTAATTGCAGGGGTGATATCATGTGCATTGGAGCCCATTTCCAGGTTATGGGAGCCCGTTTCAGATCCTCTTCCACCAGAAAATACGAAACAGGGGTTTAACTGAAAAGGGAAGGGACTAACTGGGACAGGAATTTGCCATAACAGACTCGGGCTTTGCTATGCCCACTATGAGCAGTGAAGTAATTGGATTGAAATTATAAAGATCATGTTAAAAAACAGACATGGAGTGTTCACATTTCATGTGGGGGAGCACAAATTCATTACATTGCAATGGATATCATATTCACAAACCTACAAGAGGCAATGTAGTGGCTAGGTGACTGTTGCATGTGGAGTTCTCAGTTGAGTGACTGCATCCGGGAGCAGAGGTTCAAATACAGAGGCACACAAACAATCACTCGTCAGTTTGTCAACCCTCCCAATCAAGTAATCATTTGGCATATTGGCTATTAACTATCCATGAAGTAAAACTTCGTTAGTCTCGGACCGCGCGCCAGCAGTAGTACGAGACTAAAACTTCATAGAGTACTTAAGCACTAGTCGCTAAAAACAAAAGTCTCCGGATGCCCTGATTGATTGCAGTAAGTATGCACATACCCATTATTCGGAAATTATCTTACCATTAGAGGTAATAACAATGCTAAATCCAGAATGGAAGCAATCATATATAGTTAATGTCCATCAATGATTGGCCTCGTACCCCAGCCCTTGATTTCACGTGATTTTACACTAACCGAAATGGTGAGTCTGATCCAAATTGAGATTGTGAAAAAAAGTGAGGTGAAAGGGCCTGGAGACATCACTCCACCAAAAATTCAAATTACCTCCAGAGAGCTGAGCTTTTGGGGGGTATTAGTTTGCACCTACCTGAGTCAATGCCGAGCATTTTTTAAAGAATTCCACCACATGGACACTCGCTGCAGCTTTAACCCGAAGCTGATACAGATTATTGCTTGACCCTGTCACTTTACACCACAAATTTTGCCTGACTTGCTTAGTGCCCCATATTAATTATATTTCCTTTACCCTAAACTCTTCTTTCCGTGCAAACCCAGCTCAAACCGGTGGTGTTGAAATTTTCACCGGATTAACCTATGAACTTTGTGTGGAGCGATGTCTCCAGGCCCTCTCACAACTTCATTCCCTTGTAACACTATTCCCTTTTTGTCACTTCCATTTTCATCTTAGTGCAATTGAGAGCCTGGTTCGAGGCCAGTCAATGATGCCGACTCGATTCTGTCACTAGTTAGTGTATCATTCATTTCAGTGTGTCCGGGGACTTTTGTTTTCAGCGAGTATACCGGTAGTCAGGGCGGCTAGAGGTAGGGTCGGAAAGCGGTGCCGGGTTCAGCAAAAAGGTCCGAAATCCCCTTTTCCGACGTAAGTTGTCACGACTTTAGGTAGGCTCAGCACTCTAGGAAGTCGTTTGGTGTGTTGTTTATCACCAAGGGTCGCTGTTTTCGCATAGTGCCACCTACGTTAGAGTGCAGGAACTACGATATAGGACGAGAATCATCATACCGCATCGCATCTCATCGCATTCTTCGCTGCTTACTCTGCTTAATTGCTTGTCTCATCTCTTTGCTGTGCACGCATTCTGTACTGTTCACATTTGTGCTGACCCGTTGATCGTGGTTGTTCATTCATTCGTTCCTATAGGGTCTCAGCTGCGCTCCTTCCCTGCCTTACTTACCCACTAACCTCCGTTCTCGCCAGCCAACACAACAGTCGTTCCGTTCCTCTTACACGAGATCTCCTCTCGCACTCACCAACTCCACCACCATCACCACTACCGCTACTACACCACCAATCGTGCACCCGGTCGTTCAATTCTCAACATTCCTCGACCGACGCGATGGAATCTACTAGGAACCGGCTACCGACGTTGTTTGAGGTGCTGAGCAGAAGAACACTGCCACCAGTCGACCTCTATTCGTTCTTTATTTATATGAGGGACTACCAAAGATCCTTGGACTATCTCGATTTCTGGTTTGCTCCTGTATGCCACCAAGGTCGATGGTTGTGTTGACTGCTGCTTAGGCTCGATGTTGCTCAACACATGTCACTCTGCCGACACTATGTTCGTGAACTTCGCCGCAGCGTCCTCGTATCCACCCCCGAACACAGTATGGAGAGAGATACAAGCTCCAGACTTCACCAATACGATTTCCCGGATGATAATGGCGACGATAAAGAGAGCAACTCGAGGCTTTCCGCATTTTTGAGAACAGAGACCCCCGAACAAGGAATGTCGCAACGACGATCTACTGGCGATAATCTCGACTCCCCTCCAACTGGTCGCCCATCTTTCATGTCTTCCTCGCCAATGGATCACACAACCTCATCATCTATCGCACATACTGTCAACCGTTCCGACGTCCGGGCGTCTGCGGAAAAAATCCTCTATACATACCTTCTTCGCGGAGCGGAACGCGAGATCGTGCTCCCGGATCCGATACTACAGTCGATATCAAATGCGATAGAAGTCGATGGGAGGGACGATCCAGATGTATTTATTGAGGCCAAAGACTATGTGTTTCAAGCAATGGAGCGCGATGCGTTTCCTGGATTTTTGAGATCTAAGGCCCTAGGCAATTTGGTCCCTGCCAGTGTTATGCTGAGGCTAGTCATCGGTCTGTTGGCTATGTTTGGGGGCTTTTGGGCGGCTTTCTCTCTGATCTTTTTGGACGTCAAGCCGAGAATCACCAGACTTTGGGTGCGTATACCCTCATCAGATACACATTGGAGATGCTGTTGGCTAATTTCTGGTATGATAGCTTATCTTACCTTTTATGATCGGTGTGTACTGTCTAATCGCACATCAATACTCGCTAGATCCGATCATGGGTCTAGTAGGAGTCAGCGAGTACACCTTTATGGGTTTCTTCGCAGTTAGAGAGCCCTACGTTCGTCGGTTGCTGATAAAGCGATCTGCATGGACCCTTATGCTGACATTCGCAATTGGTCCGTTAACTCCCCCTAAACCAAACGTTCCATCCCTACTAACAGACGCCGATGTAGTTGTGGCGCTGGTTTGCCTCTACACATTCGTTCCTGGCAAACGGTTATAGAGCGTATCTAGTTCGCGCAATGGTTCGACCACTACCATCATTAGAATACTTTCTTTTCATTTTCCTGTCATGTTGGCGTTTTCCTCCAATGGGTTTCATTTGTACGGGTGTAATTGAGAGGTGTTTAACGTACTATACCTAACTGATTTCATTTTTCATTCGAATTGTTTTTTTAACGTATCAATGCGATGCTTTTTCCTTGGTCTTTGTTAATAATTGGTATCTTGGAGTTATTTAGTGAGAAGGAGAAGGGAAGGAAGGGAAGAAAAAGTTATATGCGCTGTTGCTGTTGCTAGCGCGGCGTGTGAATCTGGGTATGGTATTGGGTTGGGTTATTAACGGCGTTGTTTGTATTGTTCCTTCCTTCGGATGTTCCATATGTTGTACTATTCTGTATCTAGTCCTTTGTGTCCGTAGTTATTACGTGTCGTGAGGCCTCGCAATCAATAATGGGGATCTCTTCCGTCACATAAATTTATAAGCTAATTCGAGTGATGTATGATGATATCATAGATTGCTCTTAACTTTACAGAAACTTCTTAAACCACCGTACTGCCTGTTGTGTGACTTCTTCAAACTGAATTTTCTCCATCGGCTTCGCAAGATCTGCCCTTATCGCAAACCCATGTTGCGCACCTTCATAAACCACCACCTCAGTCTCAATCATTGCCTTCGACTTCTCCGCCAACCCCGCCCGTATCCGCTCCACACTCTTCGTCGGCACCACTTCATCGCAGTCCCCGAGAGCAAAACTCGCCGGACGTGATATCGCCGTGATCTCCTTCGGGATCGCGAGAAGCGAGGGATGCGCGCAAAACGCGGCGTGCACGAACCCACCCTCCCGAAACGCCCCGTCAGACATCATCCACCGCTCCCGGTGCGTGAGCAGGAGCGCATAGCGTCCGCTCCAGCAGTACCCCGCTACTAACACTACGCGCGTGGGTGCGGCTTTGTATAGCTCCTCGAAGAACCCGTTGATGATTGGCCACGACACCCCCTCGCGGTGTGCAAACAGCCACGGCCCGAACGTCTGTGCCCGCCGAAAGTTGAATTTCCTACATGACGTCAGCGCATTTCAGCGCGTACGGGGAGGGGAGAAACGTACGCTTTCTCGATGAACGAGAGTTCGCCTTCAGGTTCTGTGACTAGGTCTAGATGTTCCTGCGGTAACGAATTCCCTGTTCCACCCACCCGTATTAAATACTTCCCCGCAAGATAGAGGGGGACCTGGGAGGAGGAACATACCGGACATGAAATCGGGCACATACACCGTCGCTCCGGTCTCGCGCGCAAACTTATCAGCAAGTAGTCGCGTGTTTGGGAGTTTCCATCCGAACATGTCGGGGATTATGACGATGATGCTGCCGCTGGGATTGTCGCCGGGTGTGACATAGGTTGGGAGGGAGTGGATTTGTTGCTCGGTGCCGGCCGGTATGCCAGCGTGAAGTGTACCTGCCACATGAGAAAGATATTTTAGTAGCGAACTTGATGGGAGAGAGAAGTGTGGGGAAAACCGGTGGTGCAGCAGGCGGACATTGTGAATGGTGGTTTTTATGGTGGAAGATTAGACTTGCGCCGTGGCGGATGAGGCCGCGTTTATATGTGGGTCCGGAGGGCTGAATTGTCTGAATTAGCATCAGAAGATACTCGTTACATGGTGATTTCACTCAGATAGTCACCGGGTTTAATCTTTGGGAGAGGTAGCTATTTATATTTAGAGCTAGAAGTAAAGCCAAGAAGAAATGTTGCTTTTGCGAATCGTCTGCTTGGCTCCAATCGAGTGCGAAATGGTGTTTCAAACATAATGGTCGGGGTTTATGGACTAGACTAGACAAAATCACTCCTACTTACTTGTTGAGAAGCTGCTCCTCCCGAACAAGCTAATACTATGCTGCTCAAGTTTTGAAATCTTCGACATTGCTCGTTATTCACAGTAAGTCAGTGTGATCTCAGTTGCTCCTCACCTGTAGAGCGTTACACGACCTCACAACTGGTGATAGAACAGATATAAGTCAGGTAGCAAACCCATTTCGGGTGAAGAATACAGTGTTCGCATACGCTGATACCCGTTTGCGGACACAGACTCATTATTCCGAACTGAACTATTTCTCACTGGATGTACTGGCAACCCCAATAATTCTCACCGGCTGTGTTCGAGATCCTATTGATCTGCGGTTTTGAGTTTCACGAGTGATGAATCGTGAGTGTGTTCCACTTGTGGATGGACGCAATAAGTGAGAACGCATGGATTTAGTTTCACTACCCTTTGCTTTTGTCTTTCTACAACCTTCTTGCTTTGCGTGCATATAAACTTCCGGCAGTAATGTAACTTCCGCAAGACAAATTCGGCCTTTGCCAGTAAAAAGCTGCTATCAGTTGGTAAATACCTAGTAAATTATAAATCTCTTCCATCCACAGCAGCTCTCGTTCCTCCATATAAAGACTGCACGATACTCTGATACTCCATACCTCGCCCTCCCGCAGAGCCGCGATAGCGTGTTTTTGGCAATCCCGCCCACCAACTCAAACCAGCACTACGCAAGTATCCAAAAAATGGCGCATCACTCTCATCATTCATGCCTCCCGAAGACGGGTCATCGGGCGATAGTTGAATGTGACCTGCCAATTATATTTTTCGAGCCTAACTACTTAGAATACCTACGTAAGTACTTCAGTTGCACACAACAAATGAGTACGACCGATACATGACGTGAAAATGAGTATCAACAAAAAAACCATCTCGTGTCATGTATCTGTTATCAGACCGGCAGTGGTAGCATAACAAACGTAAACATATTTTACAAACAATGAAAACGCCAAGAACCAATAAGTAAGACCACCGCTATGAATGATAGCAAAAAAACAAAGATGTTGTAACTCCATGATGTAAACGTTGATGGTTGTACAATGAATAAAAGCAAATCGTTTGACACTGTTGCAAACAATAACACACCAAGTGAATGCAGTCCAGGAGAGAGAGCAAACTGAACACCTTTTGACAACTGAAGAGAATAAAGAGAGCAAAAGTTTAAACCAAAAACGCGAATCCCGGTATAAATGCAAAACAGCCGTTGAAACTGTAATAAGTCAAATCGATAATAAGTCATGAGAAAATGCAATTGTTGGATTAGTGCGCATTAGTAGTTGCAAGATTTGATATCCTGAGTTTTAATCGTTCCAGGTCTCGATGTAGTGAAAGGACACGTTCTATTGCTTCCTTCTTTCTCGAGACATCTGTTGTTGACTGCGCCTCTCTGTATAGACGCTCGTACCGTGAGTAGTCCTCCTTAAATTTCCGTGCTAGCTTCATCGTCTGTCCGTCTGGGAGATTCACTAGCTGCCGTTTATTCGATGTCATGCCATTCCCTGCAGAAGTTGGCGGCCTAAAGCTACTTCGAATTGAATCATCTCGATCTGGGGCGCTGCCGGCCTTTCGTTTGAGAGATGAAACTGTAGGAGGAACATAGCGTGGCCTTTGACCACCTCTACCCGATAAGGAGTCCAAGGGTGACTGACTCGCAGTAGATGTACCAGCATTTGACGTCATGAAAGACGGCGACGACGAAGTAGACCCAGCGTCCACATCAGAAGCATTGATTGGAGGTGAAGAGCCTAGAGGGGACGGTTTTGGGGGAGAATTGCTCGAACTCCGCTGCGATAGCGTCTCCTTAGATGGTAACGGTTTAATAGTTGAGGGCTGCACCTTGCCATATCCGTTTGACTGTGGGTGTAACCGTACGGGAGAATTCGAGATGACAGATGAAGGTTCCGAGATGCGCGGCTTTTTCGCCGGGGACTTTGCCGTAGTGGATGCCGGGGTTCTTTTTGGATTCTGGTTCAAACGGATGCCATCCGCCTCAATTTCGGAGACGGTTCCTGAAGAAGGTTTAGAAGCTGGAATCCTGCGACGCGGTTGAGGCGACACAGATTTCTTAATTGACTGCTTTGGCGGTGACAATTTGACGTCCTCCATTTCCACATCCTCATCGGAATCTACTATTACCTCCGCAGATTTTATTCTGGAGTTCATGGTAACTGTTTGTTTTTGAGGGTTCGGCTTGGCTGCCTTCCCGGAAGCTGTAGGATTCTTTGGGGGACGCCCCACTGGACCTTTGGGTTTTGCAGGCGCAACAGCCTTTTTCTTGCCCTTTCCGCCAATGATGCGGGCTATCGGGTCTGATTTGGAAGCTTTTGTAGTAGTCTTCGGCGTGTTTTTGGTAGTTTCCTTTGCTGGCTTTTTCGTCTCAACAGAAGATAGCAACGGCGACCTTCCGCTTTCGCTCGCCGGCTTAACATTAGGTCGTGCATCCGCGAGTTTCACTAGCTCAGGTACCAGTTCTGGGTTCAAATCGGCCTTCTCTCGGTCTTCTGGCGGTAGTAGAAGACGCCATTCGGGTGCTTGCTTCTCCAGACCTAGCCTGTGAAAGGCTTCGCGGCAGTTTCCAATGGCCTTTTCTCGATCGTCTGGAGAGGTATATGGAAAATCATACATATCCAGCTCTTTGTAGGCATCGTCAACAAGCGCCCACTGTCTTCCAGCATTCACCTTCTTGGCAATCTTAGGTAAAACCTTTAAAACAAGATCCTCTGGAGCCTTTGTTTTGTTGGTCAATGAATGCTCCGAAGCAGCACTCAATGCCAGTAGATGTATTAGAGGAATTCGCAATGCGTCCAGCTCGGCTCTCGCTTCTGCCGACGTAGACGTAGGTGCTGAAGATGGAATAAGGGGCGAGCGAGCGGATCTCATCATAGGTGTTGTTGGACCTGAGCTGGGTGTACTGAGGCTTTTCTTGTTCTGTTTTTTTAGGTACGGTGCTTTTCGCAATGGTCCATTCCGACGTGCATTTCTTGGTTGTGGTAACTCCCCAATATCTACAATCGAGGTTCTTGAAGGACTATGAGCATTTCGACAAAACCATGACGGGGTGTCTATAATCCTGAAATGGAAAAAGACCACTTACGTAGATGCCGCCTTCTCTTCGTTTATAAGGCCATAGGCACTCTGAAGCTTGAGCTCACTCTCATTCGGCGAACGATCGTCCACTTCCCGAACTTCGAGGTTGTGGCTGAAAACTCCAACAAAGTCGAGATTCTCTGAAGACTCATCTGCTCGCTTGTATAGTTCGTGTCGGTGGGACTCCCCCTGGGGCACAACTTCCATCGACTGATCGCCATAATCCAACCTCTAATAACCGTAAATAACCCAAACTGTTAGCGAAGGATCCTAAACACCTATAAACACCTCGATCTTCGACGATAAAAGTCGAGGACTTTGGACAGCCAAAGGAGCTCATCTTGGAGTTATCCCGTACCATAGACTTCCCGAAGGATATCTTCAGGTCGGTTCCATGCTTGAGCACTTCCTCTAAAACAGCGTTGTCGGCGAAAGAGATCCGCATGGCCTGTAATCCGTGAACAGCAGCTTTGGCTGAACCAGGGATAGGGCCCAAGATGAATCCGGTGGATAGAACTGGTAGACCGGCCATTTTGCAGCAGTAGCTATCGATGGAGAAGTAGATCGTGTCTGGGTTGTGGGTATTGAGACAGACAGGTGAGATCTAAATCAACTGTTCACCATTCGGGAGTAATCTGCACCATCCGCGATAACCCGCAACCGACGCAGCTGGGTAGCACGATAACGAACAAAACAGAGTGCTGTCAGATGAAAATAGGGAAACGATTTGGGTTGGTGTCGGACAATATACAGATACTAAAATTGTGAGCGATGTAAGGTTGAACGGGAGTCACAGCTTGAAGGCGTCTCGGCGGCAGTTGAAGATTGAGGTTATTCTTGTTGGAAGTCCTGCCCTTGAAAGTCAAATGCACAAACAGTCCTTAAGGGTGGGGAAGCAAGCAAAGAGACAGAGATGGTAAGGAGAAGGAACGAAGGCTGTTCGGAAAAGTGAGAGTGCGTGAGTGAAAGTGAAAGTGAGAGTGGGTGGGTGGGTGGGCGAGAGAGAGAGGTGGTGGAACAAAAGGGAACGGCGAGGTGCCAAAGCACAGGAGCACCAGCACGGCAGTAGGACGTACTGCACACTTCGCTGCAAGAGAACAAAACCACATCCCACATCCCACATTGAAAGACGCACACTAAAAAGTGTTCAGAGTACTTGGGTACTCTTGCCTTGAAGTTTACTTCATCGAATACTCGAAATAGGTCTAACTGAATAGGCAATATGCCAAGCAATCATTTAATAGATTTGGAAGGGCGCCAAGCTGATGAGTGATCATTTGTATGCCCCAGTTGTTTGAACCTCTGCTCACAGATGCAGTCACTCAACTGAGAACTCCAGTCACCTAGTCACTATGTTGCCTCTTATGGATTTATGAATACAGTATCCATCAACTGTTTGTGCAATATCATAATATAATGAATTTGAGCTCCCCTAAATGCAATGTGGAGATTGTGGAGATATCTACATTTCATTTGGTATATTCTGCTTAGTAATTTAGATCTCATTACTTTATGGCTCGTAGTGAGTAGAGCGAAGCCTAGTTGTATAGAGCGAATTCCTATCACGGTTAGTCTCATGATTAATCCAGTTATTGCTATTTCCTGAATTTCGTGTGGAAAGGGACTAAAAACGGGCTCGTTGAGTTCAAACCTGGGTGCTTTCCCCTACAATCACCTCGATGCTATTTTGAATTCTCATTCACCTTCTCACCTCCAAGCCCCACCCTACCTCACCAATTCTTACCTTTTATGGATTCACCCTTCACTCGGTGGAGTTGTGGTGTATCTTCACCCTCTTGATGTTCACCGCTGTCCACACATCATGGAACCAGGTCCACTGGGAAGCACCCTCCCTCATGCCCCCTCATGCCGTAGTACTAGTCCATCAGAGAGCAGCATTGAGCAATCTTGTTACCTGCTGGCCAATGCTGAGAAATACTAGCGGGGGCATACTGTCCTCTCGAGCCAATGTGACACCATCACAGGTATGCTACGGTTCACAGCCATTGCTATTGGATCTGTTTCCCATTACCCAGGACTGTTACCAGCTTATTGAAGACGGGTTGTCGCATAATTACCATTAGCAATTTCGGGGGAACACAACGGAACTCTTAGCCGTTTCAACGATGGGTTATCACAAAGGAGGCCAAATGGGCGCGTGGTAGATCTTTGCAGCAAGTGAATCCATCCCAATAAAGATTACCTATTCGGACTAAATGGAACAGGAACTATACTACCCACTTATCTGGTAGTTACAAATCTCAAAAGTTCAATACAATAATACATCACGGGTTTTTGCTGCAGCCGCGTCCAAACACTCCTACTGGGTGCATACCTCTGCCGTTGTCTATAATCGAAGGGCGCTAGACATACCCGGTGGCAGCTTCTTTGGCTTCACGTTGATTAGGCTGCCTCGGGTACCCCTCCATAGTAAACTTCCACGCCCTGCTGCCTTCGCGACATAGCTTGTCTTCAATGTGCTTCCAAGGTATTAGAAGGTATAATATACATTATCAGTATTTCATAACGGCGTTGGTATGTAGCTTTACATCTGACAACCGTCATTGAGCTCAGGCGTAGGCTTGCGGAGGAAATTTTCAACTCGCAAAGAAGCTTTCCATCGGTCTTGAGACATATATCTTTCGAGTTGTGCCTCTGGCCTGATCCGATTGGCAGTGAACCCCTAAGGCGGCAACTTCGGGGGGATCTCTAATATATAGTATTCTAGACATTATCCGCGGTATCATAATTTGGCCACGATAGGGTTGAACTTCCGTTACCAAATCCGCAATTTGTCGGGCAACATTGAAGTCGAGAATATCGAAAGTAGTTCAATAAGACTATTATTGGTAGTTAAAAGCTGTGAATAGAGATAATGTGTCTCGGTTGTCCACGTAGTTGCTTCGGTATCGAATATCTTGTGTAAGCCCAACTCAGGGAATAGCTCCTAGTTAACGATCTCGTTATTGCCCTCAGTTGTGAACTGGCCCGGGAGCATAGCCGAATAAGGGTAGCTGTAATTGTTGACGCTCTTACACTGATCAGGCAAAATTGCAGACATCTTCACCCCGGAGGGCGTATGGAGATGTGCTTTAGCGGCATTAAAGTACAAAAGTTGCGAAGCAGTTGCATTTCTTATGTGATACTAAGCGGTATGTTGTGGAGATCACAAGAATTTTATGTAGTTGTCAAAAGATCCTCACTCTAAGCATTGACCACTTGATCCCTGAAGAAAGAAAACACTGGGCACCTAACCCATACACATGACAACGTCAACAAAAGGCCTAGGAGTACGCAACCAATTTATCAGCGGCGTCATAGCACCGTAAGAATGAGAACTATACAAGCGGGGAAGTACATTGTAATATTGAGTGTATCTCAACTGGGCGGCAGTGGAGGAGGAAGAATAGGAAATAGGATCAGTTTCCGAAGGGCAAATTCGGAACTCTAGGTTTGAGGATGTCATCATATCTAATCTTTTAGCGTTGACCGAAATAATGCGGCTTATCATACTGGCCATTTTACTTAGGTGCGAAATATGCCGGAATACGTACATGTATTAAGCCACCACCGCAGCAACTCGGGAATCTAGGAGGTGTCCTACGGAATGGAGGAGAAGATGAACTCCAGCGGAAGAGCTCAATGATGGCCATGGATCACAACGATTTCATCTGCCTAGTGCCAAAACGTACACCTTTTCACCGCCGGTGATCGGGCTCACATCACAGCCTTCACGGCCTCTATCCTACTCACAAGAACATCGTCATCAAGTCCCCTATTGTGGACTCAAGATGGAGAAAGCAATACTTTAGGGCTGGGCGTGAAGGAAGCAAAAGAAATATATTGTGCTGGGACACAAGTGTCAACACGTAGAGTTCACAAACGACGATCTTACTGAGTTTCTCTCGTTCCCAGTTTGTCTAGCCACGTGAATTTATTCGCCACCACTGGGCACGACAGAATAGTGATTCTTGCCTGGCTTCCTATTGCACTTTACTACACTGCCAGATATTCACACAGGTATCAGGCTTACGTTGATACTGGAGCTAAGGTATCTTGGTAAGAAGCTGAATCCTAGCCGGACTGTATGATCTGGCTGCTTTCTGATTAATTGGCGGAGAAGTAAAGCTGAAATCTCGTTATAATTGATAATTGATGAATTGTGCAATCGATCCCACCACTACCCCACGACAAACAATGGTTCCAAAATGGTACATATATTTGCGGAGGCTACGTACGGCTCAAAACAATCAAACAATCCCGACAAACGCCAATCGCTAAATGCCTCAGCCAATCACCGCTTTATAGGGAGAAAGTCCAAGCCATACAACCCCTGCAAAATTACTCTGGGGCTATGCAAAACACCAAATCGAAACATTCCTATTAATCCGTTTAGAGAAGTCTCACGTCACTCACGACCCACTACTGCGATCTTATTCCGCAAGATGCTGCGCATCAGGTTCAGTCACTCGTCCCAGCGAATCGCAATAGCAGGAGTGTTGAGGTGTCATTCACTTACCGACCACTCGGGTATCTCCCGCAGTTTGGAATTCATGAACTTTTCCAGTTTGTTTGCGTTTTTCCAGTACGATGTGGTATCGTTGTTATAGCGACGGCAATTGTTAAACACTAATTTGGCGTCTTTAACAAAGTCATCCGGGGTTGCGTACGCATCTTCTTCGAGTCTCTTCTCCATCGTTTCTAGGTCCATAGGTTCTGTGATAACGTTGTAGTAGTCGGGTACTTCCTCGGCATTGACCGGCTTTTGGAATGGCCAAGCCGACTGGTGGTTCTGCATCTCGTTGAGAAGATGCAAAAGTTGTGCATAATGAGGGCCGTGCTTAGGCTGTCGTGCCAATTCATCCATCTCAGGTGACCAACCAGCATCTCCTGTACGACGCCAGGGTAAGCTACGCACGCTAAGATAAGGATACGCCAAAAGCAACTTGAAACTTACTAATCGCTAGGATGGATGAGGGATCAATCTTGCAAGGCCCACTTCTAATGAATGCTTTCGGTGGTGGGTGTTCAACGTGCGACTTCGAATTCGCTCGTATCATTGCGTTGACGGCTTCTTTCTGCTTCGCCAGCATGCGCGAGGCCTCCAAATACTTGATTCTCGGAATCATGGAGCACTGCATGATAGTTCCTCCCTCGTAGTCTTTGATATAGCCCATCCACTTCTGCTTATCTAGTGTAATTTCCTTTGTGAATCCTTGTTTCTTGAAGTAACCGATAGCGTAGTTGTCGGCGTACGTGAGGAAGTGCATAACATCTGAAGTTGCCTTGACATAGTCCTAAAAGCGCAACGTCCGTAAGCTCATCTACGCGCAGAAAAAAAGAAGGCTCAGAAAGTAACCTTGAGATGCGACATCAAGTGCGCACCGTAGCCTTTAACTTGTTGGTCGGAAGAAATGGCGCAAAACACGATTTCCGCAAACTGTCTGCCTTTGAATGGTCGATAAGTGATGCCTCTGTGCATTGTCGCATATCTTAGACTTCTTGTCCGTTATCCAGCCCATCGAGTGGCAACTCACCCTACAACTTCTAGCGGTTTCTTGACTATAGCCATGGAAAGATGCGTGCGATCGTATACGAGCCTAGCGATATAGTCCCTAGGCATCTTCGGAAGCTGTTTCTGGAAGATGTTTTTCAGCCCCGTCAGGATTATGGTGCTCTCCCGCGTGTTGTCATTGTTGACAACACGAAATTCTATGTCGCTATTGCGCTCTTCGACAACCGCATTCGCTGGATGTCCGAGTCAGCAAGTGCAAGGAATCGTCAACTAGATGTAGTTGGCCGTCCATACATTCCCTGAATAGCGCTTTGTGTTTCTTTTGTTCGTCTGGGGCTTCTGACGCCTTTAGCCGTTTCGGTGACGGGGCTGAAGTATCTTCGGATTTGCGTTTCGCGTCTAATCCTGTCATTAATTGTATAAGCATGATGGTACCGTGACTGACTATTCTGGAGCACTGACTTTCGTTCTTGACTGCGGGCATGATCGGCGGCAGGTTGTAGGGGCTGCCGTCAACGATGAGGGAGGCAGAGGGTCGAGATGGACTGAAATAAATGGCGTTGAAGTGAGGGAGAAATATGGTGTATGGTCTGTAACTGCGCCTGAGTTTGAAATGAAGTGTGTGAGTGGGGAAGTTAGGTAGCCTCGGGATGTGGTATACGCGACTAGCAATGAAGCTCGCGTCCCCTGCCAAGTCGGACGAAGTGTCCTGTTATTGGAATAAACTAAGCTTTAGTACGTATAGCTCTCTGCATCTCAACAACCACACAACGTCAGTTCCAAATACTTCACCACCATCACTTCTTATCTGTCGCTAGAATGGATTCTGAATGGGATAGCCTGATTCCCTTCGCACCCTTGGTGTCGAAAAGCCAACAGTTTCCAGTTGCGTTTGTTCTTATGGTGATCGGTAAGCACTTCAAAGGTCGGGGTAGTTTACCGGTGGCAGCTTGTTGACCTTCTGCGTTGCAGGCTTTTCTCTTACGGGCCTCTTCTCCTTGAGTAGATAGAATTCTTCCCTCGAACGACTACTCCCCTCTGATAGACTATTATAGACAAATCGATCTCGGTTGCTCCACTACTTGCGCTTCCGGCTTCGCTGTCACTGGCGTATGGAATACCTTTTCTACCCGATTTCTCGCAGTTTTCTGATCCCTTATTACTACAGCTTCGGTGCAGTGTTTCTGATTTGCGCTGTTGGTGTTTACGTATGAGCGGGGTGACGATGAACTATTTGCTATGGATGAGATTCTAGAATTCCTTGTGGTTCGTGCTTTTGCTTTTGACAAGTGCATCAGGGTGTGGTGATTAGGGCATGCGATTTGGACGTCTGAAAGCTTCAGTTTTACAATACCATTGACTGAAGGGGTGATATATCTACCTATTCTGCTCTACTTCAACGGCTGTCTTGATTTTCGAGCGTATAACCAAGCTCCCACCTCTAGACCAATATTATACTCAAGTTAACGATATGTTGGTGAATTTGAACTGAATTGGCACGTACACGACTACCTATCTGGGACCTTTTATATTTCTCAAAGATTTTCTTCCATATTTCTTCTCTTTACACTAACATTGTAATGGCGAGGGTACCGCAAGAGGTTTGTAACTTAAAAAGCGCACCGCGCCAGTCAGCCATGATTACCCTTGATCCCTTTCTACCGACAGTTCCAACCCTCGTTAGGGGGCTTCAATTGCCAGCCTGGACTTTTCCTTCTTCCTCTGTTTGAACTCACTCCGACAGCATTACTCCTCTTTCCGAGCTCCGATGGACCTACCATGGTAAATTTACTAATGAGGATTAATACTCTTTGGATGACTGGTTGCACAATTAGATGAATGACAGTTTGACGACTGCGACCTCATAAACAGCAAAATTGGAGCCCTACTTAAGCTTTATGAATTTAAGTCTTTGCCATCTCGGGCGTCAGCAAAGTCAACCTCCACCTACGATACGGTACTGGAGTTTTTTCTGGAAGCGGCTGGTTTTGTGAGCACAATGTAGCGGCGTCGGCCTCTCGTGGGCGAGTTTGTGGTTTACTAGGTTCAAAGACCAAAGGGTTTTAAGCAGTCCAAAGCTGTCTCACCAACACAGACCCCGCAAAATGACTCCCGGTGACGATGAGCCAGTTCCCATTTTCAGCGCAGTGACCAGTTCCGCCCGTCAGATATTTTCTCTTTTAAAATGTTGCGGTTTCCAGCCAAAGGCTCAAATTGAGCTTTCCTGTCAGGGCATGAGGGTTACCGTTGAGGATTCACGGGTCATGCAAGGTCAGCTTGGTTCAACCCTCAAAATAATGCGCTAACCAGACAAACAGGTACTGCGTTCGTCGACAAAAACCTCTTCAGTAGCTACGCCTTCAACCCACGTAAACGCGGCTCTACCCATGATGACGATACATTAAGCACGGTGGCAGCACCAGCCCCTATCGGTGGTGAGCTGCCGGATGAAGAGGACCACAACCTTGCATTCGGGATCTCTCTCGCTGTGCTGCTAGAGTGTCTTCAAATCTTTGGTGCTGAGGCATCGCGCGAGAAGTGGCATAGCGGCGGTAATGGTAGCACTGGAACCATCGGCGGAACGCATTCCCGGTCAGGGCTGGGTGCGGTTTTCGATCAGACGGTGTTAAGGATCGGTGGAACCTGCAAGTTCTCATATGTTGGACAGGGCCATCCCTTGTACTTGATGTCCGTGTTTCCTGGAGTGGAAGGTCATCAGTTGGCGCCTGCTAATGTGAAGCTAGGTTGGAGGAAAATGGTGTCGTCACAACTTGTGAGTTGACTACTTATGAACCTGAATTGGTCGAGCAGATTCCATTGGCTTTGGATGGACTGGCTCTGAAGCTTATTATGAAGGTTGGATTCACCTTTGAAAAGTTTTATGTTGGGGTTAATTTTTGGTGTTTATCTCGATATCAGGCTGGTTGGCTTTACGATGCTATCCAAGAACTCGAGGGCTCCTCAGTTGAGAGACTCACGATAGCAGCTAGTCCCCAGCACCCGTACTTTAGTATATCTGCATCTGGTCTTATGGGGAGCACTGTGGTGGAGTTCTCAAATGATAAGAGCTTGCTACAGGCATTTAATGTTCCTAAACCGACGCAACACACGTTTGGAACCCTTCTATGTATATCTGTTTACGTACAGCTAAGAGTATTGTGTAGGTATAAATTTGGTCTCGTGAAGAACGCAGCTAAAGCAATGGCAATGGCATCTAAAGTTAGCATTCGGGGAGATATCCAAGGTGTACTTAGCATGCAGTTCATGATAGAGCAAGAAGGCGGTGGTGCCAGTTTCGTGGATTTTCGTTTCTTGCCCTTTGCTACGGATGGCAGTGATGACGAAGACTAGATACATGTTTCCATCCCAACAAAAATCATGTCATGTTACAAAAATACCGATAAATCCTTCTATCAAAAACCCAATTGCACCATTCAAGCAAACCAAACACCAGGTACAAAACAGAAGCTCTTTGCCCTCAATTGTGCTTCAAATGACCTCTGCGATTGATTGTCTCTCAATGATTGACTTCTGCCTGGCATTTCTGGATACACGGTAGTAATTATCGCAGTAATCTTGACAATTCATTTCCTTCAGGAATTCTTCGTCGTGAGTGATGACAATTAGTTGGAAGTTGGCCTGCGACTGTCTCGTCTTGATTATCTCGTGCAGACTTCGGGCCAGAGAACGAATGTTATCCTGGTCCAAGTTGGTAGTTGGTTCATCCAAAGCAATGAGCTGAAGAGTCAGCATTGGAATTATAGAGCAATTATAGGTTTCAAAACTTACGCCGCAGTTGATGCCAAAGCACTCGGCAAGCGCCAAACGGATGATAATACTTGCAAGAACTTTCTGACCAGCACTGCAGCGTCCACGCATGTCCATCTCAGCGTCCTGCTTGACCATGCAAACCTATGCAACGTTAGTTGGGGGGGAATGGTAAAAATACCGTAGGCTGAAAACTAACACGGTAATTGTACGACCGATTGCCTTTTCCAGTCTCATTGTCCGACCTGATGAGAATAGTATCGACATCCGTCCCGCGATACGTAGACTTCCACAGTTCTTCAATGATGCGGTTTATCTCTTCCATTTTCAAGCTGTGATATTTCATGACCGCTCTGATTCTGTCAGTCTTAAGTACAATAGGTATGGTAGAGATTTACTAACTTGTCCAAGGCAGCACCGTACTTGCCAAGATCGTTTGTGGCACTTGTAGTAGTATGGACTTTCGTAAGGGTCTCTTTATATTTCTCCTTTGCATCTGCGTAATCAGTGATGAAATCTGCCAACAACTGCTCTAGCTGTTTGTCCTTGGACCGCATCTCCCCAACCAACGCAGATTTCTAATTCGTAAGTCGTCATGTCATCGGACATTGCTCAGTGAAGGGATAAAGGATAAAGAATACATACCTCACTGGAAAGTCTCATATGCTTATTGGCTAGCAAATCCGCGTCCTTCGTAAATCGGTCGCGATGGACTTCTGCATGCTGATCCTCAAGACCTTCAATTTCTTTCTCGATCTCCTTCAGCTCAAGCTCGTTTTTGCGGTATCGGATATTTTCCGTGATAGTCCGCTGAGTGGTGCCTGCATCTATTTGTCGTTTTTCTAGTTTGCTGATTTCATCACCGTTCTTCGTAAGATCGTTGCTTAGTTTTTCGACCTCGGCCTGCAGTCGCTGTACTTGCTCTCTGCATCGGTTGAGCCTGGTCAAACCACCCTCACTGATATAATTCTGAATTCGGAGCTGGATGCTTTTAAGGTTCATGTCGCTCTGTGCAAGTCTTGTGGCATCTCGTTGCTGTTTCTTCTCCCTTTCAGAACACTCCCGTACAATCTCTTTTAATTTCGCCTCCGCAGCCATGATATCCGGTACAAGGTGCTCAATATGACGATCTGTCTCATCAATAACTGTATTCTGTCGATTCCTCACCTCCTGATACTCTTCGATGCGCTCGTTAAGTGTACGCGCTTCAACAAGCTGGAGTGCCAGCTCGTTCAATCTCTTGCGAGCATCATTGACTTGGCGTTCAAGAGCAGTGATATTTTGACGCCTATTTTCTCTGTCGGTTTCCAATGCCTTGATACGATTCTTCACACTCTTGGCCTCTTCATTCAGCTGCTTGAGGCTCTCTTGCATTTCTTCAACTGTACGTGATCCACCGATGTCTGTCATTGATGATGTTAAATCACGAACCTCCTCCTCCTGGCTATCGATTTCTCGTTTGTATCTGACAAGCTCTGCTATAGGAGCTTTCAGAGACTGCACCTCTGATTTTGCATTGGCCTTGTCGTCAACAACTTTATCGAGCTGAAACTCGTCTTAGTTTGTATACCTATGCGGGAATATAGAGCACTACCTTGCTATACTGGCCAAGCAGGTCTTCGTTTGTGTGTTGATGATCTTGAATTTCGCATTCCAGGGCCGGTATCTCCGTTTTCGTGAGTCTAATATATGTATCATAATCAGGACTAACGTCTCGGAGTTCTTGAAGATCACTATCAGTCTCGCGGATTATTTCGTCGTTGGCGCTCTCCATAATTTTTTGAATCTGATTATCAAACTACGATGAAAAGGGAGTCAGTAAACCCGAGGAAATAATCTAGATGTTGAGAAGTACTTGTGTCCTTTGGTCGGGCTTTTCGCGATCCAAAAATTTTCGTCTGCAAAGCATACACGCACTTTTCTTCTCGAGGAGCGTCACGGCCCTCGTCAAGTAGCTCAGCATAAACTCATTTTGTTTAAGACTCCTAGTTTTTTTTTAGATAGATCTTTGCAGAGCAGAGAATAAAACTTACGCTCGGTGCTGTTCAAGATCTTTAACGACGTCTGGATAATCGTGCACATTGTTCGGGCCAGCGCCCTCCTCAGGCGCCCAAGATTGCACGACTCTTGCTTCACACTCTGCAAGAATTAATGGGCAACGCTATTGGTAGACATGGGCTATAACAACTTACTACTTGCCTCTTCCTGTTTCCGCTTCAAGGAGTCCCTGGCTAAGTTGATTTTCGTGCTAACCTGAGACAGCAATTGATTCTGGTTTTCGCGACGGCGTGTAGCTTCTTGCAGTTCTTCTTCACGTTGACTTCGTGGTGTAAGTTAAAGAAATCAAGGTTAGCAATGGGCCCCTTACTCTAACACTGCTTGCAGTTCTTTCTCGACTGTTGATTCGGACCAATGTGGGCCAATAACACTGTCAATTCGCTCCTTTTTTGCTGCAAGTCTAAAAATCATCAGCCCAGTTCCATATAACTATATCAAATTCCCAACATACAAAGAGGCAAAGGCTTTCTGTCGTGTCTCAATGTTTTGTTTTAGAATTGCTAGCTGTGCTCTGCTATCGGCATTCCTCGTTCCCCGGTACAATTCTTCAGTCACACGCTCGATGTCTTCCTCCAGGTCCCGGAGTTTGGTATTCTGAATATGAAGTGAACCGTCATTGTCAGCTGTCTGTGCCTGGGCTTTGACCTCCTCGAGACGCTTTTCCTTCTTGTTAAGCTCGTCTTTAGCCATGACCTCCTTTGCTGCGTCGGCATTTAAACCGTCTAGATCCCGCTTGAGACCTCTGACTTTCATGTCGACATTTTTGATCTCGGACTGGGCATATTCCTTTTTCTGTTGAAGAGAACTTTTCTTGTTTAGGAGGGAGTTGAGATCATTTTGCGCAGTGCCAATGATGTCTTCGTTATCACGCTTGATCCTCTCTAAAACGAGGTTCTGGTCTCTCGACATTCTTGCAATCTTGGCCATAAACTCTTGCACCAGAGTGTCGTCCACCTCGCCATCAAACCCCTTAAGACCATGTTTAATGCTGATCTCTCTAACAAGATCCACACGTTCCTTTAATTGCCCTTCATATGCCTTCTTCTCCGCTTCAATCCGGCCCTCCTCGGTCAGCTTGGCTCCTAGGTTCGATCTCGTCTGCTCCAACTTGGATTTTGTCTTGTTATATTCGTCCTTTAAGGATGCAATATGTTGTACGTAGGTTGTTAGTCTATCCTGATATTCGTGCTGCAGCTTATGCAGTTCTTCGTCTGAGTCACCTAAAAACTTCATGTGTTCCGAAAGTTCCTTAAGATGTGACCGCTTGGATGCAGCTTCTTGTCTCTTCATCTCGAGAGTGGCAAGCGTTTGCTCAAATCCTTTAGCCGTCTTGAATAGATTCTGTTGTTCCCGGGCGATAGAATTGAGCTCAACGCTCAGCTCACCGACCTTGACCCGCATGGACTCAATCTCCGTGTGCAGTTCGTCCGATCGACGTTTGGCCTATGATTGTTAGGATAGGAACGGACCAAGACAAATGAGACTTATGTACCTTCTCTGCCCGATCTTTGTCAGTTCGATACTGCTCTAAAAGAATCTTGAGTTTTCCAAGCTCCTCATTCTGCTTTTTGCGTAACACCTTGATATTGTCGATGGCTTTGGTGTACTTCAGCGCCTCAAAGATTTCATCAAAACGTTTCTTCAGCACAGCAGGCTCGCTCAGGGGCCAAAGACTCTCGTCTTGGTGGCAAAAAATCACGTATTCCAAGACAGCTTTTGACACTCCCAAATATTGGGGCATTACGAGATCTAGCTCTGCACATCGCGAAGATATGGTGGACCGTTCTCCATTACGGACGACAAGGAGCTGACCTTCAAGCGTTTTTTGCTGACGGGTAGTTTTCTTGACGGTAAGCTGCAGCGACCGAGTACACACCATCTTGGCACCATTTATCGATTTGAACGAGAGCTTGACTTGTGCTAGAACTTCTTTCTCTCCGCACATCTTGGGATCGTGTATGAAAGCACCACCTTTGCTATTTGGTGGAAGGTCGCCCGTAGTGGCATATTTCAAACATTCAATGATCGTTGTTTTACCCGATCCATTGTAACCAACGATCAAGGTCAACGGAGTTTGGAACTGGATGGTCTCACTCCGAGTATTGTCAAACGAACGAACGCTATTTACGTCAGCTGGAAATGACAGTGCTCTGAACATGGTATACGCACCCTAGGATGGCAAGCTTGTCAATTCGTGCTTTAAGAGTGTCTGTTAGCTAGCTGCTTAGATACTCGTTAGGCTTCAAGCTTACACCTATGGTCAGGTTAGTGGATGTCAAGTTCTCTTCTCTGGGAAGGGAGTTGACAAACATGATGATGGGTGGTTGATCTGAAGTGATGAGGAATTTGCGTATGTCGTTGCCGTTGACTTACCAGAAAACAAGGAGACGTGTAGAAGCTATCGCGTCTAGTGAGCTATCACGTGTAGCAGCAGTGTAAGGCTCTTTTTGCTGCAGTCTTACTTCCTTCCTACTTTACCCCCACAGGCGAAAGACTCAGACGCCGGTCCGAAGTCTCAGGTCTCAGGTCTCAGGTCTCTCGCTCTAGGGCTGCTCTCACAGCAAGCAATCTATTAGCCAGCCACAACGGCGTGACATACCTACATGATAAAATTCCGGTGTCTGCCTATCCTTTTAGAGTGAGTACATACTTTATATATACACCACACATCACCATTCCTCACCCTCCACAAGCATCCCTCCGTTAGAAATTTGTGATCTCTCAATAGATGAGAGTAGGCAGCAGCAGAGATCCAGCAGTACAGGTACTTATAGAGTACTTAAGCACTTAACCTGGGTAAGTATTTACTCACTTGTCACTTGGATCCCGCCACCATTAGCCGTCCCGTCCGCCTCTCCACGCCGTCGTGTCGCAACTAGAGCTAGAATGAGAGTGAGAATGAGAGGAATATGAGAGAATGTGTGCATCACAAAATCCCCCAAAATCACAAAAATCCTTGCGCCTCCCCCCCACCACTGTGCTCTTGTTCCTTTTTCAATCCCATCCAATCGTCCATCCCAGCCAGAGATTGTTGCATTGTCGCAGATGCTGGTGTTACTTATTCACAGAGTTCTCTGCAATCCGTTCTCTCCATCGCTATCGACCAGCGTTTCGCCCGTGCTGGTAGTGGTCGCAAAGTCTCTTACAGTTACTTTCGAATTCGGTATAGTGGAGCAAGCGTTATTATGAACCCTCCCGATTCCTCACCTCCGACCCAGTCCTACACGGTGTCTGGCGGCCGGAACAATCAGCAAAATCTTTCGGGAATACCCCTCGGCAACGGTGTTAATGATCAACTTCGAAGCCTGCAGATGTCTCCCTTTGCCACTGCCGCAGCTGTGGCGAACCAACAGTCTATGTCGGCGTCGGCCGGCTCGATGCTATCTAACGGCAATGATACGGCAATGATGGACCAGCCGCTTATGTTGTCTATGGACATGGCATCGGGAAACAGCATGGGAGCGCTTGATCCTCAGTTATCTTCGGTCGGTGATCAATTTGCAGCTCTGGCGACCACTTCACCCCTAACGGCGATGCCGAGCGAATACGGAAGTCTCGGGGGCGGTAGCACATTGACGGAGTTCACGAAGCGGCGAAACTGGTCACAGCGCATTCTAGAAGAGCTTCAGGATTTCCTGCATGTACTTACGCCCGCCGGGAAAGTGGTCTACGCGTCCCCGTCGAGTAGAACCTTGACTGGGTTTGGCGTTGAAGAGTTGATTGGAAAGTTTATCACCGATTTCATCCACGAAGATGATTCAGCACTGTATGTCCTACTGTGGTGAAAGTTCTATCCGGTACCAACTTATGTGACATGCAGGTTTGTGCGCGATTTCAATGAGTCGATAGCTACGGGACGGCCACTCCGACTCTTCTATCGCTTTCGAAAGAGCGATGATACCTACGCCATATTCGAAACCCACGGTCATCCGCATATCGCAGATGCGCCGCAAATTGATGCTTCGTCCCCGCAATCCGTTTGCAAGGGCTTCTTCATGATGGCGCGTCCATACCCGACGAGAAATGCCGCTTTATTGGATTCTTTCTTGGAACATAAGATTGAGAATGAACGGTTGATGAAAAGAATTGCGGAATTACGACAAGAAGAGTATGAAGACCAGCAACAACAGCGGCAGCGACAGCAGCAGTCACTCAGGAGCGAAGGATTGACTAGCACAAGCCACGGATCTTCGTTTGGTAATGATACACCTCTGTCAGTATCTCAAGGTCAAACGCCAATGTCAGCTCCTGCGGAGTCCATGCCGCCTCCCGCCAAACCAGTCAGTCAGCTCACTCGACAAAATCTTGATCGGATGGAGGCCTCCAATTCTGTCAGAGTAGAAGGTATCAGAGACAAGATGGCACGATTCGACGGTACGCATATGGACACGATAGAGATTTTGACTGGGCTTCACTATCGAGAAGGTGAACGGTCCAAGGGTATAAGTACAGGTGACACATCGCCAGCATTGATTCGTGGGGATGTCGGGGTCCCGATACCAATCGACAAGGAAAGTCGACAGAGTTCAGACAAGAAGAAAAAGCAAAAGATTGCCGACGAGTATGTGTGCACAGATTGCGGAACACTGGACAGCCCAGAATGGCGCAAAGGTCCAAAGGGACCGAAAACACTCTGCAATGCCTGTGGGTTACGATGGGCGAAGTTTGTTACCTTCGATGTTGATCTTGTTGAAGAGTCGTCGACTGACCCGAACATAGGAAAGAAAAGAAAAAGAATGCGTCGTCAGCAAACCCGTCCACGGGGAGTGTTCCGCCTGGCAGCACCATAGGGGGGATGAGTTGATGGCTGGTATTCCATGAAAATCGGATTGGGCACTTTTCCTTTATTATTACTGGCGTTCAGTTTTTTTGGGTTACAGGAAGTGCGGGGTTGAGAGTGGGGATGCGCAGTTAGGAAAGAATGTTTCTTGCATGAACTCGCTCCATTGAAAAAAAGAGATTTGATTCATCTGTACATATACACGTTGGGGTTTGCCAGGCTTTGGCGATATACCTTAGTTAATTGGATGCGCGGGGAGAAAGGGGGGGGGCACTTCGTTCAATATGATGACATTTCGAGTTTGACTAGTGCGGGGTCATGATCTGCCTAACTGGCAGCACCAAAAGAAAAAAAAGGGTTCTCAGAAATGCCGGCCCAAGACGAACCGCTGAGAAAGGGTATTGAATGGCAATACTAGGTACTTTTATCTGAATCCTTTAAACGATCCATAATTTGATGTACTTAAGGGTAATGAAACTACACTGAATATTGAATGATATATACGAGTGATCTACTATGATAACTATCACTAATTCTCACACCATCTACTGGTACACCAATCGAAAGTCATCACAACAATAGAACTCCATTCCCAGTTTTAAACCGTTACTGGCGTTGCAAACGCCGTAAACTTCGTGTAAGTTTTCGGCGATACTACCAGCGCCTTGCTGTATACCATATCATGATAATAAGTAATCGCGTATCCAGGTCCATCTTGGCCGTCTGTTGTACTTTTCCTTCTAGTACCTTGCCACATGTGGAGCCAGCGAATAAAACAGGGGGGCTGGTGGGAGGTAGTATTGTATTACGTGCCCATGTATCCTTCGACAAGAGACGGCTTGTCGAGAAGATTCTGAAATGATCCGTTCACGCCTATCTTTCCTGGAATGCTCCCACAAATACCAATCTTCTTATTCCGGGGTTCTTTGCTGACTTCATCGGTTATTATCGTATCTTCCCCGTAAAGAGCCCAGTGTCAAACTACATTGATGGTAATTCCCAAAATTGGAAGCCAGCAAAGCAATTTTCGTTAACCAGTGATTGGATCGAAGCAGATGCGGGACCTGGTACCCCTGGAAGGTTTGGGGGACTCGAATTTTGGCACTGTTGAAACGTAGGGAAAAACTTACTTGTGGTTGCTGGAGCCTGAATGATGCGGCGGGGCACTCCATTGGGCTGGACATAGAGGACTGGAGAATCACCGTTTGGCTATGGAAAGATCCATGATAGTTACCGAAGATGCGCGGCTGGCATACCAAAAGTGGGAGTAAAGGACTCTACAGAGCTCGCCTGGAAATTCTTAGCTCCCTCCTGATGGAAATATCACCTCAGTATCGCTTTGAATACTTCTCGCTCATGTTAGTCTTCATGCGGTTTCCAGACATTTTCAGACAGCTGAATGTAGCAGGCTAGGTAGTAGGTGAACGAAGCTGTTGGGGAGCTTTAAGTTACCGTAGGTATCTTGTATGTCGATAAGTAAATCAGCAAATGGTGGGAAAACAACATAACAATGGCGGCTCTAAGTTTTTACTGATGTCATTTATATAGAGCGCCTTGGCGCTGCTTTTCTGGTGGGGCATTAAACGAAGTTTGTCAGACAGCTTGGTAGGATTTTTGGCTAGCGCCAGCGACCAAAAGCCGGATCAGACTACGTTACGCATTTACAAAATTAATCTCGTTTCTACTTAGTTCATAACTTTAGGTACGTCTTACTAATTAGTCTTGAATCGCTACTGGTAGCCAGTAGCGGTTCGAGACTACTTACATATAGTAGCCCGAGGTGGACAAAACTCACAAACTTGTTATATTCTCATAAGTATGTACATAAAGTACTTATCTAAACTAGTGCACATAATAATGTTAACCAGAGAGGTACATGATGTTGACTATACATCAACTTGAATGTACTTTGACATGTTTGATTTCAAGCTTTACTGGGGTGGAGCTAATCATTCAGGGAGACATTATAAAGATTCATTGATATGTGAAACATGGAATGGTTTTGATGCCATTGTAGCTTTTAGGAAAGAAATTTGATTTTTGCTGATTTTAGAAATAAAGTTTCTTTTATATTCAAATATTTCACCTTACTTGAAAGTTTGTTCAATGCAAAGCAATCAAGAATGTTAGGTAAACAAGAGGAACAGGAAGTAATTTATTGAAATTCTTACTTAAGCAAGTAGTTATATTAACTAGATTCTAATTTATTATTAAATATACTGTTTCTAGATGGGAGTATTATAATGATCTATTCCAGGAAAACATATAAAGGAATTTATACTCAGCAGTTGTCTTTGTCAGAATATTATCCAGAATAGTGTTCAGCATCAAGAAGTTATAGAGGAAAATGACATTTCATGAAACAGAGCTTGGAGAGAAGTTGTTATAGTGATGGTAATCAATAGCATATTGAATGAGTGGCACTAGATTAGCAAAAAGTAAAATTGGTTTCCGAAAATGGACCCCACACACCAATTCTTCTCCACATTCTCTACAAATAATCCAAGTGACTTGATTGTAATCTTCCACCATGCTTCGAAGAGTTCAATATTGTGATCGCATTGTCATGATACTTCAAAAACTTGTTTATTCATTTAAGCTAATTTACTGCATTTGTTTCTTTCACAATGGTTCTCTAGATTTTAATTATTTCGACAGTTTTTTGAACTGTTCTATTGATTTCAAGAATATTGTTGACTACTTAATCCCTTGAGATATCTATTATATACAAGCTTGTACAACTCCCATAATAAAAATTAAAACATCCAGAGGAAACATTTATTGGATTTCTTTGTATCACTGCAACGATTACTTCAAGCATCGAATTGAACAAAATTAGCAAAATGTAAACTGGCCCGGAAGCCACACGCAATCCTCCTAGACACTCCTGTTGACCGCACCAGTGCTTCAGAGTACTATCAGATGCTTCCATGCCCCCCTAAAGCTAAGCTAAGTGCTCTCAGACTCTACAAGAGCATTCTGAGGTGTTTCTGAAAGTATTAGCAGTTATGGAGATGTATTTAGAATGCTCCTTCTAGGATAGTCAAAGTTTGGAGCAGCTGAGATCTCTGCACAGGTCTGCGGGAGAATTTGAGAGTGGCTGAAACCTCTACGCAGATCTGCAGGAGACTTTGAGTATGGCTGAGATTTGTGCACAGCTCTGCGGGAAATTTTGTGCCATATTCTCACTGCAGTGGTTCTTGGGATTCCATAACCACAAGCTATTTCTTCTATTATATTCATCTTTGTTACAGTTACAAGATTTGCTACATCATAATAAGGTATGTACTATCTATCTTAGTGACTCTACAGATATATATACGGTCAATCTGCCTGCAGATGGTACTCGTGCGTGATCGGAGGAGCACCTGTAGGTGGACGGCTCTGGTCATGATAATGTGCGGCTCTGTTGCATTAGGTGTGGCACTGTTGCATTAGTGCAGCTCTGCGGGAGGCTCGTGTAGTAGTTAGTTCTAGCGAGATGTCAGTTCGATCATCAATATCATTCACTTCTATATGTACGTAGAGGCTATTTGCCTACATTGGTAGCAACACTCGACTTCTGACGGTGTCAGAAACGTTAAAAGCGATTGAAATTCAACGCATGATGGCAGATTTACTTGGTGTATCTTCGAATCAGTGGACTGCCGATGTCTCGGAGACATCGCATGAGTCTTCTGACTTCGCAGCCCTTCCAGCTACGCATGACACGCACGATACACACAACGCACATGACGCGCATGATGTTAGTTTAACCGACAAAATCGACAGAGCCGAGTCAATTAGGTTTAGCAGCAGGTTTAAGACCTCAGCAACTGCGGGCTTCCAACCTACAGAACTTTGCACAACAGAATACGTCACAAACCGAATGAAGGTTATTAACGATGGCCCTGGGCTCTTGTCTGACCAAGCAATCAACTGGATCAGGGCTGCGGAGGACGTCAAACTGGAGATTAATGATGCTAACCTCTCTGAGAGCCTTGAGCAAGCTGAGAAATTCGCCAAGATTTGCGACATCAACAAGAGCTTGGCTGCTGAAGTCAGGGACTTGGAGGCTACTGGGCCCATCCAAGAGGGCCCGAGCAGGGAATTAGCAGCCGCTCAGCAAGAAATTGAGGAATTGGAAGAAGAGCTCCAGATCGAGAAGCGTGGCTTCACCAAGTTGGAGAGATGGCTCAACAAATGCAAGTTGGAGCTGGAGACAACGGAGCAGACAGACATCGCACAGCACTGGCTGCAGAAAGACATGCTGCTGCACTAAGTCAAAAATCTTGCGTTAGAAAAGAGTGGCCTGGAATTCGAGTTGAGAGTGTTTGAACGCGTCATTCAACGTCTGACGACTAACCAAGTGCAGGCGACTCCGGTGCTGCCTCCAGGCACATTCCGGATCCATGGCTCTTCTGAACCGACCTCGGGTTTTTTCGGGACCTGTGGATCGGCCGAACCCACCCCTGGCCCGTCTGGTAGTCGTGGCTTCTCTGTCAGGTCATCTAACGTTCCGACGTATGAGGGCAAACGAACCTTGGACGATGTCACTGCCTTCCTTTTTGCTTTGGAACAACACTTTAAGAATGCAGCCCAGGCCATTGGATGGGTCGGCACAACAGGCTGGGGAGAGCAAGCAGTGCTACAACTGAAAGGCGACGCAGCAGTCTGGGCCATGCACTGCTTCGCAATGAGTACGCTCATCGAATGGTCCACTTGTTGCACGGAGTTGAAAGATAAGTATATTCCGTCCAATGCTTTGGACCTGGTCAAACGTGAATGGGAAGAACTGAGCCTAAAGAAGGAAGAACGTGTCACAGAGTTTAACGAACTTTTCTGCCACCTACGTTCGAAGCTAGACCCACACCAGCCAATGCCCGCCGAGATGTTAGCAGATGCCGATGGATATAAGATCGAAATGGGCAACCAGGGAGTTTATAAAGACTTGGTCCGTTATATTGGCACGCGCGATAGGACTGCAACCCTCGAGCAGCACATGGATCACATCTTCGCGTAAGACACGTCTCTCAACAAATCTCAACCTGAAAGTAGCTTCAACATGAACACTAATACAACTACAAAAGCTTCACCTAAGAAAATGGACTCCAAAAATGGTGGTACAACTGGCACACTGACCGGTCCGGCCAACGATGACGGTTTAACCTGCTATAACTGTGGCCAGGTGGGTCATATCTCCTGCAATTGTCCAAACCGCAACTTGATGAAGAAGCTACTCGAACAGGCTTTGGTCGGCAAAGATACCCCAAAAGCCAAGTCTGGACGACCCCCAAAGACAGGAAACGGGGAGGTGCACCAACTGGTAGAAAAGAGAGTGGGTGGCTTGCAGAAGAAAAGGAGGCTAAGCAGGAGATGGACAGTGAGGTGGAGAGGAAGTTGGAGAGTCTCTCAGACTCAGACTCTGAAGCAGGAAAAGGCAAATGAGGTCAGTAGCTGCGGCTGTACCTCCCATAAAAACACCATGATGTACAGTATCGTCAAACAAAAAGGGTGGCAAATTGGTGCCAGATAGTCAATTGAAGTTTTTCACCTGTTACCACCACTTGAAAGTTTGTAAACTAGATGACTCAGTGGTCGACCTACTAAGGTTTAATGGGAAGATAAGATACCAAACTAAAGGAGGATGGTGGAGTAGCAAAAAGGCAAGGGTAGTGAAGGATGATGGTGCGTCAGAAAACTATGTGGGGCGGAAGTTCATTGATGAACTAAAACATGAAGGGGCCACCCTGCAGGCAAAGGAGGCGGGATGGATGATTGTGGTGATGGCCAAAATCAAGGCAGAGGATGGCATCGAGAAATGCCAAAGAGTCAAATTGAAACTACGACTTGGTGCGTCATATGTCTATGAGGCTGAATTTACGATCTACGACGTCCAGGGCTTTGATATTGTGCTAGGCAAATGATGGATGCATGATATAAACTGACAATATCAAATTGACCATGACATCAATGAAATGTGGATTGCTGATAATGTCTGGGAGGAAAGAGAGGATGGCCGAGTACATTACTTGACTGGCCTATGCCTGTTGGATGTCGACGAAGGAATAGTGGAGTAGGCTAAATTCATGGGCATCCACATCATATGGAAGGCAGAGCTCAAAAACTTGTCTACCCGTCTGTTGAAATGGGCCTTCTTGTTCGAAGTCCCCCACCGTGGTGATGGTGACACACTTCGGACAGAACCACCAGGGGAGTTTCAAGACATGTTGATAGAATTCCAGGGTCTTTTCAGCGAGCGAACTTATGCACATTCGCAGAAAGGAAGGGAGACTGATTTTGAAATTAAAACTGACCCGAATGGCAAAATACCGTTCCGCTCACCATACCACATCTCTCCACATGAAGAAGAAGAGCTTCGGAGGCAGATAGACAAGGTGAATCGCTGCAGTTGGATTCAGCCCTCTCGAAGCAACTTTGGCTCACTAGTACTATCTGTGGCAAAGCCTGACGGTATCCTGCGTACGTGCATAGACTATCGCGCAGTAAACGCCATTACCATCCAAGATCGTTATCCTCTCCCACACATCGAGGACTTACTAAACTCCATGCACGGCTCCTGCTTGTTCACAAAACTGGACTTGGTGGCTGGTTACCACCAAATTCGTATCGCAACAGCCGACACATACAAGACGGCCTTCACCACCAAATTTGGCTTGTACAAGTGGCGAGTCCTGCCGTTTGGCCTGGCGCACGCACCCAGCCAGTTCATGCGCATGATGAATGGCATCTTGGAGGCAATGAAACGAAAATTCATCGTTGTATACCTTGACGATATTATGATTCACAGCCATACCCTGGTGGAGCATGTCGCACATGTCTGTGAAGTGCGTACCCTTCTAATGGAATATGGCCTCAAAGCCAAACGTGCAAGATGTGCCTGGGTTTGTCAGAAAGTCAATTTTTGTGGCTTTGACATTGACGAGGACGGCATCCACGCCCAGGAACATAAGACACGTGCGGTAATGGATTGGCCGGAACCTGAAAATAGTAAGGACATCAGAGGCTTCCTGAGTCTCACCAGCTACTGCAGAAAATTCATTGTACACTATGCTCACATCACAATGCCGTTGTATGCCATTGGCACTCCTCCGGAAGGAGAAGGGGACATTGGGTGGCAACGTACAAAGCCGAGGAAGGTCAAGTGCACTCCCTTCGCCTGGGATAAGGAATGCGAGCATGCTTTTGACACCCTCAAAAAAGTACTCTGTAATGCTCCAGTCCTGGCTCTACCGGATCCCGAAGCCAAATATTGCCTGCATGTCGATGGTAGCCAGTACGCATTGGGCGCAGTGCTCTCCCAGATGCAAGACAAGACAGAGAATGTACTGGGTTATTTCAGCTGTAAATCACATGATGCGGAGACGAGATACCCCGCATATACCAGAGAACTATTGGGCATCCAAGACACACTATTATTCTGGAAATTCAACCTACATGGAGCCGAGCAACCATTTCTGGTACACACGGATCATGCGACCTTGCATTGGATCCTCACACAACCACACCTCACCATACGTCAAATGGATATCCTGACGGTCCTCCAAAATTGTGACTGGGAGGTCAAGCACGTCCTGGGTGTCAAGAATCAGGTCACGGACATGTTATCTCGCCGTCTGGATTTCCAAAGACAGCGATGCAATGTAATGGCAATGGAAGTTACCGCAGCTGGGGAATTGATTGAGGACATCAAGGTGGGCATAGTTGATGACAAATGGTTCAGGCCTATGGTACATTCCTTGGGCAACTCAAGTCCCCACCCCCTGCCATGCACCGCATCCGCAAAAGAATGGCCTACTGTAGTTACGTGGAGATTTGGAAAGGAAACAGGCGGAGAAAAAGGCAAGGGAAAAGAAGAAGGACGAAGAGGAAGTGGAGATAACGGTAAGGGCAAAAGAGAAGGAGGAAGATGGAAAGGCAGAGAAGGAGGAAGAGGGAAAGACAGGGAAGGAGGAAGAGAGAAAGGCAGAGAAGGAGGAAGAGGGAAAGGCAGAGAAGAGAGGACAGTTGTGTATTCCAAAGATGATGCGGCGTCAAATCCTCCATGAGCCCATGACACTCCAGCAGGGGATACTTCGGTGCGGACCTAAAGTACTTACGCATGCAAGATCGGTATTCCTCGAAGCAAATGTGGTGTAATACCCAGCGTTCAGTAGCGGGCTGCGACTTATGCCATTGAACCAATCACCGGAGCGGGAAACCCATGGGCCTCCTACAACCACTTCCTGTAGCCAAAGGCCGCTGGCAAAGAATCGGCATTGACTATATAACCGACCTGCCGATTTCGGGAAGTGGCCACGACTGCATTGCAATATTTGTCGACCATATGACAAAGAGAGCACATTGGCGATCCTGCAGAAAAACAATTGATGCCCCGGCCTTTACGTGCATATACATCGACGACATGGTCCGTCCACGCAGCATGCCTCCAGAGGTTGTATCGGACCATGATGTATGCTTCACAGCAGACTATTGGAGAGAGGTCACTAGGATTCTGCAGACGAAGCTGCTCATGTCTACAGCGTTCCATCCAGCAATGGATGGTCTCTCTGGGAACTCGAACAAGACCATTGTATGCTAGTTGCATGGCTTCCCCACTCACGATTAAGCCAATTGGGATGACTACCTCCCACTAGCGGAGTATGCTGACAATTCGTCAGTACACCGTTCGACGAAGCTGACACCTTTTGAATTTGATCTTGGCTATGAGCCGCCTTTGCCACTGGACTTAATTGCAGATTTCCAGTGGCCGCAAGCCAATGAATCAGCGAAAACATTTCAAGGCCATGAATTCGTCGAACAATTGCAGCGCATTTTGGGAGTCGCCAGGGATGAGCTGTACGACGTTCAGGATAAACAGATGCCTGAGGCTAATAAGTCACCACGTCCAATTGACCCCGCCATCACTGCCGGCGCGGGCACAAGTTATGTCGTCCAGTCAATTGGAAACCACCGCCCAAGCACTGAGGGAACAGGTTGGGAATATGAAGTGACGTGGGAAGATTGGGATGAGAAGGATAACACATGGGAGCCAGAGGACAATATGGCAAAAGCAAAAGAAATGGTGAAGCAGTATTGGAGGGAAATAGGTGGGTGGCCAAAAGAGAAGAGAAAAATGACATGGAGGAAGGTGTGAGAAGCAGGTTTCTTTTGGATGGTTGAGTGACATCGCGGAGTCATATTTGTTTTTAGATCAGGGTGTTTTGTTTCTTCGAGAGCATTCTCGAAGATAATTGGAGAAGGTTGTGATGAAGGTGGACGGCTCTGGTAATGACAAGGTGCGGCTCTATTACATTAGGTAAGGCTCTGTTACATTGGTGCGGCTCTACGGGAGGCATACATAGTAGTTAGCTCTAGCGAGATGTTAGTTCGATCATCCGTAACATTCACTTCAATACCTACGAAGAGGGTATTTGCCCACAGCACCTGGAGACACCAATTGAAAGAACATAGGTATGTGCTTGGAGGCCTTTGTGGCAAGAAAATCTATTTCTCACCACCACCACCATTCAGTTTGACAGGGGGAAGCTGTTGGGGGGCATACAGAGACACAGGAATAATGGAGGAGTACGGAGATATGGGAATAACGGAGATGAACTGTTCTGGTCAAGATTTCATAAATCCACAGAATTTGTGTGGTTTGTTACTCATCCTTGCCGAGCCTTTATAGATCCACGGAATTTGTGTGGTTCCTTACAGCTGGCCACCCCTCTATATTCTCCCATACTCTTTCCACGTGCCACCTGAAGTGAGAACTGCTCTTGCCCAAGCATTCCTGTCCGATGCCCTGAGTGCTCCACCGTTTGAGTACACCGTGATAGTGTGAACTTTGAGATGTATTTGGTGGCCGTGATCGAGTGAGAATGGAGATGTACTTGGATGCCGAGATCGAGCGAGTTTGGATAAGCACTTTGAGGCCATGTTCATTTGAGATGGAAGGAGTATTTGGAGACGGTTGATCTGGAGGTGGTTGAGCTGGTAGCGGCCGATCTGGAGGCAGTTTATCTGGAGGTGGCTGATCTGGAGGCGGCTGATCTGGAGGTGGTGGATTGGGAGGCAGTTGATCTGGAGGAAGTCGCAACTGGGAGCGGAGACTCAATTCATTGCTTAACTTGGAATTGTGGGAATGTAGAGAGTTGAGTAGAACAACATTGGCTGAGAGATGAGAGGTGCAATAGCAAAAACTAAATCTCCTTCATTAAATTGATTTAGTTTATTGTACCCACAAACTCAAAACAATGAAATCGAGATTTCCCTGAAATATGCCTTCGCTTCACTGTTCCAGAGTGTTCTTTGAGTCGTCGTGATGCTGTTTTCAAGCGTCATGACCAGTTTACTGACTGTTGCAAATGTGACAATGAGCACTTGACTCACGGTTTACACTTCCTATAGGAATAGCACAAAGCATCTCTTGGCATACTCCTATGTTGCCCAATGCGATTTGTCCTCGCGATGATAACAGTACTTGCTTCATACGTTAAATGAAGCATGCAGTTGTTGATTTTAAAGACCCTCATGGCTGAATTTGACCAATGATAGTTACCATGTAGAAGTGGTTCCGATATTTAATTGGTTGATACAAGATGGTCAGTACCTTGCAGTTTAACCGTTGCGGGATAATTATGCATCATAGCGATTATGATTTCATGCATTTAAGAACAGACTTCAGTAACCCATCAGTTCCATTTACATTTATTACTATTAATATATATTGATGGAACCTAGAATAAAATAGCACACAAAGGAAATCCTAAATCCGATCACTAACACTATTTCTAACCACCAATCAACATTGCACCCTCTAAAATTGTACTTCCATCGACTAATTCCGGGTTCCCATTGCTGGTCATGTTGGTGAGGCTGGTGATGGCGTTGTTGTTGCTGTTGCTGTCACTGCAGGGGATGGGCTGGCTGCTGCTGGAGATGGCAGATCCACCTATAGAAAGAACAGCTGAGAATTGCATGCTAGCTTCAGTAGCAGCAACAAAGCTGCCGAGACGATTAAAAGAATTGGCAAGCTGCATTTTGAGCTCCTCCGGGACTTAATTAAGGTCATCCTCATCAAAGTTGCCCTGATTGTTGTGAGGTTGTGCCATCGCTGGGTATATACCAGTTGAGTGGATCCATTGGCGAATTATGCTGCGGATATTGTCTATTTATTGGATTTGAACCTCCGGCGAGGAAGAACGCAAATCCACGTCTAGATGACGAATTACATCCGTGCATGCATTATTTACCACATGATTTATGTTTCTTGTATTGCACTTACGTTGTGCTCCACCTCCTTGATCCAACTCGGGTGGGACTCTAAACTTGCCTGTTTTCCAGGCTGACAGATAATGGTGGATGGCTGTCGCGGTGAGGGCAATTAATGTAGGGTTGATTCTATGAATCAATGATCTATCTTTCATTCCCATTTGTCATATGCCATAGAAGTATGTCTGGTGAATAAGATCCACAATTTGAGTTGCTGCAAATCGAATCTTGTACTCCTAAATTGATTGTCAAGACAACGATTGAACAAGAAGGGAACTTTCAACTTACCTTCCGAATGTTTGTGGGGCATGTTAACCTGTCCTTGCACAGTAGCCAGGCAACTATTTTGCGGATCTCTGTAGGCGACTGTGTTTGAAATCCGTGAACAGAGTCAATCGAAGTCTTGCAGCAGTATACCATTGCTACATAGGGCAAGTATTCTTTGTGAGAACATGATGCACAATGTCAGCAATGAAAACAATCGTTGAGATGATTCATTTACCACTGAAAAGTAGGCACTTGGATGGTCTGCATTTCTCTGGGCCGGATCAATCTTGGCGATTTCCTCATACAACCAACGATGAATCTAGGCGGTCTTTACTGTATATGCGGTAAAAAAATTCACAGACATCGCAAAAGTGATAGCTATAGGCTTCACACGTGCCATGACCATCGCCGGAATGCCTGAAAGGATTGTCTGGGCATTGTATTCTGCGCCGACAATGAGGCCTGTCGCGATGTCAATAAACTAGTGTTAGCAACTGGTCCCAATTCCTGGCTCGGTTCCGGTTCTGGTTCCACCTGAAACCAGACCGTGGCAACGGATCTTACCACACGAAACACTGGGCCCATTGGAAATGGGCTGGTTTTACCACCAAAAACCCGGCATTTCAACATTACAACTTTGTCTGCAATTAAGTATTTGAGTTCTGATTGTATCGTGACATAATCAGTATGTAGATTGTGCAGATCTAGCCGCTCTGTCACCTCCTGATCTCAGATATGTGATCCGACCAATATTCATTGAGTTACTATCGAAAACCCGCAAATTTCACTTGAAATTTGCCCTTTTTTCCCAGCCACTCAACGAATATCAGTTGGATTGCAAATCGGAAAGCGGGAGGTGAAAGAGCGGCCAGAACTGCGCTATATACGTACTGATCATGTCACGATACGATGAGAACTCCAATACTTCATTCAAGCCGATGGTGTAGGAACCGTAAAGTTGGAACCGCTGTCCGGTGCCAACATGGCCGAATAACTGTGGGTTTATATCTGGTCTGGGTAACAACCGCGTCAAGACAATGCTGGTCGAGTTGTAGGCTGGGTCTGGCACTGAACCGAACCGAACCCTCGGGTAAAATCTGGACCGCTGGTGTGTTACCCAGACCTGTTGCTATCAGTACAATCACGGGCTCATATCACCTCAGATTTCGAGCTTTGCATGTAACTAATTGTGCACTGGCTTCGTTTGAATCCTTCCACTAGTAAAAATATACATCAGCTGGCGCATTCAATCGTTCAAATGCTTAATCGGATACCTTCTTGGATGCCAGCAGCACAGGCTCACGTTGATCCTCCTCCTCTGAGACAATATAGACCATCTGACCTACACCATGTAGCGGGTGTGCCGATGTAGGAGTTAATTGAGTTGCCACGACTTGTTTTCCAAGTGTTGACATGAAGGAATCCTTTGATGGCCACTGGCCGATTGCTTTCCTGGATGGTCGCTAAAGAGGCTTGTCGTCGGATTCTGAATTATCATCTCGATAATCATGGTAATTGTCGGGTATTGTACTGAGATTGTCATCGAGATTCTTGTCATGGATAGATTGTCTGCTTCTCCTGGTACTTGAAGGAAGAGGAAGAGGACAAGTGAGGCGCTCTCTTGTGATGATTTAAAAAGGCGGTAAGTAATAAGTACAAAAACATTAAGGGAGTGACTAAAGGAAATGTGAATGTATGTAGAGTAAATGAATTAAAGCGTTGTGTAAAGGAAAGAAAGCATTGATATGATTAAAAGCATTATTGTGATGTGTCTTTTTATCCTGTCAATGATTCAAGGATGTTGGCTTGTCCCGCCACCCACACTTCCAATTCCTTGGATGGACGGAAACTCGGAACTAAGGTTGACAAGTTACAACCATGCCACAGGGTTGTTGATTGGGTTCCTTTGACAAAAATTGTTAGCGCAACGAGGTAAAAAGTGTTTTCGATTTACTAATCATTTGGGCTAACTTCTGCTGCGTAAAGATACTGAATAAGCAATTACATGATAGCTATACACGGAGTCCAATCGCTGCCACTTTGCCTTTTTGAAAAACAATCATCTGAACGATTAATCCCAACATTGTAAACTCTCAACCCAGCCCTTCATGCATGGATATGAATGATATAATAATAAAATAATCAATACACCAATAAGAGACCCAAAACCTCACCAAAAAACTCCAAATTATCACCCATCCGTCCACCTTCCAAAGTGCGTGAAAAATACTCACCCACAATACAAATCCATGAACAACCGTCCAGCCAGTGCAATCCATCCTCACAACGACTAATTTGCATTTGCGCAGCTGCTTGTACACTTCCTATCGGCCAAAGAGGCTGTAGTGGAAGGATTCACAATGTGATCGTACTGGTGTAGCCATGCCACAACCACATCTGCAACAAGGCTTTGCTCGAAATTGGGAAAGAGACCAAGAGCATGGTTTCGGATGACTTCAAGGGATCGCTGCTGTCTAATAATCCTCTTTTGAAGCTTCCCTTCAAGCTGTTGGAAGCCTGTTTTCCTTGTTGGGAAGCTTCTTGGATGTGGGCGCTGCATCTTACCATCATGATCTGATTTCTCCCCGATATCGTCGATCATATCCTCAGCTGGAGGTGGGAGGATGTTATCCAGAGGAAGTTAGCTGCGGCCACCATGCATAGGCATCTGGGCACCAGCTCTACTGTCGGCTTGTTGGCCATGATATACGACGCAAAACAGCATTGGGTTGCTTAATTTCATCGCCGCCTTTACCCATCCAGCAGTAGTATTGTTACTTATGATTGGGGTAACATTGTTAGACCGGGTCTTTGTAGAGGATGTCATCACGTGGATGTGGGTTACAGCTGGCAGCTACGATATAGGCTACGTGTCATCATAGACTGATACTCAATCAATCAATTGTTTCGACAGGTTCATCACCACAGGTAATGAGCCCGGACGTCACCACGATTTGGATACCATTTTCAACCACTATCAAGCGATAAGAGTCAAATTGCGAACCTTCATATGAGCGAAGCCACAGGGTCCCGGATATGTTCACAACACATTCGGGATCAGGACACCCTATGGACTCAGTATGATGATTGAACGATGCAAAGAACTCTGATGCCTTGTCTCAACGAACTCTCACCCTCAACCACTTAGAGGTCTGAGATGGTCGTGATGGCTGTGATGGCTGCTATGGCTGCGATGGCTGCGATGGCTGCAGTAATGAGTTCTACGAGTATATGAGATTATTGCAATCGAATGATACATCGACAAAACATGTTCAGGATGAATACAGAGGGCAGTTTGGCAGTAGTTTTGGTCAACATTTTGTCAACACCCTCGGAGCACATTGTGTCAACAACCTCGGCGGAGCCCGGTTGAACATCCTCGGATGAGTTCAGGTTAAAATTGGAATATGTTCGAAGTGATTTCGTAACAGGTCAACCGGTGGCAAAGCCAAGCAGATCGACATACAGTATGGTATTTGCATTGTCTATGAGAAGTGGATGGGTAATGGACCGCGGATAGTTGGCAGATCTGGGCAAACGCACATGAAACCCCCAGGGAGAGCTGCAGTTGGTCCGCCAGAGGAATGTGCTGGGTAGGTGATTTGCGACAGACTGGAGAGACTGGCGGTGGTAATTGTGGCCATGAATCTACGAAGTCTGTGAACTCCACTACTGTGAGGACAAGGAAGCTTTGTTAGCTGTACAGTGTATACGTTCACCCTCAACCGTCAATGACGACAACCCCATTCCTCTACCCGGGAGGCTGTGTACTGGGATCCAGGATGTATAGAAATGAGTTTCCTGGGACTAGCCGAGATGGAGGAGTAACCTTGGGAGAAGCGTCTCCAATTCGAATTGCAGCCATGGAGAAGCGTCTACAATTTCGACACCGACACTGACACCAACACATACCTTACTACACGAGCATCCGCCTTGGTACAACTGGCTGTAAACCGTTCTGTTTGAAAGGGACATAATGGTCAACACTTCCACTTCGTTTGTCAAGCAGAAGTCATCATCGCCACCGAGAAGTGCCTCCAATTGTTCTATTGGGAGCTCCAAAGGTTATCGATACTGACACAGACACATCTTCACATATATACGCACACACGTGACCACTTGAGCATTCTCCACTGTACAACAGATTATGACCACTTCCATTTAAATGGGAAACAATAATCAACACTTTCACTTCGTTTGTCGAAGGGAAGTCAATATCACCACAGAGAAGCGTCTCCAATTTCAACACAGACAGCGCAACCGATGGTTGGGACCAAGAGGCTGCACATGGAAATCAATCACGCTCCAGCTGGTTGGAGCAGTACTTTCAACACAGTATACGGCAAGTACTGCAAGGTTATATACATTTTCCAACACGCTAGCAATCACGATACAACAGGACTGTGTGTCACCTTCAGAGGAGCAGTTGACTGAAAGTCACGACTGTTGAAGCCGACAGCACAATGTCCGCCGAGTTTAGGCATGGGCCAATAATTGACGACTCAAACGGCATTAGTGGGCGTCATTTGGGAGGAGCTTAGGGTATGGTATGGTTTGGCTTCTGCCTTCTGTCATCTGTTTGTTTTCTATCTGTTTTTCTAAGACTTAGTGTTTGACGGATGTGCTAATGCCCTGGAGGAGTGTTAGACCTAGTGTTAGCAACAGTTCGGGGTTACCCGGCTTTTGGCCAGGTTAGAACCGACCAGAAGGCCTTGGTCCAGGTCAGGAACCACCAAGCAACCCGGGCTGGGTGACTAGCCCCGGGTTGTTACCCGGACCGGACATAAACCCACGGTTTTTTGGCCGGGTTATACCCCAAACGCAGTTCCATATTATAGTTCTGGCAACGTTCGTTCGAATTGAGTATATGGGTTGTAATCGTATTGTGACATGATCAATACGTAGATTGTACAGAATTAACCGCTCTTTTATCTCACGCATTCAGATTGGCGATCTGACCAATAATTGTTGAGTTGCTTTGAAAAAACGAACAATATTAAGCGAAATTCACAGGTTTTTGATGGCGACTAAACACATATTGGTCGGTTCGCAAATCTGAATGCGGGAGGTGAAAGAGCAGATAATTCTGCAAAATCAACTTATTAATCATGTCACAATATGATCAGAAGTCAGATACTCAATTGGAGCCAAAGTTGTAAGGTTGAAATGTCGGGTTTTTGGGTGTAAAACTTGCACAATTGCAATGGTCCGGGTTTTCGTGTGTTCAGAACTGTTGCAACAGTTTGGTTCCAGTTCCAACCCTAACCCGGAACCGTACTAGCGGGTTGGAACCGTTGCTCACACTAGTTAGCCCGAGTCTTTGTACAGTACGTCATCACGTGGCTGTGGCTTAGGGCTGGCAGCTATGATATAGGCTACTTGTTATCTTAGACTTAGACTGAATCAATCAATCGTCTTGACAGGTTCGTCACAACAAACATCACAGGCATACAGTCCACCATCTCCATTAGGCTCCTCCCGGCAGCCCCAATGCTCTCAGATTTTCCGGCTGGAATCTGGCAGACTGGCGATTGCAGCAATCACAGCTGAGAAAATGATTTTATTGACAATTGATGTAACTATCGGAAGTATCGATTCATCATCTGCAGGCCAGCGCCATCAGAATGGCTGAGTAATGTTTTCACCCACCCTCTTCCCACCAATGTCGGAATCCACAAAGGCGATGGTAAAGCTAAATAGCCCGAGAAGGAAATCAGTCGAGGCATTTCAATACACTATTATTGGCGAAAACCTGTGATCCGAGGCTTCTTCGTCGTTGTCTTCTTTATCTACACATCGTCAGGAAGAGAAACAGTAGTATTGGGGTGGTGAAATACACACCAACACGCACCAGTTTCCTCTTCTTAGTCGGGGTTTCTTCGATCCTAGTTTTCTTTTGGCGAAGACCAATGTCTGCTAGTAGTGGCAACTGTTCCGGGTTGGAACCGGAACTGGGACCCTGGTCCGGGTCAGGAACCACGAACGAACCCGACCCGCTCCATCTTGGCGTGGTTGTTACCTGAATGGGACATAGAATGGTGGGTTTTTGGCCGGGTTGGAACCGGACTGCGGTTGCGACTTTACAGTTCCTACACCTGTGCCTCAAATTAAGTATTTGAGTTCGGATCATATCGTGACATGGCTAATATGTAGATTGTGCAGTTTTATGCGCTCTTCCACCTGCCGCTTTCGGATTTGCGATCCAACAAATATTCATAGACTCGCTGTGAAATAATGCCAAATTTCAAATGAGCATCGCGGGGTTTCGATCATGACTGAATGAATATTGGTTGGATCACAAACCTGAGAGCGGGAGGTAAAACAGCGCATAAAACTGCACAATTTACGTATTGATTGTGTTATGATACGATCATAACTCAGATACTTTATTGGAGCCAAACTTGTGATGTTGAAATGCCAGGTTTTGGGTGGTAAAACCAGCCCACTTGCAACAGTCTGGGTTATCGTGTGGTAAGACCCATTGCAACGGTTCGGTTCTAGGTCGGAACCGGACCCGGAACCGACCTTGGGATTTGGAATCATTGTTAACACTAACCTCTGTGAACTTGCCTAGTGCTGCCTTGAGTTTTTGACCATCGAGGTTAGTCTTGTCCGCCATGTACTATTTCGAAAGGGGCCTTTTGGACTCTAGATCATTGATTCGAGTAACGCAATGATTCATTATCAGATCCCTTTGCTTGGGGCCTGCGGCTTGCTTGTTGATGATGCTCATGGACTGGGCAATCCCCCAGACACGCTCCCTCACTTGATTATCTATTCATTGTGTTATTACCCCACCATTATCCTGCCAAATCCCCATCGTTTGTGCGGCCTATTGGCTGACTCCAACACCGGCGTTCTTGGCCCAGATGAGGACTTGTAGTGTTGGCATCTGGATTGTGTTAACATCTGTGATGACTGATCTCGGCAACCAGAAGGCATCACATTACATTTTAGGTCCTCAATGGTAGTCAATGATTGAGTGGTGGATATCGAATGCTTGTTACACTAAACAAGCGTCAAAAGTGTTGACTATATCGTCAAGGGTGCTGCCATGTGGTAGCAGAGGTGAGGAGGGTGTGTCAGAGGTTCTGGACATTGTAAGTAAGCCACGCAGGCACAGCGAATATATATATGGGCTTGGAGAGGTTTCTTGATCTGGCAACATCATCTTGGCTGTAATTCAGCTAAGAGGCAATTTGCTTAGCATCATCTAAGCGCCCTGATTTGTCGACTGAAAGCTTAAGTTCATCACAAAGGCAATGAAATGCATGCTCTGCATTCATACCTCACTTGTTTGTCCTTGATCTTGTTCTTGTATCCCACAATGACATTGCTGGGTCGGTATCTAAGGAGAATGCGCAGTTCATGTCACGTATGAACTTAACAAAAAGTGACAACCTTAAATCAGGCAAGAGGAGCAGAAGGGTCTTGTGAGGGTACAGAACAATTCCTGTGACGAGCTGAATGCAGATGCAGAATGCTTTTTGAGATCCCAGGGATGTTGATCTTGAGAGAGCGATTAGACACTTTGCAAACATGTGAAGGAGGATGAGAGAAATCCTACGAGAGTGGTAGGACCCCTGTTTGGAAAAGATAACACAAGGTACGCCTTTTTCTGAGGACCAGCCGGCTTGAAATGGTATGAGTACCTAAAAGACCGTCAAGATGCATTTTAACGCTGTTGCGACCTTTCATTTTGCTAAAGGAATTTGGAGCTTCATCCCCAGTGTTATTATTAGTGTGAGCAATGGGTCTGGGTAAACTGCCAGGGGTTCGGGTTTGGACCGGAACAATGGGTTGGTTCAGTTCCAAACCTGTCCAAAAACGCGACGTACTGACTCTTGGAATGTCAAACCCGGACCCGTACCCGTCTACCCTCAGGCTCTGCTTGGATTGGCTAAACCCATCGGTTGGAATCTCAGGTTCTGTATTTCAGGTTTCACATTTATGGTCGCATTCAGATATGGTACTGTTAATCATAAAATATTGACATTGGTACGTCACAGTTTATTTTCAACGTATTGGCCGCCTTGATTTGGAAAATGAGCATACTCATGCACCCTACCACATCCTAAAAATGAGCGGCAATATAGCTTCAACAATTTTTGGTCTTGCATCTTTGGTAATATGAGTGGTGCTTGATCACACGCATTCATAATGAAGGATATGGCAGCCTTTATAGGCAGACATGTACGGGATATTGCCACCACACCCTCCGGGATAGTAACCACTTATTTCATTTCCTGAGCTACCGCTAAGTATTCTTGAGCCTTTTAGTGTATAAAAACAGTCAAAATGATGTATATAGGCAATAATGGCCACATCGCGCTGTGATTAACCATGATGGAAGGCCAATAATCGTTGACACTATGTTGACGCTCATTTTCAAGATGGGGCAGAGAGCAGTTCACTTTTACTTTTGCCTATAAATGCAGCCAATAATCAGTTTATGACAATGTGCAACCTGTCGCCCCCCAGATTACCCATGATACATGACCACCAATCGTTGACACTCCGTTGACGCTCATTGTCATAATGGGGCAGGAAGGGCATTGCAATCTGCTCTGCCTGTGAAGGTGGCCAAAAATTCCTTTATGACTGCCTGCAATCTGTCAGCAGTGTGACTACCCAGGACACATAACCAAAAGTTGTTGACGCTCTGTTGATGCTCATGTTCAAGATGAAATAGGGAGTATGTCGTTATAATTTGGCCTATAAAGGTGGCCAATACTTCAATTATGTATAATCACAAGCGAATCAATTTTGAATTACCAGACTTACATAACCTAAAATTGTTGACGCTCTGTTGACGCTCATTTTGCCACGGCTGTATCCACATTAGGCACTCAATTGATTTGGCATAGGCCATGATTCACACTGTCTTGGCAGCCTTTCTAGTGTTTTCATTTACATTCTTCTTGATCACGACATTGTTCTTTAATAATACATATACATATATAATAATAAGCTGCATAATTCTGTGTCTTTCAATCAATGCTCATCATCACTTGCAGGATCGCTCAATAGGCTGCTCTGGTCTTCAAAATGGCTGTTAGCTGCATTACCACACAACAGATAGTGTACTAACCAGTGGATGTTCCTTCATCAGTCAGCATATCTGGATTAAAATCTGTATCGTGCTGGCTATCCTGGGCAGATGCATCAAGATTGAAAAATTTAGCACAGGGAAGAGCTGTATGCGAAACATATATCCAGCAGGCAAATTGTCGATTTTGCATCATTATAGTCCGGGATTGTTACCATTTAGGGTGGGTGGCGTGCCGGGCAGAGATTGTCTTGGCTCTGTAGCTGGCTGGCTGTGTAGGTTGGCAAGAGGTGCACCTGTATGTTTCCGTGTCCACTGTATGTGCGGATTGTTTGTTGTGCCATTTTGCCAAGGAAGGCTGCCATACGTGTGGTTTTGACGAAGCATTGCTGGGGGTCTATCTATCGCAGTCTTCACCTCTTTATGTCCAGGAGACTCAACACCCCGCATCTTCTCTTCTCGGACCTCAGCGCTAGGTTCCATGATCTGATATTTTGTTTCCTCTATTGCGGTGTGCAAAAAGCCTTTTTTGGCCATTTTGGCCATATTTAAGGCCAGGTGCATGTGGGACTGTTCGATCTGTAACTGACCTCCTTGTCTTGCCATAGTAGCTGACATGTTGAAAACCTACAAGAAATTAGTTGCTGCTTCTAACAATGAGATTCAGCTATTACCTCTACCATATATGCTTCCTTAGCCTCCTTTAGGGCGATTAAAGCCTCCTTCGTCCACTCACAGGGATGCTTATCAGGAAATTCATCCGCTAAAATCCCAGAGCTGACAACATCATGATGTTCCATTTCACGCACAGTGCGGATAAATGCCTTTGATGACCATGGAGGTTTCCCATTATGCACAGCGATAAACTGGTCACGTAGCTCTCTACGGACACCTACTGTACAGTATACAGGTAATTCACGGCGGTTTACCTCGATATGGATATACTTACATCCAACTGCAGGGTGCTTTGTATTCCTGCTGCTTCCAGTCTTACGGACAATTTTTCAATGTGCATCCTGCGTGATATATTTGGTGGCTGCATTTGCAGCGTTGCGGTGACCTCACTGGTGTCTGTGCTCATGGTGAATAACATGGATTCCCGTATTAGATGTAGCACCCGCCAATCGACCAGAATTCAATCTGCTCTCACCAGGCATAGGTGGTTGTGTATCCCTCATTTGCTGGTGTGGAATAGAAGAGGGAGATCATAATGAAAAGAAGTGGGAAGCCCTGAGGACTATATAGTGAGCTTCATGTCAGAATGGAATAAGTAGCAGCCAACATGATCCTTATACTCAAAATGAATCCTGCTGAGTATGGCAGGAAGTTGTGGGGTATTCCCACCGGCCCACGATTTGGAATAAGTTGGTCGGATGTTGTTTGTTTGTTAACAGGGATAGATTGTGGTGTACCACAGCCGGAATCGCATAATTGTCAGATATTAATAGGATATTGTTCAATGGAAACGACGTCTGCTGATGCTTGTCTCAAATAATCCCCGGGAGATTACATTAAACGGAGGATACCAATCAAGCCATGTTGTACGGTTAGCTTAACTACTGCTGATTTATTGACAGTCAGAAGGGAGATTTTGCTTTGTTCAAAATAAGTAAATGTACCAACCTTGACATAAAAGATGCAGCTTGCCTCCATATTGCCTATAACTTGCAACATCCAACATCTCGCCCAATAACAAAGTCAACGCAAACTACAATGGTCATTGCTCCGAAAAAGAACGTTTCGCCACTTCCGGCGTGCAAATATGGCAAATCGACAAAGCGGTCCACCCAACGATGTCATCAAGCGAATGAAGGCAAGCGCCGCTTGGAGACGGCAAGAGTCAGAGACCTTGGGGCTTTGTGCAGCTTCCGATCCAAAAAGAACCTTGCGGCCGAAAAATGTCGAGAAACATACTTCTTAAGCAATGGAGGGAAAGCGACATGGATTGAGAATTTTGTTCAGAGAGAAACTGCTGGGGCAAGAAAGCGACATGGATTGAGGATTATGTTCAGAGAGAAACCGCTGGGGCAAGAAATCAAGCGGCAGATGCAGAGGCAGCGATTAGCAAGTAGCAGGAAGATACACAGGCAGCTGAAAACGTGGGATTGATGACCAGAGAGCCCGAAAAAAACAGTTCATGAGATGTTCGTTGCTCTCAGAGACAGTCTGAGCGATATCGCAAGTTTTGACGATAGGGAGGATGGGGATGATGAGGATGACAAAGAGATAGAGCAGCGCCAGCTCAGCCAAGATGACGAACCTGACTGGGTAATGGGCACAATCACAAAACTGGTGCAGCGGCGCATGCAGGGGTTTCGGCAGAAGCAGAGAAAGCGTGACGAATTGACTCAACCGGGAAGGGAGTACGCAGCCGACTACATTCATGAAGAGGAGAAGAAGTACGGCACATCCGAAGTAAGTGTTCCGGCAGTCATTCAACCAAAAACGGATAATGATGCAGTGGCACCTGCACCGCCAACATTTGGAGATCTTATGGAGTGTGTTGATATTGTCCCCGGAATATCACAAATGCCGCTAGCGACTTCTCGACCAGGAAGCAGTCATATGAGGCTAGGTACTGGGAAGCCACAGTCAAACACAAGTAGATACGGTCTTGCGCCTGCCACAGAACCAGATTCATCACTCATTCAGAATGCGAAGCCTGTTGAACTTGTAACCTTGTACCCCTGCATCGAGCCTCTCCAGCAAATCACCATATCGATATCGGATTCCAATGAAGACATGGTGACGGCTCCTGTCTCACTGGAGGAATAAAAAGGGAATTTCTATTTTTGACGTCATATCTCGGTGAAACATAATTTATGTACCAATTTTACCATGTGTCAGCTATTTCTTGATTTCAGTGACCAAATTGAAAGACATGATAATTCATCTGTGCATGTGCAAGAGTCGAATGCACCATGCGAAAGGTCTAGAATCCAAATCAGGCTGTAAGACAGCCAACACGTGGGATTTCAGTTTGCCAATTACTGTTAAGTGAGAAAGCAAAAGCTATATTCGTGATGAAATAGTAAAACAAAATTTAAGTGGGTGCTGTCATACGTGTAATTGAAGGAGCGGTCAGTGCTCAATACGAATCAGTCTGAATGATGACCGTCATGCTGCATTCATCCAGATATCCAACTGCATAACTTTCCGCACAGACCTGGTGCACATGGTTCATATAATTGAAATTGCTTATGTTATGTCATGGAAATTGAGAAGAACGAGCTGGATGAGGAAAGGTAAGGAAGTCGAGCTATATTTACAAAAAACTAGTGAAATAATCTACATGCCAGAAATTGCCGGCTGAAAGCGAAGGAATGAAATAGGGCCACATCATTTCTCACTCAGACAACATGTATAGTCGTTGATCAGATATTGACTGCTAACAATGCTTCTGCATCAGCAAAATGTATTTTAGTCTCTGGAAGACTCCAGGAGTGTCTGAGAGGATGTGGAGTGTAAACTTAGAAGCGTCAATTTCAGGAGAGTATCAGACCCTAGGAGGGTATTCCAGCAGGCCTTCAGAGTAACTGGAATCTCTGACAACAGGTACAGGAGTAACTGGAATCTCTGATGACTGATACAGGAGTATGATGGGAGTGATTGTGATAAGTTTGGGAGCACATCGGAGCACCGGAGAGAACTTTGGGTGCACCTGGGAATGTCGCCGAACCAACGCGGGAATCACAAACAAACTCTCAGAGGTGCCTGGGTTCCTATGGATATTCATTCGGAGAACTGCACATGTTATCTGAGACTCTTCGGATGTACATGAGCAATCGACTTCCCTCAACAGCGAATATAATACTTGGATTATTGCTCATTAATACTTCTGAATCATACTAGCCATCATCTTCTTCAACATTGTATTTTGTGCCTCGCTACATTAAGAAAACGAAAGAAAAAGGCGAGAGATTCAAACACAAACCCAGGTACACTGAAACAATAACCCAACTAAGCGATTGAAAAATATCAATCTAACATGGTGTCGATGTCATCCACTACATCTCCCATCTCATCAGGGGCAACAAAAGCAGGAACACACAATTCATCAATGGCACAAAGAAGCTCGAGGTGCTCCTTGTATTTGCTGATTATTCGTTCCTGGCTAGTGAATAAAATGGAATTCCAATGTCGTTTGGCTCGATATGTGATATTTAACAGAGGTGAAATGAGATGTTAGCTAGCTGCGAACCAAATAAATGGGGATATGAGAGGCAAAATGATACATTCGGGTGAAAAATGGGAACAAGGAGTGCGGAATGAAATTGAGGAGCGCCGAAAGAGGAGGGTATAGGAGTGCGGAATGAACTTGAGGAGCGCTGAAAGAGGGTTGGTTAAGAAGTGCGGAATGAAATGGAGGATAGCCAATCCAGGCACTGATGGGATTGAGGAGTGCTTATCCCAGAGAGGGAGCGCCGAAAAGGGGTGCGGTAAGGAGTGTTGAATGCATTATAGGAGCACTGGTGGGAATCAAAGAGCTCCCACTCTGGGCTGAAGAGCGCGGATAGGCGGTCTAGAGTGCGGAACAGGATAGAGGAGCGCTGAGATGAGGAATTGTTTGCGGAATGAAATAGAAGATGTTCAATCTCGGCTGAGAAGCTCCGACGAGGATTGAGGAGCGCCTATTCTAGTGGAGTTGCGCTGCAGGGGGGGGGGGGGGGGGGGGGGGGGGTTTTTTATGCGG
>Ga0307514_10000453_pt1 | contig 87928 bp, 84 predicted proteins | sample 16_EM_MG_FD_203088 | JGI IMG/M metagenome (GOLD analysis project Ga0307514, IMG submission 203088) | Populus trichocarpa ectomycorrhiza microbial communities from riparian zone in the Pacific Northwest, United States - 16_EM | ecosystem: Host-associated > Plants > Roots > Unclassified | place... | reverse complement strand
TAGGGGTTCTCCTCTAACAGTGATAAAGATACATGACAGATCGAAGAAGGTACATGTCTTAGGGTAACCTAAGGGATGCAAAACACCTACCTTCAAATACGATGTCATGTTTGTCTGTCAAGTGATCATTAGCGTGATTACACTTGAGTCACTTGTCGATCAAGCAGTGACGATACACTCGCACTGTCGGATTCAAATATGATGATGAAGTTATGCTGCCTGCTCTGGAAGTAAGAAACCTTCTTAGATGCGTATAACTCTTGGCCACGATTACTATATCTTATCTAGCGGGGCAATGCATAGTTAAATTGTGAATACGCAGAATTACATGCACAGCAGACGTTATGCAATACGCTATTACGAGGGATCTGCAACTAACGCGCAAAAGCGGTGACATTACTTGCGGCACTCCCCGGTCTACGGAAGGTCGAGGCCTAAGCATGCAGTGTCTGAGGGATTATTGGCATTGGCTGAAGATAAGAGGCCTGAAGCGAACCGGTCTTTTTGATTAGAGGCTGCATGCATCGCAACATCATATTATGACATGTCAAAATATACGTTGGCATATTATCAGTTGGTCGCTGATTAAATCTATGATGCAATGCTGAATAGCCAATTATGGTGAGGCAGAGAATATTGCAATTGAAAGCACTAAGAAGATCAAACACAGTTAAATTGCGATTACGCAGAGATACGTATCAGTCGTTAATGTTCCAACTACTGAAACAAACGGGAAAGCAATATGTCCAAGTTGAAGTCATGATCTGAGACGTCATTTGATATAATTTAATATGATGGATGGCCTGATATTGATCAGGAGCGTAATGCTTCAAAACCACATTATATGAACACGGTAACCTGAAGAAAACGTGGCAATCAATTATTGGGCGCGTTCAGTAGAATGTAAGACGCAACGATAAAATTGCAATTATACAATAAGCGGACTCATAGCATGGAAGTATGGGCGATAAGAATACTGTCCCTCGAACATAACTATAAAGAGATCACGATTGTTCAGGCAATTTGAAAGAACATGCTCTAGCAGCGAACAGTCAGAAACCTACCAGCGAAAGAAGACCTTTATTTATTATTGAGTTTTTATAATACCTATTATTATTATATAAAATCTATTAGCTTTTTGTAGCGGCAGCCCCGCACCTTCGATAAGTATTCATATGAATGCCTATAACCTTTGAGAACGATTCCGACGTCATTGTTTACGCTCTCGAGAAAATTATATCCTTTGCTAGAAATATTCAATACTTATTTGTGGCAAACTGTGTCTGGTGGATAGCCGGAATTATAGGATTGGACGACGACCTAAGAATACATATCGATAACCTTACATTATGGGAAAGGATAATACGTGGAGTATCCTCAACCCCTCGAGATATAGCTAGGAATATTAGCCTTGATTTAGATAAGCAAGCATTATCCTCTTCAGCTAATTACGTTAGCGATCCTTTGAGGAGAACTAGGAAGGGACGAGTCAATCCTTTACCTCAATCGAAAAAGCAACTTAAAAAGGCTAGGCAAGTGAAAGCCAGAGAAATCCAACTACAAGGGAAATCAAATACTAAGCTTGCCAATATACGCGAGAAGATTATTAGTAATCTCAGACAGGAATAGGATCTATGGCTGTACTAGTACTTATACTTGGTACCTAAGTATCCCCGTAACATGTCCAAGTGTACAATGAGAAGCTCTCATTTTCTTCTGTGAGCTTGGGAACATCAGCTCCACTTATGCTTGAGCTGCTTAGGGTTCATGAAAGTAATATTTACCTCTTCGCATTAGGCATGGCAAGGGCTGATGAGTTGATAAATTGCGATTGATCAAGTACATAATTTGACATGGCATTGATGGACAGTCTGGCATGAATGGCAGAAGCAGGTTTGGCATATGATCCAGTTTTGCAGAGTATCTGGCACTACTGGAACCAGTATAGCCACTGGAACTAGTGATAGCAGAAGAAGATGAATTGTAGTCCAAGAAGATTATGAACAGTAATATAGTACAGGTCCGGTGATCAGTGAGTAGGTTTGATGGCAAATTTGGAGAACTTGGTAATCTAATTTCTATTGCTGGTTTGTGAGGTTTTTTGAAAATGAATTTGGTTCAAATGGTACATCTTTTGAGATTGACTCTTTAATTTGATCATTTCTTAGCCCAGATTCACTTTGTTTCACACTGCTCACTGTTAGATTCAAGCCAAATTGTGTATCTCATATGTTTGATTCCGTGCATCTTCTCCCCCCCAAGACTAGTTCCATTCCCTTTAGCATTCTTCATAATCTCACCAGCATTGTGGGTTCCTTCTCCAAAAATTTCTCCAGACTACTGTCTACATTTGTAGAGGGGAAATGTCCTGCTTCTGCTTCTGCCTTCCTCTCCTGGTATATGATAGGAACCTGCTGTGTACATTTGCCCTGTCTGTGATGTCAGTGGCTGCTATGCGAATATTGTGAATGTGTCTACTTCTCAGGGTACATATTGGCATGAAAGCAGTGCCTCTGAACTCTGTGACATGTTGGTGCCTTCTGGTTGGTGTTCCTAACAGTATGACGTCGGTGCCACAGCACCAGCTGAAATGTTAGTGCAGTATTGATCAGTGTTCATCCTACAAGACGGTTGGTTCGACATTTGTCAGTTTTGTCTATAAACCTGGCTTACGGACATGGGTTTCCAATCCGGCAGTGTTACAACTGCCTCTAGTATCACCATTGCTTCCTTCAGTGTTTGCTCCTCTAGTGGGTTTCATAATATCCATAGTGTCATCACGTGACGTTTCCACATACCAGCATTTGGGGGTCATTCCCACCTTGCGATCTGATGCTCTCTCAACCACAAACTGGAATTTAGCTGATCTTGTGCTGAAACAGCACAGCGAGAAGGGAGGGAGCGTATTGTCAATACTCCCAAGTACCTCTTACAGTGTCATAAGGGATTTTGTATGCGAGTGTGGGTTTGGTAAGATGAATGTGGAGAAAGGGTGGGAAGAGATAATAGGTACCCAGCCAGAAGGGACCACTCAAATTGCCTGGGTCTATGAAAACTCTGCAGTAGTTCATGGGACCAAGAGCTGGGCACAATTGAGTGTATGTGTAGTTGTGTGGTAAGATAATGTCTATCTACCCTTGACTCACCCAAATATATAAACTCTCCATCACTCAGTTCACATCTGTTTTGGCTGAAACTCCATCTGGCCCCTGTCCGCTTCCCCCTGCCAAATTTAGTGCGTGAGCAGTGGAGTAACAGCTCCTCCTGTAACACAGTGTGAACTTAGTAGTACATTTGATGTCAATAATCAAGCAAGTTGGTTGATACATGTGGATGCCAAGCTTATGTGCACCCGAAGTTGCACTTGGAGGCTGTAATAGGAAAATGTTAGAGATGTACTTAGAACTCATTGTCGAGCCACATTGCAGAAGTCATTGGCGGTGGTCACTCTGGTGGTAGTCAAGCTGGAGGTTGTTCATTGAACGGAGTTCAAGCTGCTGACACAGTATGTGTCGGTTAGTCAACCAGCAACCATGGTATTGTAACAAGTAGACAGTACCTGAATGCTGAAATGGCAAGCTGGCTGGTGAGTTTTGATCAGTACAGAGGTCTGGTCACATCAAATACTACATTCAGAGGTCAGCTTGTAATATTAAAAACAAAGGGAAGGAAGTATTGAGTGAACACAGTATTCATTGTATGCTGAAGTTGGTGATTGCAGTACTTTGAATATGCTGAACTCAGTGCAAATTGAAAAATCACACCATGGAGATATCGACAGGATTGATAAATTGTTATATTCCGCAATAATGGTCACGTTGTAGACGAGACAGCAAGAATGGGAGCGGAGGATTAGACCAACATGGATCATACAAAGGCTATGGGAAATCATGGGTATGGCTTGTCTGACTGGGTATACACAACCGGGGAATGTTGTGATTACTCCCCACATCGGATGTTGTATGTTATGTCACATGGTATAATATTCTGCAGACAAATATCTTGCATGTTGCAGTGTCTCGAAATCATTTCTCCCATCTTGTTACACCTTGTTCTTCTACATTCTCAATGTTACTATTATCTGGGAACTTGAGCATAACTGATTGCTCCTTATGTCTCCATGCCATCATTATGTATTAACCCTGAGTATAACACACAGCAAGTACAGCATACACCCAGGACAGTATACCCATACTGCAGCTGACATGGAGTACAGTATACAGTAAGTTCAGCATCAATCCATGCTCAAATGACTTGAATATGCAGTCTGTCTCTCTTCTCTTATCACTCTGAGTACCTCGTAGTTTTACTGTACTCTTTATGTTCCCATGATTACACTGTAACCACAGTACTCAGTCTCAGTTCCCATCAGGCCTTCCACTCAATCAAGCACCTCCACATCGACCACAATTAAGTACACCCCCAATAATACTCACACATAGCATCAAGTTCATCTCCAAATGTGCTCCAACACGGCCTTCAATCGCATGTTGATGAATATTCCACCACCCTCTCCAATTGCATCTCTAAACTCATTCAATGATGGCTTCCAGTGTAACTGGAATTCTTGCTCCATCATGGGATTGAAGTGTATCTCTGAGTAGAATTGATCATGGCATTCAAGTGTGAGTCTAAACATGCATGCTTCTGTCCGCCAGTACATCTCGAAACACGCTTGTTGATAGCCTTGAAGTGCATCGCTAACTCCGCTCAATAATGGCCTCTAAGTGTATCTCTGCTCTCACTCTCTCACCTCCTTCCACTGTATCACCTAACTCACTACTCATGTCCTCCAAGACAATCACCTGACTTGGTTGATCACTGCATCCAGATGCATTACCACACTTGCTTATTTGCAGCCTCCAAGTTCATCCCCATACCCACATTATCTTGGCCTCCAAGCGTGGCTCCAAATAATCACCATCATGGCCGTGAACTTTGCATGATCATCACTTGAATTGGCATGTGCAAATTGACTCTATCATGGTCACCAAGTTCACACTATCTTGACCTTTTACTGGATCTCTGACTTCGCTCAATTTGGGCCACTAAGTGTATTTCCATACTGACACAATCATGGCGTCAATGATCTGAGTATCGAACCCTGTAATTGTATTGCTTGGCTCACCCAATTGCCAGAACCCAATGTTCCTGCTATTGCACTTGAGAAACGTCAGCAGCCAGATCAACAATTGTCAATTATATTTGACAATTTAAATTGGTAATACCTGCCATAAATTTATATAGCAAATCTTATTCTGATTGTGAAATACCAATGTCAAAGCAAGATGAATATGATAGACTGTAAAGCTGGTAGTCATGGGACCCAAAGAACAACACCTCCGAGAATACTATACCATCTTCATATAATTCGCCAGACCCTGCGCAGACGTCTCAGCTGTTCCCAAAGTCACCTGTGCACCTTTGCAGGGGTCTCAAAAACTCCAAACAATACAGTATTCCAGTTGCCAAATATCGTAGCATCTTGAATGCATCTCCTTAACTGCAGATGCATTCTGTGTTACAGGTGTAGTTTGAGTCCCAGTAATCAATACAACATTATTTAACTAAGTACAGCTGCATAACTACTTCTCTTTTCACCATATCTTATTCCAGGACTCAACCTCTTACCTTTACTGATATGAGGTTACCACTCGGCCTCGTCAGTCCAGATTACTACACCAAAACATTCTTTACAGGTTAATAACCATGTATTGATGTATCTCGATACCTTGTATCCAATCCCTTGAATCACAGCACAGTGTGAAATAATTCGTGAGATGTGGGCTAAACTCCACTCCTTGTAGTAATGGATGAGATTGCTGAGTGTATCGACTACCTTCTGAAGAGCATGTTGAGATTGGGTTACCTTTTGTGTAGACATATAATGCTGATTCACAAAGCTGATTTCATGAAGTAATGGGAAAGTATAGTATTGAAAACTTAGTAATATTTAAGGTGTTCTTCGCTGGTAATGTCTGACAGTTGATTACTGCTGGAGCTTCATTCTTGTCATTTTCACAAACAATGTGAACTTTTTATAATCACTTTGGCAGATCATGCTTGCCTTCAGAAACGGGTTGTGAAAGAATCGCTGCATAGTAGCGGGTCATCGAAAACAACATCAGTGATTCATCGCCAGTGCCGTAAGTTCCGTTTGGTTATTGTTTTCTTGCATGAGTTGATTTTAGATGTTATATCCTGTTTAGGGTGATCACCATGATTGTGATATCAACTGCACAAAATGACAGCTTATAATTTCGACTTTGACATCTTGCTTGCCATTTGTTCAGTCACTCGAACATCTGATGACTTATTGTCTTCTCAGTGTGTATCGCAATATGTTTCAATAGCTCTCCAGTATTAAATACCTCACCATTAATTAGCCAATTCGTCATTGCGTCAGCGATGTAATGGCCAACCTACCAATCATCCACCATCATAGATTATGACACGTCGCTGTGACAATCCAATGCATACCAACTCAAACTGATGACCAAGGGTAATCCAGTCCTCTAATCATCAGTGAATGGAATTAATACCTGAAACAATGCATGCCTAGGTCTCGACCTTTGGTTGATCTTGGAGTGCCGCAAGGTATTCCCACTGCTCAGAGGGCAGGCTTGCAGATCCCTCTTTCTCGCATATTGCAATAACTTCAACTGCTAATGTCATTCTGAGAAATCGCAATCTGACTATAAGTTGTCCCACTTTCAAGGGTGTCTTAGGTGTGGCCAACAATTATGTGCCCTGCTGAACGTTTTTCACTTCCCAGTAAAGGCGAGATAATTGCATCATTATTTTTCAATAAGCTAGCGCAAGCATACTTGTCACTAATTGATTAACATGTGGCTCATGTGTCATTCCATCAAAATCCACATGACAGACACACACGTTATCATATTTGCAGGTAGGTATTTTGCAGATGGGTTTTGCATCAAAGTCACATGTACCTGCTGCGATCTGACATGTATCATTATCGCTGCTAAAGGACAACCCGTAACATTCAGGTGCATCTTCAAATGAACTTTTAGTATCTAAGAGTGCTTGGCAACCCGGCAGGGGGGCCTGGCAGTATTTGAGTTCAGTGCAGTACCTGTGAGGTCAACAGGAGTGTCTGGGAGGTTTGCCTCAGTCTTCTGGACCATTCTACATTTTGCTTATACAGCACTTATCCAATCACCACCTGCAGTCATTTCGAAATGACCATCTGTGAGCATCATCTTCAGCTAGGCACAATTAACTATCACCAGTAAGCTTTCTAATAGTTCCTGCCATCAACCATGTTGGACATTCTCCAAGTACAATCAATGGCCAGCCCAAATTGATCTCTTGTGTGTGGGACCTAGAGTAAGATATAACAACATCTGGAAGCGTCTCTCTATTTATACTTCATTGCCATATCCATGTCCACTTGAATTGCCTCTTGCGAGTCAATTGAATATATTATGATATTTTCCACCCAATCATCAATCTCAGCTCACTTAGTGACCCTCTGTCCACACTCACTGGGAGACTCTCCAAGTCCACTTAATGATGCCCCTGAAGTATATTCAATTGATGCCATCCGATTGGATTCAATTCTTTCACTGATTATGGTATGTCAATTACCTCACAGTGCAGTTGATTGCGTTGTTCAAGTCTACATGATTACACCCTCCAAGTACACTTAATTATACCAACCAAGCCTACTAGATTTCAATCGCTAGGTGCACCAGATGAATCATCAGCAAAAGCGAAGTTGGTTTTCGAAAATGGATACCAGGTACGGGTCCTCCACCACGATGTGTACAAATACTCTGTGTGACTTGATGAATTGTTCCACTGTCCATCCAAGCATTCAATGATGCAATTGCATCATCAGATTGATTCAGAAACCTGTTTAGTCATTGAACATAGTTTGATGCACTTGTTTCATGTTGGTCCTCTAGATTTTAATCATTTTGCCAGTTTGTTGATTTGTTTCATTGATTTCCAGAGTATTCTAAACTAGTTTATCCCTTGAGACATCGATTATACACCAGCTTGCACAATACTTATAACAATTTTAAGACACCAAGAGAAAGACATATTAGATATCTGTAAACAACAGCAATGATTAATTCAAGCATTGAATCAAATTGGCTAAGTGTAAAACAAATAGAATGTATTGCAGCCAATCATGTTGCACCAGTACCACCACGTGCTATCTGGCTAGGGCATTTGCGACAGAATGTTTTGAGCCAATTGGATTGCACTTGAAGTGACCATATAAGTGTTTCCAATGCCGACAAGAGGATTACGACAGAAGCTTTCATCATGCAAGGGTTGCATGGGAGGTTGATGTCTCCTCCCGACAATTACCTTACCACCAGTCTGGCTTATTGGCACTGTTGCAAACGTCTGAACCATGGTTAGAAGGACTTGAATTCTTAATTAATCATTCTCGATAATGAATGGACCCTTCACTTCTGTTCAAATTGGTCCAACGGTCTACTGAATGTGGCCAACTGGACTCTTCCCCGTCCAAAGATGCACTTTATTATTTCTTGGTGGCTACTGGTTCCTCCACCATGTGGAACCAGGGCAATGAACCATATGAACTGTGTGCATGTCATGTTGAAATTCAACCAGTGGAATTGCTACTGCATTGAACGAAATGTATTGTGCATCATTGTGACGACTGAAATACTGATTGTGATCCACATAGTCTGTAATGTCAGCAAATCTTTTTAAACCCCAACAATCTGCTTCTGTAGCTTCCTATTTGGGACTACACACTACTCTGTGATGTCATCAAGGGTGTTGATTCCTGGTTGCAGGTTGTTCATCTTTCACTTCATATGAGCTTTGGTCAGAGGCACTGCATTGTCACATTTTTGCTTCGCAGAGTTTGAATTCAGCACTCATTACTGAAACACCTCCTTTAGGGTTTTCAATTTTTAAATCTGTCAGGCAGCCTCATGACGATTTGATTGTAAGTACACATATTTAGTTTTCATCATTCCTGTTTCTGGAAGGTTAGAGGTTACATTTCAAAGATTGCCATGCAGGCAGATAGGATTACAGGTGAGGTGCAGGGGATGCATCAACACAAAGATGAAATCCGATTTACCAACAACATATAGTGCATTGTCTGACTTGATCGCTGGTTTATCTTCATTATCCCAACAATGCTTTGCTGCTGTTCAATAATTGTTCCATGCAGGGTCAATCGCCCATTCCTCCTGGTGATCCAAAGTAAGCAGTATTTTGAGGCTTCCAACACCTTCTTTATGGTGTTAGTGGTGTGTAATTCACTGGAATCATCCTTGCCAAAATCAAACTCCTCCAGATACTTCTCAATCTACTCGATTGTGGCTTCAGTATGATACCAGTACTGTACCATGTGTTGAAGTTATACTAAGTTCTTGATGCACAATAGTGTTTCTGTAAACAGAATCATTTGCGTTACTGAACAGTTTGAAAGAGTCACAGCTGAAAGTGGCACAATCATGTACCCAAGTACACTCATCTCCATACCAGTCCATGGTGTCACGCGGCTATATGTCTTGTTGCATCAAGCAAAGCCAGCATATGGAGGCAGCATCACCCAACGCTGGTTGAATTTGTCAATCCTGCAATGTTTTTAATAAAAGAATGTTACACAGACGATCAAATTCTGAAGTATTCTGAGATTGACAGAACGAAGAATATCAGGTACAATAGTCATCATTGGGGAGATGCATTTCAACTACAGAAGACACCTTCTGAGGTTCCAACGGCTTGTACTGCCAGGTATTGTCTCGCGTTCTGTCTCTCCCTCTCATCTCTCTGTGTCAGAGGGTATCATCATTTGGTAGTATAGTTGATATTCTCTCAATTGCCACAATGATGAAATCTCTTCTCCAAATGACGATGTCTGTGCTTCGCACACGTGGCATTTACGTTGTTTAATTTAATGGAAGCGAATCTTTTCATTGATGTCCGCTGTCCATACTCTTATGACAGGATCACATTACAGCATCTCACTGTCCATATGAAGCATCAGCATTCCAGCATTGCAAAGCGCGTTGAGAGCATAAATAATCAGTTTTAAGCTGTTTCTGAAAACCTCCCAAATTTGGATATAATGTTCCTTTACTTGAGTCTGGATTATATGTTCTTCAATGTCACATTATGGATGAATGTAATAACAGTAAAGAAGGATGGTTGCACAGTTCAGACCTTCTAATCTAATTGGCCAGTTGATGATTCACAGAATTGAACCGACTGGACATTTCTTATTGTTACCCGAATAGTTTATTGGATGGTGCTGGTTTAAACAGCCATATAAATGGACAGTTGTAGCTCCAAGCTGCTGCCATAGCTATTGAACCAGTCTGAATCATTGTAGCTATAATGAAATTCTACTAATGTACCTGTCCATTCCACCTCCAGTCATTTGATTTCAACCCTAGGTAGATACATTTCTCAGCTACCTTGAATTCCTTTGTTGGAGCATGTGACCTATGCTCCCTCAATGCAGGCTGTTACTTGTGGAACTCAATGCACTCAACAAAATTGCGGTAGAAGAAATGTTTGTAATCATTGTTGCAAAGGTTGTTTGAATCAGCGAAATGTTTGTATCACACTCCACCTGATGTCCAACAGTCGATGCACATTGCACAGGGCATCCCATTTAGCCTTTTGATCAATGTGTGCGACGAAGTAGAGTTGCTGATGGTTGCCATGGTAGGGATCCTGAACTGCTCATTGACAGAAGCACTGCTCCAGTGGTGTGTGACGCACCATTGTGCTAATCGATATTTCTCCTGGCCCAACAATGGTAACCATAGATCTATTCCACTGTCGAAGATATTGAAATACTCATTACTCAATCGCTTCCCAGTAACATTACTGTCCAAATCTGGAGCACCATAAATATGTGTCCGAACTGAAGGTTGCTCTAGATCGACATACAAATCATCGGGGTCACTATATGTATGGCAGAAATACCGGTCAGAAGAGTGAAGAAATGGGTTGTAATTCAGTTCTACTACAAATGGGAGTAGAATTCAATCGTGCTTGATAGGAAAACCATTACCTGGAAGTTGTTCGGCTGTGATGTATATAATCATTTCATTCCAGCCGCATTTAAAGTAAGTGATCCATGTGCTGATGTAGGAGTATGACTTCGAGCTTTAAACATACCATTGATGCATATCTATCTGGCATTAGCAAAATAAAATGTCACAGCAATGCTAATTAGCGTTTTGATGGTTATTTTACCTACTAATACCATTGCCAGCTGGGTGGTTGTCTGGAAAAGCTACTTATCAATTCACTTTTTGCAAAATTGAGTACTACCACTCTTGTAGGATCTGTCTCATCCTCCTTGACACATTTAAAAAGTGTTTAGTCGCTCTCTTATTTGCAGCATCACTGTGACTTTGAAAAGGAATACCGCATCTGCATTTAGCCTATTACAGTGATTGTAATGCACTCTTGCAAGATCCTCCTATGCCAATTGCTTGATGAATAATTGTCACATTGTTTAAACTTGGTACAAAAAAAAAACAATTCATTCTCCTTAGATACAGACACGATGACGTCGTTGTGGGGCACATTACCCAGCAGTAGGACAATTGAGTGAGAACATACTGTTGAGCATGCATTGTAACGTGGGAGGAATCAACTCCAAGATACACCCAACTAGAAGTATCCCTTGTATGCATCGCTCTATCATATGTCATGATCGGACTTGATATTGCATTTAAACAACAACTAATGGTTGGTTCACTTCGAAGAATGACTCAGGCACAGAGAGTGATCAGAATAGAATCAATGCCGAATGGCTTTTCACTCTTAATACATTGTTGAAGCTAGTTCATTGTTGTGAGATAGTTGCCCACTATATCCACTGAGAATCAAGAGGTGTTTATACCTTGTCCGTTTGCACCCTAACTGCTAATTCCAAATATGCTCTGCTACCGATAAATACCCACTATGCTCTCATCATCCAATCTCCTCCCCTCAATAACCAGTCAGCCTGAACTTCCTCCAAGCAAATGGTATGAATTCAATTCTCCAGTCTTTCCGGATGAATACTATCATTTGGATACATATGTCCGGACAAATTGGTATTGATTGGACTGTTGACCTCTGGACCATTTACAACTTTGTACTGCGCAATAGCATTGGTTCATTTGGTGTAGAAGCATATCTATCCTACTAGCCACGGCTGATACCAAGCGAAAGTTACTTCATATAGAGGTGACATTGTCTCGCCTTATTCTATATGTTTGCCCCTAGAGAATAAAGCTATGTGGGATCACACATGATCCCAACTGTGACAACTTTTGAGAATAGGTCGTGACATTGTGGTCAATCGATTCATGCCTGGCAGTCATTGGTGTGGCAATACTACTAGTTAATGACTGATGAACCTGCATCAATTGCGACATGATGGGATCATCGAGTGATCGTCCATGACCCTGGCATCCTGACCAATCCTAATGGTATACCATGCATATTGTTGTTTTGGTAACAAATTTCAGCGTTCAGTCGATGAATCAGGGTGCTGATGTGATCATAAATAAATCGTTTCCTAGCTGAATAGCAGCCAAGATAATGTCACTGCATGAAGACCAGCCTGCCAAGCCCATAAATATATTGTCCTTGCCTCCCCAGGTTATTTACATTCTCCAGAACCTTCGATATACCCGACTCACCTCTGCTACCACCCAGCAGTATCCTCAAGAATATGTTGATTACTCCTGATACTTGTTTACAGTGATGAGCATTTGATATCCATTACTCAAACATTGACCACCATTGAGGATATAACATATAATGTGTTGTCTTCAGCTGGCTGCAATCTGTCATCGCAGATGTTGATACAATCCAGATACCACCAAACAAGTCCAGATGTGGGCTGGAAACCCCATTGCTGTAGTCAGCCATTGTGTAGAAGTATTGACAGGGATTTGACACAAGAAAGGCGGCACTACACTATATCGGAATGATTCTAAAGTGAGGGAGTGTGTGTGGGATATTTCGCAGTCCATGAGCATCAACACCAAGCTAGACACAAACCCCAAGCAATGGGATTTCCTGATCAATTGTTGTATTACTCAAATCAGTCATCTGGCGTTCCAATGGCCACTTTGGCAATGGCACATGGCAGACAAATCAAACCTGAATGGTTAGAAACACATGGCAATCATTGATGAGTTTATGGAGTTTGGCCTTCCCCGAGGGAAGAATTATATTACCCAAACCAAGACTAGAAGGAAGAAATTCATCCAAGTTGGTCACTATGTCATCGTCCAGATGCTTCTTTTGTATGTCCTGATGAGGTGTCGATACTGAAGACAACAAGGATGAAACCCCGGGTAGCTACGCTTCAGCAATACATGTTCATTACAATGCCTCGACCAATTTTCTTCCCAGGCAATGTAGCTCTATCATTGCATATGTGGATACCAACGTTGCTGGGATGTTGTTGGGCGAAGTCATCACTCAGCAATTCTTGTGGCACTGGCCTGGGGATGATGAATTGATACGTCTGATAGATACATCAATCTTCAATCCAACCATATTGCACATTCTGAATGTTGCACTTCTTAGGGGTTCTCCTTGAGCAGCGGTAATGATACATGTTTGAACGAAGCAGGTACATGTGACAAATCATTGGGATGGTCATATGCAAAACACCTACCTGCAATTACGTGAACATGGATGTCAATCAAGTCGATCTTGGTGGATTCACACTTGAGACGTGTGTCGATCAATTAGTGACAATTACGGTGGCACTAGCGGATTCAAATAGGATGACACAATTATGTCGCCATTACTGGGTAGTGAAAACCCTTCAGCAGCACACATAATTATTGGACCCACCTATTAAACCCTGGCTAGTGGGACAACACATAGTTAAGTTGCGATTACGCAAAATTACATGTGCAGCTGACATCAATGCAATATGTGAGTAAGCGGGATCTGCCGGCTCACTTGCTAAATGGTGAGAACACCCTGCGGCACTCTCCAGTCTACGGAAGGTCGAAACCAAAGCATTCAGTATCTCAGGGATTGATGACATTGGCTGAAGATAAGAGGCCAGAAGCAAATGGGCTGATTGAGTTAGGACGGTACACATTGCAACGTTATCCTTATAATAAATAAGACGTTAAAGTGTCATGTTCTACGTTGGTGGAGTATCGGTTTGTCGCCTATTAAATAACTGACTCAATGCCGAATAGCCAAATTATAGGCGAGGAATTAAATAGTGAAGAGCTATAAAAACATCTTGCGATAAGCACTGATAAGACTATGGTCATCAGATGTTCCAGCTACTGAATAAATGGGAAGCAAGATGTTGAACATGAAGTTAAGAGCTGTCATTTTATTTGTATTTGATATCATGATGATGAGGATGGCGCCATGAGGACGTAACATTCAAAACCACGTATGCACAAACACGATAACCTGAGGGAATTGGTGGCACAATCAAACATGCACATCAGTTGAATCCCAAGATAAGCGGTCAAACAAGAATGGTGTCATAACGGAAAACTGAAGGGAAGTTTGAACTGAGGAACGGATTATCAAAACCTCACATCGTCCCAGATGATCAGAATAGCCAAGCTCCAGCAGCAATCAACAGTCAGATATAACCAGCGAATAACACCTTAAAATATAATTAAGAATTCTATCTACCTATTGAAAATTTCGTCCCTATTTCACTTACGTGAATACGCCTTGCATGAGTTTGTGGAGTCCAACACATTCTCAGTAGGCACACCAGAGGTTGGTCGCAACTTTCGGAGATCTAGTGGCATACTACAACGAGTGGGGTTCAACCCACATCTCCCACATACTGTCATACTTGGCCATTTTCGAAGTTATTGGATACGAGGTACCCAGGTACATCACTACCAGTGTGCTTCCTTATGAAGAGTGGTCCAAAGAGCAACCTTGGATGGACCAGGAAGAGTGGTGAGCTCTGATTCTTGGGAGGATAAGAGGTTGAGTCTGGGAAGACAAGGAGAAACGGACAAGGAGATAGGCAGCGGTATTTAGTCTAATAAATGTTGTATTGATTATTTGGACTTAAAATACCACCCTAACAGCACTGGCTGGTCTAGCGAACACCAGCTGGAATGTCTGAGAGATTTGGGGCTGCCTGGAAATGTCGAAGGGAGATGGAGGAGTGCATGGCTGTAAGGTGACCACAATCTTCAATAACAATATGGCCACCAGATGAGCAATAGAAGTGACAAAATGGGACAATCAAACGTATTGGTGGATCATGTATTGGTGCGAACACTCTGATGATACCTATACCTCTTGGCTGCATCTATCTTGCATAGGAGGACATCATACCAGCTGCTGGTGAGGATGTGATCAATGACATTGGGGAGGAATCAGATCATGGTGCTGAGATGTGGCGCCCCAATCCCAGTTGCTTTCCAACCACAAAAACATGACTCTAACAGCTCCACAGAAAGCATCAAAAGTAGTATGTGAGGGAGCCGCAGTGCCTTGAAGTTATCGGAAATTGTACTCTGGGTCTCATTGCCGATCACAAGCAAAGCATTGTTGATGTTCTGGATGTGACTTGGCTATACAAGTATAATCACATTGCAACATCTCTTGCTTCAGGCGATTTGCCCAATAGAAAGCGAACATGTAGCTACACCACTGCATATGTATCATTGTGAGGATGGAATGCACTGGCTAGACAGTTGTTCAAGGATTGGTATTGTGGGTGGGTATTTGTCCGGCACTTTGGAGAGTGGATGGATTGGTGAAACTTTGGGGATCTTTGGAGAGGTTTTGTATCTCTTTTTGGTGTGTTGTATATTATATAATAACATCAGTGATATTCATACATGAAGGGCTCTGTTGACATTTCAAGATGTTGGGATTAGATGTTAAGATGCTTGTTAGTGGAAAAGGCACAGTGGCAGCAATAGGATTCCATGAATGGCTGTGATGTAATTGGTACTTTGACATCTTGACCCAGCAGGCGGTAACCCCAATTGTCACTGAAACACAGATGCTTTTTATGTTTTTTCAATACTGATTATCATCAAAACAACCCAATTAACAACACTGGGGCATCTGTATCACCTCCAATTCTGAGTTCCATGATGCCATCTATCCAAGAGGATTCAAGCATCGGTGGCCAAAAAAGGGATGGTCCTGTAATTGTGTAGTCGTTTGAAAGGTGCATTTCGCCAATGCTTTCAATCATATCAACTCTATCTTTTCTTTAGACAACGCCTTCATTATTTTACTATACATTCATGTATATTTCTTTTAGTCACATCTGTAATTATTTTGTACTAATCACTTGCCACTGTTTCAAATCATAACACTATGTTGCTTCACATCTCCTGTTCCTCCACCTCCCTCTGGTACCAGAAGATGTTGATGATCAATCCACAATGAGAAACTCGATCATCACCTGAGCAAGACATCCCAAAACTATACTTATCATCAACATAACAATACAGAATACACTGATACCCCATGTTGGGTACCATTCAGGAATGGACAGGGTACGTGGGCATCTGATTATTCTTTCACATTCAAAATTCGAGAATGAGTCATCGATACTCGATTACATTGTCTGTCGGTGCAACCCCTATATCATGAGTGTCTTGAGGCCAATCGTGTTTCGGCTGAGAAGATTGAATAATAGCCTGCACTGCAGGCCACCAAGATATTGGAGTAAGTAATACAATAATCGAATTTGCCTGCAAATGCATATATTAAAACAGGAATGATATCACTGTGGCCAGTGAGCAATAGGTTGGATGCAAAGCCTGCAATCAATGGCGATATGAACCCTGTGTTGACCATGTGATAGGCCTCATTGTCAGTGCACGATACGACATCCAGACAACTCTGTCAGGTGTTCCGGAAATGGTCATGGCCTGTGCGAATTCTATACCCATCGATTGTACAACGGTAGTGATCAGCTTTGCCACTATTGCAGTGAAGACCTCCCAGATTGATAGTTGGTGGTATGAGGACATTGCCACAATTGATCAAGCCTAGAGAATCTCATATCCTCCATGTGACAATATTTCAGTAGTAAATGAATCATCTGAATGATAGTTTTCTTCACTGATATTGTGCATCACGATTTCGCAAAGATTTGTAGCTCCCTTGCTGCAATGATTTACCTCTGCAGGACTTGAACATACTCTATTTATGGATTTCATACAATGTGGCCTACAGAGAGCAGAAAAATGGTAGCCTGGCATTGAGACAAGAACAGGTTGACATGCCCCAGAAACATTCGTAACGTACATTCAAAGTTTGCTTCCAGTTGAACTGTTGTCTTGTCAATCGCTTTAGGAGTCCAAGGTTCCAATGGCACGGACTGAAATGGTGCATATCATTCACCGGACATACTTCTATGGTATACCACAAATTGGAATGAATGATCAATCCTTGATTGATTGAATCCACCAGACATTGATTGCCCTTACTGTAACAGCTATTCACCATTATCTGTCTGCCTTGAATCCAGGTCAGAATAGAGTCCCACCACAGTGTGGTTCAGAAGGTGAAGCAAAACATATACACTATACAAGAAACATTAATCACTCGGTGCATCGTGCATACTCCGATGAAGTCCATCATAGCAACACTGATTTTCACTAGTGGTCAACCAAGGATCGAGGCAGAAACATAGGCACTATCAGCACCATGATTCACCAAAGAATCTACGCAACAGGTATGGACCCAGGTATGTCAAAACTTTACAATGATGCGGGCAGCAATGATAAGGACGTTTGTGATTATGTCCTGGGAGAGCTGATATCGCAGCAGAACAAATCTGTTCATCGTCTTAGTGTCTCGGTCGCTGCTACTGACACTTGCATGCAATTCTCAGCTATTCTGCCTATGGGTGGGTCTACCATTGCCAGCATCAGCCAGCCTTTTCCCTGCTGCAACAGCAACTGCAATAACATCACCAGCATCACAAGCAGTGATAATGTGACATTAGTAAATTGAAGTAAGATTGTAGCAGGTGCAATGTCACTAGGAGGCTAGGAATGGTGGAAGCAATTGGATCTAGGGTTTCCTATGTGTGCTGCTTATTCTAGATTTCATCGATATATCATAATAGTAGTGCATGTAATTGAACTGATATGTCTCCTGGAGTCTGATCTGAAATGGGTGAAATGATATGTACAATGATAAGTTACCCTCCATTGATGTTTAAACCACTGTAGGTGACTGAACGATCTTGCATTGACAAATCAAATACAGTGAACCACTTCAACATGGTAACTATGATTGGTCAAGTTCAGCCATGAGGGATCTTTCATACCAACAACTACACACTTCAGTAAACATACAGATCATGTACTGTCGTCCTGGTGAAGAGAAATCGAATTGGACAGCCCAAGAGTGTGGGAAGACATAATTTGTGATATTGCCAAAGGAAGTGTAAACCTTGCAGCATGTGTTTGTTGGCACATTCACAAAAGTGGGTAAACTGGTCGTGATGTATGAAAACAGCATCGCGACAACTCCAAGATCGCTCAGGAACATGCATCCAAAGCTATGTTTTATGGAAATCTGGATTTCATTTTTTTGGGTTTCTGGGTGCAATAAATAAACATAACCTAATGAAGAACATTTAGTTTTTGCTGATGAATGTAGATACAAAGAGATGGGCTTTGACGAATAGGGAAGTGATACCATCATATTCTATACATGAATATTTTATAATTATTCTACTAACTGTAACAGCTACTTGTAACTGGAGTGGATCATTCAAGTACGCTCGGTTAGATATCTCATAATGGATTCCAAAATTCACACTGTGACACTGAGAGCATATACATAGCATATGAATAACTCAGACAGTCTACTATAAGTATGCAGCAGATAATTTGTGGGTCATCAGTACTGTCTGTAGTTTCTCTGGGCTTAATTTCGTAATCTACAATTATGGGTATTATTGGAGGCTACTGATAATATCAAGCCTATTGCAGATTAGATGTGGGAATGTAACTATTTCTTGATGCTTTCTCTAGTGGCCCTAGTTGCTTCTGGTATCATAAGCACGATCCAAAAATTACTCACATGCTGTGAAAGATCAATACAGATGGCAATGACTCAATTGCACAGTATCTCTGGAGAACCAAGTAGTATAACACGAATTGATATAAACAAAATTTTTTGATGCCCCTTATCTAATATTGTTTCTGTCGATTTACTTCAATCTGAGGCTGAGGATTAACATGCAGTTGTGGAGAGGGGGGCTGTGGGTCATCTACTATATGGTCCACTGCACAAACAGATTGGATGATATAGTGTTGTGCCATGGCTGAATAATTTTAAGCATAGGAATATTGCAAAACTAGGTCAACAACAGAATAACATTTCAATTAATGGTAATGAAGCTGTTGAAATGGTCACATCATTCTTACTTGCTAAGTATAGAGCAAAGGTATACTCTGTACGATAATTTGGTTGCTAGTTTTCTTACTATTGATTTCCTGGTTGTTGGGGAAATGTATGACTCCAATGCATTATGAACTGAAAGTCGTTATCAGTTTAACAAATTCTTTGTTATATACATTTAACTTTGACTCTGAGAAGATATACGCAATTGTCTAACAAGGCTTCAAATGACATTTTGGGATCTGTACTCTATATGGTGAAGAATGTTATACACTTCATGATATCCAATGTCTGGCAATTTGCTACAATCTCTGCAAGGTATTCCCTCTTCTCCCAACCATCCTGATGATTGTTTTTAAAGTCATAATATACTCTTGTAAAATGGCATTGAGCTCTGCTGTTACTATGTTGATTGGTAAGTATATGGCAATGAATAGCTTCATTTCAATTCCACAAAGTATGTCCAACTTTCTCCAGAACACTCTCACAGGTGGTTTGACTTCAGTTCGAAATAATAGTAGATAGTCACACATGGAGTTGAATCAGCTCTTGAAAAAATATATTGGGCAGTTGCATTGTATCAACTCTGCAATTGCAACAAACCAAGTATCACATTATAATATTGGTCGACTACAACATATCCAGAATTGAATCCTACTACTGTGTACAATGCTGTTATCAGCAGCCGAATGCAATATGATTAAAACAAAAACAAACAAACAATGCTGTTATCATAATTATTAGAAGTTGTTGTTATGGTTATACCTATACCAGTGGCAGCTGTAGTACTTCAAAAGTCGTATATTGCAACCTTTCGAACCTTTTAAAGATATGGTAACTTCCAATGTACTATTGAATACTCATTTACATTGCTTTTGGGGAATATTTGCTTTGCAAAAGAGTTTCTTTGTTCATTTATTCTGGGTGGCCTGAGAAATCTGTATTTTTATTATTCTGCATTCTTCATAGCTGTTGTTTACTGAATTTCAAGGTGTATAGCTTTTCATAACTTATATAGTCATCTTTGGTCAATGGTATTCAGGGATAATATAACTTCTTGGAACCTACCATTTGTTTCCACAGATTACAAAAATTGTCTGAGGAAGTAAATTACTCGCACTGATATTGATTAAGGCATTGAAGTTACATTACAGACGTTGTCTAGATGGACTGTCTACAAACCTATACAACAGTTTATGTAGATTCTTCTGCTTTAGAATAACATGATTTATATTATTAAGTCTTTCATTTCTCCACAGGTAGAGAGCATTGCAACATCTTCTATACCTATCTACTTGGCAAGTTTGGTATCCAATTGTGTATACTATATTGTAATATTGACGGAATAGACATGTTAATCATGTTCCTTGCGATTAGTTGTGATTGATTTTGCGAACAATATCCTCTCGATACTTACATTTTATATCTAATCAAATGGGTTATCAATTAATTTCAAATTGATTTTCTACATTCCTCAAGCATTCTAATTATAACAATTTGTTGGTTGTGAGATACTACAATAGTCCATTTGGTCTTCGAGTGTGCATTTATGTTTTATACAACCACATGGGGAATTCATACATTTGACTGTATAATGACTTCATCTCAAATATTTTTGAATGCCTCTATTTGATATTTAATTGCCTCATAAAAGTCATAATGTCAGTGTACTGTGGTAGCCATTCATCCCATTGCCATAGATTCAAATATCAGCTATTCAATTTTGTTCCATATTGACGGTTTTTTCTTTGTTGTAGGTCTTGTCAGTAGTTATGCGCTTCCTATATCTCATGAGAATAGACACCAACAAGACAGGCACCAAAGTTGAACTGGCAGTGACTCATTCGTCCAGGCGGAACAGTGCGCATGCGAGATTCCAATGCTTACAGAAGTCAGTCTGACCCAAGGTGCCGCTTGCTGCTGAATGGCTCCAGCTGGGAAGAAGTGATTGACAAGGATGGTCTGGAAAGTGCAAAGAATGGCCGGTCCACACACTATTCGACAAGACAGGACCACAAAGATAAGTCTGTCATTGACATGACCTTCACAAATTGACCGAGAATGATTTGGTTGATACTGGCTGACGACTATGCCGCCGGATCCGACTACAATCTGATTGACTGAGAGATAGAGACGGAAAGGGAGGTGGAATATGAGTGGGTAGTAAGGTGGAACTTAGCTACAATGACAGGGAAGAATGTGAAGGCAGCAGAGATGATATGGACGGAACCAGCTAAGGAAAGAGCTTACCTGGATGCAGAATGCACAGAAGACGCATAGGAACAAGAGGCAGCATGGTGTCAGCAAGCAATGAGCAGTGTGCTCACCACCAGGGCAAAGAGGATCGGGAGCTGCACTGAATCTAAATGGTGGCGGAATACCAACATCAAAGAGAGAAAAATAGTTGTAGCAAGAGCAAATAGAAACAGACGGAATTCGGAGTAGGCCTCCTGGGCGAACGCAACTCACCAGATGTCGATTCAGTAGTGGAAGAGGCAAATGTGGAGTGATTACTTGCAGAACCTCAGCAGAGCCGAGGATTGGAGTGTGGCAAAATAGACCTACCCTCGGGCACGCATGACTGTGCAGGCTTTAACAGATAGAGAAGGCAAGCATTGAAGCACAGCCATGGAAAAAGAGCGGATGCTGAGGCGCAAATCTTTCCCCCCAAACAACAATGACCACTACTTCTAGCTACTACCAGCGGGAAGCGCAGATACCCGCGTCCCCAAGCATGCAGTTGAGCGAGCCATTGTCTCTCGATCTGTCAAAACAAGCTCAGGCCCAGACAAGCTGCCTCTTGGCACCGTAGCATGACTCTGGAAGTAGGATCAACAAAGAATCGTGAGGTTGAGGCTGGCAGCCAGTCACATGCGAAGACGCCTAGCTGGATGCAAGTCGGCATGTGGTGTGGAGATTCGCAAGCCTGGCAAAGGCGAGTATATGAAGCTCAAGGCGTATCACTTTATATCTCTGCTGAGCTGCATGGGAAAAGTGGTTGAAACAGTGGTCACAGAGCAATTTTCAGAAAATGCTTCAAAATGAGGGCTGCAGCGCAACAGACAATTCAGGAGCAGGAAGGGGCAGTCAGCCATCAATGCAGCGGCCATCATAGCTGGCAGCACTCATACAGCCTAGACAGACGGCCACCTCACAAGCATGCTTGTCATGGGCATTAAGACTGCCCTCCCAAGTGTAGGAAAGGGAATGCTAATCAACTTAATGATGGTCAGGAAATGGATCTTGACCATATACAATAGATGAAGAGCTGTCTATAAGAAACAATGGTGGAGATGATAATCAAGGGCAACACACCCAATGGAAGCCCGAATTATGCAGGACTCACCTGTGTTACTGATTCTCATTGCGATCTACACCTCCAGACTGATCAAATCGATTGAAGAATACATCTCAGCGAAAGGGCGGTCATTGGTCGATGAACTCGGCTGGGTGGCGACTGGAATCGATGTTAATCGGGTTTCAACAATACTCAAGATATGCGCAGTGAACCGTATCAAGTAGGTAAGTAGAGGAGGTCTACAGTTTCATATGAGACAATCGGAAGTGGTGATGTTACCTGCAGACGAGGCCACAAGCGTCACCACTGGCCAACGCTGACAACAAGGATACAGGGCAGGAATGGATGTATGGGATTCAACAAACACACAACACATTGGCTAGGTGACTCAATGTGCGCACACCGGAGGTTCAAGGAGCGCCACACCAAATACTTGAAGGAACCCAGGGTAGGAGAAGTGAGACTCCAATCTCTAGCAAAGGCCAATGGGGTAGTACCAGAGAGCTGATGGGCCACTGAAGTACCTTGCATCCAATTGGTCGAACAATATGGAAGCAAGCTCTTGTGGGATTGCCATTAAGTAGGCAGGTGAGATAACCTCCAACTTCTCCTCAGGTAACAAGCCAGTTCCGCCCAGGGTGTGCTGCCCGGAACCCCAAGGGGGGCCTTAATCAGGCAGTCGGGGCTCACACCTGCACTGGTGATCAGACACTCAAAACAACAACGATGTGCACCGAGAGCAGGACATTCATGCACCAGTAAACTACTGGAGCCACACGAGGACTGTTTGTCCCACACACCAATCCGGCAAGTAGTCGAGTTCAAATATCAGCACTTCTGGAGGATGGAGGGCATTAGCTGGCTGGCCTGGGGCGAAGAGCCAGTGGCCAAAACCCTTATACTGGATGACAAATGCAGAGCCAAGAGAGCCACGGAATACGGGGCAAGAGAGAAGGAAGCGAAATGTGGGGTGGCAGTCTGAATGTGATGGACAGATGGATCATGCTCTGACAACGGCCGAGTGGTAGCAGCAGTGGTTTCAAGCACAGAATTGAATAGGGAACCTGCCACAGTGATCTGGGCACAGCACCTATGGAGGTCTTTGATGAGAAGCTGTGGGCGATTGGACACACGCTCATGTAGACAGTCAACAGAAGTGAAAGACTGCAATGGATGGAGTGAAAACACTGGCAGTCATTGGCGACTCACCAGCCACAATTCGATGGATGGCACACATAAAGCCAGGCTAAGAGTAGCAATCATTGTGACAGATTAATCGGAGAGCACAAGCTCTCCTCAAACATGGCCTTGCAACCAAGATTCAATGCATCAGGATATACATATTCTGCTACACGTAATCTACCATAGGCTATATGGCCTACCATAACCTCCTGTAACACCGATGACGCCCAATCATGCAAAACACCCCACAGCTATTTTCAGTAACCCATGATAATACCCTTGAAATTTACCTATAGCATTTCTGAATTTTTACTGTAATGCAGCTGTAGTGCGTGTATTTTATACTGCAATTTATGGATTATACTATATATTCAAGAGTTACTTATTTATTTACCACTCTGACAAGCATACACTCTGACTCTCACAACTCCAACAAGCCCACTCCCACAACTCTGACATGCTTACTCTAACAACTCTTACATACTTGCTTCCACTCCAACTCTTACATGATCACTTTCACCACCGATCTGCTTGCTCACAGAACTCTGACATATTCACTTTGCAACCTCTGATATGCTCACTCTCACTGCTCTGACATGCTCACTCTCACCTCTCTGACAATCTGGCTTCGCTGGGAGCAAGCTGGAAGCGGTCGATCTGGCTTCGCTGGTATGGGTGAAACCTGCTTCGCTGGTAGCAGTGGATCTGGCTTCAATATTAGGGGTGCAACTGGCTTGGCTGGGAGCATGCTGGCAACAGTGGTTCGGGCTTTGTGGGTAGGTGTGAAAGTAGCTTCGCTGGGAGCATGCTGGTAGCGGTGGATCGGATTTCACTGGTTGGGGTGAAAGTGACTTCACTGAGAGCAAGCTGGTTGCGGTGGATCAGGCTTCGCTGTTAGAGGGGTGTTACATCAAGTTCATGGAGGAATCCATGAAGAGTAAAATACCCAATGCTGCTGATTGTAATGGTGGTGGATGTGATGGTGGGGAATGTGATGGTGGTGAATGTGATGGTGGTGATGGTGATAGTTGTGATGGTGATGGTGGTGATGGTGATGGTGGTGGTGATGATGATTGAAACAGAGAGTTGATGGAATACATGCAGTATGAGAAATGGGCTTCATTCTGTGATTCATTGTTTTATACCGTTACACTTACATAACATTCTCATATCTCCTCTCTAATAGCCAAAGTACATGGTAGGTAGTCATAATCTATACCAATCATCCTCAACACAGTGGTAACAGTGATAATATATGTCAGTTCTGATTGCACCAAAGTTTCACCTGACGTGGGTCCGGAGACACTCCCACATTTCAGCAAACACAGAAGGAGACCGTGAAGCAAACCTTGCACGAGATGCAAGTGGAAGCACGATGATTGAAATGTAATACACTGTGGGCTGGAATAGAGCAAGACACATCTCAACGGGAAGGTCAGCAGCCAAGGCAAAGTGGGAGGCCGACAAGTGCAGCAACCACTTCAGCAACAGTCTCAATGTCAACACTGGGACCCAGAGACCTGCTTCAGCAACACCATTCATTTCCATCAGAAACCCCCACGTCATCTTGATGGCTCTGAGGCCTCTGAAGGCAAACTGTGTCCTCTGACAGAGAATAAGAAGCTTCCCGTCACCCAGGCCACTGGTGGCATTGCATAATTACCCGATTTACTCTAGATCAAGAATGTTGTGACACATACACGCCATCAGAACAACCCATGTGTTACACTCTTCCCAGGGGCGAAAGTTATGCTGTACGCTGGTATACAATGCTTGCCGATGTTTATGCCTTTTTCCGGCCGAGTGCCACATTTTACCTGTACGCGACTGCCATATATCAGATGCTGCACTATGCGAATATATATTTCACTTTGAGATTGTGCCACTGATTACAGTACAGTCTGCGCTTCGGATACATCGCTTGCCATTGCATTTGCCTTATGATTACTGTATTTTACAGGACAGAAATATGCTGTCCAATCTTCACACTCCTTAGTACTATGTCCTGATTCCACCTCATTCTGCGTTGATCCGTTATCGGCCTGTGGTGCCTGTTCCAGCTCATCCGCACCTGCATTGTAGCCATCAGCGCCCTCATACCCATTGACATCACCTGTTCCCTGGTCAAACCTCACAAGTTTAGTGGTGTCCCGGTTTCGACAGCTGGCGGTGGGGAAGGCATTGCCCTCTACGCTTTTGCCCCCTTCATCTTTGTAATCCCTGCCACAGCCTGGCAACCCGAAATGCAGTTTGTCATTCATGCAATTGTTGTCCGTTGGGATGTTTGGGTTACTGCTTCAACTGTCAGTCTCCTCCAGCACTACTCCGAAGGTTAAATTGTCAAGAAGAACAGCATTGTCAACATGCACTACCTCCACACTGAGGACCACAGCAGGCATTGGGTTCTCCACCTGTTGGATCTGACGCTTGACTGTAGCAAGACTGTTTTTATACACCCTCTGTTGATAGCTCTCCAGTGGTGTGTTCCAGGTATTCATCAAGACTGTATTTGTGTCCACAACGTCAGGCGAAGTAAACAACTTGCGACTTGTTCTAGTGCAGCAGCATACGTTTTTACCACTGTGAATCTTGTAGTTGAAGTATTATAAGGGATCAGGTTTGCCCACTTTCAGCTTTGACTTGGAAGCTTTCGGATGAACACCTTTGTTCTTGTGCCACTCCAGGAGAGCATGGCCCAATGCAGTGCAGATAAACATCCTCAGTGGAGAGGGTATATGACTATCCTTGTCATCAAGCACGGGATGATGAAATCAATCATCATACTTGCCACAGTTATTCGCGTGATGATGAAATTTGATGTAGATACACCACAGGAATGATTCCGGCCGGAAGTAATGTGGACATTGGGCATTCGTTAGCATCTTGCGACTCTCTATGCATTGAATTCAGACTGGATACACCACCTTCCACACGCTCTGCTACACAAAAAAGATACTTATTTTCTGCCAGATGGAAATCAATGAATTCCAAAAGCTCTGCGTTGGATTCCCAGCAGTGGAGATTACTCAGCACTGCTATGTTGTCCTGTGCTGATTGAATCAAATGGGATTCAATGTTATTGAGTTGTGCTCAAACCTGGTACCAGTTTGAATGTGCAATATCTAACGTGGGCTGTTGGTTCAGCATACCTCTTTCCTGATCTCCTTTGTATGTGTCCCAAATGCAATGGACCAACTGTGTTTTTGCTGTATAGTGGTGTTCCAGTACGTCTCTATTTTCTGCCAGTGTGGGGCTTCAGCTAATGATTATGCAACATGTTGCATTGCATACCTTACCATCTCCAAGTTGCTCGCACATATGAACGGAGGTCTGTTCCACATGTACACCTCTAGGAGACTACCCATTGCAGATAAAGGACAAGTCATGTCTGAGTGACCAAATCAACGGATACTATGATCGCCAGAGACCAATGATTGAGGTGTAGACACTGCCTACGATTGCAATTAGCGCTGCCTCTGTCACTGATTCGTCTCTACAGCTCATGGTCCCAGTGCATTTGTAACGATCACCCAGTCATCTGAATTCGCGATGAGTGTAGGCAGGTTTGGCACTTTCAGTTGAGGAGTGGGAGTACTACCAATGCTGGAAGCATGGCAGGAAACCACGTAACGTGTTAAGTCTGTCTGCGAGGCTCGTCTGGGTGCTGGTGTGCTATTGCATCCATTTTGACTATGGGCAACTTCCTACACCATTTCTCCCATTATTCTGTTGCACTTATTCATATATGTACTGCATATACACTCTCTCCCACATTTCCCAACAGTCGGTCACCATTAGTGCAACTGGAACCTATGCCCAGCCTGGTAAGGAACTACTATGCACCAAAGAATCAAGAACCACCCCTTGAGAGAGCACTCACAGTCAAGAATGCCACTAATATTCATTGCCTCTCCAATGTTTGCCTTCCAATTATCTGCCTTTGTGCATCAGATTGTGGATCACTAATATTCCCAATATCATCAAAGAAGCAGACTGATGATACTAATCAAGAGATTGGTAATGATGCAATTGATAACACCAGAGGGTCCACCTTGTGATCGAATATCGAAGAAGACGATTTGGATCAGCAGCCGTAGGTCCAACTTCTACACCTGGCACACCAGGAGAAGTATTTTCAACCTACCAGGGTTCCTTTGCTTAATCAATGGAGCCACGCCAATACTGTTATTGCATGACTTCCACTTCCAAATTCCCGAAAACCAGCTGTGTCAATACCACCACCCCCACTACTCACTTGCCAATAGTTGGCCCTCCTCATCAAATTATCCAAGTCTGAGGGTGCACTATCCACACAGGCACTACTGCAACCCAAGTCTGGTGGAGACCAGACTGCTCCACAACCAAAGTCCAGTGCAGATCAGCACATTCCCCAACACAAAATGGCAACTTTTGAGGTAGCGAAATGGCTCATGGAGTACTTGCTATTGACAAAGCCTCCTTTGCCAATATTATGTGACGACAAATACTCTATCGTTGTAGCAGCTTGGAAACTTTCTATCGATGCTCAGGATTGTCAGCTGGCATTGGCAGGTGATGCTGTACATACACCATCGGTGTGTCAATTGCCCATCAGTGGTTCATCTGTCAACATCTATACGCAAATATGAGTAGCAGTAAGTTTTCGAATCGATTCAATCCTGCTCTATTACATTCTGGATTTTGACTACTCCCCAAAATACATATATTCAAAACCGAAGATAAGTACCGTCTGAGGACAGTTGCATCGGCAACAGTGCAAATCAACAATAGACTGCACTACGGGCACACACGCACATGCAAAGCTCATAAGATGCTTGCCATGGACCCCTGCACGACCTGATGGCTATAGCCATTCATAGTCAGTTCATACACATCTGTGCGTGGGACTATGGGACTATATATGGCAGGTAGTGAACAAACCTCAGCCGGCCTTGACTGCCAATAATCTGCGCTGGTACTGATACACTAATTGAGTGCATCTTGCGTGGCCGCTTCCGAAGCTGCTTGTGTGCCTGGTAAAGTAGGTTTGAGTGCCTGATTGAGAGCCTGATTGAGAATATACTGGAAAGCCTGCATAAGAGCCTGCTTCAGAGCCTGCATACGAGCCTGCCTCAGAGCCTGCTTCAGAGCCACCCTTGAGAGAACCAAGCTTCGGCAGGAGTAGCGTTTCAAGAGGAACCTTTAGGCTGATTGAACTCTGAGTTTGTGGAAGCTTTGGCCAATAGAGGGCTTAAGTCTGTTGATGATTTCACATTGACATTGACGTAGCCAACGTACTTGACTAAGTGCTTTCAGTACCATCACCATCACCATTACCATCACCAACACTATCACCAGCACCATCACCAACACCACCACCAGCACCATCACAATCAATACCATCAGCCCTGGACAGAATGCATACAGATACACTCAGAATCAACGGGAACCTAGCTTCAGATGCCCCTGAGAAAACGAAGTCGGAGATCTGGTCTCCCCAAAATCCCATTGTCTATGTTTTCTGCAGACTCTCAGGTTGCAATTATCAATATCATGACCTTGTGGCATCGTGATATCTTGTCGTGGTGGCCGGGCAAAAGATAAGGTTCAGACTACGATATTGACCGACGTTGTGATTTCAGTCAACCTACACGGCCTTCTACTTGCCACACACCACACACCATACACCTCTCACCGTCCGCCTGCCAAATACTGCCCACCATACGCTACCATCCTCACAACTCCCGGTGCCTGGCGTCTGCAACTCAGCAAGTCCCTGGATTGAGCATGCAGAAGCATAGATGTGAGCATATAGTCAAGTGAGATTGGGAGTGTCTTCCCTCCTGGGAGTGTACTTAGGACCATAGAGCAAAGTAGGCTGGGAGTGTACCATCCAGTGCAATTGGGAGTGCACTTGCGTGCTTGCTGGGAAGTGTACTTGGGAGCGACTCGAGGGTGTACTTGGGAGTGTCTAGAGAGTTTACCTGGCAGCTTCCAGTCAAGCAGGTTGGGAGTGTGCCATCGAGTAAAATTAGGAGCATTCTTAAGAGCGTTCTCGGGAGTGTGCATGAGAGCGTCTTGGAAATGTACAGTCAAGCAGGCTGGGAGATGTCGTCAAGTGCAGTTCGGAGTGTACTTGCGAGTGTGTTCAGGAGTATGCTACAGAGCGTCTTGAGAGCTGACCTGGAAGCAAACAGTCAAGCAGGCTGGGATTGTGCCATCGAGTGCCATTATGAGTGTCATTGAGAGCATACCCAGGAGTGCACTTGGGAGTGTCTTGAGAACTAACTTGAGAGCGTAAGTCAAGCAGGCCGAGAGTGTGCCATCGAGTGCAATTGGCAGCATCCTTGGGAGCATGCCCGGAAGTGTACTTCGGAGCGTCTTGAGAGCTTACTTCAGAGTATAAGTCAAGAAGGCTGGGAGTGTGCCATCGAGTGCAATCAGGAGTGTACTTGGGAGCGTGCAATGAGGTGCATCTGGCAGCTTGGTTTCAAGTTCATGGTATGCAGTGTGATGTATAGTATCCAGTGCACAAAATAGCATGCGTATCATAGTAATCTAGCCAATCTGTAGGTCCATAGAACGTTCATAGAGCCACGCATCAAATAGGCTATCAATTACAGTCCCAAACACAGCTTCTCTATGAGTTACGCATTGCAAAAGGTCATTTTTGCTGCTGTGGCAGATGGGGCATGTCGAACTGTTGTCTGTAGTTACCAGATGGATTTGCACTCTGAAAGTGAACTTGGGATTCGGATGAGGAGCTCCTGTTTGATGATGGAGTCGCTTCAAGGATGTCGATGATTCCGTATCATGGTTTATGCGAATGGAACTGCTTGACCTCATTCACTGTCACTTTCTCATCACAGCCAATAGCGTGGGGCGCCAGCCATCGTCATTCCAGTATTTCCAACCTCTCACTCCATTGACTTTTGTGCTGGCAGCCACAGCAATTCATTCTGCACAGTCTGAATATGCCTGCAGAACAAAGGCTACAGTGATGTTTTCTGAAGATGAATATCACAGTACATTTTGTCCATTCCCTGTGATAAAGTTTACTCCAGAAGCCACTGCACTCGTCAATCACACTTCAGTGGGCTGCTTCGAACACCACCCCCCTCACACATTACAGCCCAACTTCGCTATGACAGGCAATGCTGAATTTCTGTCAGCACTCCTCTCTCTAGACATACTCAGTTCCATTTTATTTCAGAATCAATTCATCCTGCTTCAGGACCCCTCTGCCAGAATAGGCACATCTGCATCCCCTCTGTCTTGATTGCCACTCCTCAATGTCATTCCGCACTCCAAACACACAATTCTGCGCTCCTCAGTCAGTGATGGCAGCGTTTCAACTCCCTTCGGGGCTCCTTGGTCTGAATTGTGGATTCTATATCGCATTCCATGCTGCATATCCCCCCTCTCCCCATATCAAGCAATCTTCAACGGGAGGGCATACTTCAAACCCCATCGATACTTCTCTGCCTGGATTGTGACTCCTCAATTGTAGTCTGCACTCCTTACACGCTACACGTTTCGGCACTTCTGCACAAGTTTGGGCAATTCTCATTCCCTGTTGGCGCTTTACAGCCCCGCTTTGGCACTGTTCTTTTTCATTCCCTGCTCCTCCAACACCTTCTATACCCTCATCTTTTCCACACCGCCCTTCCCTTCAGGCAGTCCACTGTTCCAGGTTGTTGGTCCCATTGTTTATCCAAATATATCATATTCCTTTTCAAATCCTCATCTTGATTCACAATTACCGAATGTCTGATTACATGTTTGTTTGATATCAGAAATCATTCGAAATGACATTGAACTTTTATTTCAGGCACTCACCAGGTACCAATCATCAGCAAGAACAATGAGTATCGGCAAATTCTTTGTGCCAGTGCTGAATTATGTGATCCAGCTTGTATTGGCCCTGATGAGATGGGAGAAGTAATGGATGACATTGACACCATCTTTGATTGATATCATTTTACTGCTTAGTCAGGTCATTGTTTTGATGTATCTGCTTTTATTTTTATATCACTTGCCATTTTCTTGGATTCCATAATATAACAAGGCAATAAATGCAATGCTGAGGCAGACAGTTAGCGTTTGCATCAGGTGAAGGTAACCTACAAGCGGTCCACAGTCGAACTACAAAACCGATCTTTCATTTGTGAACATGTCGAAAAACACTACCCTCTGCATCTCAGCAGTTCAAACCTGGACCTGTACCTGTCAATCTAAGGGTTTGGCATGGGCTGCCGAGACCTGTCAGTTCCAATCTCCGGTTGCAGTTGCCAGGTTTTTCTAGGTATGGTTCTGTTGAGAGATCCTTCAGCACATCGCAAAATATTGACCATGATTCCTCATTGTCGGTTGTTGATGCATTGGCTGCATTCAGATTCAAAAAGATGAGTCCTACACACTCTGCCTAACCCTGACTATGAGAGTCAAAGTAGAGTGCACAATTTCATCTTGAGTAACCGGAGTGGCAAGTGGATGCAGACAGTCATAAAGAAGGTACAGGCCATATTTATAAGCAACAAAGACAGCGATAAGCTCCTAGCCCCATTCTGCACTTGTGCGTCCATGGAGTCCTAACGGCTTTTGCCCTCGCATTAGGGTACATCTCAGTGGCGATTGGTGGCAGACTTTCATTAATTAGGTTTTGGCTGCCTGCATGGGGAATAGAGAAAGCGACATGCTTGCTACCCGATTCTGGACAATGCCTCAACCGATTGTCACATATGATTAGTCTTATAAGTCAGGTAAATAATCAGCGAATTGTTGGTTGAAATACATAATTACTTTATTAGCCGCTGTAGTGGGCGAAAATGCAAGCCATGACATCGCTGACATCTCTTACAAATGAGTGTCAACAGATCGTCAATGACTTTAAGTATTGTAAGTTGAGTAATTGAAGTGTGACATTCTTGTTGTTAGTCATAATTACAGTATTTGCCGCCTTCACTGAGAAAAGAACAACAGAACCATTCCCAGCTGGAGTATGAAAATAACTGTCAATGGTGTGACATCAATCGGTGGTCTTGCATCATGATCAATCAATGCACGATCTGGCTATTACAGTCTGTGTACACAGTTTTGAACAGATTTATACCCTAAAAGCTCAGGAACACTGTATTTCAGATTTGTCAATGCAGTATATAGTGATTATCTAGGAGGCTACCACATCAACATCTCTTGATTATCTGCCAATCCAGGCTGTCTGCTCCTTGTTTGTAGATGTGCATGATCAAGCCCACCTTATATTACCAAAAATGCAAAGCCAGACATTATTGATGTTAGGGGTTCTCCTCTAACAGTGATAAAGATACATAACAGATCGAAGAAGGTACATGTCTTAGGGTAACCTAAGGGATGCAAAACACCTACCTTCAAATACAATGTCATGTTTGTCTGTCAACTGATCTTTAGCGGGATTACACTTGAGTCACTTGTCGATCAAGCAGTGACGATACGCTCACACTGTCGGATTCAAATATGATGATGAATTTATGCTGCCTGCTCTGGAAGTAAGAAACCTTCTTAGATGCGTATAACTCTTGGCCACGATTACTATATCTTATCTAGCAGGGCAATGCATAGTTAAATTGCGAATACGCAGAATTACATGCACAGCAGACGTTGTGCAATATGCTATTACGAGGGATCTGCAACTCACACGCAAAAGCGGTGAGATTACTTGCAGCACTCCCGGGTCTACGGAAGGTCGAGGCCTAAGCATGCAGTGTCTGAGGGATTATTGGCATTGGCTGAAGATAAGAGGTCTGAAGCGAACCAGTTTTTTTGATTAGAGGCTGTATGCATCGCAACGTCATATTATGACGTGTCAAAATCTATGTTGGCATAGTATCAGTTGGTCACTGATTAAATCTATGATGCAATGCTGAATAGCCAATTATGGTGAGGCAGAGAATATTGCAATTGAAAGCATTAAGAAGGTCAACCACAGTTAAATTGCGATTATGCAGAGTTACGTGTCAGTCATTAAATGTTCCAACTACTGAAACAAACGGGAAAGCAATATGTCCAAGTTGAAGTTATGATCTGATACGTCATTTGATATAATTTAATATGATGGATGGCCTGATATTAATCAGGAGCGTAATGCTTCAAAACCACATTATATGAACACGGTACCCTGAAGGAAACGTGGCAATCAATTATTGGGCGCGTTCAGTAGAATGTAAGATGCAACAATAACATTGCAATTATACGATAAGCGGACTCATAGCATGGAAGTATGGGCGATAAGAATACTGTCCCTCGAACATAACTATAAAGAGATCACGATTGTCCAGGCAATTTGAAAGAACAAGCTCTAGCAGCGAACAGTCAGAAACCTACCAGCGAAAGAAGACCTTTATTTATTATTGAGTTTTATGATACCTATTAGTATTATATAAATTCTATTAGCTTTTTGTAGCGGCAGCTCCGCCCCTTTGATAAGTATTCATATGAATGCCTATAACCTTTGAGAACGATTCCGACGTCATTGTTTACGCTCTCGAGAAAATTATATCGTTTGCTAGAAATATCGAATACTTATTTGTGGCAAATTGTGTCTAGTGGATAGCCGGAATTATAGGATTAGACGACGACCTAAGAATACATATTGATAATCTTACATTACGGGAAAGGACAATACGAGGAGTACCCTCAATCTCTCGAGATATAGCTAGGAACATTAGCCTTGATTTGGATAAGCAAGCATTATCCTCTTCAGATAGTTACGTTAGCGATCCTTTGAGGAGAACTAGAAAGGGACGAGTCAACCCTTTACCTCAATCGAAAAAGCAACTTAAAAAGGCTAGGCAAGCGGAAGCCAGAGGAATTCAACTACAAGCGGGATCAAATACTAGGCTTGCCAATATACGCGAGAAGATTATTAGTAATCTCAGATAGAAATAGGATCTACGGCTGTACTAGTACCTATACTTGGTACCTAAGTATCCCTGTAACAGTATAATAAATAATAAACCACGCTCCTAGGTTATTATTACGATACATGGAAGACGAAGAGCTAAAAGCTTATCAAGGATTGAAAAAGCAAGGAGCTTTCTTGCTGCGATCAACAAAATACGGATTAGCTGTGGTATCAACGAGACCACCAAATCGTATGCTTACATTACCGTTTCGGATACCACCTACGACATCCGAGTATCTTAATCGACATCGATATATTCCGGAATATTATAAAGGACCAAATATTTGATCACGTCAAATCGAATATTATCAACAAGAAGAGATATCTGATAAGCTATCAGAAGTTATAATATTCAGAAGAAATTGAATGCCAATTAACGTTTTTGATTTGGCAGGGTATACGCCGAATTTATTCGAACAAGAACCTCTTAATATATATGGTTCGATAAATTTAATTGTATCCGAAAAATTCAGAAATGACTGGGATAACCCGATATTCTACGCAGAACCCGAGACACCTAAACCTTGGGTTGAGTATTATCAACAATCGGCCATTAATGGCGAATTACTTCGGATTGACGATATAATATTCAAAGATCACTGGAAAGAATATCACTCGTGGGCAGACGAGTGGGATTGTGCCTGCAAAGAAGAAGATAAAACCCAGTGGTGTTATTGCGACGACAATAAATCATCGGCAAAATGCAGCCAGTGGTAGATCTTACCTACCCTCCAATGGAGAGAGTTTACGATATATTGATCATTACTGTGTTGCCAATAAGAATGATTCAATTACGAAACGTCATCAAGCAATCTATGCTCATGCGGTACTATATATTTTCGCAAAATTATGTATGGTCAACACCTCCGGAATGGGTTCAACATTTTGAAGAATCTATTCAGATCGCATATGCGAAAATTGATAAATATACACCTCATGATTGGAGGAAGTATAACGAAGGAAAAGATAGCGGTTTTACCGACGGTTATAACCAAGGGCTTTCAGAAGGTCATGATAATGGCTGGGATGAAGCCAAAGAATATTATCAAAAAATATTCGAAAGCGAGCTTAGAGAAGCTAAGCAATTATGGAAGGAAGAAGGAAAGATTAATGAGTATTCTGGGAATTTAGCAGAAGAATACGAGGAACCGGAAGTGGATGACGAGTGGTCATCTTACCGACAGAAATGGGACTCTAAGCAAACTGAGTCTAGGGAATGGTTCGATTAGCCCGATGATGAGCTCACAGATGCCATCGAGCGTATTCAATTGGCCCGATATGAATCGAGCGAGTGTTGTTCTAATGCAGATTATGAGATAATTGCTGTTAGACATCTAGGATGTCACTTTCATCAAAAGTTATAAAAGTTCATCAGTTGACGTTAAAGACCATGGTGTGAAGCTATTTTAATGCTACCACCACCAATTCCATAGTGTGGTCGGTAATTTATATCTTCGATATTACTTCGTTGATATTATCTTCACATTTTACTTCGGTAATTCATACAGTCGATATTACTTTGTCGATATTACCTTCACTTATTACTTCGGTAATTAATATCTTCGATGTTACTTCGTTCATATTATTTTCAGTTATTACTTTGGTAATTAATATCGTCGATATTACTTTTACATTTTTTCGGTAATTTACATCTTTGATATTACTTTGTCAATATTACCTTTGCATATTACTTTGGTAATTTATGGCTTTGATATTTTTATCGACATTACCCCTAAAAAAATGTTACCACAATTTAGATCTTTAACATTACTGTTATAAGATTTATTACCATGGATGGAAATTAATCAAGTTCGGTTATAATCCGTTTGAGATTATAAGGATCCATTAAGGATAAGGATTATAGTATATGGGTGTTTAGACTTAGTATCTGAAATATAGTCTGATAAAAGATGAGGCAACTTATGGGTATTCAGACTTAGTATCTGAATTTTAGTCTGGTAAAGACGAGGAATTAATATGATTCGATAAAGGTGCCCGGCGTTCACCTTTAGAGAGGGAGGTAGTTAAAACTACGTTTTGACTAAGAGAAACGAAGTTATACTATGTATGCTTCAGGTATTCTCATACAATGTTTGAATTACCTCGATAAAAGAGAAATGAAGTTATACTATGTATGCTTCAGGTATTCTCATACGATATTCGAATTACCCTCGATAAAAGAGAAAAGAAGTTATACTATGTATGCTTCAGGTATTCTCATATGATGTTTCAATTACCTCGATAAAAGAGAAACGAAGTTATACTATGTATGCTTCAGGTATTCGCATACAATGTTTGAATTGCCTCGATAAAAGAGAAATGAAGTTATACTATGTATGCTTCAGGTATTCTCATACGATAGTCGAATTACCCTAGATGAAAGAGAAAAGAAGTTATACTATGTATGCTGCAGGTATTCTCATGCGATATTCGAATTACCCTCGATAAAAGAGAAAAGAAGTTATAATAGGTATGCTTCAGGTATTCTCATGCGATATTCGAATTACCCTCGATAAACGAGAAACGAAGTTATACTAAGGATGCTTCAGGTATTCTCATGCGATATTCGAATTACCCTCGATCAAAAGAGAAACTATGATACTTTATGGTATTATCAGGTATTCTCTTTAATATTAGAAATACCTTCGATAAATACTCTGGATATTCGAATTACTTTTAATACAGAAAATTATCTTCGGTGAGGGAAGATGATAAATAAATAAATTAAGATTTAGGATGCAATGTTAATAAATTTGATGGATCTCCTTAAAGGGAAGGTCATGATTCAAGTTAGCCAGAATTGCATGGCTATGTCCCATAGTCACGCAAAGCTAGTGTTATTAACATTCTTCCGAATGCCATTTTGGTTTACGAATCAACTTGTCAATATTGGCTTATATGAACCTTCATTGGTGCAAATGGGGACTTAAACCTTCGGGTGATTAAGACTTGTGTTAAGCGGAGGAGTAAATGAGCAATGAACTGTATAGAGAAGGATTAACATTCGGAACACCTTCAACTAAGAGAAACGAGGACATGTATGATGTCTTCAGGTATTCTCATTAACATTCGGAACACCTTCAACTAAGACAACCGAGGACATGTATGATGTCTTCAGGTATGCTCATTAATATTCAAATTACCTTCGTCAAAAGAGAAACGAGAATCTGAATGATATCTTCAGGTATTCTCATTAACATTCGAATTACCTTCGACATAAGAGAAATGAGGACATGTGTGATGTCTTCAGTTATTCTCATTAACAGTCTGAAAATGTTCGACGATAAATAAAAAAAGCAACATACCACCAACATTCATTGCAAATATTGGAGATGGAAATATACTATGTTATTTCCAGGTACTCTTGCACACGGGGACTTAAGATACCAATATCTTATTTAACATAATTGATTGAGTAATGAGGGTTAACGATATAAAAGCTTATGCTTGTTACCTTTGGATTGAGTCCGATAGGCTCGAGTACGGTTGATATTGAGTAAATCATTATTGCCATTGACATTGTGGGTCGAAAACTTTAGGAGACATAACTACATAATTCAGGCGTGTTCTAATTGTCCTATCAGACCCTCTTGTGGGTGATATCATCAAGGCGAAGATAGTAGATCATTTGAATGTTTCTTGATTGTTTGGATATATCTTTGAAAGCATGGTGAATCCAAGGAACGTTTAGTGTCCTGATTCATTATGTAAGTTCAGACATTCAAGTACGAACTTGGTTTTGGAATAAGTATTGAGTGACATCATTACTGTTCTTAATTGCGCTACAAGTTATTGCAACTTGCTGAGAACTTATATGTACCAAAGAAGTAAATGGGCTATCAGAGTAATTCTGAGCTTATATGTATCTTTGGAGTAAATGAGTTAATTATAAGAATGTGTATGTACCTTCAGAGGAGTAAACGCATCTTATAAGATTGTCCGCAAAAGACGGCAGAAAGCATTGGGTAATCATCCCTAGAGGGGGAGGTTATGCTATGGGTTTCGAAGTCTAAGAGTTGGACTTAGAAAGGAAACTATAGAGTTGACAAACGATAAACGGAAGAGTTGACAAACGATAAACGTAAGAGTTCACGAACTATAAACGGAAGAGTTGACGAACGATAAACAGAAGAGTTGATGAACGATAAACAGAAGAGTTGACGAACGATAAACGGAATGAAGCATACTCGTGTTATGCAGGCTGCTGGTTCCGAGTACAAAACTTTAGTTACGATTCACTTCTTACGACGAAGTAACCATTGGGTCACCGGTTCTAGAGAGGGAGGTAATGTTAGAGGTTCTCCTCTAACAGTGATAAAGATACATAACAGATCGAAGAAGGTACATGTCTTAGGGTAACCTAAGGGATGCAAAACACCTACCTTCAAATACGATGTCATGTTTGTCTGTCAAGTGATCTTTAGCGGGATTACACTTGAGTCACTTGTCGATCAAGCAGTGACGCTATGCTCACACGGTCAGATTCAAATATGATGATGAAGTTATGCTGCCTGCTCTGGAAGTGAGAAACCTTCATAGATGCGGATAACTCTTGGCCATGATTACTATATCTTATCTAGCGGGGCAATGCATAGTTAGATTGCGAATACGCAGAATTACATGCACAGCAGACTTTATGCAATATGCTATTACGAGGGATCTGCAACTCACACGCAAAAGTGGTGAGATTACTTGCGGCACTCCCCGGTCTACGGAAGGTCGAGGCCTAAGCATGCAGTGTGTGAGGGATCATTGGCATTGGCTGAAGATAAGAAGCCTGAAGCGAACCAGTCATTTTGATTACAGGCTGTATGCATCGTAATGTCATATTATGACGTGTCAAAATCTACTTTGGCATAGTATCAGTTGGTCGCTGATTGAATCTATGATGCAATGCTGAATAGCCAATTATGGTGAGGCAGAGACTATTGCAATTGAAAGCATTAAGAAGATCAAACACAGTTAAATTGCGATTATGCAGAGATACGTGTCAGTCATTAAATGTTCCAACTACTGAAACAAACGGGAAAGCAATATGTCCAAGTTGAAGTTATGATCTGAGACGTCATTTGATATAATTTAATATGATGGATGGCCTGATATTAATCAGGAGCGTAATGCTTCAAAACCACATTATATGGACACCGTACCCTGAGGGAAACATGGCAATCAATTATTGGGCGCGTTCAGTAGAATGTAAGACGCAACGATAACATTGCAATTATACGATAAGCAGACTCATAGCATAGAAGTATGGGCGATAAGAATACTGTCCCTCGAACATGACTATAAAGAGATCATGATTGTCCAGGCAATTTGAAAGAACAAGCTCTAGCAGCGAACAGTCAGAAACCTACCAGCGAAAGAATACCTTTATTTATTATTGAGTTTTTATGATACCTATTATTATTATATAAAATCTATTAGCTTTTTGTAGTGGCAGCTCCGCACCTTCGATAAGTATTCATATGAATGCCTATAATCTTTGAGAACGATTCTGACGTCATTGTTTACACTCTCGAGAAAATTATATCCTTTGCTAGAAATATTCAATACTTATTTGTGGCAAATTGTGTCTGGTGGATAGCCGGAATTATAGGATTGGACGACGACCTAAGAATACATATCGATAACCTGACATTACGGGAAAGGATAATACGAGGAGTATCCTCAACCCCTCGAGATATAGCTAGTAATATTAGCCTTGATTTACATAAGCAAGCATTATCCTCTTCAGCTAATTACGTTAGCGATCCTTTGAGGAGAACTAGGAAGGGACGAGTCAATCCTGTAGTTCAATCGAAAAAGCAACTTAAAAAGGCTAGGCAAGCGGAAGCCAGACGAATCCAACTAGAAGCGAAATCACAATACTAGGCTTGCCAATATACGTGAGAAGATTATTAGTAATCTCAGACAGGAATAGGATCTACGGCTGTACTAGTACCTATACTTGGTACCTAAGTATCCCCGTAATATCAAGATACAACAATTCCAACCTCAGAACTTTGATTCACTTCAACATTGAAGAGAGAAAGATTCATCACTCCAATATAGTGTCCCTTACAAACGTCCTTTTTGACTATTTGTATCAGTTAAGAAGATTATGTTGCTTGAATGTCTAAAGAGGCATACCTTGAAGAAGCGTCTAACACTCTCAGATTAATGGTTCATCAGACTGCAACGTGTCTCCATTCTCTGTCAGCCGCTTTGTATGGTCCTCACGAGCCTCCAGAATGCAGTATAACATCGACGCCATGATATTTGGTCGACTAATCAAGCTATGCAGGACTGTCATTTGCGCAACTCCACAGTGTTGGTGGAGATCACTTGCGCGTTATCGTTGCAACTTGGACCTGTCCCGCCCACTTTGGGTGTGGTTATGAATAGAGAGTGATTTCGTGAATCCTGGAATTTGAGCTGCATTTTTGTGCGTTCATCATTGCCCATTTTGGCATACATATGGAATATATCCACATTATCCTCAAAAAACTTCATTAGCCACCACTTCAAATGACGAACTTGGCCAGGAAGATGACAAAATAGCACTGCCTTGTGTGGAGGAGGTGCGCTTGGCGGTGCATTTTCGTTTCTCTCTTCTGGAAGGAGCGTCTCTCTTGATGCGTCGTCTTGGTCAGGTTCAGGATACTCTGCAGGTTCCTTGACAAGCATTGGTAACAATGTCTCTCCCAGCCATCCGAAAATCAAAGATTCCACCCAACTATTGAGTGGCCATTCATCGTGCCATTGACCAGACCCATTGTTGCAATCCTCTGTGTCTCCCAACACTAACAGGAACCATGCTAGCCTCCATCTATGAACCCTCCATGCTCCAGAAGCACCCTGCAAAGTGTACCTCTCCACCAGGGTCTTCAGATGTGCTTGTTCCTCCTCAGTCCACTCCAGATCAATGAGGTGTGCATTCTCTTTTGGTATCCAGACGAGTGGTTTTCCATTGGCGAGTTTCGATTCTGCTCACCACCTGATCGTGCATGGCTTCGGATTCTGAATCATCCGGTGCGCTGCATGCTGTTGAGCTTCTTCATCTTTAGTCCGGATAGCACCCATCAAACTCTTTACAACCGAATCGAATGCCTCAGCACCATGCTTTTCTTTCGCAGTATCATCCGCTGGATCTTCAGGCCCGTCTGAAAACAGCCACATCGTCTTAAAACACCAGTCATCGAGTGAATGGAATCCTGGTGAAGCTGTGACATGAAGTTTGAATCCAATTTTCGCATTGTACACAATTTGCCAGCCCACACTGTTTCTAGCCTTATGCCAATGGGACTCATCAAAAATCCCAAAACTCCATGCACAGTAGGAGAGTTGGTCGTTACTTGATGGTTTTGCTCTGAATGTTACGGTATTGTATGACACAAGGTGGATATTCCATCGGTTTTCTGGCTCGTCAATACTGGTGTTCAGATCCTCATGCGTGAGATTTGCATTTTCGCCGTGCAATCAGTTGACGAGTTTGAACCGGTTCCATGTATCATCTTGTCAATAACACTTTTGAAGGTCTCTGCCACTCCGGGCATTGTTACCACCAGGATTGGTTCAAGGGCTGAGATCAGTGCTGGATGCCTGTGGGGTGGTGTTGACTTGATATTCAACAGGCGGTGGGGCACAGAATTCAATCTCTTGAGTGCATACCACTCCCGTTCTTCACCGACAATGCCAGGAAAGTCGTTGTGTGCCAAAATCACCCACTCTTTAAGGGTATTCCCCCATAAAATGGACAGTGGCAACCCCATTACAACTTTCTCGGTCACCAAATTGCAAAGCATTGCTGCTCCTCCCTAGGTGAAAGTCTTTCCAAGACCCATTTTATCTGCCACCAGGGCTCCTGGCATATCAACATCCCAAACCCATCACCTCACGATGAACCAGATGGCCCAAACCTGGAGCGCCAATAACTTAGTTCCAGGCAGGCCTGGAATTGAATACTTGCAGCCTGGAACACGGTCATCTGGTGATTGGCCAATAGAACATGCATTCAGCAACCTGACTGCTTCATCAAAACACTCGTGTTCAAATTCATTGTTCATTGTATTGAGAACCGTATTCAGTACTGAGCGTGTATTTACTGGATCGAGGACCTCCTCACCATCCTCCATTTGTTCCTGAACATCCCTTGCACTTTTGTCCATGTTCTTTTCGTCCTCAATAATCACTTTCAGTTGCTCGGATGTAAGCTGGGCAGATTGGCTCATATTCCGGCGCTCCTGAAATTCATCTCAATGTTAGGTATTTCACAGAGAAGCAACCATTTGAACGAATACATGGGGATGGACTATAATCAATTCTATTCTTTCAATCAGAACTTACATTAATGCAAGTATCAATCTCTTGCCCACCATCCTCCTCTCCCTCCGCTTCTCCCTCTCTTCCACCCTCTTCAGAACCATCCAAAGTCCAGGTATAATGATTAGCAGTGGCTCATCTCTAGCCGTAACACGGCTAGCAGGTTTACATTTGTCGGCCTAATTACATGCTCAGTAATCTCTTTCCCTGTCGCTCTCATCATTTCTACCACAAATATCTTCACATTATGTCCAACTTTCAACTTGTAAGCGTTTAAAAGGCAAGAGTTATACGAAATCTGGCCATATATGGGGTCATCGATCATTTGCCCGTGTTTGTATATTCCTATATACTCTTCTTCCAATTCATCCAGCTCCAAGGTGCACTTGAACATTCATTTCGGAATGTATGGCTCTTTCGGGCCGCCGTTGTTGTCGATGAAATCTACCAACTCCTCCCAGTGCCTAACATCTGTATACGAGGCTTGGAGTTGTTTGGAGGCTAGAACCATCTCCTTTCCATTCGACACCCAGTGAATCATCACTGTGAACGTTGTATTTGACAACTCTAGGAGGCTACTTCTCGTCTATTTGCCCGAGCGCACTCTGAAATCTGTCGGCGGTCCCTAGTTGCCTCGCCTTCCCTTTTTCCTCGCCTCTTGAATTTTGCTTGCACATTTCTTCAAAAACATATTCACCCACTGCCGGCGAATCCATTCAGCATTATCGAAATTAAACAATGGCAGCCAGTTCTCGAATGTATCCAAATAATCTGGGATCGCTATCTTCCAGTGCAGGGGTCCATCTCAAACTTTTTTCAATCGGTTCTTCCCCCGGATAATGGACTGATGCTTCTTCACGAGAAACCCTGCCACCCATACTTTCTACCACTTGCTGAATGCAATAAAGGTAGGCTGCCCCATCCTTTTGGCAAATTGCTTCAAGGAGAACTATGTTTGCTTCAGGCTAATTGGCGGTTTGCCATCTGTATCGCCCAACTCCAACGAATCGTCACTCGCATCAGCTGCATTGTATTCGTCGTAGGACATCTCCGGCAATGGGGGCAAGTCCGCTAGGTCTGTGATATCAATTTTCCACGGTTCTGCTGGCGGCTGGAATATTTTCGTCGGGAGGCTTGTGGGGTGTCTCCCAGGTGCACCGGAAGGAGGTGGAGGTGGAGGTGGTGAGCTGGAAGATGTTGGCTGATTGACTGGATGATGTCATGGCGGTCCTGGAGGCACTCTTCGTACACCTGGAGGTGATGGCCCTTGTCCTGGGAACTGCGGAGGGGGGAACATTTGAGACCCGCCATAACCACCTTGGTGCAGGTCATAACCTTGCCACGGTGGCCCATAACTTGGATGTGCTTGGATTGCGCTGCTGGTAGGTTGCGAACTGTGTGTCATGTTCAATGAAGACTGGTGATAAAACTGCGGAGCGCCTTGAAATAGCTGCTGTGAAGGAGGGTAACCATACCCTTGCGGTGGATGATATTGATTGGTGTGTATCCCAAATTGACTGTCTTTGCGAGTGGCATGTCGTGAACTTTTATGCGGTGATTTTGAACTGTCATCACCACGTTGTTGTGAGCCAAATAGGCTACCAGGTGGACCCATATTCATTATCTTCGGTGGAGATCCTTTCGTCGACATGCGCTTTAAACAAAGATATTAGTAAACTACGATCGATGTGAGATAAGATATAGAATCAATCGGAGTATGGTTGAGTATATTGCAGGTAGCAGTGATCATCGGCAGAATGAAGGGCTTTTTATATCCCATTCTGTTGTCACGATCTGTGGTGTTTCACTACACCTTTGATTCATGAAACCAACCCAGGCCTTGAGATAAAGATACCTTAATCACACACATCCCGCCTTTCTTTGTTATATGCTCGAATTCATATACCAGGACATTAGATACGCGCTCACATTCGTACGCATCGATGACTATACAGTTCACTGGTGGGATATGATATGATATCTCCAGGAATCCAAAAAGAACTATATCCAGTATGAAGGTTAGCATGAATAGGGATATTACACATAAGTTGTGTGGGTACCACCTTGCAACCTCAATCAATTGAAGGCCTGTGAGCTGAGCAGCAACAGTGATTGCTTCCTATTGAGCTCCTTGCCTACACATCTTAGTTCTCCTCATGATCCACGCTCCAGAGAATGATCGTTACTGAAGCAAACATCCTACCACCCTTATCAGTTCTTGATGATCAATGCCCGGACATCCTGCTGGCTAGGAAACTCACCTATTCATTGTATTATGATGATCTACCTTCATTATCAGCTGCTCAGAGGCTCGAGCGTAGGCCTAACTCACAATGATGTAGTATAAGGCTGTATTGTGCTGATTGCGGTGATGACAAATGAAACCTCCCCCCCACATTTGGTGGGGTGCCATGCGGCTGCGAATGTGTTACGCTAACCTGAGTTAGCTCGCTTTCAAACCAATATCACTGAGGCTCGATATCACCCCCTGGAGCATCATCGAGATTCATCCGAATACGTGTTCGGTGACCATTTATCAAATATGGTCAACACTGGCTGGAAACTTGTCAAGTGCATTATCTGCAAAATGCAAATATTCGACGAGCACTGACTCGAGGCTCACTATCAACAATATCACCCAATCTTGATGAATGATGGGCTATTACCTGATGGGATTTTACCACCTGCAGGCTGTGATCGACCCGAGCCATCATGGTATGACTTCAGTTGGTGGACCTAAATGGTCATTGATGAGCTTAGTCAACTAATGCATCTACCGATAGACAATGTACCTGGTGCACCACCACCTGAAGATACTCCCGACGAAGAAACAATAGACCCCCAGAAGCCTGATCTGACTTGTACCCCTGATCCAACAAAGACGAGGGCTCATAGGCAGGTAGTTGGAGTGGACAACAGGGGGGGAAAAGCATATTGCAAAGCAACTGGATTATGCAACAAGCATCGCAAGTACCCAGAACAATGGAATCCATGGCATCCTTTTCAGTTATGACACAACTTTCAACAGGCTCAATCATTTAGCCAGCAAACGAAAACATGGATAGGTAAACATCTGAGCCGTGGACTGGACAACTTCAACATCGAATCATTTCAATCAACAGATACTCTACGAAAGCTCCTCTCTAGACTCGATTTCAGGGTCGGCAATGATAGTTCGATTGAAGATCATTCACACAGCTTCGGAACATTATACTACTGGGATATTCTCAAATGTATTCAATTTGTTTTGGAACATCTCCCATTTTAGGCGCACCTCAATTTTGAACCAGTGTGTCTTGCAGACCCGGTAAGTCTCCGAATATACAACAAGATGAACCCAGGCAAGCAGTGGTGCGATACCCAAGATTAGCTTCCAGCAGGAGTGACAATTGTGGTTGCCATTTGTGCATCTGACAAGACCCACTTAATCAATTTTTCGGGCAACCAGCATGCCTGGCCACTGTATCTCACGATCAGTACTATTTGAAAAGATATCAGCTGTACACCTAACAAGAGCTCCTGGATTGTTGTTGGGCTGATCTCCTGTCCTCCGAAAGGTGCCAAAAATACTGACGAGGCATGGCATTCCGCGGTTGGAACAGTGCTGTCCCCACTCTGGAATCTTGACATCACTGGCCCTGCCTTGAATTGGGACTGTGCTGATGCATTCCAGAGACAATGTTATCCTCTTTTAGCTGCCTGGGTCAGGGATTATCCAGAACAAGTCATGGTGGCTCAAATCTGATACAGATCATGCCCGATGTATGAAATTCCTAAAGTGGCGCCGATGGGGCATCCAACTTTTCGACCACTTGATAACCCACGAGATCAGGATGATTACTTGGAGCTTCTGGACGAAACAAATATCAATGTTCTGCACACTCTTGGTGTTCATCCAATCCTCAACCAGTTCTGGCAGTACCCTCTCTGCAATGTCTATCACCTTTGGCAGCCTGATAAATTGCATCAGCTGCTCCTGGGTTTAGTTAAAGACTTATTGCACTGGCTGCTCAAATACCTGAATGCTAGAAATGTCAAGAATCAATTTGACAATCGATTCACCTCAGTACCACAATATCCAGGCCTCCAGCTCTTCTCAAAACTATTTGATTCGATGAAAAGTGGCTCCTGGCAGGGAAAAGACATCCGGGGCATGATCAGAACACTGGCAGTGAATTGCACTCCAATTCTTGACTGCTCCCAGGATGCCGGGAAAACTGTAGCGGAAACAGCCTCTAATGAAATGGTAATGGGAGCAGTGCGGGCATTATGTGAATTCTCTCTACTTGTCAGCCAACAAAATCACTCTGATCTATCCCTCGCAGCACTAGACGATGCACTGAAGCAACCTTACAAGAAGAAGGGTGCCTTTCGAGATCAGAAAATGTCGAAGTCTGCGAAGGCCAAAGTGGATCAACTATTGGGAAGAGAATCCCATCATTTAGGAAAACAAAAGATTCATAAAATCTGTGCTGCAATGGAGGTTCAGCTGCACAGGGCTGAAAAGGTTACTACATCAAAAAGAAGGCAATTTCAGGTGCGCCTCAATAGAGCCCGACAAGCAGCAACCATATGGTCAGATGCTGATCAGCAGAGGGTAATGGAGCGATTGGAGCGCAAAATCCATCAAGTGACACCTGGTAAACGCAAGCTTTTTGATAAATAATTCCACCCTCATGAGCGACAACTACTGCAGGAAGTCGGGACTAAGGCAACCAGTCCCAGAAGCATATTCGCCAAAAGACTTGCTCAAATGAAGTCTCCTGCAGATGAAGAGGCCTAAGGGGCGGTAAACATGACCGCCGACAAGCGTGTGCAATTTCAGGTCTGTCTATCCGATGCTGAGATTGAAGTCACGACCTGGAGTATCCCTGATACGGACCGCGTTGTGAATCAGCACCGGAGAGAGATTTATGATATCACTACCAATGACCAGATTCGGTTCACGAAGGAATTCTCCATCTGCTTAGTCAAGTTTGAAGCTTGGTAGCAGGCAATCGGCATTCAGGAGGTCTGGAAAACCATCGAACAGCGTCTAATCCATTTCAGATATCCAATGATGCATCTTGTGAGCTGTATGCCAGAGTCAATTTGGTGAACAGGTTCGGGTGACAATTTCACCACCGATATTTCTGAACGGCTACATATCGGCAACGTGAAAGAGGCATACCGATCTACCAACAAAGTCAATTACATTCAACAGATGCTCAAGCACAATGACCGGTGTACCGGTCTTGACTATCTAGAGGAGACACTGTCATGTCTTGCCCTTCAAGGCTGTTACCATATTGACTCTGCGACAGATTTCAACCTACTATCAGCTGCAGATAAATTGCGAGATTCGCGCCGAGCTCATCTTTTATGCCTCCACCATTGTCAGAATGAGCCATTTTTCTGCCCGGTATCACAACAGGTACATCATTCGAGAGAAACTCATGTCCGCGGCGTTTGCAGCAGTATCAAATTAACCTCACTCAGAGATGCATCAGTAGATTTCAGAATTTCCAACTTTGGACAGCTATTCCATACACAAATTGAAGATGACTAGGGTCATGAAGTTAGTGGACTGGTGCTCAGATATGATCAGAATGTACTCATAGACAGTGGATTTATTAAACTTCAGAATGGGCTGTTGTACTACCGTCAACCATTTCACTGCCCTACATCTGTTGAGCATCTAGGACATGATTGCAAGGTAGAATATACTGATGCCAACCAAGGGATCATATGTGAAGCTCATAACATCTGGGTCCATTATACGGACAGTGACCTCGACAACACCTTCCAAGGCCGGGTTCCTTGTCTTCCTATATTATACCCCAGCTGGACTGCTCCAAATCAGATCCTCCAAATTCGGGAGCCCCTGTCCGCCAGAAAATCGATATCCACCCTCTCTAGGAGGTGCAAGAAGACCCACAATGGATATTACGTCCTCAACCTCAAGAATATGCGGTGGTGATTCCAACAAAGTACAGAGATCAGCATGGTTGGGCTGATTTTGTTGACGGGTTCATCCGGGTTGTCAAACAGACTGATAAGATGCATATTGTACCTGTCGGAGCAATTGTTGGACCTACACATTTGGTGCGGGAGAATCATGCCGCAACTGATACAATTGATAGTGTATTGCTTGTAAATAATCATGTGGATTTAGATACCTACCGGACTGTGTATTAAAGTTACAATGCCTGACTCAAGGTGTGCAGAAGATAGTTAATTGAATTGTACTATTTCATATAAACATTATAATATTCACTCACAGAGAGTATGGCTCCAGATTCGAGGTGCACCAGAATAATCTTGGAGACGCGGCCAATACTCCCAATAGCTCTGAAATTTGCACATTCTAATAGTTTGATTTGGAAGCATTTTGAAGACAAATATACACTCTTCAGGATATTCTTGGGTTCTGGTCCACAACTTCCAGAGTACCCAGGAGCACCAGTGAAGTAGTCTCGGAGCACCTGAGAGCACATCGCTTTGCATTCAGCCAATCTGGGATCATCTGGAAGCATCTGGAAGGATCAGTGAGGCTGTTCAGAGTTGCAGAGTTATTCGGTTATGACTTCCAAACAATTGTACATTTTGCTAATGTGATTCATCGTCAATGTGCGATGCTTCTTCCTGCTCTTCCGCATCGTCGCCATCCTCGCCCTCATACAGATTGACATTACTGGTTCCCTGGTCACACCTACTATGCCCTTAGTCCTGTATGTTCTGCGTTGATCAATCATCAGCTTGCATTGCTTCTTCCTTCTCATACGCATCCACATCATCGACATCCTCGCCCTCATACCCTTTGAGATCACTGGTTCCCAGGTCAAACATCTCGAGTTCAGTCCCAGCCTGTCATCGCCGGCTGGCAGTGGGGATAGCATTGCGCTTGTCACTTTCGCTTCCTTCATCTTTCTAATCCCCGCTGCCCTCCGGCATCCCAAATTGCAGTTCATCATATGTGCAATAGGTGTCTATCAGGATGTTTCGGTCACTGCTTCCGAAGTCAGTTTCCTCAAGCACCACTTCAGAGGTCAAACAGTAAAGAAGAAAACCATTGTCAACACGTGCAGCATCCACGCTGATGACCACGGCAGGCGTTGGGTTCTCTGCCTGTTGGGTCTGTCACTTGACTGGAGCAAGAGTGTTTTTAAATACCCTCTGTTGGTAGCGGTCTGGTAGTGTATTGCAGGTATTCATCAAGAATGTATCAGTGTCTCCAACGCCAGGCGAGGTTGACAACTTGCGACCCGTTGCAGTGAAACAGGATGCGATCTTACCACCGTCATTCTTGAAGTTGAAGTACTTTGAGTGATCAGGTCTGGTGGCTTGCAGCTTTGACTTGGAAGCTTTCGGATGAACACCTGCGTTCTTTTACCACTCCACGTGAGCATGGCGCAACGCGCTGCAGGTAAACATGATCAGTGGCAAGTGTATTTGACCATCCTTTTTGTCAATCATGGAATTGTGAAATACATGAGCCTACTTACTGCCATTATTTGCCTGATGATAGCATTTGATGTAGATAAACCACGGGAATGGTTCCGCCAGGAAGTGAAGTGGATGCTACCCAGTCGTTAGCAGCTTTCGACTCTCTCTGCATTGGATTTGTACAGCCTACACCACCTTCCACATGCTCTGCTACAGGAGAAACATACTTATAGTCTGCCAGAAAGGAATCAATGATTTCCATACGCTCAGCAGCAGATTCAAAGTGGTGGAGATCATAAAGCTCTGCTTTGTTGTCCCCAGCTGATTGAATAAAATGGTATTTAACCTTATCGAATTGTGCTCGAACCTGGTACCAGTTTGAGTGTGTAATATCCAATGTGGGCTGTTGCTTCAGCATACCTCTGAAGATCTCCCTTGTGCATGCCTCGAATGGTATGAACGAAATGTTGGTTCGCTGCATAGCGGTGTTCCAGTATGTCTGTATTATCTGCCCATGTGGGGCTTCAGCTAATACTTTCGCAATGCGTTGCATTGCATAACTTACCATCTCCAAGTCGCTAGCACTCAGAAATGGCCGTCTGTTCCACATATTGAGCTCCAGGAGACTGCCAGTTGCAAATACAAGACGCATCATGTCTGAGTGACCAAACTGATGGATGCTGCGACTGCCGGAGACCATTGATCGAGGTGTAGACACCACCTGCAGTTGCAATCAGACCTTCAGTCGTTGTGGCAACAGTGAATTTGAATGCTGAGTTTAATCTGATTTCAGTTACCCCCATAATTGAATGCTGTTCAAGGGATCTCGTCCCTGATTATTGTCAGGGTTTAGACTCTTGTGCGGTCTACAATGTGCCTCCCTTTTTTGTCGAATCCCTCCATGGTCGCTCAAATAGCAGCCTACCTTGCCTGCCGTTGCATATGCAAGCAGAGGATATTATTCCAACATTCTTAACATCAAACATCTATATCGGACTATGCCTGCCCAAAGCCCTCACACTAACACAACTCTGGTGGTACGACATATTCGAAGTCTTGTTAATTGTCAAAATCAACAACAGCGTGGAGCTTGGCGGAATTATCAATTTCCGTGTGCTGAGAGACACGTTTCCTTTCCTGCTGGTGATTGGGATTCCTCTCAAGGAGGGAGTTCCGTATTCTCTACAATCCAAGTTCAGAACTCCACCCGTTCATCTTCGCTGAACAATTCTCGCGTTGCAGATCTCACTCAACTTGTGACTTCCACCCCGTCCGCTAGAATGCGACGGTCAATACATCCTCCAACCACCACGCCGGGTACCTGCAGTAGTAGCACACCACCACCCGGAGGACCGTTACAGAGAGAGTCAACTCGTTGCATTGCAGCTAGCCCCGCATCCAGCATTGGTAGCACTCCCACTCCTCTCAGTGGTTATGAAAACCTGCCTACCCCCATCCCTAATCCTGAATCCCACGTGATTATTACAAATCCACTGCGAATGCAAGCTACAGAAAAGAATCAGAGACAGAGGCTGTGGCAATTGCACCGCTTTAAGGGTGTTGATGACTTGTTGGCACGATTATCATAGTATTGTACTCGTTCTTGGCACAATACTTCGAACCATCGATTGTGTATATCATCAGCTTCCAGGTGAAAATCCCCCTTTCGCAGAGCTAAAAGCATCCCAAAGCGCACAATGACATATTCTCTATCCTATGACATCAGTTGCGGGTGCTTTTTCAACCGCTACTTGTTGGTAGCCGTGTTGGATGGTTGCACAGTTGGGACAACTTGAGAACTACTCAGTTTACTCTGAGATGCACGAGGTCTGAGTGGGAAAAGTGGTACGTGATGCCAACGCAATGCCCGGAGTCGTATACTGCCCTGACCGCGAGTACTAAGTCTTGTCTCGAGGCTCCTCAATTATGAGGTGCCTGGTGGTTGTGCATGATAAAGGCTTGGCCGTTTTGTGTTCATTAATCAACAAAACAGGTTGAACCAAGAAATTGCAGGATCTCGAGTATCTATATCCCTTCTTCCCACATACACCTCCAATCACGTTTCCTCTGGTATTAAACAAAGCGCCTGCATCCTGAACTCTCTCGACATCACGTGAGTTGCACAAAACAACCCCTCAGTATCCAAAACACACCCGATAAGCTACACAACTTTGTACATTCCCTCTAGGCTTTCTTTCACTACATGCAACTGTGTCATAATGCTAATGTGTCGGATGTAGATTCATTTGCAACTCACAGCGATGGCAATAAAGGGCAGCCGCAAAGGAAATGGGAAGGAAACTGCTAGGGCAAAAATGCCAACATCGGTTATGAATCGACGACTGTCATTGGATGGAGACGGTATAATGCGATTCATCTCGGAACACATCCATGGACACATCTGGATATGCATAGTTTGCGTCGTCAAGAATGAGAGGGCATGGGTCCTCTTTTATGATATAATCTTTCTTGATCCAGTCATGACTCCCCACTTTTCAGAATTCCAGCCAATGTGGCCATAAACCAGGAGCAGGTGTTCGCCTTTCCGGCAGTGGTGGGCTGCCTTCTGCATATATATGGGGCAAATGTTTGACACAACCCACGACCATATGAACAATTGGTGGTGGGAGAACCCCCGTGCCTTCAGGGATCAATTCGATTGATCCAATTTGCAGACAACTAGCCCAGGGAATGATCAACGCACCACCAAGCATATCTCTTTGTACAGTAGCGATGATCTCAGGGCAATGATTGAGCCACCAAGGTGCCAGCAGTACAAACCAGCCGACTTCCTGGGCATTAGACCACTGAATTGTGATGGGATAATCGTCCAGCATGATGATGATGAGAACTGGGCAGATCGCGGAGCGCCAAACGGTGGTAGGAGCCGTCCTTGTGATGCTAATGACAATGACAGCGGCGACGGTGAGGAGGTCACATAGGGCAGTGAGAAAGAAACCTGGAAAGCGAAGGGAACAAAGGATGGGAAAGCGAAAGGGAAGGGGAAGGCAACGGACAAAGGGAAGAGGAAGGGGAAAGGAAATGATAAAGGGAAAGGTCATTTTAAGCAAACCCTAGGAGGAGATGATATGTCTCGTGCAGTTGCTTTGCAGTTGCAGAATGAAATGTATGAGGCAGACTCTGACACAGAGGGCTAACTAGAGACGGTATATGTTGTGCTGGAAGTATTGCGTGCCGTGTCAATTTCGTCAGATCATAATACCGACTCTACCGTGCAGTCGGATGGTGATTACGATTCAGAACATGATCCTGATGTGGATGCGCACATGGAGGACAATGTAGACTCACCGGATGGCATTGATTTAGATGGTGATATGGATATGGAAAGGGATGGTGATGATGAAGAGGAGGAGGATGAAGAGGAGGGAGATGGGAAGGAGGAGGATAAGGATGAGGAGGAGGATGAGGATGAGGATGATGACAAAGAACCTCAGACAATGAGCCAGGGAGAGATGGTAAATACATCAGCTGACGATGCAGATACCATGGTAGACGATCAACGGATCATGCAACCTGAGCACGGCCAGGAGATTCGGGAGCATACCCCATGGCCACAACCACTGGCACCTGCCCCAGGGCCACAAACCCCGGATCCTCACCCACAACCATGAACTCTGCAGACTCATCCTCTCCGTGGGCTGGAGCATGTGGGGCTTGTGATGCCGTAAAAACCTCCTCTGGCAGTGCCAACTTTCTGATTAGCTGAAGTAGGCGGAAACGCCTCAGATGTGGATGTGGATCAGCAGCTGCTGCTCGAATCGGGTGGTCGCAACAGTCTTCCTGATGTCGCGCTTCCTGCCGTCCCTCTCGGTGATACCCCTCATCCCAATGTCCCTCTCCCAGAGGCACACCCAGATGGCTCGGTACGCGAGGAGTGAACCAGTCTACAGGTTGCAGAGGAAGCAATGGTTATTGAATTTGGGTTAGGGTCTGGTTCTTGTCTTGTTCATTTCCTTTGCTCAAATCTATTTATCTTAGGCATTGATTATTACATGCGTCGCAAGGTTTTTAGATCGCTCAGAGTTTAATTTATTTATGGGTTTTGTTTTGGTTTTATTTTATTGATTTTAATTTATTGGTTTTATTGTATTCATAGTATTATGGGATATCGCACATGAAGCGTTTTCGCAACTCGTGGCGTGCAACGACCCTGCTGGTGATGGTGTTGGGGCTCAATACATTAGCTGAAAGTATTGTGAGCTTACACACCAGGCTACGCAGGCCCAGCACCAACTTTCATCCCTTTTCACAGTGTATACTGCACTCCTCGCGTGTCGTCGACAATGCCAGAAAAGACCCCTTTCCGTTGCCCCAAATGTTTATGCCAAGTGTCGTTCACCTCAGACAGCTGGTGACGTAACCATATCAAATTACATGATCCTGAACACCATCAGGGTTGCAGCGCGCCCTAATGCGTTGAACCCGCTCAGCATCGTAAATTCAAACCTAATGAAGATTCAGGCAGAGATTATGACACATTTCCCTAGCTTAGACACGTTGAACACATCCTGGACTCGGAGTCTCAACCACTGCCACCTCCTCTGCTGTAGACAACAATATACCCCGGCGCCGGTGCTCCATGGAGCGATTACACTGCCGAGCTATGGGAACACGATGCTCAGGGTGGCCTTCAGAATCAGCTACAAATCAATCCCAACGACACGTGTGTGATGCGTGAAGAGTACAAATATATCGAGTGTGGGATCAAGATGAAGGTCATGAAGACGTACTACGACAATGTGCTGAAGGAAGCAAACACCACTCTGCGTTTCCCAAGTTTGAAATACAGGGATGGTATCCAGAAGCTCATGGGTAGCATGCCAGATAATCAGGATCTCGGGGAGTGGGAACCACACATTGTGGAGGTTATGAGATGGAATGACAATCACCAACACCCTATCAAATACTGCAGTCGAGACATCATCAAGAGCATGAAATTGTTTATGCGGTAGCCAGCCTACGCTGAGCATCGGATTTACGCCTCTCAGCGTTTCTTTAACAACAATATGCCACCGAAGCGCCTCTATACTGAAATCCACGCTGCGGACTTTTCGTGGAAGCTACAGGTCAGGCGAGATAATGGAGAATAATGACATTCTAATCGATGTTTAGACAACACTCAAAGTTGGGGATACACTGGTTCCCTTGATCTTCATATCTGACAGAACACATCTCTCAAATTTTGCTGGAGACAAGAAACTGTGGCCTATATATATAGCAATGGGCAATGATTCTTCGAAGAGCCGCCAGATGATCTCAACGCACAGCGTCGTAATGGTCGCTCTCCTGCCGATTCCAATCAAGAATCACAATATGCCTCAGAAGGGGTTGGATGAGCAGTGGCAAACAAACCGAAAAGTGTTGAATGACGTACTCCGGCGAGGCCTCCAGCCACTCACCTTGAAACATAACTCCAGTGCTGAAAGCAGGTATTGCAACGTTCTCTGTGCAGATGGCAACTTCAGCCATTGCAAACTGGTTTTAGTAGCATCGCTTGCAGATTGCTCAGAGTATAGCGACATACATCATCTCAAGTGGCATGTCAGTTTTTGGTGTGAGTGTCCAAAAAACGAACTTGGAGACTATGTCCCTCCTGACAGGCAACACCCCCAGCGGGATCACAACCTATATAGAACACTCAGCGATGCCAACATGAAGGCAGCCAATGCCAAACTCTGGTCATGCCATGTTCACCGAGGAATCAATGTGATTCCACATATTCCCTGTATTGTTGGCGACCTCCCTAAGCCCGACCTCCTCCATACCATGCAGATCGGCATGCTTGACCACCTCCAGAAGTGGATTTTCCACTTCATGAAGATGCACAAACGGCTCGACAAGTACAATGCAATCTTGTTATCAATGCCTGCTTTCAATGACCTTACACCAAAAAATAAGTCATATGCGGATGTTTCTCAATCGAATGGGAAGGTGATGAAGAAATTGAGCCGGTACCTGGTTGGAGTAGCAACCCAGTCTCTACGAGGCGGAAGCCCTGCTCAGCATCCCATCTGCAATCGCGCAATTGAGTTCATATGGGTATTGTTACAATTCTATATGTATGCACGATATAAATCTCACAATAATGCAACATTGAACAACATGGAGGACACCTTCCATTGATTTCACACCTTCAAAGATGATTTCTTAATCGGGCAAGCCAGAACAATGACGAAGGTGAAAGCCAGTGCCCTGAAATCGGAACTGATGAAGAAGCAAAAGGTCGACAAGGAAACAAATGCTAAAACTTGGACGCCGTGCAAGAAGCGGCGTGAAATGAACTCCTTGCGGGATTATATCAGCCACAAGATAGATGTTTCCAAGGAGTTGGATGCTGACTTCAACTTTCCGAAGATCCACTTGATGTCTCATTGGGCCCATCAGATTTGTCCATATGGAGCTATGCAACAGTATTCTGGCAAGAGATATGAAGAAGTGTATAAAACGAACCTCAAGGACAGTTGGAACGCCTCCAATCACAATCTCAACTACCTGCCACAAGTAATCACCTTTCAGTGTTGCATTCTCTGTTTTGAACTCAGACAGCTCAATCTCCAAGCCCTCGCTCAGCTTTCAGAGGGCAGGGCTGCCGCATGCATCATCTTCGTTTCTGTTGCTGATCTGGCTGCCCCCCTGAGATCCCAGTTATATGCGAAGTCCGAATTCATGGGACCCCAAAACTGCCCAGATGGAAAGCATCCTGATGCTATGATCAAAGACTGCACCGCATTGCTCGACAACACACAAGCCGCAACACACCGTGTGGCAATATACAGAAGCAGAGGGGAGTTTTGCACGCGTAAGAGTCGTAACACAACATATATATCGGATGAACAACAGCATGTAATGGAGCTCTGTAGTCACCATGGTATTAAGGTTCAACATAAGGGGTTAGAAGGTAAATGCATATCTCAGATATGTCGATGCACTGGAAGCCAAGCTCCAAAACGAGCATGGAGCGTTCATTGAGTACTGGCTAGCTTTGTCTCTCCACACAATACCTGAAACCTCGGGTAACTTCGATCCCGTTTCGACATTTGTACCTGTCAGAAATGCGCCGGCGGGAGTTGCTTTGCAAGTAATCAGCGTGGGAAACATCGTCGGGTGTGCGCACTTAATTCCAGAGATAGCAACTAGTAGTAAGACAGAAGACGGACGGAACAAGTGATGAATTGTCAATAGTCACATAGATCTGGCGACTTGGAATGATGTGTATGATTAGTGCAGAGAGAATTGCATTTTACGTGCAGGTAGAAGAAACGCGAGAAGAGAGTTTCGCAACGTCACCAATCGCATTGCAACGCCGATGGAAGCGCGTACCCAATCATCCCATTCCAACGTCTGGTCACAGTTGGCCACAATGTCAGAGTGTTCGTTTAAAATAGGAACCCACAGAGTGAGACGAAACGGTGAAACAGTGATCCAAGGGCGATATGCAATGCGACACGTGGTATTGAGGCCGGGTGTTGAGGAATCCGCCACCGGGGTGTCTCTGCAGGATGTAATGGAGCGCATCCACTCTGACGAAGTCATTCCGCTCGGACTGAAATAGTTTTTTCTGCTGTCTCACGTGTCGCAAACAGTTATTAGGGATTGTTTTGTAGGTTCATTTGAAGGCAACAGTGAGCGTCGCATTCCCCCAGCTCAGCAATGTGATCGATCAGTGGAGCGCCGGCACCGAGATATATTTCCGTCCATTGCAGAGGATGTGGTGGTGCTTGAGACTCTGACTATGCGATGTTTCAACCTGTTCGAGGTAGGGAAACATGTACATGTCTACAACTGAATCTTTGGTAGTGTTGAATTCACAATGCCGAAAAGGTTCAACACATTGGAGCGCGCTCCGAATGGTCAGATTGTTCTGGAGAGCAACTTGAAGGTGTTCAGGATGGTGTAATTTGATATGTTCAAGTCACCAGCTGTCTGAGGTGAACTTCTAATAGCATGAAAATCCGGGGCAACAGCAATGGGTCTTTTCTGACATTGTCGACGACATGCGAGCAGCCGAGCTTACACTGTAGAAAGGGAAGAAAGTTGTTGCTAGGCCTGAGCAGCCTGGTGTGTCAGCTCACGATACTTTCACCTAACTTGGCAGGTTTATTCAGCCTCAACACCATAACAAAGCGGTTCCTTACATGCCAGGAGTTGCAAAAATACTGCATGCGTGATGTCCCATAGTATTATTAATAAAATAAAACCAATACCAAACCCATAAATGAGATAAACCCAGGCCAATCCAACACCCTTGGGACGCGTGTAATAGTCAATGCCTCAGATAACTCAATTAGAATAAAGGAACCGAACAAGACAAGAACCTGACTCTAACCGGAACACAACAACCATCGGTTCCTCTTTGAACCCAGGACTAGCTCACTTCTTGCCTACCGAGCCATGCAGGCTCGCCTCAGCGAGAGAGGAATACGGGAGAGCGACATCAGGGAGATCGACATCAGGAAGGGTGAGATCGGTGACACTGTCACCACCAGCCGATTCGCCGAGCAGCTGCCGATCCATATCCACATGTGAGGTTTTTCTGGCCGCCTCAGCTTCTCGCAGAGTTGTCACCGCTGGGCAAGGTTTTTGCGGCGTCACAAGCCCCAAATGTTCCAGCCCGCTGTGAGGATTGTTTTCTGCTGTTCGTGGTCGTGGCAAAGGGTCCGGAGTTTGTGGCCATGGGGCACGCGTCTGTGGTTGTGGCCGTGGGGTATGCTCGGATATCTCCTGTGCTTGCTCACGTAGCACGATTGGCTGATTGTCTACCATAGTATCCACATTGTCAGCTCACCCGATTTATTGACCATCTCTCCCTGGCCAATCGTCCAAGGTTCTTTGCCATCATCCTCATCTTTATCCTCCTCCTCATGCTCATTCTCTTCCTTATCCTCCTCCTCCTCATCTTCCTACTCTTCATCTTCCTCCTCTTCATTGTCACAGTCCCTTTCCATATCCACATCGCCATCGAAATCAATGCAGTCCGGTGTGTCCACATGATCCTCCCAGCGCATATCCACATCATGATCATGTCCTCAGTCATACTCACCATCCGACTCGGTAGAGCCGGTATCATGATCTGGGGAAATTGACACAGTGGGCAATGCTTCCTGTTCTAAATCTACCAGCTCTAGTTTGCCCTCCGTATCCGAGTCAGCCTCTTACATTTCCTTCTGCAACTGCAATTTAACAGCACCAGATATATCATCTCCACTCCGGGTTTGTTTAACAATACCTTTCCCTTTACTGTTTCCCTTCCCTTTCACCATCCCTTCCTCCATTGCCTTCCCCTGTCCCTTTCCTTTCCCCTTCCCTTTCCTCTTCCCATCCTTTGTTCCGTTCTCTGTTCCGGTCCCTTTCTCACAGCCCTGCGTGTTTTACTCACCCTTGCTGTTGTCATTTTCATTGCCATCGCTAGGACGGCTTCTTCCACTGCTGGGCGCTGCTGGATCTGCCCAATTCTCAGCATCATCATCCTCATCAATTATCTCATCCCAATTCAGTGGTCCAAATGCCAGGAAGTTGTGTGCTTGTACTGTCAGCAGTTTGCTCCCTCAATGTTTGCCCTGGGATCATTGCTACCATACCAAGAGAAATGCTCACCGTTGCGTTTAACCTTCCCCAAGGTGGTTGTCTGGGCATTGGGGACTTCGACTTGATACCCAAAGGCATGGGGGATATCCCACCTCCAATTGTTTCTTTTGTCGCAGGTTTTGTCAAACATTTGCCCCATGTATGAGCAAAAGGCTGCCCACCACTACGGAAAAGAGGAACTCGTACACCTGCGGTGGGGCCACATTAGCTGGAATTCTGGGAACTGGCGAGTCATGACTGGCTCAAGCAAGATTATAACATAACAGTCGTCCCATTAGCTCATATCCTTGACGCCGCAAACATTTTACATCCGTATGAGTCCAAGTATGGGTTCCGAGATGAATCTCTGTATATGGTCCCAATACAGCGACAGGCTTTGATTTATGACTGATGTCGGCATTTTTCCCATCTCAGTTGTCTTCCGCTTTCCATTGTGGCTACCCTTTGGTGCCATTGCTGTGAGTTGTAAATGAATCTACAACCAAGACATTAGCGTTATGATACAGTTACGTGTAGCAGAAGGAAGCCCAGAGGGAATGTACAAAGTTGTGTCAGTTGTCATGTGTGGTTTCGAAACCAGACGCGTAGTCGTGTGCAAGGCATGTAAAGTCGAGAGAGTTGATGATGCTGGCAGTGTACTACATATGGGTGGAAAAGAGAATAGAGGTAAAGGCGGGAAAAAGGTATATATATTCTCAATTCGTACGATTTCTTGGATCAACTTGTTTTGTTGGTCAACGAGCACAAAATGGCCCAACCTTCTTCGTGCACAACCCCCAGGCACCACATGACTAAGAAGCCACGAGACAAGATGCAGCACTCGCGGTGCGGAAAGTTTGCCATGCCAGGTGTTGCTTTTGCATTGCACACCACTTTTACTGCTCAGACCTCATGCAGCTCCTAGCAAACTGAGTAGTTCTTGGGTTGTCCCAACTGTGCCACCATCCAACATGGCTACCAACATGCCTAGCGGTGGAAAAAGCACACCCGACTGATATCATAGGATAGAGAATGCATCATTGTTCGCATTGCAATTCTTTTAGCTCAGCCAGAGGGGGATTTTGAACAGCAAGCTGAAGATGTACACAATGGATTGTTCGAAGTATTGTGCCAAGAATGAGTGTAATACTATGATAACCGCACCAAGAAGGCATAAACACCCTTCAAGCGGTGCAAATAGGTCTTCAGACGTTGCTGTAACTGTGAATATCAATGCACAGTTTAATCTGGTGGCAGTTAACCCCATAATTGACTGCGTTTCAAGGGATCTCGTCCCCAAGTATTGTCAGGGTTCAGAATCTACTGCGATCTACACTGTGCCTCCTATTTTTGTTGAATCCCTCCCTGGTTGTTCAAATAGGAGTCTAGCTCCCCTGGCATTGCATATGATTCCACAGGAAATTATTCCTACACTATTAGTGTCGAACATGCAGATCAGACTATGCCTTCCCAAAGACCTCATCCTGACATGACTCCGGTCTTACGAAATGTGAGAAGTCTTGCTGCTGGTCAGAATGAACAATCACATGGGCTTTTCGGAAAGTGTCAACGTCCACCTGCTGAGTGACGCGCTTCCGTACTGGCTGGCAAGAGGGATTCCTCCCACACAGAGAGTTCCGTAGCCTCTACAATCGAAGATCACAACTCGACCCTGTCATCTTCACAAAACAATTCTAGCGTTGCAGATAATACTCAATGCGTGACTTCCACCCTGTCCGCTACACAGCAATGGTCAATAAATACTCCAACCGCCACACCGAGTACAAGCAGTCATAGCACACCAGTGCCCAGTGGAACTCCACAGACAGACTCACTGTGTCGAGTTGTATCCAGCCCCGCATCCAGCATTGGTATCACTCCCACGCTTCTCAGCAAGCTTGAAACCCTGTCTACCCCAATCCCTAATCCAGCAGCCAACGCGGTCATTACAAATCCAATACAAACGCAAGCTATCGAAAAGAATCAGAGACAAAGGCAGTGGGAATTGTAACAGCAGGCGGTGTCTACACGTCAATCAATGGTCTCCGGCAGACCCAGCATTCATCGTTTTGGTCACTCAGACATGAGGTGCCTTGTATTTGCAACAGGCAGATTCCTGAAGCTCTACATGTGGAATAGACGGCTGTTTATGAGTGCAAACGACTTCGGGACGTTCAGTTATGCAACGCAACGCGTTTCGAAAGCCTTAGCTGAAGCCCCACACTGGCAGATACCCGAGAAGTACTTGAATACTGCTATGCAGTAAACCAACATTTGCTCCATATCATTTGAGGCACGTACAACGGAGATCTTCCAAGAGGTATGCTGAAGCAACGGTCCACATTGGACATTACACGCTCAAACCGCTACCAGGTTTGAGCACAAGTCGATAATGTTAAATCCCATTGTGTCCAATCAACCTGGAACAACCTAGCAGAGCTTTTTTATCTTCACTGCTATGAATCTGACACATAGCATTTGGAATTCATTGATTCCCTTCTGGGTGAAAATAGATATCTTTGTCCTGTAGCAGAGCATGTGGAAGATGGTGTACGTGGCGCAAATCCAACACACAGAGACTCGAAAGCAGCTAACATATCACCAAAATCCATTTTTCTCCCTGGCGGAGGCAATCCCATGGTATATCTACAATAAATTAACATTGGGCAAATAACCGTGGAAAGTATGCTGATGGATTTCATAATTGCATGATTAATAACAAGGACGGTCATAACCCTCGCCACTGATCATGTTTACCTGCACCTCTTTGGGCCATGCTCTGCTGGAGTGGCAAAAGAACAAAGGTGTTCATCCGAAAGCTTCCAAGTCAGAGCGGAAAGTGCATAGACCTGATCGCTCAAACTACTTCAATTTCAACAATGACAGTGGTCAGAATTCATCCTGCTGTGCTGCAACGGGTCGCAAGTTAGTAACCTCCTATGGCGTTGCAGACACGTATCCAGCCTTGATGAATACCTCGAACAAACTATGGCAAGCTACTAACAGAGGGTGTATAAAAACACTGTTGCTACAGTCAAGTGTCAGATCCAACAGATGGAGAATGCAACGCCTGCTGTGGTCATCACGGTGGAAGCAGCGCATGTTGACCATGCTATTCTTCTTTACTATTTGACAGCCGAAGTGGTGCTTCAGTAGCCAGAGATATAACCACCGACCAAAACATTCCGATAGACAACAATTGCACGGATGACAAACTGCATTTCGGGATCCCATTGGGCAGTGGGGATTACGATAATGAAGGTGAACAATGCGATGTGTGGAATGCCATCCCCACCGCCACCCGGGGAACATGGCATGCAACTGTACTCAGGAGGTTTGACCTGGGAACCTGTGATGCCGATGGGGATGAGGGCGAGGAGTGCGATGATGCGGTTGCAGATGATGAGGAAGACGCATCGCAAGCTGATGATGGATCAACTCAGAATGTTGAGGACTGAAGGGATTGTAGGTTTTGCCCTGGCAACTAGTGATGTCGACAGGTATGAGTGAGAGGATGGTCACGATGTGGATACGGATAAGGAGGAAAAAGCATCGCAAGGTGATGATGGATCAACGCACAATGTGGAGGACTGAGGGCATAGTACTAGAGAGTGTGAATATTGGACAGTGTATTTCAGATGAGTAAAATACGGTGAGAAGATTGAATTGGAGCAAGAGACACAATCTGAAAACAAAACATATATGTCGAGAGTGCGGCATGTGGCTATCGGCTGAAAAAAGGCATGAACATCGCCAGGTGTTGTGTAAACGGCTACAGCTTAACTGCAGCCCCGGCGAAGACTGTAACACATATGTCGTTTTGATGGTGCATAAACCTCACCACATTTCGGATGCACAGTAAAGAAGGTCAGTTTGCATTACGACCCGTCGCCTGGGCGACAGCACGAGTGTAATTCCGCGTAGGAGGGTACGAGGTTCCGTCATAGCAGTCAGAGCAATCTGGAACAGTGGGGTGTTTCTGACGGAAACTAGGGTTGTTGCTGATGTAACCAGTAGACATTTCTTCTGCAGTAAACCAAGCAGAAATAAAATCTTAATCCCACTTCGGATCATTGGCATATCCTTCGAGATTGTACTATCGTGTGTTGGTCAGAGTGGTAGGTGTATAAACATGGCCGGGTGGGACATCTTTGAGCTCAGAACAGTGCGCCCGCTCACTGTCATCGGCTGGCGCATGTGGTGTTTCATGTGTAGGTCGCGCCGGTTCTGGTGGAGATGCACCCATGCCTGGGCTCCTCCATGGTGTCTATGGCCTCTGTGCTGTGCCATATTGGCAAGGAATGCAGCTATTGGTTTGATTTTCACGAACCATTGCCAGGAGTCTTTCCATTGTACCGTTCACCATTTGATGCCCAGAAAACTCAATGCTCCGCTTTTCCTGTTCTTGGAGTTTAGAGCAAAGTTGCTTGATCTGGTATTGCATTTCCTCCATTGTAGCACATGAAAACCCCTCTTTGGCTATTTCGGCCTTTTTGTATGCAAGGTGCATATTGGACAGTTCTAGCTGTACCCAACCTCCTTGCTTTGCCATAATAGCTGACATGTTGAAAATTTACCAGAAATTAGTTGCTGGTTCTAAAAGTGAGATCCAGCTAATACCTCTACTGTATATGACTCCATTGTCTTCTCAAGGTCTCTAAAGCTTGTTTGATCCACTCTCCGGGACGCTAATTACAAATTGAGTCCAAGGAAATCCTAGAACTGACAACCACCTCATGTTCGATTTTGCAGACTGTGTGGATAATTGCGTTCATTGATCATGGAGGTTGCACATTGTTGGTTGTGACAAATTGGTCTCATGGATCTCTACGTACTCCAGCTGTATATTGTATTGTTTGTTGACCACAGTCTACCCTGGGCTGGATATAGTAACATTCGATCATCTGTTTCTTAATATGCTTTCTGCTTCTGCATATGAGGTCCATCATTCAATGCGCATCTTGGATTATATTTGTGGTGGCCGCATTGGCAGTGTCGCAGTGAACTAACTGCTGTCTGCATTGCTGCTTAGTCCTACCCTGGGGAAGATTGAAAACAGCATCTGTGGTTTGGCTTGATTCAGATCCAGTCAAACCTGCCTGAGGAGTTTGTGGAGCCACGACTTGCTGTTGTGTAAAAGGTGAGGAACATGATAACCAAGAAAAGTAGGAAGTCTTGAGGAATACATAGTAAGCTTCAAGCGAACATTGAATGAGTGACAGCTGACTGCCACTTTCTACTCCAGAGGTACCCAACAGCATATAGCTACAGCCAATCAATGAAGCAATCTGCACAACAATATAATGAAGCCAATACAGGCAAGAGCGGCTGGTAGGTAGATAGGGTCTGAGCATTGAGAGTATTGGCCACATACAATCAAAATTAAAGCTTTCTGCGGTGAAATAATGAGAAATGTACATTTTGATCAACACAGAGCAGGAGAAATGTATCTTGAATTTCATTGATAGACGGAGCACTGTGGCACGAAAGCCAGTTCAAAATGCAGAGACAGTGATTACGGAAGAGCAGGAAGATAGGAGAAATGCTGAAAACGCAGGATCGACCACCTGACAGTCTGACCAAGCATTTGAGGAGATGTTTTATGCTATCAGGGACAGTCGAAGCGATTTTGCACATTCCAACTATGAGGAGGATAGGGAAGACAAGGCATCTGGTGGCGAGGATGTAGACCTGGGCAGGTTGAGTGAAGATGGCAAACCCGGCCAGGTGATGTGTATCATCTCCAGAACAGGAAACCGATACATGCAGAGATTTTGGCGGAAGTAGACAAGGCTTGACCAATGGACATGACTGGGATGTGGGGATGCTGCTGACTTCTGCCGTGAGAGAAAGATGCAGTATGGGATGGAAGATTTGAATGTACTGGCAGTTGTAATGCTGGAAACAGTTGAGACTGCAGCCACACCATCAGTGACAACATCTGCAGACCATATGCACACTCTCGATATCGTCTCTGTATAATCAATATGCCGCAAAGGATTTCTCGGCCAGGCAGTAATCAAAAAATGCTGGGTTAAGAGGAACCACTGTCATACCAACACATCACATCTTCACTACCAGATGCAGCACCCAATTCGTCACCCAACAAGAACTCTAAGCCTTTTGACCCCACAATATTTTACCCCAGCATACAGCGTCCCTAGCTAATTACCCTGCAGATATCAGATTCGGACATTGAACTGGTGATGGCTCCTGTGTCACCAGATGAATACATTCCCGAATAGTCAACTTTGACGATACATCTCGTTGAAAAGCATCATGTTTACCAATGTAGCTACCTGTCAGCATTTTTTGGATTTCAGTGACCAAATTGTAACATGTAATAATTGGTCAGTGCATGTATAAGGGTCATACAGAACATGCGAAAGTTGTATACTCCAAATCAGGTTGATAGATTACCAACAAACATGATACATTCCTGCTGATTATGGTTATGTGAAAAAGTATAACCAAAATTAGAGGCCAAGTTCACTAGCAAAATTTTACTCAGTGATCTTATACGAGTCATAGAAGGTGCGGTCACTGGGCTGCGCAAATCCAGATGAATGAAAGCCTTCATGCCGGGTCAATCTATGCATTCAACTACATAAGTCTCCACTCACACATACTGCATATACATGAGATTTTGACAATTGCTCATGGTATGTCATGCAAATTGAGGAAAAAGAGCTGCGTACAGACAGGTGAGGAAGTCAGGCAATACATGTCAAACACTCGTCGATGGATGTATATGCCATGACTCGGAGGCTGAAGTGCTAAAGCAGAATAGGCTTAACTGAATCATTGTTCAGATAACGTGAATTGTGGTCACTCAGCAACTGAGCGGCCTAAATGCGTTTGGGTGCTATTGATTATACATAGCACTGAAATATTGGCTGTCAATAATGACTATATGCATTTTGTGTACAGTTGTTGAGAATTCAATGACTGTTTGTATGTCTTAAAGGTGAGCAGCAATGGAGAGTCAACAATTTTGAGTCTTACCCTTTCCACAATAAAAGGGCTGCATAGTCACATCCATCCAAAATCGAAGTTCTTGCTATCTTGATTGGTGAAACAGAAAGGGACATACGTGTTGCCGCATCCCAGCCCTGACCATCAACGGCGCATCAAGAATTTTCAGTCTTGCATCTAGGAAACTCAGAGGCCTGCACAACAGCATTAACCCTTAATCACACTATTGGCCACCATTATAGGCAAAACTGCTAGACACTATATCACTACTACCAGTTGAAAATGTTCATCAATGCTGTTTCAGGGATTGTTGGTCTTGCATTTTGTGTAATCAAACGGCAATGCAAAGGTGTTAACCTAGAATGAAAGAATTGGCTGCCGTTATGGGTTAAAATGCTACTGAGGATGTTGTGATTCCCTCCTGAATATCAATGTCAACAGAGTGCCAACAATGTGTCTTGTTGCATCTTGGAGAATCAAATGGCTGTGCAACAGTGTTAACCCATAATCAAACTATCAGCCACTTTTATTGGCAAAAGGGCTAGTGACTGTACAGCAAACACCTCCTACAAGTTAGCACAAATGGAGATTCAACAGTTTCTATTGGGGCGCAGTAAGCTACATAGCAAAAAAACACTGCATTGTTCTTAAATAGAGTTCTCAATGATGAGTGTTCTCAATGTGTCTTTGTATTTCACATTTCAATTATACATGCAATGTCTTACAGGTCTGAATTTTATCTTGCTTGCAGCTCTGGAGTCACTATTTAAGTACCAGCTGTCTAGGGGACTATAATGGTACATTTGACAGTCTCACACATTGAATGACCCAGCTTTTGAATTCTTACTGCAATGTGGGAGTCATAAACTATAAATGCCTTGTGGCTCGAGATTATGATATCTTCCAAAAGTAAACTGGCATTTATCTGCACATCGAGCGACCTTACTTTGGCAACCATTTTGCATATTTGGTGGCCTTCTATGAATGAAGGATAGAAGTGCCCTACTGCTTGAGATAATACTAGTTATGCTGCTTTATGGCAATTCTATATATACCGCAGAATGCAGGGGACCGGCAGCCCATGCAATACATGTATTCTGTGTCACCAAATTCTTTGCCATCTCTTAAAATATGGAAGCCGGTCAGCAGGGATACCGTTGCTGGCGAAAGTGCACATGACAAAGTGAAATAAAATACTGGAGTCAGAAGTTGCCAAATTGACATGTTCAACAGTTGATGAAACTGCTGTAGCCATACTAAGGAGAGAAGGAAGTCGAGGAATTACAGTTGTATGTTGGCAAATGAAATTCATATTTGACATTTAGATTTGATCTATATTTACTGAATTGACAGACAAAATGCTCCAAACTGGCAGTGCAAGACTTACAAACTGCTGAATTTCAACAAGTCACCAGGAATCGCTAACTCAGATTAGGATTTGTTTCAGCTCGCAATTCTTGCAACACTTTATGACAGCTGAAGCTACAATGGTCTTATAATGAATTATAAAGCAAGTTGGTCCTACCGTCCACTAGCATGCTAAGCAACATTTGCCAGAGGGGCTACACCCAGACAGTAGATGCATTGAAGAAGCAATTACCATCAAGAAATCATGTTAGCTTCGATTTGGATGAGTGCGCGCCAACGAACAAATTAGCCATCACATCGGTCATTGCTGTCTACATACTTGGCAATCAGGCATTGCGAGAAGTTCAACTCCCATTTGATGATGTTGATAGTCTATTCTTTCCCAATTTTGAAATGATATTAAAGTTGATAAGTCAAGGGTGACCATACTAGAGCACGGCTAACCGTAGATTTGAAGGAAGGTCCTGATGGTGCTCAACTTACCAACTGCCATTTACTTCGAATGACAACTGCAATCATGCCCTCCCAGTACTAGATGACTCATGAGTTGGAATTAATGCTTCAGGCTTCTGGAATCAAGTGGGCTGCATTGAGAAACCATATACCATGCTTGGCCCACATCATTCAGCTCGCAATAGGTGCATTCATTAGCACCCTTGGTGTACAGGGCCACACCAAGTCTCGGGAATCCCGTGACCACAATCATCAATTTGGAGTGAATGTAAGTAGAAACAGTGGGAAGTGTCAAAGTGTTCAAAAAGAGGGCAATGCTGGAATCGATAAGGTGTAATCCATGAGACAAGGTTCAGCAATGTGCATGGAGAAAGTACATATTTCTTGATATTTTGAACTTCCTGAATGTGACCTTGATATCACAACAAATATTTGCTGCATTGATTTCCCTGACACCTGGTTGTTGAAATGACTGCACTGACTGTGAAAAAGCCAACGTACATATTGCAGTACTACCTAATATGTAGGTGAAGACACAGTGGAATTCCACATTGGAGAGCCTTAGGTGAGCCTACCAATTCTGCGAATGCACCCTTGAGTATCTCCAGAATGCAAAATTTAAGGATTCCTGGCCACTCTTCACAACCCAGAATGAATGGACGGTTGTCACGCATGTCATGGAAGGTATATGTCCATTCTACTACTGGATCTTGTGGTCGTCAAAACGGCATACTGCCACTCTTCATCCTGTTATCACTGTGCACAGTGTGATATTCTATCGTATGCATGGCATTATGCGAGCTTTAGCCAAGAAGAAGACTCAAATGCAGGATGACTTGTAATTCACTGTGTTGGTGGTGTGCCAGAAGGTTTCCAAAAATTGTACTGAACTGGCTGCAACAGTGGGTACACTTCTGATGTCAGCACATATCCTTGATTACTTCCAGAAGTTGCAATAGTTTGTGATGTGGGATATGAGAATGGATATTACTCCTGATGACGGGACTTTCTATTCTATCCAATACCAGGCAAATCTTCTGATGTACATGGATAACAAATACTACGCTAAACTTGGGCATATACCTGTCATTACACCTGAAACCATCTCGAGCAGCAGTCTCTTCTCCTGCACACTGACTTCTAGATCTGGTCAATGTGCTTATAATCCAAATGATATGTCCAGCAATGATGAAAAATACCTAATGCCAAAAAATGTGGCTGAAATGCCACCTGCACGAAGTCATTCAGCAGCACGCTTAATGACCCCCACAAAGCTCTGTTTCAATTCACCGCCTGACTTACACCAGAGCTGGGGGCAAGTTCATCAGCATCTGAATGATCACCACTCCGACCCTAGGGAGTTTAGCAGTACATTTTGGATACCAGATATTACCATCTGGTGGTTGCAGCAAGGGGAAATGTACTCAAAATACCCTATTCTCCGCAATGTCGCATGCAACTTATTCTCTAATACATACCATGCTGGTGGACAGGAGGACAGAGTTTCCGTTGTGCCAGACTTGTTTGGCTGGAGGCAGTCAACATCTACTGGGGAAACCCTTCATGACAATGTCAATGTAAGGTTGTTTCCTGAAGTCAGTTATGAGATGTTGACACCTGATTACCCACCATGGGATACAAAGAATACTGAAAATGAGTTGGAAATGAAGCTAGAACCAGATGAAAGAATTTTGCACAGAAGGGCCAACTTCCACTGCTTTTGGAGATGTTGCAGGGTAGCCAAAATCTATGTGCTATAAGGAAGGAATCTTGCGCTCAAAACAAGCACAGGACAGCCATAGATTACATTTCAGATCCTGAACAGAGTATTAAAGGGTCCTGGTCAAATTGTCAACATGATGGTGCCGCTGCATTCAAATTGTCGAAAAGATCACCTGTTCCACCAGTATTGTCTTCTAAGACCCTGCCTGGAGGATGAACTCAAGTATAAACTGTCCACCTAATCAAGAGAATCAACCAACATCCTGCCGAAAGTGATGAAGTTGGCACACCTCAAAGCATTTCAGTTACCGAAACCTGGCTTGACTGCAATTGTGTCTTCGATAATCCAAGTGACAGGGATGTCAACTGGGAGACAAACACTGAATCCGAAACAGAGCCAGCCAATAGTATTGAGGATCCAGAAACCCCAGAGAAGTGGAATGAAAGTCCCGCACCAAATGTCCTTGGATTGATTCAGCTACCATGACAGTCAATGCAAAAGCATGGGAAGATGTTGGTAATGGTCAATTCAATGGAAACAAAGATGAATTTGGGGATCAAACAAAAGTCAGACAGAATGTGTCAATGAATTGTCACCAGACTCTATATGTTTTTGACCATGAATTTTATTTAGTGACATATTATGGGAGAATAATGTGCAGTCAGATGTGAAAACTAGTTAAGGAACTGAACTATAGTGGACGAAATGAATCATTTGGCAATGAGTATAAATTTGAATAGAATGAGCGTGACCAGTGCAATTGTATTACTTCGCTCCGCCTGGCGAAAGGGCTGGGTCCCAATCAGTCTGAAAGGCAACCCAAATGTTCAAATGATGATGAATCCAAATATCAATGGCAGCACATTTTGAATGGACAATCTAGTAAAATGTGTGTCAGCTGAGTCTCATTGATATTTGGTCTTCTAAGTACGACAATTGAAATGTGATTTGGTTACTGTTATGCATAACCAATGTATTGGCTGCTGTTAAAGGCAAAAACAACCAGTGACATGGCCAATGCCCCATTCTGTTAATGCCTGGCAACAGCTCGTCAACAATATTAAGCATTGCATCTTGCGTAATATAATCTACGATTGGTTGGAAATATCCGTCGAAGAGGTACTGACTGCCGTCAGATGCTCAAATAATATGGACAGGCTTCCAGCCCCATCCTGTAAATGAGTGTCAATGGTGGATAAACAGTCTTTGGTCTTGCATATTGAGTAATCTGACAGGCGATTGGTTGCAAACACCCATAAATGTGGTACTGGCTGCCTTCAATGGCAAAATCAATATCTTCTGGCTCCCTGCACTATCCTGAAAATCAGCGTCAACTGAGACTCAGGGATTGTTGGACATGCATTGCCATAATCTAACTGGCAATGGATTGGACACATCAATACACACTGTATTGGCAGCCATTAGGAGCAAATGCTGTAGCGTCACACTCCCTGCCCCATTATAGAAACCAGGCATCAATGGAGGGTCAACGATCTCTGGTATTGCATCTTGGCTGATGTAAGTGTCGCATTGTGACAATAATTCTTATGCAAAGTATTGGTGGCCTTTTGAACCAAAACAGTACCTGACATATATATTACCCTATCATGAAATTAAGCTTCAACCATGCTTCACCAACTGTTGCTTATGCATACAGTGTAATCATGGCGTCGCGCTGATATATGGGTTCATAACAGAAGTATTAACTGTCTTTATAGGCAAAAATGCATAGTAGTACAGGAAAAACACCGATTCCAAAATCATTGAGGTTGCAAACTGCAAAACATGCAGAAAGAGATCATTGGCTATTCAGTAGGCGATGTCGATAAGATACTATTATCAGGCAGCGAAAACAAGAGCATTTTATCAATCCACAGAAGGACTCGCTAACAATCCACCCAATTCACACTTGTTGGGAGAGTTGGTCAAATGGTGCCAAAATTCATTGTTCAGGTGTCATAACAACCATTCCAGCCAATTACGCAACAGTTCGGTTTGGACCTGGACCCTGACTTGAACTGATGCTCCAGAACCTTTGCTAACACTGAAAATGGTTGCTAGTATGATCCAGTACAACCTTTCTTATATCATACTCGCTGGTACGGGAAGTTGATTGCTCATGGACATCCAGAGAGACTCAGATACAGCCTGCAGTCCTTCAAATAAATATGTCTCACAACCCAGGCAACTTTCTGAGTTGATTTGCGATCTCCATATTGGTTCAGTGACACTCCCAGGCATGACAAATACTCTCTCCTGCGCTCTGATGTGTTCCCAAAAATATGACACTCAGTTCCATTCTACTGCTGCACCCGTAATCCGAGATCCCAGTTTCTTCTGTACTGGTCATCACTGATCCCAGATACTCCAAACGCCAGCTGGAATACCCTCCTGAGGTCAAATACTCTTGTGACACTCTCCTGACATTGTCGCTTATTGGTATACACTGCACATCATCATAGGCACTCCTGGAGGCTTCCAGAGACTGAAATACATTTGCTGACGTATTCAAAATGATGGAAAGGCTATGGAAGCCATAACTGCATCTAAAAAGACACTTTCAGTTTTCCCCAGAGTATGGCATTGAATATGAGGTATTACAGAATGTCACGAGATGAAGAATCTCCTTCGACCAACTTTGAGTACTGCTCAATTTCATATCAACCAACAAGATGTTTTCCAAATCTTCCATGCTTGTTGACAAAGGGAGGATAACCCACTCAAAGTATACTTCACCAAGCTTTGTAACTGTGATATTTAACTGGACAATACGCATGAAGCAATTACCCATCATTATATCGGCACACTCAGATTGCCATTCTCGCCATCACTGTAGGAGATATAATTCATTGTCCTATTTTGTAGAAGACCATTTTAAATACATACAGAATACATGTACAACCTCCTAGAAGACAAAACTACAGCAAAGTGTACTAAAAAACCTAATGATGCATCCAGGGGTGCCATGCTTCTCACCCATCAGAGTGCATATCATAGTTATGGGAATAGTTGAGTTCAGAGTGGACTTAACTCATGAGGTGGATATAGTGGATCCAGTGGAGGCAATGGATATGATGGATTCACTGGATATGGATGACAATGTGGATACATTGAATGGAGTGAACATGGTGGATATGAAGACAGCAGTGAGGGAGAGATCACTAGGTAACTGGGACTGCTATGTGGCAGGAGAAAACAGTGAAGGAATCAATGAGTATATTTGCAACCAATATAGCTACTCAGACCATATTGAAGTTGATTGTATCACCTAGCAATGTTCACCGGGAAAAATGACCTTACATGTTGTGTAACTCATACAGAAGCTGTTTTTCGGCCGGTTATCTGTAGTATATTTGATGTGTGGCTGTTTGCGGTGCTATCGACCTCCAATTTTACTAGATTACTGTGATATGAATGTGATTATGGGCACTTGAAACTATACATCATGCTACGTACAATAAAATGGCCAAATGTACTTTATTGCACACTGCCAAGTACGCCCTGAAGTGCACTCATGATTGCACTTGATTGTATACTCCCAGCCTGCTTGACAGTACTCCCAACCCAGCTCTGATGAAGCTCTCAAGCATACTCCCAGGCACCCTGTCAAGTACACTTCCAATTACACTCAACGCTACACTCCGAAGTACACTCTCAAGAGGGAAGACACAGCCAACCTCACTTCACTATATGGTCCCATGTACCCTTCTGCATGCTCAATCTGGAGACTTCCTAAGTGGCAGAACACAGGTACTGGGAGGTGTCAGTTGCAGGCGCCAGGTATTGGGAGGTGTCAAGTGCAGGCACCAGACACCAGGTGGCGTAAGGCAGGTGGCATAAGGCGGGCAGTGTTTGGCGTGTGGCATTGGGGGTGCGGATTATGGCAGATGGCGGCCGGCGTATGGCGGCCAAAAGCATGTTGTTGGTCAATATCATAGTCTGAACCATATCTTTGGTACGGCCACCATGCCAAGATCGTACGATGCCTCATTGACGTGGTGTTAACAATTCAAGCCTTTGATTCCGCTGGACAGGAAGACAATTCGAACATATAACAAGCAGATCCCAGACTGAAACCTTCCTGCGGAGACTAGTGCCTACATCCCATCAACGGTGGGTGCTTATGTCAGCATTTGGCCTGGGGCTGTTGGAGATGATGGCGATGGGAATGGCAATGGTGTTGGTGATCGTAATCATAATACCAGAAATACTTAGACAAGTAGGGTAGCTACGTCAACATTTGCATCAACACATCCTCAGACTAAGAGCTTTCTAGTAGCCACAGCTTCCATAGACCTAGAGCTATCTATTAGCCAAAGCTTCCAAGAACTCAGAGTTGTTCATCAGCCATATGCTTCCAAGGGAAAACTCTACTCCTCTCGCCTATGGTCCTTCATGGTCAATCTAGAGACTGGTTGAGTTGCAGACACCAGGCACCAGGAGGTGTTGGTTGCAGATGACAGGCACCGAAATGGGTGGGGCAGGTGGCGTGCGGCAAGTAGTATTTGGCGAGTGGGGTGTGGCATGTGGCAGGTTGCGGGTAGCAGGAGGCGGGTAACAGGTGGTGGGCTGCCGAAATCATGATGTCGGTCAATATCATAGTTTGAACCTTATTTTTAGCATTGCCACTGTGACGAGATCTCACGATGCCTTCCGGTTACGGTGTTCAGAATGGCAGCCTGAGATTCTGAAAGAAAGTTAACCATTCGATATTGGGGAGAGCAGATCCCCGATTCAGATTGTCTACTGGAATCTACTGCTCACTTCCCACCGAGTATAGCTGTACGTGTGCAGATTCCGGGCTGCTGGTGATAATGACAATAGTGATGATGGTAATGGTGATGATAGTAATGGTGATGATGGTGACGATGATGGTGTTGGTGATGGTGATCATAGTACCAGAAGCACATAGAGAAGTAGGTTGGCTATGTCAACATTAGCATCAAAGCTTTCACAGATTTAGAACCTTCTAATAGCCAAAGCTTCTGCAGACTTAGTGCCTTCTAGTAGCCCAAGCTTCCACAGACTTAGAGTCCTTTAGTAGCCAAAGCTTCCATAGACCTGGAGCCTTCTATTAGCCAATGATTCCACAAACTCAGGGTGCTCCATCGGCCAAAAGCTTCTCGTGGAAAACTCTACTCCTCTTCTTGCAAAGCTGTCTCATGCAGGCTCCCAAGGAGGCACTCAAGAAGGGGCTCAACCGGACTCCCAGCGACAGTGTACAATACCGGTATAGCAGCAAAGACTGCAGGCAGAGAAGACTGGTAATGATAGATCCATCTCCGGCTGCCAGGTATAGATAGTTCCATAGGCCCACGTGCTCATCTCTATGTATCGACTGTAGTCCACTACAGGCTGTGCGTTGCACAGGGGTCCCCGGGAAGCTTGCTATATGCTGCGAGTGGGTGCTTCTGTATATAGAGCAGTCTATTGTCGATTTGCACTTGTGCCAATGTTGAATGTAGTGAAGGAGGGTAAACCGGGCCACCACTACAGTATCTCCGACTACAGCTAGAGATGGTGATTGGGATTGTGATTCATAGTAACAGACTGGTTGAACTATCACACAGTACCCCTACTCTGAAGATGGTCATTGACTGTAGATGATCACACCCCTTGTATACTCATGTCTGTAGCATTTCAATTTTCAAACTATGCTGATCACCAAAAGTTGTCTCACTTGAATGTAACAATCCAGATTGTATAATACAATTCTATTTCCCTGGTATCATAAAGAACAATTAGATTGACAAAGTCCATCCTGCTATTTTTTGACTATTCGTCTGATCAGCCACTGAAAGACATTATATAGTATAGAGAGCGCTATTTGGAACGAAAAATACATATGAATGGAGGTATCTCCTGGCACTCTGACTGCGAAACTGATCATTGCAATGCACATTATTGCGCTAATCATAACACCTTTGTTAACAAGTGAAGCATAATTGCATGTGAGAAGTTTATTGTTCGGAATGCCAATCTTTCAATGAGTGATTGAGTTGTCAGATGCACCTGCAACACCATCTACCAATGCTCCTTCAATGAGGATAAGGTAGTCCACTCACACTTCTCAGACAATTTTGTAGTGACAATAATGATATGGCGAACTCACTCACTAAATTACTATCACAATGATAGATGTAATATATTAATATAAACATCAAGATTCAATACACGCAGTATGAATTTACACCAACATGAGCCAAATATTGATTGGAGTTTTAGGTAGAGTTTACTGTAAATGATTTCGATACAGCCCAAGTGGATATATTGAGATAGTGTTGTGTACTGAAGCCTGAAGATAATCCATACAGCAGATGATTTATAAAGGACAATCTCCTCTAGATAGCAACATGGCAACTACCCAATCAGTAAGTTGACACATGTACATCTGGTTATCAGTAATTTCTGATCTGCTGGGATACAATAGAATGCAGGATCAAACAATGGCAGTTCAACAATCAATTGTGAGAACATTATATACAGACCACAAGATTTCTTCTCATCCCATTGCTGAAAACTGGGTTTGGGCCCAGAGATGGGCCCACTTTGAAAATACATATCACACAATCACAATCCAGCCAAATGCCCCCAGCATAACTAAAAATAAGATACATACAGTGAAATTCATAAAAACAGATGTGTTTGGATGTGAAACACAAAGCCTCGTATCAGTCTTTATACTTTATGCTAGTTTTCATATCGTCTCTGCTATCATCCTGACTTCCTCACTACCTGTAGGAGATACAATCTACTCTACTCTCCATCAAAGATTGGGAATACATTCCTGGTACCTTTCAGGAGAGGGAAAGGTGTGTGTGCTTGGTTACGAACATCATAGGCCATAGGGTCAAGGCAGATTGGGTGCGGGGACTAAGCAATTTTTTCGTGAAGCTGGAATGCAGGAGGATCCTTTCATCATTGTTGGACTTGCAGCTTACTGAAACTCATGTACAATGGAGAGACAGAAGTCAAAGTACTCCACAGTGATCGCTATGTCAGTTGGAAGATCTCTGTTATGGGGGTGTAGACCCTAAGTAACTTATCCTAGTATCCGCCGATACTAAGTACTCAGATCCACGGCCGTAGAGCTTATTCCTTGCTCAAACTATCTTCTTCTATGGTAGATTCGTAATTACTTTGATCGATCTTCAACGGTTCCTGTTGTTGATATAGCTTGGCCTTAGAATAACTGGCAGTTCCTTTTTCCAGTTTAATGGGTCGGAGGCAATCCTTAACCCTACGTGTTGCTTTCCTATCAGGAGGCCAAGCACAACGTAGACACTTGCCTGCTGCTTTCCTTCTGTAAATTTCGTCTGGTTCTATTCCCTCAGTTCTGGAATGGTCCCTTCCTATACCGCTTTCCTTTAGTGCTTTCTTCGTCGACTTCCGAGGATTAATACGACCGCTCCTAGTTCTTCCGGTGGACTTAGGATTGGCAATATCTCGTAACCGTCTCGAGTCTCGTAAGAATTCTTCGCACTCTTTCAGTATCGTATCTTGTGGATCTTTCTCAGATTCCGGCGCTTTGTCCCTCGACATAATTGTTACTTCGCGTCATATCTTCTCCTTCTCGGAACGGGATTGTAGATTATCGATGTAGGTGATTAGTCCAGGTTGTAATCCGATAATCGAAGATATCCCCCAAATACTCTGCGCCAAGAAGATATACTGATTCTCTCTCGTGAAGGAGATAATCTTCTCAAGCGGGTATACGATAACGTCGTTGTCGTTCTCGAAGGATATGGTCATGAATATTTTCGGGGTGCAGGGCCCAGGGCGCGGGGCTGCCGCTTCACAAAGCTAATAAATTCTAGGTATATATCTAATAGGTATAGGGATCATAAAAACGCAATAATAAATAAGGATATTTCTCCACTGGTAGGTATCGTTTTTCTCTCTCTCGCTGTTCCAGCTTCTTCTTCATTGCCGGAACAATGTGATCTTTTTATAGTCTCTCGGAACCCTCACCAGACTATGATTTAATCCCTCAATGATAGCCACATATCTAAGCATCATACGTCCCGCGACCGCGCCAGACTGCCAATGGCGACGCGTCCCTGTGGTTATCATGTTCATGCATGATATCATATCGGTTCATAAATCAGACCATAACTTCAACTTCGACTAGTAGCAATCATTTTTCTTATCGGTAGTTGGGACGTGCACACCCAGATGACACGCCTATTGGGCAATGAATGTACTATGATATTAATCGCTCATAGTCTTAAGTCGGTTACTATATCCGCTGCAATGCCAACGTAGACCTTATGCGCATAATCAAAGCTTTTTGATTAACCTTGCAGCACCAGCTCACTCAAGTCAATGAATGATGTCTGCTTTTGGCCAAAGCCAACGCCATAGTCCCTCAGTGGTGTAAATGCTTAGGTTGTCCTCATAACCTGGACGTGCCCCGCATCCAAGAGGCTTGGAAACCGGGGGGCTCTTGATTAGCACTTCACTGCCGTGCACTTACGTGCAACCGCATAGTGTCTAAGAATACATCTGGTTGAAAACAATCCGCTGGGCAGGAACTAGTCCTTTCGATCTGGCGGCGTTGTTGCGTCCTCAAATCAGCTGCCACGGCACTTTTGCTTTCAATGATTCTGCTAGGCCATGCAAGCCATGCTTATCCAATCGAGACGTGATTAGTATGCCCCCGCTAAAGGACATACCGCATGGTACATGTACCATTACATCACTAGGAGAGAACCCCTAACATCACATCCTTCTCTAAGATTGGTGACCCAACGATGCTCTGTCATAAGAAGTAGACTTCATATTTCTCCTTTCCTGCACATCGTAAGTGTGCTTCTTTTTAAAGCTTTCTTAAGAACTTTTAATGACAGTACGGGCTTAGCATCGCTCTCGATGATCCTCTATCATTGACATATTGACTTTGACAGTACAGGCTTAGCATCGCTCTCAATGATCCCCTATCTTGTCATATCTTTAGCTTTTTTCCATACTTTACAGCCCGCTTAATTTCATTTGTATATTTCTAAACAGAATGACCATTCAATGATCATTCTGTAACTTGTCCGTCTCTTGTCATTCCTTCTCTTAGACTTTGAGACCGTAACATCACCCCCATCTCTAGGTGCGGTGACCCAACGCTCTCTGCCATCTCTGCGAACGATTGCAACTTGCTTTTAGCCCCTGGAATGTACATACACATTGATGCAAATGACTCATTTACTCCGTTGATATTATCGCAGGTACATATAAGTCCTTAGCACGTTATTCTTATAATAGTTAAGTACAGTAAAGGCTGGAAGTCCTATACTTGTACTAATACTACTCAAAGAGTAATCGAATAACTTGGAGCGCAACCCATTTCTTTCAGTGGTACATATAAACCCTTGACCATCTACTCCCATGTATTTTGTATGCGCAGTTTTTAGGCTGTCGACATCAGATACTCCGATGGGTACATATAATCAATTTGTTCATTTACTCCAAAGATTGATTTGAATACCATACTCGTGCATGGATTTTGTCTGCACTTGACATTTTCGAAGCATAGTCCATTTACTCCGATGTATCATTTATGCGCGCAGTAATGACCCATCGACTTATTTTACTCCGATCGATACATATAGTCTGTGCTTCTAAATGCTTTCGGGAATATCTCCAAATGTTCAAGAAATGCTCCGAACGATCGACTCTCTTTGCCCCAACAGTACCACCTGCAAGTGGGTCGGAGAGGACAATCCAGAACCCGCCCGGAATCATTTAGTTCTGTTTCCTAAGTTTTGACCCATGATGTCACTCATTATAATCGATAAGTAAACTGATCCGTATTCAAGCCTATCTGGACAATGTTCTCAAGGTATCGCACGTACGCCTTCATTTATTTATCACTTATTACTCGATTGATTATGTTGTATAAGATAAGGTGTCTTAAGTCCTCGTATGCGAGAGTACCTGGACATTACATAGTATATGTCCGTCTCTTTCGTAAAATAATTCCTGATGTCTAACTGTAAATATATTCCATAATTAGGTAGGTGCTACTTTGCTTTACCATTATTCCGGTAACCAAATTAATAGCACAGGGTTCCTAATTATAGCTGTAATTAAGCTTCGTATCTTGGATATGTAATACTCAAGTTTATAATATATTCATAATCAGTCTAGAATGCCTGAAGACATCATACATGTCCTCGCTTCTCTTTGTTGAAGGTATTTCTAATACTGATGAGAATACCTGAAGACATCATACATGTCCTCGTTTCTCTTTGTTGAAGGTGATTCGAATATCGATGAGAATACCTGAGGACATCATACACGTCCTCGTTCCACTTTGTTGAAGGTGATTCGAATATCGATGAGAATACCTGAAGACATCATACATTTCCTCATTCCTCTTTGTCGAAGGTGATTCAAACATCGATGAGAATACCTGAAGACATCATACACGTCCTCGTTCCTCTTTGTTGAAGGTGATTTGAATAACGATGAGAATGCCGGAAGACATCATACATGTCCTCGTTTCTCTTTGTTGAAGGTGATTCGAATATTGATGAGAATACCTGAAGACATCATACATGTCCTCGTTTCTCTTTGAAGGTGATTTGAATATAGATGAGAATACCTCAAGCATACTTTGTATAACTTCGTTTCTCTTTGTTGAAGGTTATTCGAATGTCAATGAGAATGCCTGAAGCATACATTGTATAACTTCGTTTCTCTTTGTCAAAGGTTATTCGAATGTCGATGAGAATACCTGACACATACCTTGGATAACTTCGTTTCTCTTATATCGAAGGTTATTTGAATGTCGATGAGAATACCTGAAGCATACTTTGTGTAACTTCGTTTCTCTTTTATCGAAGGTTATTCAAATATCCATGAGATATTTTTCGTCGCACATACTGATTTTTCATAATCTTTATCCCCCCTTCAGATTGGTGTTTCTCTGGACGCCATTCATAACACATCACTCCTTCCTCCAGTAAAATACTACCAGAATATCTTTGAACCGAAGTAAAATAATATCGTCGAGGTAATATCGAAGATAGAATTACTGAAGTAATATGCGAAAGTAATACAGTCTAAATAATATCTAGGATAATTATTACCGATGTAATATAAAGGTAATATCGATGAAGTAATATTGAGGATAATTATTACCAAAGTAATATAAAGGTAATATCGATGAAGTAATATTGAGGATAATTAGCAACCTCCCTGGAATTGGTTGTGGTAGCATTAAAATTGCTTCTCACAATGGTCTTTAACGTCATATGATGATCTTGTTTATAACTTCATAGAAGTGACATTCTAGACGTCTAGGGCAATTATCTCATAATCTGCATTAGAACAACACTCGCTCGATGAACTATCGGGCTACTGATTACGCTCGATGGCATCCGTAAGCTCAACATCATGCTAATCCTCAAACCACTCTCGTGACTCAGTCTGTTTTGAGTCCCTTTTTTGTTGACCGTAGCATGACCATTCAACATCTACTTCTGCCTCCTCGTACTCTTCTTCTATTTCCTCAGAATACTCGTTATTCGCACCTTCTTCCTTCCATTGTTATTTAGCATCTCTAAGCTCCTATTCAAATATTTTCTGATAATATTCTTTTGCTTCATCCCAGCCATTATCATGCCCACCCAAGAGCCCTTGGTTATAACCGTCGGAATAACCGCTATCTTTTCCTTCGTTATACATCCTCCAATCTCGAGGTGTATATTTATCAATTTTCGCATATGCGACCTTGATTGATTCTTCGAATAGTTGAATCCAGTCTGGAGGCGCCGACCATACATTATCTTGCCAAAATGTATAGTACCGCATGAGCATAGATTGCTCAATAGCAGTTCGTAATTGAATCATTATAATTGACAATGCAATAATGATCAATATATCATAACATCGCTCCATCGGGGGACAGGTAAAATCTACCACTCACTGCATTTTGCCGATGATGTATTGTCTTCGCAATGACACCACTCGGTTTTGTCATCTGCTTTGCAGCAGCAATCCCACTCGTTGGCCCACAAGTGATAATCTCTCCAGTGGTCTTTGAACACCAGATCGTCAATCGTAAGTAGTTCGCCGTTAATGGCCAATTGAGGTAGTATTCAACCCAAAGTTTAGGGGTCTCGGGTTATTCGTGAAATATTGGATTATTCGAATTGTTTTCTACTTTCTCGGATAAAATCATATCTATTGAACCAAATATATCAAGGGGGTCGTATTCGAATAGTTGAGGCCTATATCCGGCCAAGTCGAACACGTTAATTAGCATTTATTTACATCTGAATATTATAGCCTCTGATAACTATTCAGAAATCGTATCCTGCTGGTAATATTCAATTTGAAGTTCCCGGATATTAGGTCCTTTCTAATATTCCGGAATGTATTGGTGCTGATTAAGATACTCGCGTGTCGTAGCCGGTATGCTAAATGGTAGCGTAACCATAACGTTTGGTAGTTTGGTTGATACTACTACCAATCCGTATTTTGGTGAACGTAATAAGAGAGCTCCCCGTTTCTTAAGTCCCTTACAACTTTTGAGCTCTTCTTCTTGCATATGTTGTATAATAAACCTAGGAGTGCAGAGATTATTTATTAAACTGTTATGGGGGTGTATACCCTAAGTAACTTATCCTAGTATCCGCCGATGCTAAGTACTCAGGTCCACGGCCATAGATCCTATTCCTTGCTCAAACTATCTTCTTCTATAATAGATTTGTAATTACTTTGATCGAGCTTCAAAGGTCCCTGTTGTTGATAACTCTTGGTCTTAGGATAACTGGCAGTTCCTTTTTCCAGTTTAATGGGTCGGAGGCAATCCTTAACCGTATGTGTTCCTTTCCTATCAGGAGGCCAAGCACAACGTAGACACTCGCCTGTTGCTTTCCTTCTGTAAATTTTGTCCAGTTCTATTCCCTCAGTTCTGGAATAGTCCCTTGTTTTACCGCTTTCCTTGAGTGCTTTCTTCGTAGACTTCCGAGGATTAATACCACCACTCTTAGTTCTTCCGGTGGACTAAAGATTGGCAATATCTCTTCACTGTCTCAAGTCTTGTAAGAATTCTTCGCACTCCTTCAGTATCGTATCTTGGTGATCTTCCTCAGATTCGGGCGCTTCGTCCCTCGACGTAATCGTTACTTTGCATCATATCTTCTCCTTCTCGGAACGGGATTGTAGATTATCGATGTAGGTGATTAGTGCAGGTTGTAATCTGATAATCGAAGATATCCACCAAATACTCTGCGCCAAGAAGATATACTGATTCTTTCTCGCGAAGGAGATAATTTTCTCAAGCGAGTATACGATAACATGGTTGTCGTTCTTGAAGGACATGGTCATGAATATATTCGGGGCGCAGGGCGTGGAGCTGCCGCTACACAAACCTAATAGATTCTAGGTATATATCTAATAGGTATAGCTATCATAAAAACGCAATAATAAATAAGGATATTTCTCCGCTGGTTGGTATCGTTTTTCTCTCTCGCTGTTCCAGCATCTTCTTCATTGCCGGAACAATGTGAACTTTTCATAGTCTCTCGGAGCCCTCTCCAGACTATGATTTAATCGCTCAATGATAGCCATGTGTCTAGGCATCTTATGTCCCGTGACCGCGCCAGACTGCCAATGGCCAGGCGTCCCTTTCGTTATCTTGTTCATGCATGATATCATATCGGTTTATAAATCAGACCAGAACTTCAACTTGGACTAGTAGCAATCATTTTTCTTATCAGTAGTTGGAACGCGCATACCCAGATGACACGCCTATTAGGCAATTAATATACTATGATATTAATCGCTCATAGTCTTAAGTTGGTTACTATATCCGCTGCTATGCCAACGTAGATCTTATGCACGTAATCAAAGCTTTTTGATTAACCTTGCAGCACCAGCCCACTCAAGTCAATGAATGATGTCTGCTGTTGGCTAAAGGCAACACCATGGTCCCTCAGTGGTGTAAATGTTTGGGTTGTCCTCATAACCCGGATGTGCCCCACATTCAAGAGGCTTGGAAACCGGAGAGCCCTTTACTAGCACTTCACTGCAGTGCACTTATGTGCAACCGCATAGTATCTAAGAATGAGTCTGGTTGAAAACAATCCGCTCGGCAGGAACTAGTCCTTTTGATCTGGCGCCGTTATTTCGTCCTCAAATCAGCTGCCGCGGCACTTTTGCTTTCAATGATTCTGCTAAACCATGCAAGCCATGCTTATCCAATCGAGACGTGATTAGTATGCCCCCGCTAAACGACATACCGCATGGTACAAGTACCATTACACTGCTTGGAGAGAACCCCTAACAATTTGCATAAATTATGAGACTATTGATGAGAGCCAACAGGGTAAGCTGTCAGGAGATCAAGTTGGTGAATTGGATGGAGACACAACGAAGAAGCGGCAAATCTCCTCAATGGATGTCTTGCCACGGTGAGCTGCTGGTGGTAATCCATCCTGGTGAAGGTAAACTCTATCCTTCATCCAGTACCTCTCAGGTGGAACACCAAGATACCCTGTATGAATGTGTATTGCCAGCTAGAGATAAAAGTCCTGAGAAGTAACTTTGAGTCAGGACTGCTGCCACTCCTTCTCTGGACCAAGATGCTGCTGCTGGGCGTAGGAATCGGTGTTGCCTACAAGCTGTCCCACATTGAAGTTGGTAAAAAAGAGTCTTAAGATTGCATTGCATTAATAGTATCAAGCGCAGAAAATGAAAAGGGTAATCGATTCCATGCTTGCCAGGCAGGACAATAGGTTCCAAACGGTAGAATGTGGAAGGCTCAGGAAGATAAGTGAAACTTTGAATCAGTTTTCTGAATTTTTGCATACACTATTTGGCTGAGTGATCAACTGTAATCGACCCAGTAGGATGAATATATGATTGATCTGAGGAGCAATAATTATCGTCAAGGTTGAGCATAGCAGTTGGGGCATTAGTATTGAGGGAAGACACATCAGCTATACTGACAGGTAAGTGCTGTACCACAATAGGTGGTGGTGGTTGTTGTTGTTTGGATGTGCACTATTGACCAATGTGCGTGTCCAAGATGCGACACTTGGAACTGTGTTTTTTCAAATGGTTTGGAGAGGATGGTGGGGATGTGAGTATACAGGGTAAGGGTAGGTAGTGGACATTAAGATTCTGTGGTCTGAGGGCTTCTCTACTTAGGGTTGTACTAGTGTGGTAGCTGGTAAGTGGGAAGATGGTTGCCACTCGGATGGAAGATAGTACTCTCACAATCTCCAACGTACTGCTATTAATATTCAACTCAGCACCACTGAACTTGTCACACAATTGCAAGAAATCATCAATTAAAGCTGGTACTACTAATCTTTCGATATATGTTATTCAAGTTTGGGGTTCAAGTCGGTTGCTGTGTGGTCATAAGCAACAAGGCACCGTACACACAAAAGTATACCCTTCACTGAGCCGGCTACTGGCAATGGGACACAGTAGTGTATTACATTGCGGCGATATCCTCCTTACTTTCACCATATGAATTGTATCTGTAAACACATAATCCTTCCACTTAGTGATAAAACCCAGGTACACATAACAGACATTCAGATTCCAATGTATTGGAGAACACATGCAGTTAATACAACAGTCGATCTTCCTCAACAATATCCAACGTATAACTGCAAAAGAGATGACACTGATGGCTATCAAGAACTGTGTAAAACACCATATGGGATGATGCAAAGAGTGGTAAATATAATAAGTATGATGCCAGGAATGAAGTAGCATATCAAACTCCTTGCAATAATTTAGATTGATTCACATTCTACTGCAGTAGACTAATTTCAAAAGTTCAGTTATTCCAGACAAAATCCGATCCACTGACAACTGCTGCCACTATACCAGCTATGTATTTCGTTCAATACTGTTGTAAAAGATATGGACTTCTAAATTCGATATTTCCAAATTGTTTTGTTGTCTGGAAGCCAAGTGGAAACCATACAGTCACTCCAGTTACTGTTACCATATCGTTACAGTAAATCCAGAATCTGCCATTTCCCCCTGACGCTAAGCAAAGTCCTTTCAGATTTTGCAAAAGTATTTCCAGTTACTTCTCAAAGCACTCGCTATAATTGTGGTACATTCAACCTCGTACAAAATTAGACTTTGAGGATGGCCACATTTGGACTGTCTAAAATCTCTGAAAAGATCTGCAGTAGATCTTGAGATAAGCTGAAATCTCTGTGTAGGTCTGTAGGAGACATTCAGTGTGGTAGTGTATTCTCACAGCAGTGGTTCTTAGGGTCCTAGATTCCATTACCACAAATTATTTCATCTATTATATTTGACCTTGTTTGACACTTGTGTTTCACATACAGAAGACCATTCACAGCATTATATAATGTCGCATGTATTATCACCATAGGTTAAGCTATCTAAAACAATTCAGGCGATCTGGCAGTGGATGGTATGTGAGGACAAATGTCAATATCACCCTCAGGAAGCGATTTAGTTGTTATGGGGATACTTAGGTACCAAGTACAGGTACTAGTACAGCCGTAGATCCTATTTCTGTCTGAGATTACAAATAATCTTCTCGCGTATATTGGTAAGCCTAATATTTGATTTCGCTTGTAGTACAATTTGTCTGGCTTCCGCTTGCCTAGCCTTTTTAAGTTGCTTTTTCGATTGAGGTAAAGGGTTGACTCGTCCCTTCCTAGTTCTCCTGACAGGATCGCTAATGTAATTAGCTGAAGAGGATAATGCTTGCTTATCTAAATCAAGGCTAATATTCCTAGGTATATCTCGAGGGGTTGAGGATACTACTCGTATTGTCCTTTCCCGTAATGTAAGGTTATCGATATGTATTCTTAGATCCTCGTACAATCCTATAATTCCTGCTATCCACCAGACACAATTTGCCACAAATAAGTATTGAATATTTCTAGCAAAGGATATAATTTTCTCGAGAGCGTAAACAATGACATCGGAATCGTTCTCAAAGGTTATAGGCATTCATATGAATACTTATTAAAGGTGCGGGGCTGCCGCTACAAAAAGCTAATAGATTTTATATAATAATAATAGGTATCATAAAAACTCAATAATAAATAAAGGTCTTCTTTCGCTGGTAGGTTTCAGACTGTTCGCTGCGAGAGCTTGTTCTTTCAAATTGCCTGGACAATCGTGATCTCTTTATAGTCATGTTCGAGGGACAGTATTCTTATCGCCCATACTTCCATGCTATGAGTCCGCTTATCGTATAATTGCAATGTTATCGTTGCGTCTTACATTCTACTGAACGCGCCCAATAATTGATTGCCATGTTTCCCTCAGGTTACCGTGTTCATATAATGTGGTTTTGAAGCATTACGCT
>Ga0307514_10000452_pt1 | contig 87986 bp, 94 predicted proteins | sample 16_EM_MG_FD_203088 | JGI IMG/M metagenome (GOLD analysis project Ga0307514, IMG submission 203088) | Populus trichocarpa ectomycorrhiza microbial communities from riparian zone in the Pacific Northwest, United States - 16_EM | ecosystem: Host-associated > Plants > Roots > Unclassified | place... | reverse complement strand
GGTGTATGCTGTACTCGGTGTATGCGGTACTCGGTGTATGCTGTACTCGGTGTATGCTGTACTCGGTGTATGCTGTACTCGGTGTATGCTGTACTCGGTGTATGCTGTACTCGGTGTATGCTGTACTCTGTGTATGCTGTACTCTGTGTATGCTGTACTCGGTGTATGCTGTACTCGGTTTATACTGTACTCGGCGTATTCTGTACTCAGTGTTAACTCAAGATCATGACATGGAGAGATAGAGAGGGATGTCTTAACTTTGTGTTCTGCGATGATGGTAGAAAAAGAGAGATGTGGGATGAAGATGCGAACGATATGGAGAATACGAGCGGATATGAGAAGACAGGGTACGACTTGCCTCACTGGGTTTAGAAGACCTTGTATCGGTATTAATACCCACTGGATCGGGAGTAGTACCTGCCGTATCAGGAATGGTAAATTGACTCGCACATGAAATTCTCTTAAGTACCTGTTTCTCATGATGATTTCCTCCATCTCCTCTTATCCCTCTCTTTCTCTACGATCATCTCAGAACACAAAGTTAAGTCATCCCTATCTATCTCTCCATGCAACGATCATGAGTTAACGCTGAGTACAGCATACACCAAGTACTGCATACACCGAGTACTGCATCATTCCAAGATCGACGGTCTCCCACTCCCAGCCAGTCTCTCATCTCTCGGCGGACCATATTGTACTCAACTTTCTACATTCCCATGATTACAAGTTAACCAATGAATAGAGTCTCAGCTGCCGTCGCACCTCCCTCCCTCCCAATCTACTGCCTCCAGATCAACCACCTCCAAGTACTTCTCAAATCTCGATTGATCGTGGCCTCCAAGCGCATTTCCAAAGTCACTTGATCACGGCCTCCAAGTGCATCTGTAAACTCACTCTATCATGGCCTCCAAGTGCATCTCTGAGTGACTCGATCAAGGCCTCCCAGTGCTTCTCCAAACTCGCTCGATCACGACCTTCAAGTGCATATCTGAATTCAACTTGATCTCGGCCTCCCAGTGCATCTTCAAACTCGCTCTATTACGGCCTCCAAGTGCATTGCTGAGTTACACAATCTCGGCCTCCCAGTGCTTCTCCAAACTCGCTTGATTGCGGCCTCAAAGTGCATCTCTGAGTTCAACTTGATCTCGGCCTCCAAGTGCATCTCTGAGTTACTCGATTTCGGCCTCCAAATGCATCTCCAAACTCACTCAATCACTGTCTCGAAGTGTATCTCTGAGCTACAAAATCTCGGCCTCCAAGTGCATCTCCAAACTTGCTCAATCACAGCCTCCAAGAGCATCTCTGAGTTACTCGATCACGGCCTCCCAGTGGATCTCCAAACTCGCTCGATCATGGCCTCCAATTGTATCAGTGAGTTCAACTTGATCTCGGCCTCCAAGTGCATCTCCAAACTCGCCCTATCATGGCCTCCAAGTGTATCTCTGAGTTGAACTTGATCTCGGCCTCCAAGTGCATCTCTAAACTCGCTCTATGATGGCCTCCAAGTGCATCTCTGAGTTACACGATCTCGGCCTCCAAATGCATCTCCAAACTTGCTCGATTGCGGCCTCCAAGTGCATCTCTCAGTTCAACTCGATCTCGGCCTCCAAATGCATCTCCACACTCACTCGATCGCGGCCTCCAAGTACATCTCCCAGTTCACACGATTACAGCCTGCAAGTGCATCTGTAAGTTCTCTCAATCAGCGTCTCCAGGTGCTCCTGCAATTACGCTCCAGTACCGTCTGCAGCCAGATTGGCGATATGTATATATATAGAGAGACTTAGATAGATAATACATGCCATATTATGATGTAGCGAATCTTGTAACTGTAACAAAGATGAATCTGATACACAAAATGCCTTGTGGTTATGGAATCCTAAGAACCACTGCTGTGAGAATACGGCACTAAGTCTCCTGTAGAGCTGTGCAGAGGTCTCATGCTGCTCTCGAATTCACAGCTGCTCCAAAATTTGACTATCCTATAAGTCAAATCTCGTAGCATCTTGAATGCACCTCCATAACTGCAGGTGCTTTCAGGAGCACCTGAGAATGCTCTTTCAGAGTCTGAAATCACTTTGCTTAGCTCCAGGGGGGCCTGGGAGCATCTGGAATCACTTGGGAGCACCGGTGAGGTCTACCGGAGTCTCTCGGAGGTTTGCGTGTGGCTTCCGGACTGATTTACATTTTGCTGATGTGACAATCTGGCTTTGCTAGGGGCAAGGTGGTAGTGGTGGATCTGGCTTTGCAGGTAGGGGTGAAACAAGCTTTGCTGGTAGCAGTGGATCTGGCTTTGCTGGGAGAAAGCTGGTAGTGGTGGAATGATCACTCTCACCTCTCTGACAATCTGGCTTTGCTGGTAGCAGTGGATCTGGCTTTGCTGGGAGAAAGCTGGTAGTGGTGGAATGATCACTCTCACCTCTCTGACAATCTGGCTTTGCTGGTAGCAGTGGATCTGGCTTTGCTGGGAGAAAGCTGGTAGTGGTGGAATGATCACTCTCACCTCTCTGACAATCTGGCTTTGCTGGTAGCAGTGGATTTGGCTTTGCTGGAAGCAGCGGATCTCTGGCTTCACCGAGAGCAAGCTGGTAGCGGTGCAATGCTCACTCTCACCTCACTGACAATCTGGCTGCCCTGGGAGCAATCCGGTAGCAGTGAAATTCTCGCTCTCACCTCTCTGACAATCTGGCTTCGCTGCGAGCAAGCTGGTAACAGTGGATCTGGCTTCACTGCTAGGGGTGAAACTAGCTTTGCTGGTAGCAGTGGATCTGGCTTCGCTAGGAGCAAGCTGGTAGTGGTGGATCTGTCTTCGCTGGTAAGAGTGAAAGTCGCTTCGCTGGGAAGAAGCTGGTAGCAGTGGATTAGACTATGCTGGTAGGGGTGAAAGTGGCTTCGCTGGGAGCAAGCTGGTAGCAGTGGATTGGGCTTCGCTGGTCAGGGTGAAAGTAGCTTTGCTGGGAGCATGCTGGTAGCTGTGGATTGGGCTTTGCTGGTAGGGGGGCGTTATATAATGTTTATGGAAAAATAATCAAAGGGTAAAATACCAGATGCTGGTAATTGTGATGGTGGTAATGGTGATGGTATTGATGGTGATGGTGGTGATGGTGATGGTGGTGATGGTGACGGTGGTGATGGTGATGGTGGTGATGGTGATGGTGGTGATGGTAATGGTGGTGATGGTGATGGTGGTGATGGTGATGGTGGTGATGGTCATGATGGTGATGGTGATAGTAGAGAAGATAACGATTAAAAAAAGGGGGTTGATGGAATGTATGCAGTTTGAGAAATTTGCTTGATTCTATAATTTGATATTACATATGGTAATACTTGCATAACATTCTCATAACTTCTCTCTAATGGCCAAAGTACATGGCAGGCAGTTATAATCTATAGGAAGCAACCATAACACAGTGGTAACAGGGATAATATATGTTGGTTACAGTTGCACCGAAGGTTTTCCTGACGAAGTGGAATCTCCAATACCATATTACAATCTGTTTCAAATTGGCGGTGATAAGTAGGGAAAGAGTGAAAACCATAGTCAAATATGGGACGACCATTCAATTATATAAGAAATCAAAATACATTTAATAATTCTTTCAACTTTAAGTTTATAACTATTATGAACTTTCCGTGATTCTGTCTTCTGAATACCTCTATGAAGATATCTATCTTATACCCTTCATTTGCAAAATGTAAATCGGTCTGAAAGCCACATGCAAACCTCCCAGACACTCTGGCAGATCTCACCAGTGCTTCCAAGTAATTCCAAATGCTCCCAGGCCCCCCTGCAGCTAAGCAAAGTGCTCTCAGACTCTGCAAGTGCATTCTCAGGTGCTTCTGAGAGCACCTGCAGTTATGGAGGTACATTCAGGATGCTACGAGATTTGACTTATAGGATAGTCAAATTTTGGAACTGCAGAGACCTCTGTGCAGGTTTGTGGGAGACTTAGTGCTGTATTCTCACAGTAGAGGTTCTTAGGGTTCCATAACCACAAGGCATTTTGTGTATCAGATTCATCTTTGTTACAGTTACAAGATTCGCTGCATCATAATATGGCATGTATTATCTATCTAAGTCTCGCTATATATATACATACGGCCAATCTGGCGACAGATGGTACTGGAGTGTAATCGCAGGAGCACCTGGAGACGCTGATTGAGTGAACTTAGAGATGCACTTGGAGGCCGTGATCGTGTGAACTGCGAGATGTACTTGGAGGCCGCCATCGAGCGAGTTTGGAGATGCACTTGGAGGCCGCAATCGAGTTGAACTCAGAGATGCACTTGGAGGCCGTGATGGAGCGAGTTGGGAGATGCATTTGGAGGCCGAGATCGTGTAACTCAGAGATGCACTTGGAGGCCGTGATCGAGCGAGTTTGGAGATGCCCTTGGAGGCCGAGATCGAGTTGAACTCAGAGATACACTTGCAGGCCGTGATCGAATGGGTTTCGAGATGCATTTGGAGGCTGAGATCGAGTAACTCAGAGAAGCACTTGGAGGCCGTGATCAAGTGAGTTTGGGGATGCACTTGGAGGCCGAGATCAAGTTGAACTAAGACATGCACTTGGAGGCCGCAATCGAGCGAGTTTGGAGATGCAATGGGAGTCCATGATTGTGCGAACTTGAAGGCCGTGATCAGTCGAGTTTGGGGATGCACTTGGAGGCCATAATCGAGTGAACTCAGAGATGCACTTGGAGGCCGTAATCGAGCAAGTTTGGAGATGCACTTGGAGGCCGAGATCAAGTTGAACTCAGAGATGCACTTGGAGGCCGTGATCAAGCGAGTTGGGAGATGCACTTGGAGGCCGAGATCATGTAACTCATAGATGCACTTGGAGGCCGTGATCGAGCGAGTTTGGAGATGCACTTGGAGGCCATGATCAATCGAGATTGGAGGAGTACTTGGAGGTGGTCGATCTGGAGGTAGTAGATCAGGAGGGAGGTGCGACGGCAGGTGAGACTCTATTCATTGGTCAACTCATAATCGTGGGAATGTAGAGAGTTGAGTACAATAAGGTCCACTGAGAGATGAGAGACTGGCTGGGAGCGGGAGACGGTTGATCTTGGGATGATGCAGTACTCAGTGTATGCAGTACTCGGTGTATGCAGTACTCGGTGTATGCAGTACTCGGTGTATGCAGTACTCGGTGTATGCAGTACTCGGTGTATGCAGTACTCGGTGTATGCAGTACTCGGTGTATGCTGTACTCAGTGTTACCTCATGATCATTGCATGGAGAGATAGATAGGGATGACTTAAGTTTGTGTTCTTAGGTGATGGTAGAGAAAGAGAGAGATGAGAGGAGATGAGGGAAATCATCATGAGAAACTGGGACTTAAGAGAATTTCGAGTGCCAGCCGATTGACCATTCCTGATACTGCAGGTACTACTCCCGATCCGGCGGGTAAGAACACCGATACGAGGCCTTCTCAACCTAATCAGGCAAGTCCTACCCCTGACTTCGCATATCCGGTTGTATTCTCCATATCATTCCTATCTTCATTACCCATCTCCCTTTCTCTACCATCATCGCAGAACACAAAGTTAAGTCATCTCTCTCTATCTCTCTATGCTATGATCATGAGTTAACACACTGAGTACAGCCTACACCGAGCACAGCATACACCGAGTACAGCATACACCCAGTACTGCATCCACCCACGATTGTCTGTATTCCCTTCATTCTCATGATTATGAGTTGACCCCTGAATGTAGCATCAGCTTCCGGTGTGCCTCCCTTCAAGATCGACCGCCACCAGCCAGCTCTCCATGAGAGCTCAAAGGTAAAGTCACCTCATCACATTCCCATGGTTGCGAGTTAACTAACTGATGGATAGAGTCACAGCACCCGGCGTGCCTCCTATCGACCTCCTCCATATACTCCTCCAACCTTGCTCGATCATGGGCTCCAAGTGCATCTCCAAACTCGCTTGATTGCGGCCTCGAAGTGCATATCTGAGTTCACTCGATCATGGACTGCAAGTGCATCCCCAAACTCGACCGATCATGGCCTCCAAGTTCACACGATCATGGTCTCCAAGTGCATCTCCAAACTCGCTCCATCGCGGCCTCCAAGTACATCTTCCACTTCACACGATCACGGCCTCCAGGTGCATCTCTGAGTTCACTCGATCAGGGCCTCCCAGTGCATCTCCAAACTCACTCGATCATGGCCTCCAAGTGTATCTCTGAGTTACACCATCTCGGCCTCCATGTGCATCCCCAAACTCGCTCGATCACGGCCTCCAAGTGCACCTCCAAACTCGTTCCATTACAGTCTCCACGTGCATCTCTGAGTTCACTCGATTATGGCCTCCCAGCGTATTTCTATACTCACTCGATCACGGCCTCCAAGTGCATCTCTAAGTTCACACAATAACCACCTTCAAGTGTATCTCTGAGTTCACTCGATCGTCATCTTCAGGTGCACATCAAATTGCTCTCAAGCCAGTCCAGATATCCCATGTGTAAATGGGTAGCTATATAGATACATAGATACATAGATGAGGATACAAATTGAATATATGAATTTTAAAAATTGTTGAACGATAAGTATTAGCTATGATTTCCAGGCGCCTGAGCTGCGTTCCCAAAGAAGATGTTGTTTCTCCCGGACTGCTCTACAGTGATTTGAGATGCTCCCAGGCTTGTCGCCGGCGCTCCCAGGCTTGTCATCAGTGCTCCCAGGTGCTCGCAGGTGCACCTGAACGCCACTGCGTCGGTCTAGTCAACTCTGGGATTTGACGACCCTGGGATTTTGGTCCGACAACTCTCAGATACTCCCAGAGGCTCCCAGTGACATAATTACATTTTGCTGATGTTGTATTGATATTCAGGAGTATTTGACTATACTATATTTATGAAAGTCTTGGCTATTATAATAACAAATAGTAATATATTTTATTTGAGAATTGATGACTTCATAGGTGATATATGCAAGTATTACTTCAAAATTGCAGAGAATAGAAAGTGGCTAGTTGCTTTTTGTTTCAATTTTGTGGTTATTGTTGTTTTTGGAATTTTTGTTGTTTTGATTGTATTTGACATCTTAATATAACTGCAATAGCTATCTACCTTTTTTCAAGACTTTTAACTATGCAATATACTTTACCGCTAGTGTCGATATGGCAACTATATTTTGCTTCAGGAATTAGCAATATGTGAAGATATTTGAGATAAATGTGTGATCTATCTATCATTTTTGATTAGTATTATTATTTTTGTAATTGAAGTCTATATATATAGTAACATCATGGTTATCTATATTGTTGTCTAATTTGCAGTCTCTTATAGCTTTGAAATATTGTAGAACAAATTTAACTATAGTCAAATAATCTGAAAAGAGTTTTGAATTGTAATTACAAAGTACTACTACCAGAAATAATATATTTAATTTCATAGTAAGTGTGATATATACAAATGATTCTACAAATTCTTGATATTCTCTGGAATTGGCTTTTCTTATAGTTTTATCTATAAGATTCAATTTAACATTATTGTAAAGTGGAGTTGAAGGCTTATAAATGTTTTCCAGATGTAAAAATTTATGTACTAAACTGATAAACTGGTTTAAGATATGAATAATGATGCTATTATTATTTTGTTACATCTTGATTTCTAGAAATTGGTAATGTTGTAAGTTGTAGCAAGGGCTGATTTAAATTCTACTATCTCTTTTGTTATTTGTTGTAGATAGGTTAAAAGTATATTGTCAAGATAGAAAAGTAGAAGAATACTGTACTTGTATTATATACAGAGATTCAAATAGTCTTATGATTAAATATATTTCAAGAATAGAAACAATTAGTTAATATAGCAGCAACAGAGATGTAGCATCCATCAGCAAAATGTATTTTAGTCACTGGATGCCTCCAGGAGTGTCTGAGAGGATGTGGAGTATAAACTTAGATGCATTAATGTCAGGAGAGTATCAGACCATTGGAGGGTATTTCTGCTGGCCTTCAGAGTACCTGAGTGTGCCAGCGACAAGTCTGGGAGCGCTGATGATGAGCCTGGTAGCACCTGTGAGCACTGGCGACAAATCTGGGAGCACCTCGAATCACAGTAGAGCAGTCTGGGGAAAACATCTTCTTTGGCAACGCTGCTGGTGCGTCTGAAAATCATAGCTACTACTTATCATTCAACAATTTTTAAATCTCATGTATTCAGTTTGTATTCTCATCTATGTATCTATATAGTGACCCATCTTCACACAATATATCTAGACTTCCCGCAGATGATGCTTGAGAGCAATTCGAGGTACGCCTGAAAATGTCAATCGAGTGAACTCAAAGATACACTCTGAGCCTGTGATCGACCGAGTTTGGGGATGCACTTGGAGGCGGTAATTGAGCGACTCTAAAGATATACTTGGAGGCCACGATCGTCCGAACTTGGAGGCCGTAATCGAGCTAGTTTGGAGACTCGTTTGGAGGGTGTGATCAAGCAAGTTTGGACACTCACTTGGAGGGTATAATCGAGCGAGTTTGGAGATACACTTGGAGGCCGTGATCGAGTGAACTTAAAGATGCACTCCGTGATCGTGATTGAGTGAGTTTGGAGACTGATTTGGAAGGTGTGATCGAGCGAGTTTGGAGATACACTTGGAGGCCGTGATTGAGTGAACATGAGATGCACTCTGCGATCGTAATCGACTGAGTTTGGAGACTGGTTTGGAGGGTGTGATTGAACGAGTTTGGAAACTCAGTTAGAGGGTGTGATTGAGCAAGTTTGGAGATGGACTTGGAGGCTGTGATCGAGTGAACTGAAAGATGCACTCCACAATCGTGATTGAGCGAGTTTGGCGATGCACTTGGACGCCATGATCGTGCAAACTTGCAGGCAGTAATCGAGCGAGTCGGGAGATACACTTGAAGGCCGTGATCAAGCGAGATTGGACAAGTACTTGGAGGCGGTTGATGGATGGCGGGCCGGGTGCTGAGACGCTATTCATCAGTTAGTTAACTTGCAACTGTGGGAATGTGACAAGGTGACCTTATGTTTGAGCTCTCATGGAGAGCTGGCTGATGGCAGTCGATCATGTAGGGAGGCATGACAGAAGCTGAAGTTACATTCAGGGGTCAACTCGTAATCATGAGAATGAAGGGAAGACAAACAATCTTGCGTGGATGCTGTACTCGGTGTACGCTGTACTTGGTGTATGGTGTATTCAGTGTATGGTGTATTCAGTGTATGCTGTACTCGGTGTATACCGTACTCGGTGTATGCTTTACTGGGTGTATGCTGTACTCGGTGTATGCTGTACTCGGTGTATGCTGTGCTCGGTGTATGCTGTACTCGGTGTATGCTGTACTCGGTGTATGCTGTACTCGGTGTATGCTGTACTCGGTGTATGCTGTACTCGGTGTATGCTGTACTCGGTGTATGCTGTACTCGGTGTATGGTGAACTCAGTGTCAACTCATGATCATGGTATGGAGAGATAGAGAGGGATGACTTAGCTTTGTGTTCTGCAATGATGGTAGAGTTGTGGACTAGAAAGGGAGAGATGGGGATGAAGATGAGAACAATATTGAGCATACAAGCGGATATGAGAAATCATGGGTACGACTTGCCTCATTCGGTTAGGAAGACGTAGTATCAATGTAATTAGACGCCGGATTGGGACTCGTACCTGCCGTATCGGAGATGGTAAATTCACTCACAAACGGAATTCGCTTAAATTTTGGCATGTCATGATGATTTGTCCCATCTCCTTTTATCTCCCTCTTTTTCGTCCTCAACTCTACCATCCCTCTCTATCACCCCATGCCATGATCAAGAGTTAACACCGAGTACAGCATACACCGAGTACAGCATACACCGAGTACAGCATACACCGAGTACAGCATACACCGAGTACAGTATACACCGAGTACAGCATACACCGAGTACAGCATACACCGAGTACAGCATACACCGAGTATTGCATCCACTGAGTACTGCATCCACCGAGTACTGCATCCACCGAGTACTGCATCCACCGAGTACTGCATCCACCGAGTACAGCATACACCGAATTCAGCATTCACCGAGTACAGCATACACTGAGTTTAGCATACACCAAGTTCAGCATACACCGAGTTCCGCATATATCGAGTTCAGCATACACCGAGTTCAGTATACACGAGTACTACATATACCAAGTATAGCATACACTGAGTACTGCATACACCACGTACTGCATCATCCCAATACCGATTGTCTCCCACTCCCAGCTAGTCTCTCATCTCTCGGCAGACCATATTGTACTCAATTCTCTATTTTCCCACAATTAGGAGTTAACCAATGAATAGAGTCTCAGCTCCCGTGGTGCCTCCTGAACTATCACCTCCAGATTGACCGCCTCTAAGTGCTGCTCCAATCTTGATTGATTATGGCCTCCAAGTGCATCTCCAAACTCGCTCGATCACGATCTTGGAGTGCATCTCAAAGTTCACTTGATCACGTCTTCCAGGTGTATCTCCAAACTCGCTCGATCACACCCACGAAGTGTATCTCCACACTCACACAATTACGGCCTCCAAGTTTGCACGATCATGGCCTTTTAAGTACATCGCTAAACTCGCTCGAACACAGCCACGGAGTACATCCCTAAACTCGCTCGATTATGGCCTCCACATGCATCTGCAAATTGGCTCTATCACAGCCTCCAAGTGTATCTCGAAACTCGCTCCATTATGGCCTCCAAGTTTGCACGATCGCAGCGACCAAGTGCATCCCCAAACTCACTCGATGGCAGCCTTAGAAGGTATCTCTAAGTTCAATCGATCACGGTATGGTGAAATACTCGAGCTGGAAAGCAGACAGCCCATTATCAACACTCCGCCGCGCCTCGAATGGCATTCGAAGGGAGTTCATGAGAAAGAGCGGATCTGGCTCAAGCAGCTTGGGAAGAGGGTGAGAGGATATGAAGAGATACCCGGTCATGATGAACCACCCACATTGCATGTACTTATGAAAGCTTGGCCAGAGTGCGTGAGGATCTATACAAATTGTGTGGATCTACAAAAGCTTGGCAAGAGTGCATGAGACCAAGAGCTGGGAAAGATAGAGTGTGTATTTAGTATATTGAGATGATGTCTATCTACCCTGGGGTATTCCAAATATATACTGCCTGTCGCTGAGTCCATCTCCATTATCCCTGTATCTCCGTATGTATATATATAGAGAGACTTGAATAATACATGCCATATTATGATGTATCGAATCTTGTAACTGTAACAGACCAATATGTTAGATGAAATGCCTTGTGGTTATAGAACCCTAAGAAGCACTGGTGTGAATACAGCACCAAGTCTCCTGCAGAGCTTGTGCAGAGATATTAGCTGCTTTCGACGTCTCCCACAGCCCTGTGCAGAGGTCTCAGCTGCTTCAAAATTTGACTATCCTAAGACTCAAATTTCGTAGCATCCTGAATGCACCTCCATCACTGCAGAGGTTTTCAGGAGCACATGAGAATGCTCTTGCAGAGTCTGAGAGCACTTTGCAATGCTCCAAGGGGGGCTGGGAGCATCTTTAAGTACTTAAAAGCACTGGCGAGGGCAACTGGAGTGTCTGGGAGGGATGCATATGGCTTCCGGACCAAATTACATTTTGCTGATGTTTGGAGATGCACTTGGAGCCCGTGATCCAGCAGGTTTGGAGATATGCACTTGGTGTCCATGATTGTGCGAACTTGGATGCCATAATTAAGTGAGTTTAGAGATACACTTAGAGGCCGTGATCAAGTGAGTTTTGGAGATATGCACTTGTAGGTCATCATTATGTAAACTTGGAGGCCATACTCGAACAAGTTTCGAAATCCACTTGGAGGGTGTCATCGAGCGAGTATGGAGATATACTTGGAGGCTGTCATCGAGCGGGATTGAATGTGTACTTGGAGGCAATTGATGGATGGCACGCCGGGTGCTGAGACTCTATTCATCAGTTAGTTTCCTCGCAACAGTGGGAATGTGACAAGGTCAATTCAACTTTTAGCTCTCAAGAAGAGCTGGCTGATAGCGGTTGATTGTGTAGAGAGGTACGCTGGAAGCTGAAGCTACATTCAGTGGCCAACTTGAATTTATGAGAATAAAGGGAAGACAAACAATCTTCAGTGTAGGCTGCACTCAGTGTAGGCTGTACTTGGTGTATTCTGTACTTGGTGTATGCTGCACTCAGTGTAGGCTGTACTTGGTGTACTCTGTACTTGGTGTAAGCTGTACTTGGTGTATGCTGTAGATGGTGTATGCTGTACTCGGTGTATGTTGTACTTGGTGTATGCTGCACACAGTGTATGTTGTACTCAGTGCATGCTGTACTTGGTGTATGCTGTACTCGGTACGTCAGGAAAAACATAATCTGTTATGTGTACTCTACTGTAGGCTATATGGTCTACTGTAATCTCCCGTAACACCGAGAACACCAATTAATGCAAAACACCCCGGAGCTGTTTTTGGTAACCCACGATAATTCACCTGTAATTTACCAATAGCATAACTGAATTATTACTGTAATGCAACTGTAGCGTATGTATTATATACTGCAATCTATGGATTATACTATATATTCAAGAGTTACTTATTTATTTACTACTCTCACAAGCATACACTCTGACAAACATACACTCTGACCAGCGTACACTCTGACATGTACACACTCTAACAAATGTACACTCTGACTCTCATGACTCCAACAAGCTCGCTCCTGCGACTGTGACATGCTCGCTCTAAGAACTCTGGCATACTCGCTTCCACTCCAACTCTGACATGCTCACTTTCACCACTGATTTGCTTGCTCACACAACTCAGACATATTCACTTTCCAACCCTTGATATGCTTTGTCTCACTGCTCTGACATGCTCACTCTCACCTCTCTGACAATCTGGCTTCGCTGGGAGCAAGCTGGTAGCGGTGGAATGATCACTCTCATCTCTCTGACAATCTGGCTTCGCTGGGAGCAAGCTGTTAGCGGTAGATCTGACTTCGCCGGGTGCAAGCTGGTAGCAGTAGATCCGGCTTTGCAGGTAGGGGTCAAACTAGCTTCACTGGTAGCAGTGAATCTGGCTTCGCTGGTAGGGGTGAAACTAGCTTCGCTGGTAGCAGTGGATCTGGCTTTGCTAGGAGGAAGCTGGGAGCAGTGAAATGCTCACTCTCACCTCTCTGAAAATCTGGCTTCGATGGGAGCATACTGGTAGCAGTGGAATGCTCACTCTCACCTCTATGACGATCTGGCTTTGTAGGGAGCAAGCTGTTAGCAGTTGATCTGGCTTTGCAGGTAGCTGTGGATCTGGCTTCACTGGGAGCAAGCTGGTAGCGGTGGAATTCTCATTCTCACCTCTGACAATCTGGCTTCGCTGGGAACAAGCTGGTCACGATGGAATGATCACTCCCACCTCTCTGACAATCTGGCTTCGCTGGGAACAAGCTGTTAGTGGTGGATCTGGCTTTGCTGGTAGCAGTAGATCTGGCTTTGCTGGGAGCAGTGGATATGGCTTTGCTGGTAGCGGTGGATCTGGCTTTGCTGGTAGCGGTGAAACTAGCTTTGCTGGTAGCAGTGAAACTGGCTTCGCTGGGAGCAAGCATGTTGTGGTGGATCGGGCTTTGTTAGTAGGGGTGAATGTGGCTTCGCTGGTTGGGGTGAAAGAGGCTTTGCTGGGAGCAAGCTTGTAGTGGTAAATCAGGCTTCGCTGGTAGGGGGGGTGTTACATAACGTTTAAGGAAGAATAATCAAAGAGTAAAATTACCAATATTGGTGATTGTAATGGTGGTGATGGTGGTGATGGTGGTGATGGTGATGGTGGTGGAGATGACAATTGAAAAAAGGGGGGTTGATGGAATGCATGCAGTATGAGAAATTTGCTTCATTCTGTAATTCGATATTACATACGGTAACTGTCGCATAACATTTTCATATCTCATCTCTAATGGCCGAAGTACATGGTAGGTAGTCATAATCTATAGGAAACAAGTGTAAGACAGTGGTAAGAGGGATAATATATGTCGGTTACATTTGCATCAAAGGTTTTTCCGACGAATAGTCTATTCTTTATATGTTCAACATTGTTTGAAAGCAGCTATTTTTCAACTTATTATCACAACTGTTACATTATTTGAGAGAAAGATATATCTACAAAGTGTACACAAGAGTCTAAATAATATTGTTTAATGATGCGTTAGTAAATTTCAGAATTTCCAACTTTAAATGTATTTTCCACTTACAAATTAACAAGTACTAGGGAATCAATACTACTGAATCAGTACTCAAATTTAATCAGAATACACCTATAGACTGTCTATTTGTACAATATTAGAATCAGCTGTTATACTACTGTCAACCATTTTACAACTCTACCTCTGTTGAGCATCCGGAACTGGGTTTCAATGTAGAGCATACCAATACCAACAAAGGGATCATACTTGGAAGTTATAATAACTGTGTCTAATATATAGCAAGCAAAGAGAATGACCATGATAACTTTGTCCGAAGATAACATCCTTCTGTTCCATTATGATATTTCAGCTGTACTCTACTGAATCTGATTCTTTGATCTCAAATGCAGCTGCCAGCTAGAACAATGTTATTGACCTGTTCTAAGAGGTTCAAGAACAGTAAACACTCAGTATAAGGTCCTCAAGCTTAAGAATATCTGGTGGTGATTTTAACAAAGTATAAGAATACATATAGTTGAACTGCATATATTAGCAGTCACATTAGGAGTATGAAACAGCATAATAAGATACATATTGTATCTGTCAGAGCATCAGTTTGACTAATACATTTGGTGTGAGAGAACGCTGTATTAGTTAGAATTGATTGCATATTGCTTGTATATAATCATGAGTATTAAAATACATACTAGACTGTATATTTATTAGAATGCCTTAATAGAAGTATATAGCAGTAGAAGTAAATTGTTTATCAAATTATACTAATTGGTATAGATATTTTAATAATTACTTCCATAGAATATGACTTCATGTCTAAGGTACTACAGAATAATCTTTTGGAATGTAGCCAATAGTCCCAATAGCTCCGAAATTTGTACAATCTAATGGCTTGATTTTGTAACATTTTGAGCATAATCATATACTGTTAAGGGTATACTTTTATTCCATCAGCAAAAAACATTTCCGTCCAGGCAGAATGGCTGCGTCAGAGTGGACGTGCTCCGTTAGAGCCGTCAGAGACACCCCGGTGGCGGATTACTCCGCGCCTGGCATCAATACCAGGCGTCGCATTGCATATCGCCCTCCAATCCCCATTTCGCTGTTTCTTCTCACTCTGTCAGTCTTCTATTCTAAACAAACACTCTGGCATTGTGACCAACTGTGACCATACGTCGGAATGGGTTCATTGGGCACACGCTTGTATTAGAATTGCAATACAATGGGTGACGCTGCGAAAAGCTCTCCTCGCGTTTCTTCTAGATTAAGCTCGAGGAGAGTAGAAACAAGGTGAGAAGATATGATAATACATGGCCGTGAGGAAAGAGCGAGTGAGACCAAAAGTTGGGAAAGATAGAGTATGTATTTTCGTTGTATGACAAGATGAGATGAAAATGAGATGAAAATGAGATGCTGTCTATCTACCCCGGGGTTTCCTGAATATATACTCCGCATCGCTCATTCCACCACCGTTACCCCTGTATCCCCATACGCTCATTGTCCCCCCTTAAGGATATACTTGGAGGCCGTGATCAAGCTAGTTTGGAGATGCACTTGGGGGCGGAGATGGAGTAAACTCAGAGATACACTTGGAGGCCGTGATTGAGCGAGTTTGAACATGGCCTTGGAGGCTGAGATCGAGTGAACTCAGAGATGCACACTGAAGCCGTCACCGAGCAAGTTTGGAGATGCACTGGCAGGCTATAATCGAGCGAAATTGGAGGAGTACTTCAAGGCGGTCGATTTGGAGGGTGGCGCGATGGCAGCTGAGACTCTATTCATTGGTTAACTTGTAATTGTGGGAATGTAGAGAGTTGAGTACAACATCCGCTGAGAGATGAGAAACTGGCTGGGAGCGGAAGACTGTCGATCTTGGGATGATGCTGTACTTGGTATATGCTGTACTCAGTGTTAACTCACGATTATGGCATGGAGAGATAGAGAGGGAAGATTTAACTTCGTGTTCTTAGGTGATGGTAGAGTTGAGCACAAGAAAGAGAGAGATCAGAGGAGATGGGGGAAATCATCATGAGAAACTGGGACTTGAGAGAATTTTGTGTGCGAGTCAATTGACTATCTCCGATACGGCAGGCAGGAGTCCCGATCCAGCGGGTAATAACACCAATAGGAGGTCTTCCAAACCGAATCAGGCAAGTCGTACTCCTGATTTCTCATAGCCGCTTGTATCCTCCATATCATTCTCATCTTTATCCCCCATCTCTCTCTTTCTCGTCCACAGCTCTACCATCATTGCAAGAACACAAAGTTAAGTTATCCCTCTCTATCTCTCCATGCCATCATTATGAGTTAACACTGAGTGCAGCATACACCGAGTACAGCATACACCTAAGGTTGTCTGTCGTCCCTTCATTCTCACGATTTCGAGTTGACCCCTGAATGTAGCTTCAGCTTCCCGCGTACCTCCCTACTGATCGACCGCCACCAGCCAGTTTTCCATAAGAGCTTCAAAGGTAAAGTTACCTCATCACATTCCCACAGTTTCGAGTTAACTAAACGATGAATAGAGTCTCAGCACCTGGCGCGCCTCCCATCGACCGCCTCCAGATCGACCGCCTCCAAGTACTCCTCCAATCTCGCTCGATCATAGCCTGCTACAAGTGCATCTCCAAACTTGCTCGATTACGGCCTCGGAGTGTATCTCTGAGTTCACTCAATCTCAGTCTCCAATTGCATCTCCAAACTCGCTCGATCACGGCCTCAAAGTGCATCTCTGAGTTCACTCAATCTCAGCTTCCAATTGCATCTCCAAACTCATTTGATTACAGCCTCAAAGTGCATCTCTGAGTTCACTCAATCTCGATCTCCAATTGCATCTCCAAACTCGCTCGATCACAATTTCGGAGTGTATTTCTGAGTTCAGTCGATCATCATTTTCAGGTGCACCTCGAATTGCTCTCAAGCACCGCCTGCAGCCAGTCCAGATATACCATGTGTAGATGGGTAGCTATATAGATACATAGATACATATATGAGATTACAAACTGAATATATGACTGTGATTCGAGGTGCTCCCAGACATGTAGCCGGCGTTCCCAGGTTTGTCGCCGGCACTCCCAGGTGCTCCCAGGCTTGTCGGAGGCACTCCCAGGCTTGTCGCCGGCACTCCCAGTTCCTCTGATGGCTGGCAGGAATGCCCTCCTAGGGTCTGATACTCTCCTGAAATTAACGCATCTAAGTTTACACTCCACATCCTCTCAGACACTCCTGGAGGCTTCCAGTGACTAAAATACATTTTGCTGATGCTATGCAACGGGAAGCATATAAATCTCCGTCAGACGGTACGAGGTTCCGTCAGAGCCCTCAGAGCCATTCGGAACACCCCGGTGTTTCTGACAGAAACTAGAGTTGTTGCTGTTGTCAGTTGCACAACTTCAAACACATTCAGAAGTATCTGAATCTATTTTCAGAATACCTCAAAGCATGTTCCTTTGAATAGAGTCTACATGAAATAATCTGAAAGTACCAGGAAGAATTTGTGTAGCTGATTACAGGTGCTGAGTTATTCAGTTAAAACATCCAAACTGTTTTACATTTTGCTGATGTTATTAAACTGGCAGTTAGTATGGAATATATAATTGAGTAGAACATTAAAGCCAATTTCATACAGAAGAAGAAACAAATCCATCACTATCCAGTCCATAAAACAGTCAAAATTTTAGCATATAGTGTGTTAATATATATAGCTGTGTTGGTTGTCAACATGTAAATTTAATATGAGTAATTCTTTATCTTAGTTGGTTATAAGTATATATTACAATATTATAATATATTAGTCATATAGTAGTAGTTAGCCACCTTGTATTAATCAAACTATAAGTAAATAGTCATGATAGCAGTATGTTAATCACCTCACTACCAAACAAATGAAAATAAAATATATAAGTTAAAGTAAAGTCTGATTTAAATTAATATCAGCTATACTATTCAAAGTTAAAATACAAACAATTATCAACTAACAAAAGAAATTCTACATGTATAGTAATTGAAATAGATGTAAAATTAATGTAATTATACTATAGTCAAAGATGAGAATCATAGAGCTCAGTGGGATGGATATTTAAATATTGAGTACAAAATAATTAACAGTAAAGGTATAAAGAGATCTCATTGCTCCTGCAAGATGAATAATCCAGCTCCAGAAGCAATCTACAGTTAGTAATACCAGTGAATAACAGTCGGTAATATGGTTAAGTTTATGTTACACAATGATTTTTATACACTACCAATTCTCTTGAAAAGTAGAATTAGTAGCTTACTATTTAAATCTTTATTTACTAGTCTTTTATAGAAAATACAATTAGTTCAACTTTAATCTAATTTGAACTTTAGCTCAAAGACTTGAATACCATACAGAGTTGCAATATTACCATCAGTTTAGAGTTCTACCCATTATTACAGACTGGGCAGATATGCAAAATAACTTTGGAGTTAACTACTTTTCCCAAAAAGAATAAAATTTGAAAATAGCTACATTTTACAGAATGCTTTTAACATAGCTCTCTGATCACACCATTCTCTCCACAGAGTATATACAGCAGATCTGTTACTCTTGGAAAGGAGCTTATCTCCAGTGACCATATTGTATACCCTCATTGCAATTGGTATGTAGTGTATCTTCTTTCTCCAGGTAGGACAATTATCATAAGTAAACTTGGTAATAAATCCATGATCAGTCTTACACATCTTAGTGGTGACAGACATCATCAGAAGTGATGATAGTGATTGTGGTGTTGAGTTTTAGTGTTGTTTATATAGTTGTTGATATGGTGATAGTTATGGGGTTAGGGCTGTTGAGGCTCTTGTAGATCATGAGATGAAAGTAGTATAAAGTGAGTTCAATAAGTGGCCTCTGGCCTCATAACCTGTGACAAATGTGAAGTGGACGAAGTCTATTCTACTATCTAAGGGAGAAGCTCTGCTTTTATATACATAAAGGCCTGGAACTCCATAGAAGTCTATAGAAGTTCACGATTGCAAATGCCAGTGGCAGAGTCGAGTGAAAACTCATAGATGAGTCTACAGCTATGAGTCTGTAGCCTGTGAGTCAATTCAGCGATCTCAGTATCGGCGACTTCCTTTCAGATCATATAGTAATAGACTCAATCACGTGGGGAAGCGGGTGAGGATTTATGATTAATGAATACACTTTCAACTCCCAATCACTAAGATTTTCGACAGTAGATCGATGGATGTAGAGAGCGAAGAGGGAGAGGGAGAGGGAGAGGGAGAGGGAGAGGGAGAGGAAAAGGGAGAAGAAAAGGGAGAGGGAGAGGGAGAGGGACAGGTAGAGACCGAGAGACTGTCTCAGCCACATCACTTCCGGGCCGTTTCACTCAGCGCCTGCTTCCCGGGCCCCGAATACTCACTGCCATACTCCCCACTCGGGCTAGGACCCAGGCTTACTTAACAGCTTGGCCACAATCTGCAACAGTGAATAGGCAGCCGAAGGGGATATGTATAGGTACGTATAGCGGGAACCGGTCAAGTAAAACTTGTAAGCTTGACTATATGAGAACGATACTAGAATGGTATAAGAGTTGCAGCCAAAAGCATCCTTTCAATAGGCCTACACGCTTTATCAACCCATCCACAAGGTAAGTATTGGAAATCGAGAAGCTGGCACTAAAGAGAAGCCACAAATACCAACCACCATTGCCCAGTGTTCCTAATCGGCCAGCCGGTCTTTTTGCAGCATAAGCTTTTAGAGACCGGGCCTGGATTGCGCTAACTGCACGCCGGGCCACTTAGAAAGACTGCCTCCATCATCAAAAACAATCCTTACACTACAATTGCATGGCAACCGAATAACTTTTGGCGGGATAGTTCAACTACAACTGTCTATGATATCAATTCCCAGGTCTCCCTTCCCCTTCTTCACTTTCTGCAACCTCCCGGTATAAAACTGCCCAGTGAGATCATATGTATAACGGTCCCAATGAGGCTACTAGAGGGGAGTAGGACAGAAGCGGAAAGTATAGCAGAGAGATGGGCAAGGATGGGTGTACTGAGGTGGATGTAAACCAGGTCCACGAGAGAAGCGGTAGACATCCCCCGCCGTATATTAGTGCAATTTTCCCGTTAGCAAAAGGTTTGACATCATTTAGCCTCCGGTTGAGCGCAGGATAGAGTAGTTACCTATGTCATTCTAGATGGTCCACATATACAGAGAACATCGGATTGCATGAAGTAAATCATTCGGCTCTATAGGGGTAACGCAACGCTTTCTGAGCCTATGGAGGAATGCACTTAACCAGGGTGTAAAGTGGTACAAAAAACGGCATCCTCACGGAACAAAGACCCACAGGAATCGTAGCCTCTGCAGTGCCTACATAGGGCATGGGGAGAGAGCAATACGGTGCGAATTATGCAACGTTCCAGACTGTCCAGCAAGCATCTCAGAGTAGTACGGATTTCCATGAATGAATGACCTTCGTGTGGGGGCTGGTACTCAAAGTCCCCAGTATCGGTACAGAGAGTCGGTTGCGGATTTTCCATTCAGGCTGTGAAGAGAGAGGCCAACTCCAGACTTCCAGCGCCTCCCCCTGGCCGTGGATTGCATAAAGTGCGAATTTCGGCAGCAGCAGCAGAAAATAAAACGGTCATATGCATACCACAATCTAAGCGTTGTGAAGCGAGCCCAGCACGTTGGGTGTTTTCCCACGCCACGGGCAGCTGCATATCCTCCTACATGACAGAAACCTGTGGGGAAGGGAATCTGACCTAAATCTAAATCTCGGCCCCACAGACGCGGCGACAGCGACAGCTGCCCTCCATGCGGACATAAAGTCGCCGATAGGACAAGAGATAATCCGCAGATCTGTGTGGTCACCCAGCCAATAGCAGGAGCAGCCACAGCAGCGTCAGAAGCTTAACGGACACACAGCAGCAGCTAGAAGTGGGAACAGAAGGTTTCTCAGCCACGTTGATGCACGTTCGTTGGAAACAGGAAAAACCAATCCCAATCGACGCACGGGCCCGTTGCGTTTCTGCTGCCCGGCCTTGTGCGCTCCAGCTGCTGCTATTCTGCTGCTATTCTGCTGCTATTCCCAATCAAACCTCAGCTGCAGCGCCTAGAGTCAAACACCCTGAGCTTAATTCACCCTAACCTCGCCTTGACAACGAACAGCAATCCCGAACCTAGCGCAGCGCCTCCCCCCCCCCCCCTCCAGAGCCCATTGCAGACAGATGCTACCTCCACGACCCAAGCACATGAAATGAATCCTCCCTTCAACGATCCTTCGCTCCACATCTCCCACGAAGACCTCAGCTACATCGCGCACACGCAACGCACACTCTCCGGTGGCCACCACCACCATCATGGCGGCGGCAGCGGCAGTCCTTCCTCGTCCCGACGTCCCTCCACCTCCTCAACACAGAGCGGAAATGCCAGTATCTCTCTCGATCCTCGGGCGCTAGCCCAATTGTCTGCGCACTTCGACGGGTTACTAGCAGCAATCACATCGCGGGTTGAAAACGTCTTTCTCTCTCCTTCTCTTCTCTCCCTCCCGCATACGCAATTGGCTGATAGGGATTATACCCGTGCGCTCCAGTTATCGCAACAAACCCTCAAAGCGACAAACGCGCACCACCGCCGAGCTTCCAGCGTTGCGGACCAGGCTACGAGAGAGATTGAGCGGCTGCGCGAGATCCTACGGCAGTGTGACGAACTGCAGAATGAGTTTTTGAAGATCAAGCGGATAGGTGAGATTGTGAAGGGGTTCCGGGCGAGGGTGGAAGTGCTGGAGCAGAGAATTGGGAAGTGAAGTGCGCTTCTACTACTGCCCTGGTGCGGTTTCTATCTATTACTTTTTCTAACTATTTGGCGATTGGTATGGGATATCTATCTTTTTCCGGAGTCTGGTTTCTGGTTTCTGGTTTCTGGTTTCTAGTTTCGCGGGTTTTGGGTAGGTTTTTAATTATACGCTCGAGGGGGGATATGGCAACTTGAAGTAGCCATGGTATGATATCTGGTGATGGAAGGGGGAATGTTCATCAGTTTAGGACACAATGGATTGTCGAATTCCATTCATAGACACCATCTAATTCTCCGGTCTTCGGATGGCAGCTGCCCGTCACCGGTATGAGAGGGACAGCAGCTCTTCGTCATCGGTGTTTTTTTTATCGTGGCCTTGATCGATACGTCAGGTTTTGCATGTCTCATCTAGACTAAGTGTTAGCCTACTTGAGCAGAAATAGACTTGAACTGAAACACAGCGACCCATCTGCACGTGATATGGGCCGTGAACCCGCTCACCGCCAAAGTCTAGGCATACAATTACCAGTACCTTAAACAGCCGAAGTGATTTACAACTGCAGTGGAGCCTGTTCGCTCACCTTTGTATTTGTATTTACGCCTAATATCGATGCTTTTCTCAAAGCAAATAATACTTTCGTCCTCAGTCTATCCACTCAAGCTGCGGTAATACTGGGCTTTGCTGGCGTTCTCAAGTTTCAGGTGGTGGACAGAAACATCTTTTGTGTTACATATTATGGAAATGATTACCCGAGGAGGAAGCAGCCTCAGAGTAAGTTTCAGTAATCATTCTGGTGTCTTGCATTTTGCAGCATCTCCAGCATATTAGGTGAGTAGGTGGTTGCGGTGAAGGTGAGGACAAGCGAGAAAGAATAGAGTGCAGATATGCGGATCCCAACGTGGCGCTGCGGCACCCGCTGAGAACACGTGAAGCAAACACCGGTGGGACAGTTCAACTACAGCTGTCCATAGGCATTCCGGCATTATACTACTGTAGACTTCCCCATGAGCCCCTCGCCCCACTGCTGCAGGGCTGGGCGGATTATTGGATGCTTTATTTTCCATACTCAGCGTCCAATAAACAAGAACTGACGCCTAGCTTAGCTGGCAGCGCATAGTGCTATAAAAGCCAAGGCTTGAGACAAGTAAGACCACGAGTGATGCTGTACGATTGAAGGCAAATAAGGGCAACTCTGTGTCCGGGTACTTCTGTCCTGCCTCAATAGCTACATAGTTCCAATGATCAGTCCCATGAGAAAGCTGACAGTTGTCAATCAACAACCGTAGCCTGATTGAATAAAATATCGTATCATATCCGACTTGATGTGTTGCCCCGTTCGAGACTTCCTGACCACTGTCTGATTTAAGAGCATGTTTAATAGATATAGTCCTATCAGAGTCTTCCTTCCACCCTAAAATTCCAACTCTTTCATGGTGACATCTGAGATCTTAGCCGGCGGTAGTTCTGCAGCATGCATGCTACGGATTAACTAGAACCGTAAGTACTGTAAAATACACATTGTCAGATTCTGGCCCCAGATTACCGCCGCAACAATGTGTGATGAACTTGGCCCAGTACGATACTGAAGGGGAGGTCTGACCGCTTCTCTATCTATGCACCGCAATCACCCAGAAACTAGATCTCTACCTTTACCTTTACCGACTTCTGGAAACTCTGTCACTTCATATCCTGCGATCTCGGGGCCTTTGAGCATACCCGTTTTCCAGACACCTAGGAACACCACTTACAAGGGAAGAGGAAGGTTTCTTTGCTTGTAATTGAGGTCCAAGCAACTCTGTTCGAGCTGTCAGATACTTGGCTACAGCACCATCAAATCTCTGAATGCAACCTCCTCGTTCCTCGACGATGAGTGGAGCTTTCTTGACGATTTCGCTAGCTGCACATAACTCGCTAGCTGCACATAACTCCTATCTCCAACGCGGCTGGAGATGTTTGTAAGGAAGGTGAAAGAACATGGTGCTCCGCTGGGAAACGTTTGGGGATTCTTCGACTGCACGATTAGACCAATTTCACGGGATCGGATTTGACAATGACCATAAGGAGTACGACATAATAAAATCCTCGGCCATGAAATCACTCGACTGCCTCATACCACCTCTCTGGGCCTTACAAGAACGACACAACACACTGATGAATAAAAGCAAGCTAATACCACAGTGCAATATGCACGCTGCGTCGAGTTCAGGCCATCCTTCATCCCAAATTGTTAGCTTCCAATCCCTTCATGACCGTCTCACATTCATAATGGAAGCAAACCACTCCGTCGGTTTTTTTTACCTACCTTCAAAACTCACATCTGCAAGAGCACTAGGTTCTTCCGATTGTAACATGTTATATCACTCGTCTGTTAAACCACGGGCGGTGTTACTGGTGTACATGTGCCAGAGACATGTTACAGGTCTGATACACGGCTCTGCTGCAGGAGCTGATGCCTCCTGTATATATCTCGAGTTTTTCTCCTTCTCTCTTTTCTCTGTACCATAGAATACACGCACACGGTTCTCCCCAACTTCCATACCGTAACAGGCGGCGCATGATTCAACGAAATGCGGAAGGTAAGGGGTTCGTTTATTGGGCAGCTATAGCCTTGTGTAGGCAGTGGTGACTTGACATATACCCGCGTGTGCTAGCGTACGTCAATATCCGTATTCCAAATAACAGTTCGAACAAAAGTTTTATCTATTACGTAATACTGTAAGTCGTCAGTTATTGAGGACCAGAGTTATCAAGAAGCAAATGGACTAGCAATAATCTCCAATGTCTTTGGATGACGACGTATTGGTGTTGAGAATGAAAATTCTTGTAGTGGGGCGGATGGATGCATCGTGTCGACTAAATTGATAGTAGTGACTAACCTCAAGAAATAATGAGTTTAGAGTAGGAGGGGTAATTATTGGCTCTTCGTCACTGATAGCAAGAGTGTGATCTTGCATAAGTTAGCTGGTGGTATCTTGTTAAGTTTTAGAACCCTGGAAAATGGTCAGAGACCGGGACGATGGGCTTCCCGAGAGCTGTACGCTGAATATTCTAGTATACTGATATATCTCCTTCTACCCTGACAAGTCGTCTGGACATCTAACGTGTCATGATATACCTGCTTCTCGGGTATCATTGGCCACTAAGATACGTTACATACCTTGCACATAAGCATTAGGTTTGCAATAGAAGTTAAGGAAAGACAGACTCGAGCACAGATGGGTTTATAACAACCAACGATCAGGCCACCACCTGCTTAATATCACTTATTATTTGGCACTATCCTTCTATAATCCCTTTACAAATCAACAGTATCCAACGGAAACAATGAACCCCAAAAAACAGATGCCCCCAAATCACCTTAACGCCGTTTAAAAGTACCATCCCAATCAGTAAAAAGTTCCCAATCACCACCCAAAATACTCTGTATGCAAATAAATCTATTCACTCATCAGTCCAAATCATCCCACTGTAAAATAGGCAGAAAAACATACCCCTTGCGCACCAGTGCCCTTATGGACAGCTCTCTCATCGCTCAACTCGACGACAGTACTCTTGGCAGTTTGAACCAGTCCTTGCGGGCCACACACAACCACCGCACTCTCCCCGCGTGCCTTCTCGATTTCCTTTTCGATCAGGTTCTTCACCATGGGACGGCCGCTGATGAAGTTTACCGTTTCTGGTAGGTGAAACTTGGATTGGACGCTGCTGGCCGTGGAAGTGTGGGAGAGGCGATTGCTGGGTTCAACCGCTTCCTTGTCCTCAGTCTTTGGAGGCGAGCAACAACACCCTGTGCCCGCTTCGACAATGGCATCTTCGTCGTTGACTACGTCACGACAGCAACATCCGCCGTCCGGCCCACACCCGGCTTTCTCTTCTACCACCTCAACCTGCGATTCGTCTGTCTTCTCCTTGGGTTTCCCTACGATGGATTTTGTGGAAGATGATGAGGTAGGCCTCGACTTGTCGTCAAGTTCAAATCTCAGCTCGCTAATTTCAGACGTCAATTCAGGGTCACAGGTAACATATATGCTGACTTCGATTTCCAGGTTCTCTCGTTTCCTCGTTGCTGCCAGCCCAGCCCCCAACTGCTTAGAAAACCAGTACACCTGCCCTCTTGTCCTCACGACCCAGATGAACCGGATTTTCCTAGTTACGAGTGGTTTCCCCAAGGCTTTGAGACGTAACAGATCTCGGAGGAGGGGCATTGTGAAGGAAGTACCTGTGCTACCGGATATGAGGATGACCGAATCGAACTGCTCAAGTGGTCGAAGTCGTCCGTATGGTCCGTCAAGGAAGACGGTTTTGGTCTCATCGACCTGACTCGCAGCTGGGGACGGAAGTCCGCTACATTCGCAGGCATGTTTGTGGATTTTCCCGGTACAGCCAGTATGTGCACGGACGACAAACTCGAGGTACCCGTCAGAAGCAAGGGAGGAGATGGTGAAAGGGTGCTGCTGGAACGGCGCTAAGGAATGGCAGGTGACAAAAGCATGCTGGCCAGGGCTCCATTTCATCGGCGGATTTCGAATAGTGATGCGGGTGGCGTTGTCGTCCAGTTGGTGAAAATGAGCTTTGCAAGTAAAGAGAGATGAAGGGTTGCCCTTCGTTTTTGGATGAAAGATGGAGAAATTATGGTATGCCATAAAGGCCCATCTGACAACCCGGTCAAATGACCACAAAGCAACTGGAAACCATACAAAAATCTTAGCGTTTTCGGGAACGTGAATCCACACAATCGTCAGAAAGCCGATAGCACTAATCATATGCTGAATCACAAAGATCTCATATCTCCACCCTCGAATCGGCGAGAGACTCGACACCACAATCCATGAGAGGACGCAGAACGCGCCAAACCCCCGGCGGGTGTGTATGTCAATTTCAAGCTTACGGTTGATATAATTGTACCGCGCCCATGATCGGAGAAAGTAACTCATATGTACGAGTGCCGTAATAAACATACATCTGGCGACGGACCGATGGATCCAGTTTAACCGTTCGTATGACGTTCCTGTAATACGGCCAACGATATTCGCCTTTCCCGCCATGAGAAACACCAGCGGAAACTGTGTGACCGTCATCCAGCCAGCGCGCGTACCAATAGTCTCTAACTCCCGTATATTCTTGATATCGAAGCCAAAGAAGATGATTGCAAGGAGAAGTGAAAGATTGGATGCTATCAACCACAGATATCCGAACGGAGGCAAATGACTGAGTCGAGGAAAAGTCCGCAGTATCTTATCGTTCCAGGTGTTATTTTCACCCTCCTTGAGTCGCGGTATTAATGGTATCGTATAGTTGCAGAATTCTCGAGAGATGGCAGTGACAGTTGCAAAAGTTCCCGAAAGGAGATTCTTGGGCCGAGCCGGATCTGCGGTGGCCTTGGAGACATCGCGCATTCTACACCCACCAGTATTCTTGTGGTAAGTAAAAAAAGAAAAAGAATGGCGGAAAATCGTGCGAACCGTAGCTTGAATTCCAGAAATTCCTTCAGGTTTACTAGACCTGCAGCAGCTATTAATGCCCCCGCAAACATCCAGTACATCTGGGCCAAATATGGATCCGATTTTATTGTAACGCCGGCATTACCGCCCATAGAGTGACCGGAGTGATCCATCTTGTGCAGTTGGAACTTGTAATGCGTCCGCCGAGATGCTGTATACCCCAAAGCGAAGATACCAGTAATTACAGCTCCTCACGAAGAGTGATATGAAAAATAGCGGGGGAAGAAGATGGAGAGAGGGAGGCAAGGGTGTTCGAGCAACGTGAGAGGTTTGATAGGGAACTTGCAAAGGTACTGTTTTCTACGGCAGTGGCGGTGGTGTTGGCGTAGAAGTGATGTTGTGAACCCTGGCGGGGCAGTTGCCGATCGTTTCTGTTTGCAGAGAAACCTGCTCACAAACCGGGATCAGGGGCGGTGACCTGTGACCTGCAGACGATTTGTGCGACGCGATTCGGTGTCCAATTGTTTTTGTATCTTGCGCACCATTCACTCGCTGCTCTTTGCTGGGGGGATCGAAAAGAGATGCTAATTATTTCGGTAGAGAAGAGCCGCGCATGAAGGAGCGTCCCAGTGTGGGGGTACATGGCCAGCTTGGTCATTTCAACGTGCCAGTCCTCTCTCCACGCTTTCAGTTCGTATCTTGCTTTCGCAGTTTGGGCCTGTGTGTAGTGTCTGATTGCTCCCCTCTGTCTGTCCTCTCCAACTTCATCGTACTGGTACTCAAAACCACCCACCAACATTTCAACGACTCCTCAAGCCCCCATTTCCAAACCCCAACAATGGCCGACTTCACAAAACACCTAAGCTCCGACACCACCACCACCTCCTCCTCGTCTTCAATCAGCTCCATGACAATGTCGAGCATGACAATGACCTTCGTCGTCTCCACCTCCACCCCACTCTTCTCCATCTCATGGGCACCGAGCACACTGGGTCAATACATAGGCAACTGCATCTTCCTCATCGCACTCTCCATGCTTTTCCGCTTCCTTCTCGCCTGGAAACACGTTCTCGAGCACTCGTGGGCGAAAAAAGCGGGCAGCCGCCGGATCGTCGTCGCCACATCACCATCGGCTGACGATGAAAAACCTCAGTCGGCAGAGGTTGTGGTGCAGCAGGGAGGTTGGGGAGGGCGGCCGTGGAGGTTTAGTATCGATCTTCCACGTGCGGGGATGACGGTGTTGATTTCGGGGGTTGGGTATTTGATGTAAGTTTTTCCGGTGAGAGGTGAGGGGCAGAGCTGATGAGACAGGATGTTGGCGGTTATGACGATGAACGTGGGGTACTTCATGAGTGTGCTGGGGGGAATCTTTGCGGGCGAGCTGGTTTGGGGCAGGTTCATTGGGGGTGCAGAACATTAGTGCGGGAGTGGAGCAGCTCTCTGGGAGAAGGTTTAATTGTGTGCTTTGGGGATTTGAAATTTTATGGCGCATTGGGCGTTGTGTGGTTCTATCAAGGCTTTGTTCATGACATACCCGATCTATCTAACGATATCTCCAGTAATGTACTGGACTTGGGTTCATATTTTTTAATACAGTAATGGTCATTTGGGTGGTTATTGTCTTTTATCTGTCGGTTTCCTTCATTATAAGACTTCTACCTTACGCTACGTCGTGATTGACTTCCATAACGAGTCGTCGGAAACAGACATCCCGGAATAAACTGGTGCAATATTCAAGCAAATGTAACTCGACAGCCATATGACTGCGTTCCTATTAAACATCAAACAGCAGAAAGCAGGGTATATAATGTACACTCGCATTCGTACAGCGCATGTTTACACCACCGGTATGTTCCATCATGCGTAATTCCTTCTAGCATTATAAAAACCAAGCAGCAATACCCACAACCCCAGCCACCAACGCCCCACCCGCCACCTTCACTGCATCCGCCGCGGAAGGCGAGGTAGTCGCAGCAGCAGCAGACCCACTCTTGGTTGCAGACCCAGACGAAGACGCCGAGGGATTAACCTTATCCGTTGCAGGCTCCGCAGTGACTCCAGTACCATTCGAGCAAGTCTTGACACTCACAGACGCCGAGGTGAAAGTGATATCGGCACACTGCATCATTAGCCCTCTATTCCCTATCCATCCGGGGTGATACATACATTATACAACCCCCCTCCCGTGTGACCCTCCTGCACAACCTGGATGGTAGCATTATCCCCCTCCTTAACAGACACACTCTTAGGCACCGGCAGGTCGTTCCAGCAGAACGTTCCCAATCCCACCTGGAGGAACCTGTCCTTGAGAATAATCGTAAAGTCCTCAGCTTTGGGATTATCTCCGAGGGCGAGGTAGACGGCGGTATTGGCCTCGTCGTGGCCGGCTTCGAGACTCAGCTGGCCACCGGTGATGGGCCACTTCGCGCGGTCCTTGGAGGGCGTGTTTAGTCCGCCGCACGGGGATTGGTCTTGTGTTGTGTCCGTATCGCCGCGGTCCGCAGGGTAGTTTAGGTGGAAGTGCGCGGACACTGCGGCGGGGAGGAGCGTGAGGAGGAGGGTGGAACGCATCGTTATTGAGATGGAATGAGTATAGAGAGTGGATGGATAGAAGAGATACAAGGGTACTGGGTGTGAAGAAGTAAATGGAGAAGAGTAGTTGATTTTCTATAAGAGGGGGGGAGGGAATCTACTTGGGGTCTCTAGCTTTCATACGCTATTGGAACCACTTTGTCTTCAATCCCCTAATCACGGTGGTACCTTCTTTTCCTTCCAGTGACTCGCGGAATGACATGCATATATCCGTTGCAACCTCCCCAGTGTTCGTCAATGCCATGGTTCCATGGTGCAACCCTGATGGTTGATTCGCGTTGGTGTTGAGAGCTTTTGAGAGAGTTTATGGGTCAGAAAGAGGTTAGCGCCAGACTTTTTTGTGACCCTCCCGCCATGCAACGCTAACTAAACAAGATGGCGAGTTGTCCGTCTGAGCAGGTTTCACTGGGTTTGATTGGGTGGAGAGTTTGGCGACCTGCGGCAGGAAATAGCTCCAGCACTCTCGGCAGGGTCGGCCAATTGCTCTAATTGTGTGGTGACATCGCGTCGAGGGTTAGGGTCCCGAGCATCTTTCAACAGTCAAATTGGATAACTAATAACTATACACCGGAGAGCTCTAGTCACAGACTCGAAACCCTGTGTCTGATGTTGTGAGAAGGCACAGCGTGAGGAATAAACCGGAGAAGGTATTATGCTAGGTACCTCTCGATCCCATGTTTCTCATCTCTGCTATGGGGATTTGAGCACGATTAATCAGTCAAATACCTAATTAAGTACTTAAGTACATAATCTATCTATTCACCTCGCCATTCAAATCCGTAGCTTCTATTTGCTTATCTGCGATTTTACATATCTGCTCGCGTGAGATATCAACTGCAGAATTCCGGCACCGGATGACTGGAAGCAATTCCGTTCAGTGCATATTGCATGGTTCATGTGAGCTTGTTTCAACCCGAATATAGTTAGTACTGTCCCGGGAATGTTAGATTCTACATTTGTGAAGCGGGGGAGTTGCGGGAAGATGTAATATCGCAGACACAGCCCACGTTGTTGCAAGAAACACCTCTTTTGATTTTTCTGTAGATATTGGGATGTAAATGACAGCTTGAGCATGAGAATGTGCTCGACGATGTAAATAATGTGGCCCAAATCATGCAACCACGGGCAATGAAGTCGTGAAGGAGGCGTAACGGCATAACTTTGCCATTCTCTACAGATCAGCCCGAGTGAGTCTGTGTTCCAACACATAATCCCACCCATTCGTGTATCACCTGTAGTACCGGATATACATACAACAAATTATAGATTTTGCTGCGTTGATTCCATTAACCCCCGGCGAAGCCGCTAACTGACCATTCTGTTTGTATCTTGTCTGCAGGGGATAAGGCGCAGGGCTGGGGTTGGCTTCCTCCAGGGCCCAGTTAGCGGATACCAAAAGCCCGTACCCGGGTCAAGGTCATTACCTGAACATGGCCTTAAGCTTGCTTATGACTGCGTTGGCCAAAAAACGTATGGCTATCTGAAATGATGACTAATCAGAACGAGCAAAAGTTCGTAAATATAGAGCCTCAACGGCGATGCTGGGCTGACTAAGCAAAAAAACACTGGACCTTGAAAAAGACTAAGCCTTAATCGAGTGATTGGTGATGACTGAACAAATTCGCTGGGCCGCAGAGCAACTCCGCCAAGCCAAGTCACGTGCATTGTGTACCAAAAATAGTAACTTGCAAAAAATTTCCCTCGTTCTCAAGGCGATCCGAATTCGGCAACCAAGGGGGGTGTGTGTATATAGCAAATGGAAAGGAATCTCTCGCTCACGGTCATATGCTGGAAGCTAGAGAGGAGTGATGGACCTGAGGTACTAGAGATGAAAGCCTGTGCAGTTAGTAATACTGATAGTGATGGTGATGGTGATGCAATGGAAGTCTAGCCAATCGCTTTTACCACATTCACAACTATGCAGCGCTGCAGCCGGTGTTTGGTAGGGTACTATAGTGACTCTTATACTAACTTTCATATTTGTGCTGTACTGAAGCTGCTACTGCTTAAGACCCCTACTGAGCGTCATCGCGAAGCTCCCCAGTAGGTTGTATAGTCACGGTTTTACTCTACTTTAATCCCTGGGTACTACAGCTCTGACGTGAATATCATCTAGAAGCACCACAGAGAAACACGGCAAGAGTGTGCGAGATATATATGGGGCTGCATCGAGGGAAGCTTTAGGGCTAAGACGACACTTTAACAAGGGATTTAGTGGTAGATTAGGGCTTGTAGTCAGTGATATCTGTAACCTTCGAAGAATGGGAAGTCGATTTAGTTCTGTCCCGTATACACAAGCGGGTGGCGGCAGAAATTACTGTAGCATATTCCCCAGGGGTGCCCAACACTAGAATAACACTCGCGGACACACAGCAAGACCTCCACCCACCAGCCTCTAGTGACGGATCTGAGCTAGGGACCGATAACTTTCCGTTCTGATCTCATAGTTTCTTAGGGTTCATACCAATTTGCTGCTAGAACTACTCTATCTAATCGACGCGTTGATGCTGACAGGTCCGCCACGATAAGCGAAACATGCACTAGATCTCGGTGACGTTTGTCAAATGGTGTTTAAGTTTAATGGAGGTGTTGGCAATGGAGAGCTGAAACGCAAGTGGACGCGCTTCACAGCCGGCATCCGATTTACCGCCGAAGGCGCTTAGCTGCTGTGTAATTTATTCGCTAACAACTTCTCACACAACGCCACATCCCAGAGATGTGAGTCAGACATTTGGAGACTATATCAATTCCTTCGACTCTCCGAGTTTCAATTCTAAATTGCATTAAGCTACAACTCTCCAATAGATCCAATTCGCAATTGTAATGTCTTCTACAAAACACCTTCGAGGCTCCCACCTCGAAGGGGGCGGGGCAAATCATCCGAAACTCCCTCGTTCTATCTTCCCTTCTCCTGCAACCTCTCAGCATCACCAATATTCGTGGAAACCGACCCGGCGGTGGCGGTCTCAAAGCACAGCATCTTACAGGTGTTGGGTGGCTATCGAAAGCCACAGCTTCGAAAACAGCCGGGGCGGAAAAGAAATCCAAAACCCTAGAATTCCGACCTCAATCGCACCAAAAATATTGGCGGGAACACAAACGACAGGGAGGGAGCACCGCGCGAGTTGTCGAGATTGACATTGGCACGCCAGGAAGCATCACTTTGCTTCTGCAGGCTATGTTACCGTATTTAATCTTCACGGGGCGCTCTGGACTCGACGATTAGTGTAACGAGATGGAGGTTGTGGTTCGTGGAGGTACAAACGTGCCTCATTCTCCTAGCGTGGATTATTTCGAGCATGTTTTATTTCCGATTTTGAACGAGAAGGCGTTACCAACGGATGGTGGGAAGCTGAAGATATCGGTTGAACAAAGGTGCTGGGGAAGCAGCAAAGGCTCGCAACTCGGCTCTGTGAGAGTTTCAGTTCCACTTCTACGCTGGGGAGAAGTGATTCCTGGGTTTCGACTAGTGGAAAGAGGGGAAACTGTGAAAATTGAGGCGAGCATAATTGCCCCAGCAAATGAGCAGAGAGCGTTTCAGGAACATCTCGTCGCAGCGTTAGAGAATGAGGATTGGAAGACGAAGGATGTCAAGATTGATATCACGCTGAACGAGGACTCTGGTGGTAGACCCAAAACCTTTCTCTTGTTGGTTGCGACCACTGAAAACGGTTTTTGCTTGGGACGAGACGTGCTCTACGATTCTAGGCAGCATAAGAGGTCGAATCTTAAAGGTTGGTCAAAGCTGGAATATATGGTGGAAGCATGTATCGAACATCTACAAAAGGAATTGGCTCATGGAGGTTGTGTAGATGAGTTTTTGGAGGATCAAATTGTCGTTTTTCAAGCGTTAGCAGAGGGCGAAAGCAAAGTAGATGGGGCAGAATGGAGAAAGGGGAAGCAAGGCAAGGTAGTCTACATACAAGAACGGCTCGGTGGGTTGTTGAAAAGTTGTGCAGTAGGGAGAATGCTGTTGGTGTGATGGAGAGAATCGGGTACAGTCGAGCTGCGAGTGACGTGTGAGAACATAACTTGGGTGTTTTCATGTTTGCTTCTGTTTGTTGTGTTCGCTGTATTCTCAAGCAGAATAAAAATGATGCTCGTAAGTCATTCATTTTGGTCATGGTTCTCAGCTCCAACGATAAACATCAAACATCAAACACCTCCATTTGATTCTGATCTTCCCATCCCCCAACCCATCAGATTACTACCATCACACAGAAACCAATCCCCTCGTCACATCTCACTTTTAGCGGCTTGCCATCCGCCCGCTGAAAGCATGTTTTACTCTCATGAAGTCCTCACTCAACGCAAGTATGGAGTCGCAACGATTTGGTAAGTCGGCAACAAACATCCGTGTGACGAAAGCTATACTTACCTCTCTTTGAAGGCTTGTCGCAACGCTTGGATTATCACGGACGGCGCTCAGAAAGGTGGGTCGCAAAGACATACTCTCGGTCAATGTTCCCAAAGCTTGCGATACTGTTACAAACCCCGAAGCACCTCTAGCCCTTCGACTCCAGTCCAATCTCCTTGTTGGGATTTCCAGGTAGCACATCCCTCATCGCTCCGATCGCGACCACTGCTACTCACATAGTGCTTGTGTAGGGTCTATGGGCAGCAGTTTGAGTATCTTTACCACGATGTGTCGCATGCGCATACAAGTATCAAGAAGCTCGAACTCATCAACAGAGAAGCCAATTTAGATATTGCTCGAGGTGGAGAGGGCCGGCAAGTTTCTCAAAATTATAGCCCGAAATGCACATTAATTATTAATGTGATGTTCGATAGACCAGATCAGCTCATTCTAATGGATGATCCCTATCTGCATCCCGAGCTTCTTCCCGAACTCGACCTTGGAGTTCTTAATGATCTTTCGTTAGCGGTCCTTGAAAGCGGCGACCTGACGGATTTAGCGGATTCGCTGGATGTCAGAAGTTTTACTCCGCAAAACAACCCGCCGTTCTCACCTGGAGGACCCGGAACTTCTCCCGGAACTTCTCCCGGAACAGCTGGAGGCTCTCCAGGATTTAGGCCGGCGTATTCTTCATTCCATGGTGATCGCCAAACACCGGTGCCGGGTGGTGTGGAGGATAATCTACAATTTGAAGATCATCCCTCGTTTGGATTTGACGAACAGGGAGTGATGAGAGAAGTAACGCCCGAGCTTCCACTCCTTCTCCTTGACCAAGACCAAACTCCCATTCCAACACCCAGCCTTCGACTACGCCAGCCTCAAGTTCCAGGCAGCCATTTGACTGAGGATGTCGAGGAACAAGTTCGTCGTGAGCATGAAGAAGGGGGTATTCCAGACTTGGGGGTAACTGCCATTGCTAGAATGGTACAGACAGCTTCAAGCTGACAGAAACAGGGCTTCCAATCGGGAGATGACGATATCTTTCCGAATTTCACACAACAGATGGATCTGGAAAGGGGTGTCCTACCCTTCCCGGAGGCCGAAACGTCAGGGTTAAGTCTACTTCCTTCGGAAGGTCGACCTGGAGGAACTGGCGAGGAACATGCGGCAGCTGCTGCAGCCAAAGGGCTCCGTGGGCGTCGGGTGAACCATATCATTATCGACGTAGATACCATGCTCACCAACCAGGATCTGAAGGAATGGCATATCAATTATATCGAGAACATGGAGATCGCTAGGAAAGGGAAACAAACACGTCGACTACAGCGAGCGGCAAGGTCGAATGCAAATATTTTGGTTATGCAGCGTGGCATTGGCGGTGAGCTCCAGAACCCGGTCCTGAGGGGATTATTCTCTGGTCAAGCCATTTTGAATGTCATTCAGGGTAAGGGCGGAGAAGATTCACAAGCTGCCAGAAAGAGAAAGCGTGCAGAGCTTAGGAGGGACGGGGAGGCAGGTGATGAAGAAGCCCGACGCACTAGGGCCAAAACCCAAGAACAGGAGCAAGCCCAAGGCGAAATCGGTCGCGGTGCTGAACTAGCTGGAGATATTGACATGGAGTTAGGTCGTGATGTTCCCTTGGATCTCGGTGGCGACGATGTTCAAAGTCTGCACAGCGACATGCCTTGGGTCCCTGGTGACCAGCTGTTCTCTGGCGGCGGTGTCGCAAGCAGCAGCGTTGTTGGTGGGCCCAGGAGCGTGGCAGACAGTCCAGTTAAGGCTAGAAATGTCCGAGGGATGTCGCGAGTGAGTGCTGCTGGGTCCGTAAGGTCGATTCTCGAAGACGTGGCAGAAGAGGGTGAAACCAACCTCGGACTGGATGATACTGCTGATCAGTTCGAGTTTTTTGGTCCTGGCAAGTGAATCTTTAAAACTATTTGGGTTAAAATATTACTAACCCACGTGAAGGAGCCGATATAGGCACACAGGAAGCGAACACCCAGTGGCTGCGCGAAACTATGGAGAGAGAGTCATTTCAATTTTTCGAGTCCGTCCACCTTCCGAACCCCAGTACACATACTGCGGCAGAATGCTAATGATTATCCTGGCTAGATTCCTCAAGAAGAAGATCTTTGAGGAGCATGAGAAGCGAGAAATCGAAGAAGACATCAACTTCATCACTTTCCAAACCCTTATCCAGCCTGGACAGAATCGCCGTATCGTTGCAGCTCAGGCTTTCTCTCACACTCTCCTACTTGCGTCAAAAGGGTTGGTTACTGTTAGCCAGGAGCAGCCCTACGGAACCATCCAGATCAGTGTTGTGTGAGGGGGTTATTACCCCGACAGCAATGGAACATTGAACACAACTTCTACATTGTGGGAACATGAATAGTAAGGGAATAGTTGCCTGTCGTGGAGTGGCGCCAACTTTCTTTCTGTTTTCTAAAGTTGTATATCCTAGGAGTAAACCAATAGAAAAATCAGAGCATGCTACCAATTACCTGTTTTCAAGATACTTGAGTATGTGAGTCGTGAAACTTGTTGATTTGATGGCTTGTTGTTAACTCAACCCTTACCTAATTCCTGTTGTACGGTGGCGTGCGCTCGAGTAGTCGAGTGTGTGCGGGCGTATGCGAAGGTGTGTCTATTGTATCGTGTAACGAGACATGTCGCATCGACATAAGGTCGATCGATGACTAATGGTGCTAACTACAAAAGAGGCAAGTTACATCATAGTCCTTGGCATAGTGATATCCGTACTTCCAATCAGCTCAACAATTCCATATTATGAGAACACCATCGTAATTACTTAGAATAGCAGAGATAGTTTAGGATGATTCTACATATTGCAGTACATATTGACCCCGAAAGGCGCCCGAGCTCTAGCAGCAGGAAGAGGAAAGTCAACAAGGCTCTAGCCCTCGAAGCATCGCGCTTGTCTTGGGAGCCAGTTTCGGACGCATTTCCACCTTGGAACCATGTGAGTTATGGTCACAATTTTTGGATCCCGCAGTTAACAAAAGGCTTAGCGCCCATCGGTAAATCTAATTGAACGCAAGAATGTACAAATTTTCATCAGCAGTAGGTTGCAGCGGCACAGCGAAAGGCATTTAGCTATAGGAAGACCAAGAACTGGGAACTTGAAGCCCGTATTGATATTGAGTTGTAGCTCAAACGATCGCGATCGGATGTGGAATCTCCACTAGGGCCGTCCTTTGTTTCGTCTTGTTGAAGCTCAAGGTTAACTGAGAGTATCACGCACGTCCTCCCCAAAGCATCGGGGCGCTCGAAGCGGTAGCTTTTGTTTCCGGCGAGCTGGCGAATGTTGAGCTTCATAGCGTGGGAGTGGGTGGAACAGAAGTCTGTCTATTCCCGAGATTACGAGCAGCATTCGTTGACTTTGATGTTTCATTTAACACGATAGGTGACTCTCGGAGAAACCTTTCCACCTTACCTAGGTGCCTAAGTATGCTACGATCTACGTATACGGAGATACGCCCATCTGTACTCCAATATCGACGACGCTCAGCAACTGCAATCTGGCCCGAGAGATATATTGGTTATTCATTGCCATACTCAGAGCTTCCACTACTTCTCCAGCTCCTCCAATTTCTCCGACTCCACAATCCAGGTTAGAGGGTTCGTTCATTGGTCTTGTAGCTTGAAGAATAAACTATTGCTGCAAGCCCATTCACCGTGAAGTCTTGTGTATTGACCTTAATGATCCCATCATTAACATGCTGCTGCTGCAGCACCCACTCGCAGCAACAGAGATTCGAGAACCCGGATCCTTCATACAGCTGCGCAGTAAACAACTAATAAATATCTAGCCCTCACTAGAGAGAAAAACATAATCAATAGGTAGTATATTCACGCGCGGGGGCTGATCGTACAAAATAACACTTATAGTAATGCTAACCTGATATCCTATTGTACATTAATAATACGGTATTTATCCAGGATAACCCTCTGGGGTGCCATATTTTGCAAGATAACCCTTAAGCCTCATTTTTATGTAGGATAACCTTGGGGTTTCAACATAATATGCAGGATAACCTTTTGGTAACCACAACTTGGAAAATACTCCGAGTCTATCATTCTTCCTGCAAACTACCACCTGTGCTCCAACAAATCGTCACCTACTTAGGCTGTTTAGAATCACTTGCATTGTACGCATGCCCGAAGCATCAGCTGAGTCGCAGTAGTGGATGCAGTCACGCGTCTGACACAAGACCTGCAATATGTTAACCCACCGAGTTTTGTGACACAGCGTGCTTGATGGCTCTAGGGATCTACAGGTAGCACTGTGGATACTCGTTTACCACCATCTGTATTTAGATGATAAAAATACAAAAGGACGCACGCCATATCGACTGTAACTATAAGTGCACACTCACCCTACACAGCAGTGCAAGCCCTGTGATAGACATCAGTCTGGGGCTCCATATCATTGAATTTGGAGCATAAGTTAGAAGAGATTTAGAAATGCCTGAATCCAGACTGAAGCACCGGGGGTTATTCTGAATATTATGTTCGAAAATCCAAGGTTATCCTACAAAATACGGCTCCCTAGAGGGTTATCCTGAATAGAAGCCGTTAATAATACCGATCATGACACAATTCCCCAAGCACATTGAAATCTACGCTATCAACGACCATTTCAAATGTTCTACAATTATCAGCAATCATCAAGAAGTGTAGAGTAGAGCTTTTACTTCTTCATCATCTGCTGCCAACAACGGCAATCCTGTGCCACAATCCACTCCCTCCCTTTATACGCTCTCGACATTCTTCCTTTGAGATTGGGAGAATCCAATCATAAAAGAAGGCCTTGGTATCTCCTCCTCGTGGCGACTCTAAAGCGAAATATCTGCCTCAGGCTCCTGCTGGGTACACTGTCATGCCTAGTCGACTCGCTGTTCTCAATAGACTCTGGTGACGGGAAATCCTAGGTGGAACGTTGAACCCCGATCACTCGCACGAGCCATAATATAGGTTGGAGGAATAACTGCTGATCTCCCGAGAGCCTCTTCCCATTATAGAGGCTTGGTAGAATGTTAACCAGAATGTGGTGGTTCTGGTTGTTGAACGGGTTCTATGACATCGCTACCGATACTGAAGAGCAGTCTTCTTAACGATTGGCCGGTCATCTGTAGATTCGCAGATCGATCAAAAAGATCATGATTTCTGAGACTGGCCTTGGCATAGACCGGTAGTGGCCGGGCTTCAAAAAGCCTAGGACAGTCAGATGGAAGATCAAATTTGATCGGACTGACCGCTTGAGAACACTGTGTTTTGCCAAAGAGACCTTTCTCGAATTATGGCTGTAAAAAGGAGCCCAATGATATTTTTGTAGATGACGATGAGTATTAAATACCTCTTCGAATGCCTTGACAGCGTTTTAGTATCCCCTGGATCGTAACGGTTCCCGGCCCATACGGGCCGCCCGCGCAACCACCTCACCACACGTCCAAAAATGGTCATCAGAGGCTGTCCTTGTTATTAAGTCTTCTTTAGTAGCAGATAAAACTTTCTGTTGAAGTGAATTGTAAATTATATGTGATGTGACTTTGTAAGTCTTACTGCCCCACCAAAATTCGCTCTCTGAGCTGGCAACCCACCCCATGTCTATGCACCACTACCCACCATTCTCCTTTACAGGTGATTGAATTCCACAAAATGATGCCTTGCATTATTGAGACACCACAGTTACTTGCATTTTGAACATGCTTAGCAAAGTTTGGGTGGAGATTTGGTATTTCTGGCTGGGCTTTCCTGCAGGCAAAGCCACCATCCCAGCTACTTTCCTGTCTCAAGGTGTACTGAAAATTGCCCGCAACTCCAGCTCTGGCTGAGGGGTAAAGATATGCCCTCTTTGATGTTTGACAAAGTGGGTTTTAGCCTTGTTTACTATGAGAGCTGTGGGATGGGTATAATAGAATAAGGTGCGAAAGTACGAATAGATTTGTTAAAATCTAACGAAGAGTATTCGAAGTAATAATATGATAAAAGTAACGAAGTAAAGAAGTGTTCGAAACAAGATCATATAATACTGAAGAAGGAGGTATCGAGAAGATATTATTGTATTCTTACCGATGTCAGAGCAAGTCTAAAGAACTGTTCTCTAACCAGAGAAACAGTATCTATATATACATAAAATAATGAGTGATTGTCTGTGACCACGGTCGCGGAACAATATCCTAAAACAGTAAAGAAAAACTCTTCAACTGTACATAATTAACAATAAGAACCGTAAGGAAACCATTAGAACAATCTAGGCGCGTTCTAAAAGATAAGCGCTGATAAATCCCTTCCAATCGGAACTAAAAAGAAGATTCTAGACAAGTTCTAACCGGAACTTTCTAGACACCTAAAGTAAACAGATAACAAAAGTATTAACACACCACATTATTCTTATCCGCAAAGACCTTCCTTATTTATGGAGAATAAAAAGAAAGGTACAAATATTAGTAAGAGAAATGTAGATACTCCTGTATTTTCAATAGGGTATTGGTATCCCCCCTCTGAGCCTCAACTCTCAGGCACATTGCAGGTGGAATGCCCTGTGTGTAATGATATTAGGACTTCAGAGCATGTCCTTAGCACTAAGCTTGAAGGATATTTTGGGGTGTTGTCCATCTGGGCTGTGCAGTGACATTTTCGAGTTTTTGGGGAGCTGATCTTGAGACAACCCTCCCAACAAAAACTGCCCCTTTTATCGGCACCCCATTCCTGTACAGTCCTTAATTTTTGCCAAAATGCTCTCAAGACATAAGAAAGTAAGTTTATAATGCTCCCAGGCCACCCCCACAGAGTTGTGGTTGCATCGCTAAATATTTGCAGGTGGGGAGTCGGTTGCCATGCCCAAACGGGCCGGGAATGCCAAAGTTACGATCCAGGGGATAACTGTCCAGACATGTATCCTTCTTCTAATACTCTCAATCAGCTTTCAGCAATATGTAGACACTGCGCGACGTCTTGAATCACCGTGTAGCCGTGCTGGGTGCGAGACAAGGCTAGCACATTAAATAGTGCAGTGGCAATACCCTCCCAAAAAACTTTCTGAACCAGACGGCTAGCCGCCACGAGATTAGGCAACCTGCTGTCAATTACTCCGCTTCAGGGAGTAGCAAGAGTAGCTATTAGGCGCTTGCGCGTGCTAGTAAACGCTTGCTGTGGTTAGGACTTCGTGTTGTTCAGCTCCAGTATTAAGTGTTCTATCCCAGCTACCTCTTCCAGCAGCTACTCATGATCACTGGCATGCTGCTGTCGTGCGATCCATAAAATCCGATATCCGTGTGCAGGCAGATAGCAATCTGCAAATGAGCTTTCCTTCTTGACGTCGTAGCGTCGCTACTGTCGACTTTATAAGCCTTCCACCCCCATATCAGAGATAGCTACCTTACGAGCAGGGCACTGTCTAACAACCCCCGCATTACAGCTACTCGGTATTGTTAATGCTAAGTATGAGTAACTACAAATCTGACTTCGGTTGTTCTGATTCAACAACTTAGTCCCAACCATCGGCGGGGTATGAGGCACTTGTCAAAGAAATAGACGACAGGGCTGGCTTAAAGACGCTCGGCCTCCTCGGTATCTGTTACTATGCAGAAAACCGCGAAAGACTGAACGCTCAGTATAGGGGTTCAAAGCTAGGTATATAACAATGGTTTTCTTATTACTTGTTTACACCGCTCAAGTCTTCACACTGAGGAAATAGGTTCCTAGATCCAGGTCCTAGACCAGACAGTCGACAAAGCCCAAGGCAAGAGCACGCTCAGCACTGCGCTTTTAAGCCTCCTAAAGTCCGGTGCAAAGTGACATGTTCTTCTCTGCGTATACTCAATCAAGCGTGCAATCGCTGTTTCTAGCGAGTTTCATTGCCTCGAGCTCGCCGTCGCCAACAATACCCAGCTCTATCTTCACCCAGACAGTACCTACCGCGGCGTTTCTTTGGCCTTGTGGAACTCTCGGGACAGACCGCTCAGAATAACGAACTTATCCAGCGACAGAACGCCCACGTCGAGACCGGCGACAACGACGAACCCGACGAATCTCTGCCATTTACGATCGATCCATCCGACACCATAGGTACAAGCGAAAAATTGAAAAGCTTTGCTAGCAAACCAGAGATGATGAAGGTATCACAAGAGACCTCTCGCGCACTTCCATGGATCGCAGGTGCATTAGGCCTCGCGGCTAGCATCCTGTTCGTATCAAAGTTTCAAGTCAGAGTTCATGGTGCGTTCACCACATGTCAAGCAGCTACCAAAGCAGGGACATTCAATCCTGCGGCTGGAGCGGCGTCCGGAACCCTGAGTGCCAGCACCTTCGCAGCTGGCGGGCTGGTAGGAGTCGGTTAAGCAGCGGCGGTTACCTTATTCCGTGGCGCAAGCTAGCAAGGTGGATATGTAACGCGTGGAATCATTTCCTAGCCCTACTGAAGAGCGTATAGAATTTTATGAGCAGAGTGTTCATGTTTTTGTTGAAGGATTATGCAAGGCTGTGCGGCTTCTGAGGAGTTTGATGTCAACGATCAGAAGGGCGCTGAAGCCCGCATTTGTTTCTCCTATGTCACGGTAGCTCTGTCGAGAAATTCCTCTTGGGGCAGTAGTAACCGATTAATCTTCAGTAATGACAGGACGAATCAATAGAGTACATCTCGTTCAATCACAGTTATCAATCGACTTACCAGTGCATGATCTGGGACTACTAAGTATCAAGTATTTGCTTCCTTTACCCGTAACTTATCTTAGTTGGGTACCTCAGATGTGCCCAAGCAACTTACACTGAGCCAATGGTTTTGTGATTGGAAAGGATACCTAGCGTTGGAATGGAAGTGTTTCACGATAGCCAGAGCCCTCTGGGGGCTTCGCAGCAACATATACTTTGTTGTCGTACTGCCAAATCGACGAGCTGGAACGGTACACAAACTAGCACCAAGGGGTCCGACTCTGGCTCCCTGGGCATCCGATATTGGACACAATTCTGCCGTCACGTACTCTAATGTTTCCTAAGCACATACGTGCGTAAGTTCCATCCGCTTGCGCGTGTGTTGCGAGCAGCCTGATACACAAATACTCACTCAGTTCAGAGTATTGCTTTGGTATCTTTCCCCCTCTCTCGCTCTATCTTTGCCTCCAATCCCATCTTCAGCTGCTGCCCTTCCAATTTTACTGTCCCATCAGGACCACCCCACAAAGTAAATAGCATCTGCTGGTTCATCGATCGATCGGCGCATGGATTGCAGGGATTACCAGCGCCATCTAGCTACCGTACTCCACTTTAGTTGCCAGGACGACTCGATTTGATTCGCTGCTGTATGATTGTGTGTCGGAAACATACCCCTCAAAACACACCTCCAGAGCTCATCAAGGAGCCCACACTTCCGACAGTCTTGCTTATACCCTACAATTCTCTCTTGCGCTGCGCGACACCGCCCGCAAAACCTCTCCTTACATCGTTCACCATCTCAAGCGCGCTCCATATGGATATTTCAACCCCACGTCGTAATCCTGCGAGGAATAGCCACGCAGCTCAAGAGCCACCATACCTTTCAGGATCTCCTAAACATCTCACCGACTTCTCGTCGCACGCACCTCCACCGCCGCTCCCACTACATGCCAGGGCAACAAACGAATCATGGGATCCCCAGCCCTCCGTCGAATGGAACACCCCGCAATCATCTCCTACGAAAAATACCGCTCACCTAGTAGAACTATTCGACAAGTCCTTACAGCTCGCACCTAGCTCTTCTCCCACGACACCGCAACCTACTCCTACCAAGCGCGCACTTCGGACTCGCAATGAAGACCACAACGCCAATGCCAGCGTTTTCAAGCTGGACGACGGCGGGAAGGTGACGAGGAGAAATAACAACAAGGAAAATGCGGCATCGTTTGCCCCGGATAGGGAACACAGGAAGAGTACTGGCGCCGCGATGTCAAGAGGCTATGGACAAAGTGGCAGGAAGAAATACGACCCGATGAATGATCTGACCCTTGAGGATCTCGAAAAGTTAGCTAAGCCGTCGGTTAAGAGGTTGAAGGATGTGGCGCATTTGTGTAGGCTTTAATTGTCGCTGCTGGTTACATGGTGTCTGATTGTTGTGTCTAGACTTCTACGATTATTACTACAACCTTGTTACATACGTCCATACTCGACAAAGTCGGACTGACCAGTGGAAATTGCAGCAGCATGGCCGGCCTACGGAAGAAGTGCAACAGCAATGGAAGCGTTTTGCAGGTCGGGAGAGGGTTGCCTTGAGGAAGCGCCGGACAAGATTGAGGAAAGGTGATTTCCAGTTGCTTACGCAGGTTGGCCAAGGTGGATATGGACAGGTCTACTTAGCGGAGCACAAAGATACGAAGGAAGTATGCGCGCTGAAGGTTATGAGCAAGAAGTTGTTGTTCAAGCTTGATGAGATAAGGCATGTCTTGACGGAAAGAGATATATTGACGGCCGCAAAGAGCGATTGGCTGGTGAAGCTACTATATGCCTTCCAAGATGATGAGAGTATTTATCTTGCTATGGTATGCCAGATTATTCGATGAAAGTTGGATGTCAAGAGCTAACATTAGTGTAGGAGTACGTTCCCGGAGGTGATTTCCGGACCCTGTTAAACAACACTGGAGTATTGCATTTTGGCCACGCCAGATTTTATATCTCGGAGATGTTTACGTCTGTGAATGCTTTGCACGAACTCGGCTACATTCACCGGGACTTAAAGCCGGAAAACTTCCTCATCGATTCCACAGGTCATATCAAACTCACAGACTTTGGCCTCAGCGCTGGAAAGTTAGCACCAGAGCGCATGGAAAGTATGAAAATGAAACTCGAGCAGGTCAAAGATATGAACATTCCTGAGCGCTCAACAATGGAGCGAAGGAACGCGTACAGAACGCTAAGGGAAAATGACCAGAATTATGTATGTGCTGCCGAGCGTATTGCGATGATTGATTCTGACTGGAAGCAGGCCAAATCTGTGGTAGGATCGCCCGACTATATGGCACCGGAGGTCCTCCGTGGCGAGTCATATGATTTTAGTGTCGATTACTGGTCGCTAGGATGTATGCTGTATGAAGCTCTAGCTGGCTATCCTCCCTTCGCTGGAGCTTCCGTCGAAGAGACATGGCATAATCTCAAGCACTGGCGGAAGGTCTTTCATAAACCCGAATATGAAAACCCCAATTACTACCTATCCAAGAGGACCTGGGATTTCATCACAAGGCAAGTGACTAATCCAGACCACTGTTCTTTATCTAACAAGATCCAGGCTCGTTGCCGGCCGGAATGCGCGGTTCCCCGATTTTAAAACAGTGCAGTCTCATGCATACTTCGCCGAAATTGACTGGAATGATCTCCGCTCCAAGGACCCGCCCTTCGTACCGGAGTTGGATAGTGAAACGGATGCAGGTTACTTTGACGACTTCAGCAACGAAGCAGACATGGCTAAGTACAAGGAGGTACACGATAAGCAAGCTGCACTGGAAGGCATGGCCGAGAGGGGTGAAAAGATGAACAAGTCTGCGTTCTTGGGATTCACGTTCAAGTAAGCTCCCTCCACTGGCTCACCGGAGAACACCAGCAGTACTAACACATGACTCTAGGCGCAGGAGACCTAATGAAAGCCTGCTGCAGAGACAGAGTCTTGGAGGAGATGGGCAGTTTGGTACGATTTTCTAAATTTTACGAATAGGTTAGGGCGGGCGGGCGTTAATGAGGGAATTGTATATTGAGCAAAGCGATTGGGTACGGATAGGATGGATACCTTACGCCTTAGATATGGCTTTCGTTGTGATTATGCAGTTTTTCGCGACGTATAGATACCTGTTGTACTGTAAATGACTGGCCTTTATTATTGTGATACCTGTCTCGTCAGCTCAATACACGAAATTAAAGCGAGAGACTGTTCAAAGTTAAAGTTTACTGGTGAGTGATGATTAATGATGATGCTGGGATGCCCCACCTAGAGTCACCAAGCTAACACCTTACCCTAGTCCGTGGCCCCCGCAACACCAACACCAACGCCGACTCATCTTCAGCTCACTCAATTCAACACACACACCCCTTATTCTTGCAACTTCATACTTCTCAATCTTTATTACTCTACGGCTACAGACACTCTTATAATATGGCCACTTTGAGCGCACAAGAAAAGATCAGCTTGATCAAACAAGGTCTCCAGGAAGTCCTAAAAGAGAACATTCTCACCGATGTCATTGAGAAGGAAAGCCGACCGCTCAAGATCTACTGGGGTACGTTCCTCCTCCAGAGAAAGCGACCACGTTACCCAATTGTTGACACCCGGCTTCTTCAGGCACTGCGCCCACAGGTCGTCCTCACTGCGGCTACTTCGTCCCCATGGTCAAAATCGCACACTTCCTCCAGGCTGGGTGCGAAGTCAAAGTCCTTCTCGCCGACATCCACGCCTTCCTCGATAATATGAAGGCGCCGCTCGATCTCGTGGCACACCGCGCAAAGTACTACGAATTAATCGTCAAGTCGGTCTTGAGGGCGATTGGCGTCCCTATCAACAAGCTCACATTCGTAAAGGGCTCCGATTACCAGTTGAAGCAGGAGTACACTATGGATCTATTTAGGCTGTCGAGTATCGTCACGGAACACGATGCGAAGAAGGCCGGTGCCGAGGTCGTCAAACAGGTCTCGAGCCCGCTGCTTAGCGGTTTGATCTACCCTCTTATGCAGGCGCTTGACGAGCAACATTTGGGTGTGGATGCGCAGTTTGGTGGCGTGGATCAGAGGAAGATTTTTACCCTTGCTGCGGAGAATTTGCCGAAAGTAGGCTTCAAGGAGAGGGCGCATTTGATGAATCCTATGGTACCGGGTTTGGCAGGAGGGTATGGTTCATTTGCAGGAGTATACTGACTCACAGTGCTAACGGTGGACGCAGAAAAATGTCGGCATCGGATCCTAACTCGAAGATCGACCTCCTCGACACTCCGGACATTGTAAAGACCAAGCTTAAGAAGGCTCATTGCGCACCGAACGAAGTTGAGGGCAACGGCGTACTGAGCTTTGTCGAATACGTGCTTTTCCCTATTGCGCAACTGTCCGGAAAGAGTACTTTCCATATTCCTCGACCGGAGAAACATGGTGGCCCAGTAGACTTTACTTCATTCGACAAGCTCAAGGTAGCCTACGTTGTTGGAGATGTAAATTACCTCCCGTCTTGACACTACGCTGCGCGCATTGCTAATGTTTGCATTATAGCTGACACCTCCAGACCTGAAGGCTGGTGTGGAGCAGGCCCTTAACGCCCTATTGGCCCCGATCCAGGAAGATTTCGCCAAAGATGAGGAATTTCGGAAGGTTGAGGCGCTCGCCTACCCGCCCGTGGCGGCTGCGCCGAAGAAGAAGAAAGAGAAGAAAATTGGAACCGGCTATGTCGCGAAAGACAAAAAGAAGGATGCGGCTACAGCCCAAGCAGTTGCAGACGGCAAGGTGAAGCCCGAAGATGCGGTGGCCCAAGCAGTTGGCACTGGTGCCGCGGATGCGATGGCAAAGTTGAGCATGGACTAGAAGTAAGCGATTATTCTACCTAGATCTGCATGTTTTCAAAGGCGAGTTGATTCATATACCCTCTTGAACAATTGGCTGGTGATGATCCGTACAAGACATTGACGCATAAATTGGGTATTAACCGAAGGGAGTTTCATTGTACATATATTGGGAGATTCGAGATTTTGGCGTATTCATTCATTGGTTCTGTCCAAGTAATTATACTGATGCCACCAGTCCATCCCTCCCCTTCGGTTTGAAAATCACCACTCCACCCTTTCCCTCTTCCAATCCCAAAACTTCCTCCTATCCCCCACGCCCAGTCCCATGACAATATCCAGCACTTTCTCCGTCGCAGCCTCGGGCTCAAAAAGCTTCTCAGGTGGAACATGGTCCCAAAATTCTTGACTCAACCCCGTCTTAACTGTCCTACAAAAGCAACAAACGTCCGCATCAGTCACATTATCCTCTCTACCCAACCATCATTTCTCACTCATTCACATAACCCACCCTGGATGCAAGCTAACACAAAACGCCCTATCACCACACTTCTGCTACAGATGCAAATCGAAGCTCTTCGTCACGGCGTTCAAACCTGCCTTGGTAGCGCGGTAACTATACCATCTACCCGACCTATTATCGGCGATGCTGCTAACCCGCGCAGACATGTTTGCCCACACCGCCGGTTTCTCCCCATCCTCAGCATCACTCTTTCGGCTGCCGCAGGGAATGAACTGCGAGAAGTGTTTGATAATTAGCATTGGCCCCAAGAGGTTAGTTTCCAGCGTCTGCTGGATGTGTGATTTGTCGAGCTGCTGCGGAGAACGCTTGGGATATAGGATCCCCAGTGTGCTGAAGACGTAGTGAGCGTGCTCGTTTGGTTGGAGCGATGTGATCTCTTCCGCGGCGGCGGAGAGGGTGGTTTCATCTAGATTGTGTTAGAGAGATGTGAGAGGAGGAAGAGGAGGAGGACCGGTAACGTCGACGTGGAGCATCGTCACGCGTGAGGCTAGTATGTTTGGAAGGTTGGCGAGGATGCGGGCATTAACGCCGTCGAGGTCTTTGCGCGCTGTTGCTATGAGCGGGTGAGGTGTATGTTGGAGGAGCGCACGAGCGAGCGCGAGGGAGAGGCCGCGGGAAGAGGGGCAGACAATGTTGAAGGGCATGGGTGAGGTAGTGATTGAGGTATGTACTATATTGATTGACGGATGGAAGGCTGCAGGTAAGTGATGTCATAAACCCCTTTTTCGAATAGAGATTTTAAGCTTTATATAGCTGCGGTCTTCCTCTTCATCCGTATCAATATCAACACACATACACCCCACCCCCCAGCAGGGTATCAACGACATTGCGACATGATCCCCGCCCATAAAGACGCCTCTATCTATGCTGCACCCGTACGCCGGAAGAAAGAATAAAGAGAAAGTAAAATACACAATAGAAGCCAGAATCCAGGATAGAGGCGAGATGTACCAATATTATTGTACCGAGAGAAAAGAAGGATCAACCAAGTCGTAGACAACGCTTATCATAGTCAAGGCTTTTTGTGCTGTACTGTAACCTCCACAGGAGGCCACTGGGGCCCATTCATAGCGTGGGGATGGTGATGTAGGGGATTGGAAACTGGGAGATGAGGTGTGAGCTTGGGTTTGCCTTTACTTTTGCTCGGCTTTCCACCCAGCGATAACCAGCCTCTCTTCCCTTCTGCGCCACCCTCACCCCACATCGACAATCTCTGAGTTCGACGGAGCTTACGGAGCCCGTACGCGCAGATGAGTGCTGAAAAGACGACGGCAAACCCAGAGACTCCCCCAAAAGCAAAATCGGATTCCTCGAAGAAATTCTTCACGTTCATACCGTACAGACCGGCGACGAATGTGCCTGCACCAATACCAAGCGTTCCAATAGAGAATTTGAGATCCAGAAGCATGAGAGAATTACGATTTGCGTCGAGGATGATGTTGACGCTAAAGTGCCGTCAGTAACAAGAAACAGTGGGTGTGCTGGGATAACACTTACATCTCCTCAGTGTTTCGTATACTCGACACCAGATTACTGGAAATTTGCACAATCTCGTCGCAAATCTTGTGATAAGATTCCAGCAACATCTCCACTTCGGTGTGTTCTTCTATGGGTCGCTCACTCCCTTGTGCCTTCTCAGTCAGGTACATATCTGCCAAGTCGTCATCGGCTTCCAAGATCTCCTCGATCGCGTTGCGAATCAACTTAGCCTTCTGTTCAAAGGTGGAGAGCTTCTTGGAGTAGATCAATAGCTGCCTTAACTGATCCCTGTCGATATCCTCTTCGAGATCCTCCAGCAGTTGGACAACAAGGTCTTGCAGAACACGCATCTCCGCCTCCAAGGCAGCAGTGACAGATATCAATATCGCCTCCAGAGCCCGCATCTCGTAGGGCAACCCTCCCATCGCTTTTGAACCTTGTCGCAGCTTCCCTTCTAGATCATACATGAAAACAGACTGGGTATATGAATCGTTTGAGCCGTAAATGTCGAAGAGAAGGACAGTGTCCGCTTTGATGAGCGCACGGATATGTAGAAGATTGACGAGAATAGAATTCTTTCGGACGAGGATGTGCGGTACTATCGTACTGGGTACCCAGATCTTCCGGAGGTCTCGTGGAAGGAGACCGTGCTGGACACACCGTACCCAATTAGCTTTCAACGCAATCTCTGGCTACCGGATATGGCAAAAACAAACCTTTGTGCAAAGCTCCGTCTTTTTGAACTCCCCAGATACAACCGTAACATTTCCTGCAATAAACACCGTTAGAAATTCCGTGTCGATCAAGAAACACTTCCACATCCAACATTTGCTTAGCACACCTTCACGGTCGAACTCCGTGCACCGCAGATAATCATCATTGGCGCTCTTCTGCCGTAAGCTCTTCCTTAGAATCGCATCTTCCGGTGAGGCATCCAGGTACCGAGACGACATCGTTCCGTCCCTTGGTGGTGCTTCACCGTTCGTCTTCTTGAACAGCATCCGCATGACCCATCCACTACTCGCATATCTTCGCGCTCCCACCATGGCCATAGCTACCGGAATTTGGTGCCGCAAAGAATGGTTTGGGAGGAGAAAGTTGGTGGCGACATGGCAGGATCCTCCGCCGAATCTGACCGGGGAGTAGAACCGAAGGATATGCTTGGATGGATCGATGAAATGGCGTAGAAAGGACGAGGACGAAAAGCGACAAGCCGGAGGCGCAAAACAGGTGCGCATGTGGAGGAGGAGAATGAGGGTCGGGGTAGGTATCGGCGGCGACAGCAGCGGCGAATGATGCAATAGTTGAAGCGGGATAATTTGTCGAGGATGCGGCTCTAAACTTGAAAAATCCGAAGGTCACACAAGCCAATTAGACCCTAACCCTGAGCGAGTGGGCAGATGTGAAGTTTCCCAGTGTTTCCAGCCTTCACCAGGCGGCTGTGCTGCTCAATTTGCGCACCAAGAGCGCTGGCGTTGCGTTTTGGAAGAAAGGAGACCACGTACTGTATGGGGGGTTTGATTAAATAGGTAAGCATGGCATAAACCTCACATGGGCTATCGTCTTTGACAACCACCACTATCATCACCATCACCATCACCATCACCATCACCATCACCATCACCATCACAATAATCACCACCATATACAGCTGCTGCATGCCTCACACCATGTATACACATAAAAATTATGGGTGCAGTGGGAATATAATCTGGAGATGAATGTAGATCCTAAAAGTGACAAACCCCATCATCCCAATTCCAACACTTGCTGCTATATGCTGCAGCAAAGATAGGAAGCTGGTGAAATCTGCAGCTCTACACTGTAACCAAAAAAATTCCCATCACAGCAACACCCTCTACTACTGACAGGTTGATGTCAGGTTGTTAAACCTATGAACCTAACCACTGTGCTAGCATACACACTACTGCAAGCCTGTCAACTCTACCAACCTTTCCAGACTTTGTGCTGCTGTCAAATCAGACAGGCTTACATTTCGGTGTTGCTAACAGATTAGTTTTCCACATATCTGCCTGCAAATTGAAACAGCACCACATCAACTTAATAATACATGATAGCCTCACGTGAGGCTTATGTACTTATGCGAGCCCCCCGTAATGTAGTTATGATGTTGGAAGGCTCAGCCTTTTCAAGTTTCTCAAGAAAAAAATTCTCGATGCGCACCATGAAATTCCCACCTGTCAGATTACCAAGGCACTAGTTTGTACTTAGAGATGTGCCCCACCACTCCCGCCCTCACTTGCACCTCCGCCCTCACTTGCACCTCCGCCCTTTTCTATGTGCGCTCGAGATATTTAACCCCCCGCCTCGAAGCCAAATCGTTTCGTTGATTGTTCTCCACTACAGCGACATCGTCTACTCACCTGTCACGCCTCGGCCCCTACGCTCGAGCGGTCAGTCGATTTATATCCTTCCGCTCCTGCGCCGACCTTCTTTGGAGCCAAAGGAGTTCATCCCCTCCTTACTAATACTGTTTAGAGTCTTTGAAATCGATACAGAATGTGTGGGATCATCGCCTGCATCCTTGCGGATCCTAATGGATCTGCTGCCGAGGACATCAACAACGGGCTCCCAATCCTTCAGCACAGAGGTCAGGATGCGTGTGGAATCGCCACATGCGCTCAAGGAGGCAAAATCTACACTAGAAAAGGAAATGGCCTTTGCGCTGAGGTTATCCGAACGCAGCAGCATGTGACGGATCTTCCAGGAAATATGGGAATTGGCCACTGTAGGCACATCTGATTCAGAAGACCTGTAACATGCTTGTAGGTGACCTGAATTACTTGACAATAGTGCGATATCCAACCGCTGGCTCATCCGGCAATGCCGAAGCGCAGCCTTTCTACGTCAATTCCCCCTACGGAATATGCTTTGCACACGTGCGTTTGCCCGGAGCTTATCCAGACCGATTACAAATGCTGACTGCCGCTGCAGAATGGCAATCTGATTAATGCGCACGAGCTCCGAAGTTACTTGGATCACGAAGCACACCGACACATCAATACTGAGTCTGACAGTGAAGTACTTTTAAACATCTTTGCCAGTGCCCTTCAGGAGACAGGTAAATTTCGTGTCAACGAAGAGGACGTCTTCACTGCTCTGAAGGATGTATACAAACGCAGTCAAGGAGGATATGCTTGTGTTGCAATGCTAGCCGGTAGGATTGACGTACCTAGTTGTGGTGATTCATACTAACAGGGTGATTTCAGGTTTCGGAATTATGGGGTTCAGAGATCCCCACGGCATTCGACCACTGGTTTTGGGAGAGAGAAAGTCGATTGGACCGCAGAGCGGCATGGATTACATGTTTTCCAGCGAGAGTGTAGCTCTTGACCAACTTGAATTCATCAACCACATCACAATTGCGCCAGGTATGGATGGAATCAAGTTTGCTCATATTTACGCTTAATATGGTTGCTAAATGTCGATCCAATAGGTGAGGCAGTAATAATTACCAAAGGAAATAAGCCCCTCTTCCGCCAAATTGTTCCAGCGGTGGATCCCACGCCCGATATCTTCGAATTCGTCTATTTCGCCCGTCCTGACTCCATAATCGACGGTATATCAGTCTATAGATCACGTCAAAATATGGGATTGGCCCTAGCCAACACGGTATTGAAGCAGCTTGGCCCTGAAGTTGTCAAGACCATTGATCTCGTCATCCCTATACCCACCACGTCTGAAGTTTCAGCGCTGAGTCTCGCTCAAAAGCTCAAAATAACCTACTGTCAGGCATTTGTAAAGAACCGATATGTCGGAAGAACTTTCATCATGCCCGGCCAAAAGGAGAGGCAGAAATCGGTGAGGAGAAAATTGAACGCCATGAAAGACGAGTTCAAGGGTCGAAATGTGCTCCTGGTTGATGACAGTATTGTTCGAGGAACAACAAGCAGGGAAATTGTGCTTATGGCGCGAGAAGCGCAAGCAAAGAAAGTTTTCTTTGCTAGCTGCGCTCCTCCCATCAGGTTCGTATGCCTTCAAGTCTTTGGGCAGCCTTCCGTACTCACTTTTCTATAGAAACGCTCATATCTATGGTATCGACCTTGCAGATACCAAAGAATTGGTGGCATATAACAGGACAGAGGAAGACGTTGCGAAGCACATCGGCGCCGATGCAGTAATCTATCAAACACTCCCAGATCTCGTCGCATCTTGCACATCCTTAAACCCTCAAATCAAGAACTTTGAGGTTGGAGTATTTAGCGGAAAATACGTCACACCCGTTGCACCGGACTATTTCGAACGACTGGAACGAATACGGGGTCAGAGCTCTTTGAAAAAGAGACGAGAGGCAGCGATCACGGCTGTAGCGGCTGGAGTTGCCAATGTCGGAGATGTGGAGCATGTTCTCAATCGTGTGAAACCGAACGGCGAACAAAACGAGATTAAAGTGAAAGAGACGATGGATTGCAGTATACACAACTTTGGTGACTATGTGGATGTTAGTAAAGAAGCAGGTGAGGCGGATTAAAACTGTGGGCAGTGCTAATTGGACTATAGAACAGTTGAGGGTGTAAATGGTGTTTAGGGTTCGGGTTTTCCTTTTCTCTCGGAGCGTGCATACAGTCAGAATGCACTTGGTTGTGGCCACGCAGGGCGGCTATCGATCTATCTATATCATGGAAATCTCCTGCATAGTGGGAGGAATGGCTGGGTTAGCGTTGGGTCAAATGTAGGTATTTTGTTTGGTACATACTCTAGATAAGTAGCGGATGATGGGGAATAGATGCATAGAGTAAAGACCAAATAAACCAGAGTAAAAGTCTTTAGCATTTCTTTAATGGGATTCCATGAAACTTCCTCGCGGGTTTGAACGCTCTAGTCAGGCATAGTGAACGCCGGCTCGGGGATGTCGAATAGCGAGTGAACGGGAGTCCGAGTCTGTTCGTGCCGTGCTTGCATGGGTGGTCTGCAATTATCATGCACCTTGAATTGGAGACGTTGAATTGCATCGGCTATAGTGTTCGCAAGTAGAATGTGACGTAGGATTTACCCGACCTCAAAACAACTTCCACCTCAACTTCATTTCATTCCCTTCATCCCATTCGCCTCCGTCTAGAAATTCCTCTCTCACCTCCCTCCCAAGGATATCCCTCACTATAGAGACTCATTATGGTTCACTCTCTTCACTCAAGAGTTCTTAATAAACAATTCACGGCTTCGAAACCCCGAGGCCGTAGAGTAAGCATAGCATACCTAGTAAACATCATCCCCAGTGGTTCAAATATTAACAGAATATAGGGAATCGGTAGTACCACCACTACTACTGCTCCGACTGTTTCTGAGAATCTTGTTCCTGAGAAAGGCGATGCATCATTGCTGAGCGAAAGCTTAGTCAATGGGATAAAATTGGAAATCGTAGATGATTCCGCTGGACTCGCTCAGGTTGAGAATCTTCATCCAAAGAGCCAGGTAGGCCCTTTAGAGGCCACTACCGTAGTCAAAGAGGAGAAAGGCGGCTCCAGCCCCGGTGATCCTGCTGACCTCGAGAACGCTACACCCAATGTTGAAGCTCTTCTTGCAACAGCTCCCGAGACTACTGCTGCCCCCGAACCACCAAGAAAAAAGGTTAAGAGGTCTAAGGCGGCTTTTGGAGCGTCTCCGTGGCCAGAACATCCTCATCCAACTCCCGAGGAATGTGCGGAAGTAAACCGGTTGCTTACTGCAGCTCATGGACCGAGTACTCGTCCCGAGAAGCTGGTAGTTAATAGTGAGTATTCTCTTGTTCTGACCTTAGTGTATTCGGCGTTGATTGGATAGACACTGTTTCCGGGTGTGGCGAAGTCCCCTGCGTGTTAGATGCAGTAAGTAACCAACTTGGCCGCCAAAATGTTGATAAATAGAAGTCCGAAGATGACTGACTGTGCACCGATGGTCTGGACAGCTGTTGAGAACTATTCTCTCTTTAAACACGACCACTTCGAATTCGGGTATGTTTTAAACATGGCAGTGAGTGAATAAGATTCTTACTGGAGTTTTAGGTCGTGCCTTCCAGGGATTGATTGCCTGCTTTGGGTTAATTCCAACTGAAGATGAAGAGCAGAAGACCATAATTGGCGATCAAAATTCTAAAAAGAGGAAATATACCGGATCTGGAGCAGGCAGCGTCGATTGGGATACTGTTCGTCGTGGTTCTGTCAAGGATTTAGAAGAGTCTATCAAAGTTGGCGGTCTTCAAGCCAAAAAGGCAAAGACTATCAAAGATATTCTCGATCAAGTCTGGAAAGAAGGCCAAGAGCGCGTGAAGACAAAGAACCAGGAAGAAGCACTCAAGAGAATTGCCTCGCGCAGGGCTTCTCATAAGTCCTATGATACTGATTCTGAGCTTTCCGATCTCTCGGATGACGAGGATGGAGAATTAACTCTGGATCACCTCCACCGCCTTGATAACATATCACTCTTGAACAAGTTAACTTCGTTCTCGGGCATTGGTTACAAGGCTGCTTCTTGTGTCATGTTATTTTGTAGGTAATTCGACGACCTCGTTCATTGAGGCGAGTGACTAACAGTGATCGCGATAGCTCTTGGACGCGATATTTTTCCAGTTGATACCCACGTTCATCGCCTTACCAGGTTCCTTGGGTGGGTTCCCAACAATGCGACTGAAGTCACAGGCTTCTTCCACCTTGATGCCAAGATTCCCGATGAGTACAAATACTCACTTCACAACCTCTTGATCCGTCATGGGCGAAGTAAGCCAATCCTCAGTCTCATATTCCTGACCATTGCTAAACCCGAGAAATAGTGTGTAAGCACTGCAAGGGTGGACCAAAGGTAAAACCGAAGGATCCCAATGCTAAGCCCAAGGTCAAGAGCGAGCCTGAACCCGAGCTTGACGAGTATGGGAACCCCATCAAGATTAAGAGGACCAAAAAGGTGTGGGTGGGCAACGGCTTGATGAAGGAAATTGTCGTTGAAGTAGACACAGACGACGAGGCAGCTGGACTCCATGACAACTCATGTATCCTTGAGGGTCTCGTCAAGAGAATTAGGAAGGCCCGTAGGGCCCCTTTGAAACCAAAGAAAGAGACTCAGGAATCGGATTTCATGGAGGATACCGATGTAGAAGTGGCACGTCTTTTGATACTCCTCAGAGTGAGGAATAGCGCTGACTGAGTATATTTAGACCGCCGCCAAGAAAGCCAGGAGGCCTCGTAAAGCTCTCGTTAAGCCAAAACAGGAGTCTGAAGATGGAGGTATGGACGATGGCGGAACAGATACCAAGAAGGTACGTCCTTGGAGGATTTTAGGGTAGGGAAGACGGAACTGACTTGTTGCATTAGACCATATTCATGGGAGTTCATATTCCTCGCAAAACTCCAGTTAGATCTAGGAGAAAGTTGAAGGTGTGGGTAGATTCGGAGAACGAAGAATATTGGGAATGTCTACATTTGAAGAGTATTTAGCACGTACAGACACGGACCATGGACTGAAAATTCACTTTTAGTGTTACTTGTACTGGCATTTTCTGGAACGCGTTGACAACATAGCGTGGATTTGAATTACATACCATTTAGTTAGGGTTGCTTTGATTTGACCGGGAAATTTGTAACAGCAGCTGGGCATTTAACGTGGCTTCCATGGGGTATTTTAATCATTCGTTCGTTCTCAGTCCGTCCAAGTAACTTCACACCTTGAGGCTCCACAATGACTGGACCATCGACCCAACCAACTCTCACTGTTAATGCCGCATGACTTTGTTAGCTGCATCTCTTACGTACCTGCATACAGCAGGTGCGCGGGGTGCGCCGGCCATATAAATCTTAACCTACCCAACAACCCCGCCATCACCATCCCTACCAACGATGCCTCCCCCTCCTCCAAATAACAAGCAAATCACAGTGTACCTCACCGGCTTCGGCAGCTTCTCCAGAATCACTGACAACCCATCCTGGGCCATCGTCAACTCCTTCCTCGAGCCAGCACACCAAACCATCACCATCCCAGGCGGGTACACGATAACCTTCCGCGCGCACCCAGATGCCATAAAGGTTTCATACTCCACTGTTGACGCGCTGGTCCCCAAACTATGGGTGCAGCACGGAGAAGGGTGGGATTACATACTTCACCTCGGCGTGGGTCTGGAGGGCGGGTTCGAGTTAGAAACGCAGTGCTGGGAGGCTGGATATAAGTTTAAGGATGTGGATGGGTGTATCCCATGTGTTCCCGGGGATGATGAAGGGAAGAAGGCGGTAGATATGAATGGCGTTCACGGGAGCGAAAATGAAAATGCCAATAAGGGCGAGGGAAGGCTTTTGAAGACGGCGCTGGATGTGGTGTGGGTTGTTGACCTTGTTTCGAGATCCGTTACTGTATTCCCCCCATTTTCGATTAATCGACTGAGGCTGGCGCTGATAGTGGGAGGATAGACTAAAGAAGATAAAGGCGAACACGTTCAGATCAAGGTTAGTAATGACCCCGGTCTTTATTTATGTTCGTATATATTCCGCGCGTCACTTCTAGAGGCAGAGAAGCTTGGAGACGGCGAGAGGAAGAGGGTAGCGTTCTTGCATGTTCCTCCCGAAGGGAAACGATACGGTATCCAGACGGGGAGGGATGTTGTGTTGAAGGTTGTTGAGGGGATGGTTAGAGACGGAGAGGGATTGAGGGATGAGTGAGAATATGCATGGTTATGGTTATGTGTACATGTTATGATACCCTATGGTGTTATTGTTTGGGAATGAGAAGGTAGAGGATTACCTAGTGGGTCTCAACATCCGTTCCATTCAGCCCCCTGTATCCTCAAAAACGACTCCAACATGCAGCCAAGCAACGGTTCTACAACAGGGATGAGGGTAGCGGAAGGGCTCACAACTTTACTTTGTTTTTACTTTGCAATTTCATTGGAGTGGGAAGGATAGTTTAGGAAGGTGTATTTCATAGCCGCAAGCGGCTGAATACAAAGTGATTACAAACAAACAAAACGCCTCTACAACCATTCGTATGTACCAGCCTGTCCCCTTCGACAGACCAACAAACAAAAGTAAAATGCGAGTCCCACCCTTGCTCCAACAAATAATACAACCAAAAATGTGTGAACATTCTGGGATCTTCCCTAGAAGTGTAACAACCCTAACCTTCCTGAGGTGCAGGATCTAGGATATATTTATCCGTAAGTTTGAAGATGTCATTGTCGGAGATACCCCAAAGGTAATTAATTTAACTCCTTCGAAGCCCCATCGTGAACAGCGTGCCAACCAACGCCATCCCACCAAACACGCCCCACGGCAACCACTCCCCTCTAGTCATCCGAAAACCGACTGTGAACAGTGCTCCAGACACAAACGGGCCAACCGCTCTCCCACCGGCACTTAATGTCTGCGCAAGTCCATTCAATGTCCCAAGCGTACTCGTTTTAGGACTAGCATTGGTAATCAGAAGCATCGCGCAAGTCAACCCGCCAACCGTCGATATAGATTTCACCAACAGCGCAAAGCTAAGTTCTGCCCAAATCCTCCCCTTCGAGGCAGACTCCTTAATTCCAACCAGTGGCATGCCAATGAAAGATATTATAAACCCTACGAAGGCGAAGCGGTAACACCACAAATTGCCGAACTTCTCATGAATATGATTAAACATAAAGGCTTGAAAGCCAATGCCCACCATGCCTGCAAAGGACAACGATAACCCAATCTCCTTGGGACTCAGCTCCCGTCCTATAGGTCGAGGGGCGGATACGTAGATGGGATATAGCGAGTTGAAGGCGATGTTATTGAGGTTAAAGAGCGTGTAAATAGTCATCAAGAGAACAATCTGTGGCACCAGAATGTCCCGATAGGATACATCTTCGTGGCTTTCTGGAAGGAGGGCTGGACATGATTCTGCCAGTGTTCCCTGAATATCTTCTTCGTTGGCTATTTCGTCATCGCTATCTCTTACACGAAGGTACGAGGATCTGTAAGAAGCCATAAACCGCCACAGCCAAGAGAAAAAGCACCTCATTCGTGCTCCAAGAGGAGGTAGTTGTTGTGCTTCTGCCAGACTTTCATCTAGCATGAACAAACTCAACACAAGGTCAACCAGCAGTAGAATACTAGCAACAAGGTTCGGGAGAAGATATGGATATTTGCCGAAAATACGTGATATCGGGCCAGTTGGATTGGGAAATGGATTCACAAGCAAGCCTCCAAGTATTGGTCCGGTGATAGCACCGACTCCATATACAATTGGCAACCAGGAGAACGCCGAGGTCTGATTAGATTTATCTGTAATCTCGCCGAGAACAGTAGCCACGACACCTGCCAGTTAATCAGCTCAAATTCGTCTACTCGTTAGGGAACCAATAACACGCACCAGCATTGGCATTGACCAGACCCATCAATACCTGGACCGCGATTGCTTGTTTGAGAGTTCTGCAAAATCCAAATGCAAAAAAGCAAACACTTGTCAGGAGCGTTCCCAGTAGAATAACCGGCTTTCTCTATACATTCTTTTTAGCATCCGTGTTTGTATGATTCTCTAAAGTTGGTACCCACCCCAATCCTATCACTCAACCGTCCCCAGTACATATTCGTCACAAACTATTCCCATTAGCCACACCATTGTTTGCAAATACAGGAGATGAAACAAACCTGCGCTGCAGCAAAGCTAGTAGCAATAATCCCAACGAATAGCCCAACTCTTCTCACATCCACCTCAGGAAACGTAGCCGCCATCTCCGGTAAATACGGTGAGATTGAGTTTAATGCCGTCTGTTCTGCCAAACTTATAATCGCCAGAATGACCAATTGCCTCGTTGGGATCGGTGTATCAACTGCTCTATTACCACCATTGTCTGAGAGGAGTGAAGATGAGGCAGAAGCGATGTCGCCTTGGGAAGGGGAACTGTCTTTCGAGTGGAAAGGAGGACAGCCCCGAGATGATGGAGGTGCGATAGCAGTAGGGAAGGTTTGGTAATGGTAGGAAGACTGCCGCCGTGGTGGTTGAAGCCGGGCCATTCTGTTATGTGTATGGCAAAGTCTCGCAGACGGAAGGTAGATCGTTCAGGTGAAGGTTGACTCTAGTCTCAATAAAAACCACACCGTTCCAATTTGGCCGCGCGGGGAAGACTGAAGCTATGAGGTAGTTGCACTGGGGAGCACACGGAAAAGACCTGCGATATAATGTACCGGTGACATCAGCCAAGCCAATTCGTAGGGGCTAAAAAGGGTTTCAAAATCCAAATTGAGAATGGTAAAGACAGAATAAGCAATTGCTCATGATTTCCTCGCTTTCGAGATGGATCACTGTGCCATCCAATTGAACAGTTATGTTTTCCATCCATATTTATCCATTTCGCTAGAGTAAGAGTAACAATACCTTGTATGTATCGGTACTCTCGATTGGGGAAGATTGAGTGTTGAATAATTCCAACCGTATGAGAGTCAGTAGGAGCACAAGATTCCCGAAATATATGATTGCACAAGGCTCGCTTCATTTAAATCTATTCAAGTTCACTGGTTTTCTGCGGAAGCAGTCGTTCCTCCAAATTCTATCGTTTCGGCATAAGGTATCTCTATTTCTCCATCTCGCTAAAAGGCTATCAACAAGTCAGCTTTGAGAAATATATCAGCTAGAAAGCTTCAAAGACTTACTGTGTTCAGTGCTATCCTTTCCTATGGCACTTGTCGCAGAACTATTCGCAATACTCTGCAAAATCCCATCCACATAATTGGCGCCGCTCCAATTCTGATGCGTCAAGACATCGCATCCCAATTCCTTCTCCTTCTTCTGGACCAGGTCGACATACGCCAACATTCCATCGGTCTTAAATCTCCGTGAGAGCTCACAAGTAGCGGCAGCGCCTGAATGCAGCCCAGCTAAAGAAATCAATTGCAGGACAAAGCCCTCCTTCGCCATATCCCATATAAAGCTCTTCAACCCTGCTTCATTAAAGCCTTCATTAAGCCAGTTGAAACTGGGGCTAAGGTTGTACACCAGCCATTTGCCTTCTCCGGGAGAGCCTGGTACGCGGATCTCACGTGCGAATCCTTGTGCTTGTTTCAAAGACGGCTTTTTAGTTTCAAGCCAAAGCATATCGGCGTACGGTGCAAATGCGAGAGTGCGTTTGATTGCTGCAGATATCCCGGCCTTGTAATGGTAATAGCCCTCGCGAGTACGTGGGACGTCCCAGGAGAAGAAGATATCGCGGCCCAGAAGCTTCTTTGCTAGTGCTCGGGAATCACTGTTGGAAAGTGTGGCGGCAGAAGAGAGGTATTCGTTGATCTTCGCTTCTGGGACGGAGTCCGCTTTCAGAGCTTCAACCACAGCTTCGTCGAAAGTAACCAGATTGTGCTTAGCTACCCATTCAGCCTCAACACCAGCAATCTTCTCCCCACTTACGCCGGAGCGTTCCAATTCGTAAAGGGTTTCGCTGAGAGGCTTAGTGTCTTCTGTCACACCCAGAATGAACTGATGATCACGGGGATCAACGGAGCTGCTGATGAGTTTGCCAGTTTCCGAATCTGTCCGCGCAATGAGAAGGTTCTCAGTACCAATCAGATCCCACTGGAATCTTGTCGCGATCAAACGGTTGATGTGTTCGCCCGTTGGAACAAGAACTTTTCCAGACAAGTGACCGCACTTTTTACCGCCATGCATCTGATCCTCCATATGAATTGCAGCGGCTCCATTCTCTGCGAAAAGTTTCGCAAGTTTCATAACCGCCGACAATCCACCATGTCTGCAAAATTGCACCGACCGTCAGCCACATTAGACATTCAGCTAACTAAAATGTATGCAATCGAAACATGCCTACCCGGTGTCCGCATCGGCAATTATGGGTCTAAGATAGTCAACATATGGCGTTTGCTTCTTCTGTTCAGCGGTCATGGACAACCGCTGGTCCCAGTGTCGCTTGTCGTGCAACTGTTGAGCCTTGAAGAGCCGTTGCACCTGGTTCGGCACAGTATTATATGGGTAATCTCCTAGATCAGGGGATACTTCGTTCGTTGTCGTCAATACACTTGAAGCAGCCCAACCGCTGACATATAGGACCTCCTGGTTTGCAGCCTGCTGTGTCATCTGTACGGGATCGATAGCCCCCACTGCAACCCATTGCCATCAGCGTCGCACTTCTACCCAAGTAATGAGGTGAGGCATACTTGTGTGCACCGGAAGACCCTTCTCGGCCTTGTCCGACAACAAACTAAATAGCTTCTTCGCCATTGTGGAGCTTGGGTATGACTGTGCAAGCATGCCTCGTTTGGTGGCGACATCACGAGCACTGTATGGTCGTTTAATGCCCTTCCACCGAGGTGACTTCCACCATTCCTCGATGGTCGCAATTTCAGATTGTAAGATTGACTCCTCTTCCTCCGGAGTAGGGGCAACATGCAGGGGTCTGTTTGAGGTGGAGGACATGCGCGTGGTAATGAGGAAGGCGGACTGAGGGGTGTAGTTCGTGGTGGTGGAGACAAGACGAGGCAAGGGACGGATCCGGGGAGGGCGGAGCATAGCAGCGGTGGTGGTATTAGGTTGGGTGATGATTGGTTCACGGTGATGGAGTAATTGCAGAGAAGCCCGTCGTAGGGGAGAGGAGAGACTTGTTGTTTTGTATTTCGTACTAGTTGTACCTGAGGGCAACGTGTCGGAGAAATGGGTGTTCTGTGTAAAGTAGATACTCTATTCCACATGGAACAGCATGTGTTGCAACCAGTGACGCAGAGCCGGCGGGAACCGAGGATAGTGGATCCGCAACCCTAACATCAGCAAACACATACCTCACGACGCCGAGTGAAACTGACCCAACGAAGAAAGCACTACAAACAATTGTTACCGTAGATAGCTTGGTTCGTTGGGCTACATGAAGCATTCTATTCATCTACATGTAATTGGCTTTGCATTCGCATCAAAAGCGAGATAATATCATGCCCGGAGAACTCTACGTCTACCGGTGGCGGCGGACTAGCGCAGTTGAGTTTATAGCTCTTTAATGAGTCTTCATCCGCGCAACCCTAACATCAACCAAACTTCCAACTCATCACAGTCACACAACCCAGTTTAACAAACAAATTGCTGATTTTCCAGTGGTATCGATATGCGTATGGAATGGAACCAACGTTCCCTCACAACAAGCAAAAGCGAGCTAACAGCGCTCTTATTTCACTCACTTAAAGCACGAATTGGCACGAGTAATGGCGGAGCCACTCGGTGACACTTACCATTGGATGGAAGCATTCTCGGATTATCTTTCCAGTCTCCCGGCAAGTACGGTCATAGAGTGGCTATGAGCAAATGTCACGCGGTACGAGAGGGAACAGTATATCTTGAGCCGGAGGGAGAGTACAGTGAAAAATTCTGTAATTGCTATTACCAGAAGCACAAGTTTACCTTACCAAATACATCAAGCAAATGTACTTGGGTCCGGCAGTAAAAGATCGGACGCTCCTTTCCCAGCAGGTGTCACCCAGAAATGGTAATATTTTGAGAACGCCACATGCAGTATTGGGTAAAACGCGATCAGTATATTGATAGAAAGGGGAACAAATAGCACAGTTTGACTACACTCTCATTTGCACCCCCGGCCAGCACCCTGTCTCTCAGCAAAATTGATTACTAGAAATGGGGTGTCCGATCTTTTACTGCCAGACCCGAGTACACCGTCTTTCCTGAGCCCCTCACTTTTTTTCTTCTTTTCCTATTTCTATACCCTCAAGCAACCGCAGCACGCCCCGCAACAGGTATCAAAACCGTCTCTTCTATCACTACCACCTTAGACAACACCAACATTTCCTCTACCTACCGGCCAAGCGTGATCATCGCTGTAATGTGCGGATCTGTCGGTACAGTACTAATCATGGTAACGGTCATCTACGCCTACATCCAATGGTGCCGGACAAAGCATCAAAGAAAGCATCCGCGACCTAGTGAAGTGCAGAGAAGCAGAACAATGACGTTTTTGACGGCCATGTCTCAGCGCTTAGGGCAATGAGTTACCGCCGAAGCTGGATGGAGTCGTTCCACCAGGCCGTAGGTTCGCCTATTAGTTGCTACGGAGGTCGCCGCCCTTGACGTCGGACCGTTTGTTTTGTTGCCTTTCTTTCCTATTTTGGCGTAATCTAGCGCGTATTCCAGGTTGCTTTTCTTCGGGGCATACCTATCAAGGCTAGCGATGCGTACGGGCGGGACGGGATGCGATCAACAACAACTGTCACATCCCGTGGGATATATAGGGGAAATAATCTATCACTCAGGATATTATATTTAAATTATAGCGAAGAAATAGAGCATTAAGTTGTACCATCACTAAATTACCCCCTGCTTCTCTCTCCGGCCCCATTTCTTATTCCTTCCATGCCTCAGATATTCAGACACTGTACCATAGCATCGCTTTTGGGTCGAGCCAGCGGTCCTACCGGCAGTTGAAAAGACACTCAGGGACGACGGCCTATCAGATTCTTCACTGGTCATATAACACGCTAAAGACTTGAAACTCTCCCTGGGACTTGGTCTTGGGATATCCCATCCCGTCTCCTGCCCAGCCCCGTGTGGTTCTGAGCTGGGTTGTATTTTGCGGCTCAGCTGATAAAGAATTCTATTGCATTCTCTGTATCTACAACCCATTATAGAATTTTAAGATGATCCCATACAACCAAAAAGCCCCCCGTTCATATCGATTTAATCCTCCACATGTACCCCTATTCCGAGCTCAAGAGGGCTTTTCTCCACTCGAGAGCTTTTGTCCACTCGAGAGCTTTCGTCCAGTCGTATGGCTCGTGCGGCTCGTACGAATAGCTGTTCAGTGCCACATAAGCACCATTGTACGCGGGCTTACGGTTAAAGTTGCCATCAAACAAGAGCGGGGAGCCGTATTTGGGGTACGTGGTGTCAACCCAAGAGTTCTATTCGCCTTCAGAATCCTTCTGTTACTTTCGTTAATGATCATCAATACACACACCTTGTCACTAACCCCCCAAACAGTAATTCCAACACATTTCGGGACATTCATGCACGCGGTAAAGACTGTTTTGTAATCCTGTACTCGTCATTAGTTTCTTCTTTCTGCATGAGCCCTGAATACTCCTGAATCGTGCGGAAGTGCTGGCGTACATCCTGCTGTTGGAGCAATTTCTCGTCGGTGACATCCTTGAGAATTCTGATATCGAGTTCTGTAATTGCCACATCAAGTCCGAGGATCCCCATTCTCTGCAGCTGCTCCTCAACATCATCACCGATCATGCCCAGTATCAAATGTGCCTGTATTCCAACGCCATGAATGGGGACTCCACGGCGCTTGAGCCGTTCGACGAGAGCAATTGTTGCATCAACCTTAGAACCAGAACTATCTAGATGTAAACTCATCATTAACATCTCTGTACATTGCTGCATTGCGAGGGGACTTATTGTAGTAGTCGTTAATGTATAGCTTAGCCTCGGGGTCTGCAGCATGCGCTTCCCTAAAAGCGAGGTCGATGAAGCTCTCTCCAAGCACATTGTAGAAAACAGTGTTTCTGAAGGTTCCATCTTCGTTAAAAACTTCGTTCACCACATCCTACATGGTATTAGCTTTATAGCCGTCGCGGGAGATAATTGAGCTTCTTCCCCATGCGTAGATCATGCCTGAACAGTATTGGTTAGTCGTAAGGCCGAAGTGGTGGGAAATGGGTTTGGTATCTTACCCCTATAACGGCCAACAAGTTTCTTAATATGATTTTTGATCACGGAAGTGAGTGTTTTTTCGTCGGTGATTTGATGAACCCAAGCCCTGCCATCAATTAGCACACCAGTCCGCAGAATCAGCCATACGGGACTTACGGAAGTTCACTATGCCAAAGGAGAGTGTGCCCTCTGAGGGACTTTTGGTTGGAGATAGCAAATTCAACGAGCTGGTCGGCGTCGTCAAAGGTATAGCTTCCCTGGGACACTACACAGGTTTCAGCTCAATACAATCATCATTGCCAGTGCTGGGCGGAGGAGGAATACCTACGCTCGATAGATTCCCACTTCATACATCCCAGATTAGCACAGATTACCAGGCAAGGCATGGAGCTAGAAATTACCTTCATTGAATTTTCTGCCGTAAGAGAGCCGAACTCGGACTGTAGGATGCTCTCGACATTGCTATCATTGAAAGTATCAGGGTCTGTAGCGGCACCGATGTACTTGCGTCCGTTGCTCTTCATCATTTGGTCAAGGTTACCAAATACCATGCTGGGGGCCGCCAGGGCAGTGAGGAGTATAGTAAACTTCATAATGGCAGTGGTGTACCAGTAATGACGGGGGTATTTGCTGCAGGGTGGTGTGCTCAACATGGTGGGATAGGAGGACGTATTTATGTGACTTGCTAGCTCTAAAGCACTCCCATAAATATCAATTTATCCGCCACGTTTTCTAAGTCCCCATAACACTATCATTATTGCAGTAAGTTCACCCATCGACCCTTAAAGTTGCTAAATCACAGTTTGAATCTTGTCCTGTATTGTTCATCCTGATCTTCAATTATATCAACCGTATAATTTACCTGTAGCTGCACCAATGCTGAGCAAGTTAAATACGACTCACCCGCAAGATTAGGAAGGAAGATCCAGAACTGAGTAAACAGCCTAAACGAATATACTCTAGTGGATCGCGCTTAACATCCCGCTTTCCGGGATGTAGAGTGACGATGTGGCTATCTACCGTAGATAAACCCAGCCCAACAGCCGCACTTGCGCAAAAACCAAGCGAACGTATGCAAGGCGTGACTATAGAGTAGTGTTGAATCCATAGATCCTAAACGACTCCCCCTGCTTCGGTTGATTTATTGCATTTATCCCCAGCTTGGATTCCGACAGTATGCCAGACTGGAGTTTCCACATCCTAAGACTTTAGTTACACAAGGGATCACTCAATTACTGGAACATCAGACATCCCAAAACCTCAATGCACTAGGTACCGCTCAATCACTGGTACCTCGAGCACCCCCAGATTCGTTCCAATCATTTCACGAACTATGTAAGCGCGAATTTTAACCCAAAACGTTTCTACTTAACCCAATCAATTGCAAACTTTGCAGCCATCGCGATTTAAATGCCTACAGTTCGAGTTTGATGGACCAAGCCATGATTTCCTCCACAACAGAAAAATGCCAAAACCAGAATTATAGAAGTGAAAGAGGGGAGGTAAATTGTGTATAGTTCTAGTGACTAGTTAGTAGATCCAACAACTTCTACAGGTTAAATGATTGATGGAGTGCCAACCCAGCTGACGATGATTACCCAACAAACACCTTCTGCTGGCCCGATTTTTGAAGGACAGAAGCATCATTCCGTCATCATCCATACAGTGGTTCCGATCAACAGCAACAACATACAAGTCGTGAGCAAACCAGCACTAACACAGTCTCTTGTTGTGACCGCCAGTTCTCGAATGTACTCATCAGCTGTATCACCTTCTGCTGCAGGGTTCTCTTTAATTGTTCCTCCAGTGTTATGGGTAACAGGAGCAGCTATGTGAGCAATCAGGTTGCTCTGGACCGTCTCCAATGCGGACAACTGCATTCCAACGCCGCACGAGTTATCCCATTCGCCGTTTAATGACCACTTCATCCCGTATGTATTCCGGTCTTCGCCAAACGAGCAATGTCGGGCCGCAGCATTGGCCGAAGTCCTGAGTTTCTCCATGATGAAGTCCTTCGCGAAGGAGGCCATTGTAGCCGTCAATGCCATGAAACGAGAAAGATAAGCTGTAAAGGACTTTTGGTCGATGTTGCACACCCCCCATGGCTTACACTCGGGTTCATATGATGTATTGTCTGGCCGTTTTGGGGTTTGAAAAGAATTCCGAAGCATTTAAGACGCCAAAAACAGTTGCTTTCATTTGTCTACGCTATTGTCTAGTCTATGTCAGTTACAAATTTATAGTAAGCGAGGACGTCAGATAGCAACTGTGACAGAGCTGAAGCTGAGTCTAACAGCTAATTTCGAGCCATCTGGTTCCAAGGGCTTACATAGTTATACATATAGGCAGCACTAGATAGGATGATTCCATTGTTGTATGACCATTTATCTTCACCCATGGCGCTTCCGCTAGAGCAATTACGTTCAGAGTCGTGCCCATCAAAGACCTCCCAAGTGTTTTTTGCTATCAGGCCAACATCCACAAGCCACTCATACGCTTTCTCGGCCCATTTGGCATAAGAGTATACCTATATGTACCATCAATTCCGTCATTACTATGAACGGCTATCTAAAACCCACAGCTCGCAAGCCGAGCACCAATGTGGAAAAGGCACCCATTTGAGATGGTGTTTTATATGAATAACCCTTGTTGGAAGGAAAAACCCGCCAATGCAGACCTCCCCCGCAGGTGTCTGTTTTCCAACGAGATGCCTGTGAATTGAAACCGCTTGAACCAATGCGAGCCATTACGGTTTGTCCTCTGGGGGATCTAGAAACATCTTTTCTGTTGCGGAAATTGCGGAAAGCGCCCAAAAAATTGGTCATCGTTGCCCTTCAAATAGGATTAGTAAAGTCTCTGTCGAATAGGATGGAGAATACTACTATAGACCGGGATTAATTAGAGGGATTATAGTCTTGGTTTTCTCCAACTTGCCATAACATGGCTTCCAGCGTCACGTTGTTATATCCATGATCTCCAGTATAAAACCAGTAGTCAATCAACGAACCAAAGACCGCGCCGGATTCCCACTGTCCATTTTAGAGCTATATTCCATCACCTACCTATCCCATCAGAAACAGGCCCGCACCCAGATCGGTTACTGATATGGAACAGATGATATAATGCTTTTGTTGGTAGGATCTAGATCATATCCAGTTACCTGCTGTAGATGAAGTAGAAAATATATGTATATGACCAGCCATAGTGGTCGTGATGGTGATAGTCACATCATGATAAACAAGCGGCGAAAAGACGAACCGTTATTAGGAAGTGCCCACCGAAGTAGCCAGCGCGTAGAAGTGTAGCGGCGGATGATACCAGCTTCTCTATCTCAAGCAACTTCCAGAGACCTCTTGCTTGGGATTGTTGTTGAACCGGAATAACACTTGTATATATGTTCCGTACGGTTGACAGATCCGCCAGTTCGCGAACTGTGAAATGCCGGTTCTGAAAAATTTTGCTTAGTTCACAAACTCTTTGCCTAGTTTGCGGTCTGTAGAAAAGTTCGTGAACTGACTATTTTTGGCGAACCAACAAATGTTTCTGGAGAAATCTTTCTTTAATGTGCTCTCGTTCATAGATCTTCATGTTACTCGTAAGCTCACTTTGACTGAGAATAGAAAAAGTCTATGCACAACATTAGTGTCACAACACTCGCCCTTCACCGCCACCTCTGCAGTTAAATTTTACATCCTACATTCTCCTTGAACCACAGTTTCGCGGTAAGTACTATTAGCTCTCTTTGGTCAGGTTGCCTTACATATAGACAGCTGCAATTGCAACTTCGATTCATACCTTAACGAGTTAGTTCATCTATTGGCCATCTAGTTTGTGAACTTCCTACAAGTTCGCGAACGGGTCTAAGCTCGCGAACCAGTGTGGTTCGTCAGTCGGATGGAACATATATAATGAGCGGATGCGACGAAAGAAGTGAGCGGCTGGCTATCCATCGAGAGCAGACCCTACTGTACCGGTCTTCTTGGTTAGTACACGTCATTGTGATGTCTGTTTTTTACAATCTCCGAATGGTCAAGAATCGACCAAAAACGCAATAAAAACTTTTTAGTACATCCCTTTCTAACTGCCAACCATGAAGACTGACTGGTTAAGTACTTTATAGATACATGTCGATTTGACACAAAGGAGTATGATACCTATTGCAGGTGGAAGGATGTTAGTAGAATAATACTTAGTACTCTCAAGTGGTATAATGTTTACATTCGAGTATCGTGGCAATGCAGAACTAAAGTATGGGTATAAGCTGAGGACTGAACCGACTTTCTGGTGCATTGGTATTGTTCAGCTGTAATAGTACTAAGTATTGCCGTAATTCTATTGCTATGTTCGCCCATAGGAATCCTCTGAACCGACAATTGCATGCTTGCATTGTAAGTATCTACTTAAGTAGCTACGACAAGCTGCTGAAGCTTTGTGAAATTGAACCCCTCAGCTCAAATGGAGTCCCTGCTAGGACTCAGCTAGACTACAACACGACAAACTATGCTAGTACGCATTCTATTTCCATGTTTGCATAGGTACTTTAGCGGGAGAACTCTATTTCAGATAAGGCTCATGTGCGGCTGGTAGATGTCCATTAGCCTCACATGAGGGTGACTGAAATATCAAGTTGATGTGAGGATATTGGTTGGCTCATGGTAACCTTTCAAACTTATAACTATCCTGCCACTATCATTCTTAAAAATTATTGAGGCAGATTTGTCATCTTGTAGTGGACTGCAATGGTAACAGTTGAGATATACTATCCTCAGTTGAAATTTTCATGCCACAGTAACTAGTTAGATAGAAGATTTTTAATATTGTCACAATGAGTATTTTGGAAATTGTTGTGTAATGCTGCGAAAGATACAAACTTAGTATCTTCTAAACTGAATAAATTATAACATAACGTAATTTATGGTCTAACCACACATGGCCTAGCAACTGATCACGCGAAAAAGCACGCATGCGCCAGGAGCAGGGTTGTGAATTACCCTGCTCACAAACTCAATTTTCACTTTTGCGCTGCAACAAGCCGACCATGGGAAGAGTGAAGTGCAGAGATGCAGCGATTGACAGAGAGAATGAGATTTGCAAAGCCAAACATATGTACCGCACATGTCTTGAACCATCTATCTGCTCTGCTGCTTCAACATAGGGTAAAACATACAGAACCTTGCGAGACCAACTGTGAGGAACACAGCCAAGGGCTGCAGCACATGAAAAGGAGCAACTACATCAGCAAAATGCAATTTGGTCCGGAAGCCATACGCAAACCTCCCAAGCACTCCGGTAGCCCGTGCCAGTGCTTCTAAGTACTTCCAGATGCTCCCAGCCCCCAGTGGAGCTTTGCAAAGTGCTCTCAGACTCTGCAAGAATATTCTCATGTGCTCCTGAAAGCACCTGCAGTGATCGAGGTACATTCAGGATGCCACGAGATTTGACAATTAGGATAGGCAAATTTTTGAGTTGCTGAGACCTCAGCGCAGGTCTGCAGAAGACTTCGAAAGCACCTGGGACCTCTGCACAAGCTCTGTGGGAGACTTGGTGCTGTATTATCTAAGTCTCTCTATATATATACTTACGGAGAAACAGAGATAACAGAGATGGACTCAGCAACAGGCAGTATATATTTGAGAGACCCTGGGGTAGATAGACATCATCTTATTATACGAAATAGACACTCAATCTTTCCCAGCTCTTGGTCTCATGCACTCTTGCCGAGCTTTGTAGATCCATGCAATTTGTGTGGTTCATCATGGCCAGGTATCCCTCCATATCCTCTCACCCTCTTCCTACGCTCGTCGAGCTAGAACCACACTTGTTCATGAAGTCCCTTCGGATACCATGCCAGGTGTGGCGGAGTGTTGATGCTGCGCAGTGTACCTTCTAGCTCCACCATTTCACCACACCATGATCGATTGAAGTTAGAGATGCACTCCAAGGCCGTGATCGAGCGAGTTTGGAGATACACTTGGAGGCTGTAAACAAGTGAGTTTGGAGATGCACTTGGAGGCTGTGTTCAAGTGAGTTTGGAGATGCACTTGGAGGCTGTGATCAAGCGTGGTTGGAGATGCACTTGGAGGCCATGATGGTGCGAACTTGGAAGCCGTAATTGTGTGAGTTTAGAGATACACTTGGAGGCTGTAATCGAGCCAGTTTGGAGATGCACTTGGAGGCTGTGATCAAGCGTGTTGGGAGATACCCTTGGCGGCAGTAATCGAGCAAGATTGGAGATACACTTGGAGGCTGTAATTGAGTATGTTTGGAGATATACTTGGAGGCCGTGATCGAGTGAGTTAGGAGATTCACTTGGAGACTGTGATTGAGTGAGTTTGGAGATGCACTTGGAGGCCATGATTGCACTAGATTGGAGGAGTACTAGGAGGGGGTCAATCTGGAGGTGGTAGTTCGGGAGGGAGGCACAACGGGAGCTGAGACTCTATTCATGGATTAACTCATAATTGTGCGAATGTAGAGAATTGAGTACAACATGGTTGGCCGGGAGATAAGAGACTGGCTGGGAGCGTAAGACAGTCGATCTTTGGATGATGCAGTATGCAGTATATGCAGTACTACTCAGTGTATGCTGTACTTGGTGTTAACTCTTGATCATGGCATGGAGATATAAAGAGGGATGACTTAACTTCGTATTCTTAGGTGATGGTAGTATTAAGGACAAGAAAAAGAGAGATGAGATGGTGCAGGGGAAATCTTCATGAGAAACTGGGACTTCAGAGACTTTCGTATGCGAGTCATTTTACCATCCACGATATGGCAGGTAGGAGTTCCGATCCAGTGTGTAATGACATCGATATGAGGTCTTCCGAACCCAATCAGACAAGCTGTACCCCTCATTTCGCATATCCGCTCGTAATCCTCCACATCGTTCTTATCTTCATCCCCATCTCTCTCTTTCTCGTCCTTAACTGTACTATCATCGCAGAAAACAAAGTTAAGTCATCTCTCTCTATCTCTCCATGTCATGATCATGAGTTGACACTGAGTATAGAATTCACCTAAGATTGTTTGTCTTCCCGTCATTCTCATGATTACAAGTTGACCTCTGAATGTAGCTTCAGCTTCCAGCATGCCTCCCTACCCGATCGACCGCCATCAGCCAGCTCTCCATGTGAGCTCAAAGGTAAAGTCACCTTGTCACATTGCCACAGTTGAGAGTTGACTAACTGATGAATAGAGTCCCAGCATCCGGCGCGCTGTCCATCGACTGCCTCCCAGTACTCGTTCAAACTCGCTCAATTATGGCCTCCAAACTCGCTCGATCATGGCCTCCAAGTATATCTCCAAACTCACTCGATTACAGCCGCCAAGTGTGCACGATTATGGCCTCTAAGTGGAAATCTCTAAACTCGCTCAATTAAAGCCTCCAAGTTCGCATGATCATTGCCTCCAAGTGCATCTACACACTCGCTTGATCACGGCCTGCAAGTGCATTTCCAAACTTGGTGGATCACAGCCTCCAAGTGCATCTCCAAACTCGCTCGATCACGGACTCGGAGTGTATCTCTGAGTTCACTCAATTGTCATTTTCAGGCACACCTTGAATTGCTCTCAAGCACTGCATGTAGCCAGTCCAGATATACCATGAGTTGATGGGTAGCTATATAGATACATAGATACATAGATGAGAATACAAACTGAATACATGAGTTTTAAATATCCTTGAACGATAAGTAGTAGCTTTGATTTCCGGGTGCACCAGCAGCGTTCCCAAAGAAGATGTTGTATGTCCCAGACTGCTCTACTGGAATTCGAGGTGCTCCCAGACTTGTTGCTGGCGCTTCCAGGTTTGTTGCCGGCGCTCCCAGATTTGTTGCCGGCGCTCCCAGGTTTGTTGCCGGCGCTCCCAGGTTTGTTGCCGGCGCTCCCAGGTTTGTTGCCGGCGCTCCCAGGTTTGCTGCCGGCGCTCCCAGGTTTTTGCTGGTGCTCCCAGATTTGCTGCCAGCGCTTCCAGGTTTGTTGCCGGCGCTCCCAGGTTTGTTGCCGGCGCTCCCAAGTTTGTTGCCGGCACTCCCATGTGCTCGCTGGCTTGTCGTCAGTGCTCCCAGGGTTGTCACCGGCGCTCCCACATCAGCAACATGTAAAATGATTTGGAAGTTATAACCAAACAACTCAGCAACTCTGAACAGTCACACTGATCCTCCCAGATGCTCCCAGATGCTTCCAAATAGGCTGAATGCAAAGCGAGGTGCTCTCAGGTGCTCCGAGACTACTTCACTGGTGCTCCTGAATACTCCGGAAGGTGTTGAACAGAATCCAAGAATTTCCTGAAGAGTGTATAGTTGTCTTCAAAATGCTCCCAAATCAAACTATTAGGATGTGCAAATTTCGGAGCTATTGGGAGTATTGGCTGCGTCTCCAAGAGTATTCCGGTGCACCTCGAACCTGGAGCCATACTCTCTGGAAGTAATTATCATAATGATTATATTACATAGTACAATTCAATTAACTATCTTCTGTACACCTTGATTCAGGTATTGTAACTTTAATACCCAGTCCAGTAAGTATCTAAATCCACATGGTTATTTACAAGCCATACGCTATCGATTCTATCTGATCCAGCATTATTCTCTCGCACCAAATGTGCAGATCCAACAATTGCTCCGACAGGTACAATTTGCATCTTATCAGTCTGTTTGACAACCTGGATGAACCTGTCAACACCATCAGCCTAACCATGCGGATCTTTGTACTTTGTTGGAATCACCACTGCATATTCTTGAGGTTGAGGATGTAATATCCATTGTTGGGTTTTCTTGCACCTTTTAGAGAAGGTGGATATTGATTTTCCGGCGGGCAGGCACTTCTGAAATTGGAGGATCTGATTCAGTGGAGTCCAGCTAAAGTATAATACAGGAAAAGAAGGAACTCGGCCTTGGAAGGTGTTATCAAGGTCACTGTCCGTATATTGGACCCAGATGTTATGAGATTGAGGTATGATCCCTTGGTTGGCATCCGTAGATTCTACCTTGCAATCAAGTCCCAGACGCTCAACTGATGTAGGGCAGTAAAATGGTTGACGGTAGTACGACAGCCCATTCTGAAGTTGAATAAATATACTGTCTATGAGTACATTCTGATCATATACGAGCACCAGTCCAGTAACTTCATATCCCCAGTCATTTTCAATATCTGTACGGAATAGCTGTCAAATGTTGGGAATTACGAAATCTACTGATGCATCTCTGCATGAGGTTAATTCGATACTTCTGCACACGTCGCGGACATGAGTTTCTCTCAAATGATGTACCTGTTGTGATACAGGGCGGAAATATGGCTCTTTCTGAAAATGGTGGAGGCGTAAAAGATGGGCTCGGCATGTATTTCGCTGTTCATCGGCAGCTGATAGTAGGACGAAAACTTTCGCAGAGTCAATATCGTACCAGCCTTGAAGGGCAAGATATGACAGTGTCTCCTCCATATAGTCAAGACTGGTACACTGGTCATTGTGTTTGAACATCTGTTGAATGTAATTGACTTTGTTGGTAGATTGATATGCCTCTTGTACATTGCAGATATGTAGCCGTTCAGAAATATCGGAGGTGAAATTGTCACTGGAACCCATTCGCCAAATTGACTCTGATATACGGCTCACAAGATGCATCTTTGGATATCCGAAATGGATTACAAGCTGTTCGATGGTTTTCCGGAGCTCCTGAACGCCGATTGCCACCCACCAAGCTTCAAACTCAACCAAGCGGATGGAGAATTTCTTCATGAACCGCATCTGGTCATTTGAAGTGATACCATAAATCTCTTTCTCGAGCTGATTCACAATGTGGTCTGAATCAGCGATACTCTAGGTGGTGGCTTCAATCTCAGCATCAGATTGACAGACCTAAAATTGCACACGCTTGTTGGCGGTCATGTTTACTGCCCCATAAGCCACTTCTTCTGCAGCAGTCTTCATTTGAGCAAGTTTTTTGGGGAATATGCTTCTGGGACCGGTTGCCTTAGTCCCGACTTCCTGCAATAGTTGTCACTCATGAACTTGGCATAATTTGTCAAAAAGCTTGTATTTAGCAGGTGTCATCTGATAGATTGTGCGCTCCAATCGTGCAATTGTCCTCAGCCGATCAGCATCTGACCATATGGTTGCCGCATGTTGGGCTCTATTCAGGTGCACCTGAAATTGCCTTTGTTTTGATGTAGTAACCTTTTCAGCCCCGTGCAGCTGAACCTCCATTGCAGCATGGATTTTGTGAATCTTTTGTTCTCGTAAATAATGGAATTCTCTTGCCAATAGTTCATCCACTTTGGCCTTTGCAGTCTTCGACATTTTCTGATCTTGAAAGGCACTCCTCTTCTTGTAAAATTGCTTCAGTGCATCGTCTAGTGCTGCAAGGGATTGATTAGAGTGATTGTGTTGGCTGACAAGTAGAGAGAATTCACATAATGCCCGCACTGCTCCCATCACTATTTCATCAGAGGCTGTTTCCGCCACAGTTTTCCCAGCATCCTGGGAGCAGTCAAGCATTGCAGCGCAATTTACTGCCAGTGTTCTGATCATGCCCTGGATTTCTTTTCCCTGCCAGGAGCCACTTTTCATCGAATCAAATGGTTTAGAGAAGTGCTGGAGGCCTGGATATCATGGTACTGATGTGAATCGATTGTCAAAATGATCCTTGAGATTTCTAGCTTTCAGGTATTTGAGCAGCCAGTGCTATAAGTCTTTAACTAAACCCAGGAGCAGCTGATGCAATTCATCAGGCTGCCAAAGGCGATAGACATTGCAGAGAGGGTATTGCCAGAACTGGTTGTGGATTGGATGAACACCAAGAGTGTGCAGAACATCAATATTAGTTTCGTCCAGAAGCTCCAAGTAAATATGCTGATGTCGTCGGTTATCAAGCGGTCGAAAAGTTGAATGCCCCATCGGCGCACCTTTAGGAATTTCACAGATCGGGCATGAGCCATATGAGACTTGAACAACCATGACTTGTTCCAGATAATCCTCGACCCAGGCAGCCAAAAGAGGATAACATTGTCTCTGGAATCCATCAGCACAGTCCCATTTCAAGCCAGGGCCAGTGATGTCAAGATTCCGAAGTGGGGACAGCACTGTTCGAACCGCAGAATGCCATGTGTCATCAGTATTTTTGGCACCTTTCGGAGGACAGGGGATCAGCCCAACAACAATCTAGGCGTGCTTTTTAGGTATACGGCGAATATCTTTTCAACTATTACTGATCGTGAGATACAGCAGCCTGGCATGCTGGTCGCCCAACTAATTGGTCAAGTGGGTCTTGTCAGATGGACAAATGACTGGCACAATCGTTGTTTCAGCAGGAAGCTGATCTTGCCTATCCCACCACCAATCGCCTGTGTTCATCTCGCTGTATATACGGCGACTTTCCAAGTCTGCAAGGCGCACCGGTTCAAAATTGAGGTGCACCTGAAATGGGAGATGTGCCAAAAGGAAATGTATACATTTGAAAATATCCCGGTAGTATAATGTTCCGAAGATGTGCGAATGATCTTCAATCCAACTATCATTGCCGAGCCCAAAATCGAGTCTAGTGAGGAGGTTTCGTAGAGTATCTGCTGATTGAAATGATTCGATGTTGAAGTTGTCCAGTCCACACCTCAGATGATGATCTATCCACATTTTCATTTGCTGGCTAAATGATTCAGCCTGTTGAAAATCGTGTGCTGACTGAAAAGGATGCCATTGATTCCATTGTTCTGAGTACTTGCGATACTTGTTGTACAATCCAGTTGCTTTGCCATATGCTTTCCCCCCTGCGTTATCCACTGCAACTACCTGCCTATGAGCCCTTGTCTTTGTAGGATCAGGGGTACAAGTCAGATCAGGCTTCTGGGGGTCTATCATTTCTTCATTGAGAGTATCTTCATGCGGTGGTGCGCCAGGTACATTGTCCATGGGTAGATGAATTAGTTGACTAAGCTCATCGATGGCCATTCAGGTGCACCGACTGAAGTCGAACCATGATGCCTCGGGTCGATCCCAGCCTGTAGGTGGTAAAATCCCATCAGGTAATAGCCCTTTATTCGTCGATATTGGGTGATATTGTTGATGGTGAGCCTCAAGTCGGTTCTTATCGAATAATTTCTTTTTGCAGATAAAGCACTTGACATGTTTCCAGCAAGTGTTGACCATATGCGAGTCATGGTCACGGAACACGTATTCGGATGAATCTCGATGATGCTTCAGGGGGTAATATAGAGCCTCAGCGATATTAGTTTGAATTAGTTTGAAAGCGAGCTAACTCAGGTCAGCGTAACACATTCACAGCCACATCGCAACCCACCAAATGTGGGGGGGAGGTTTCTTTTGTCATCACTGGAATCACCACAATGGGGCCTTATACTATGGCATTGTGAGTTATGTCTACGCTCAAGCTGATAATGATGGTAGATTGGCATAATACAAGGAATAGGTGAGTTTCCTAGCTAGCTGGATGTCTGGGCATTGATCATCAAGAACTGACAAGGCTGGTAGGATGTTTGCTTCAGTCACGATCCTTGACTGGAGCGTGGATCATGAGGAGAAATAAGATTTATAGGCAAGGAGCTCAATAGGAAGCAATCACTGTTGCTGTTCAACTAACAGGCATTCTATTGAATGAGGTTGCAAGGTCATACACGTACAACTTATGTGTAATATCCCTAGTCGTGCTAACCTTCATACTGGATATAAGTTCTTGTTGGGTTCCTGGAGATATCATATCATATACCTTCTATGACCAGTAAAGTCATCGATGTGTACAATGGTGAGCACCTATCCAATATCGTAGTATATGATTTCAAGCATATAATAAAGAAAGACGGGATGTGTATGATTAAGGTTTCTTTGTCTCACGGTCCGGGTTGGTTTCATGGATCAAAGGTTTAGTGAAACACCACAGATCATGACAACAGAATAGGATATAAGAAGCCCTTCATTCCGCGAAAGGTCACTGGTACCTGCAATATACTCAACCATACTCCGATTGATTCTATATCTTATCTCCCATCTATAGTAGTTTACCACTATCTTTGTTTAACAGAGCATGTTGATGAAAGGATCTCCACCGAAGACAGTGAATATGGCTCCACCTGGTGGCTTATTTGGCTCGCAACAACAGTGTGATGACAATTCAGAATCACCGGATGAAAGTTCACGACATGCCACTCGGAAAGACAGTCAATTTGGGAAACAGACCAATCAATATTATCCGCAGCAAGGGTACGGTTACCGTCCTTCACAGCAGCCATTTCCAGGCGCTCCGCACTTTTATCACCAGTCTCCATTCAACATGACACACAGTTCGCAACCTACCAGCAGCGCAAGCCAAGGATATCCTCCAAGCTATTTGCCACCGTGGCAAGGGTATAACTTGCACCACGGTGGTTATGGTGGGTCTCAAATGTTCCCCCCTCTACAGTTCCCAGGACAACGGCCGTCATTTCCAGGTGCACTTAGAGTGCCTCCAGGACCGCCGGGAAATCATCCAGTCAATCACCCAACATCTTCCAGCTTGACTCCTCCACCTCAACCTCCTTCTGGCGCACCTGGGAGACACTGCATGAGCCTCCGAAAGAAAAGATTCCAGCCACCAGCAGAACTGCGGAAAACAGATGTCGTACGGATTGCGGACTTGCCCCCATTGCCGGAGATGTCCTAGGACGAATATGATGCAGCTGATGAGAGCGACGATTCGTCGGACTTGGGGGGTGCAGAAGGCAAACCCCCAATTAGCCTGAAGCAAACACAGTTCTCCTTGAAGCAATTTGCCAAAAGGATGGGGCAGTCCAACTTTAGTGATTTCAACAAGTGGAAGAAAGTATGGGTGGCGGGGTTTCTCGAGAAGAAGCATTGGTCCATTTTCTGGGGGCAGAACTGATTGAAACAAGTTTGAGATGGACCCCTGCACTGGGAGACGGCGGATGCAGATTTTTTGGCGACATTTGAGACCTGGCTGCCGTTAGTTAATTTCGATAATGCTGAATGGATTCGTTGGCAGTGGGTGGAGATGTTTATGATGAAATGTGCAAACGAGGTTTGGGATGCGAGGAAAAAGGGAAGGCGAAACAACAAGCGACCGGCGATGGATTTGGGATAGTGTGCAGGTCAAAAGGCAAGAAGTAACCTCCCAGAGTTGCCAAATACAACATTTACGGTTATGATTCACTGGGTGTCGAATGGCAAGGATATGGTTTTAGCCCCCAAACAACTCCAAGCCTCGTATACAGATGTGAGGCACTGGGAGGAGTTGGTTGATTTCATCGACAAAAATGGCGGGCCAAAAGAGCCATACATTCTCAGATCAATGTTCAAATGCACCTTGGAGTAGGACGAATTGGAAGAAGAGTATATGGGAATATACAAACACGGGCAAATAATCAATGACCCCATATATGGCCAGATTTCATACAACTGTTGCCTTTCAAATGCTTTCAAGTTGAAACTTGGGCATAATGTGAAGATATTTGTGGTAGAAATGATGAGAGTGACAGGGAAGGAGACTGCCGAGCGCGTGATTAGGCCGACAAAGATAATCGCGCTAGCCCTGTTATGGCTAGATGTGAGCAACTGCCAATCATTATACATAGAATTTGGAAGATTCTGAAGAGGGTGGAAGAGAGGGAGAAGAGGAGGGAGAGGAGGATGGTGGGCAAGAGAATGATACTTATATTAATGTAAGTTCTGGTTGAAAGAATAGAATTGATTATATTACATCCACATGTATTCGTTCAAATGGTTGCTTCTCTGTGAAATAGCTAATATTGAGATGAAATTCAGGAGCACCGGAATATGAGCTTATCTGTCCAGCTTACATCCGAGCAACTGAAAGAGATCATTGAGGACGAAAAGGACACGGACAAAAGTGCAAGGGATGTTCAGGAGCAAGTGGAGGCTGGTGAGGAGGTTCTCGATCCAGAAAATACAAGCTCAGTACTGAATACAGTTCTCAATACGATCAACAACAAATTTGAACACAAGTGTCTTGATGAAGCAGTCAGGCTGCTGAATACGCATGCTATTCGCCAATCACCAGATGACCGTGTTCCAGGGTGCAAGTATTCAATTCCAGGCCTGCCCGGAACTAACTTTTTGGCTCACCAGGTTTGGGCGGTCTGGTTCATCATCGGGAGATGGGTTTGGGATGCTGATATGGCAGGAGCACTGGTGGCGGATGAAATGGGTCTTGGAAAGACTTTCACCTCGATTGCAGCGGCAATGCTTTGCAAATTGGTGACTGAGAAGGTTGTAATGGGGTTGCCACTGTCCATTTTATGGGGGAATACCCTTTAAGAGTGGGTAATTTTGGCGATCAACAACTTTCCCGGCATTGTCGGTGAAGAACGGGAGTGGTATCGGCTCCAGAGGTTGAATTCTGTGCCCTGCCGCCTGTTGGAGATCCAGTCAACACCACCCCATGGGCATCCAGCACTGATCTCAGCCCTTGAACCAATCCTGGTGGTAACAATGCCTGGAGTGGCTGAGACCTTCAAAAGTGTTATTGACGAGATGACACATGGAACCGATTTCAAACTCGTCAACTTATTACACGCCGAGAATGTGAATCTCAACCACGAGGATTTGAACACCAGTATTGACGAGCCAGAAAACCGATGGAATATCCACCTTGTATCGTATGATACCTTAAAATCCAGAGCGAAACCATCAAGTAACGGCCAACTCTTGTACTATGCATGTAGTTTTGGGATTTTTGATGAGTCCCATCCGTATAAGACTAAAAACAGTGTGGGCTGGCAAATAGCAATGAATGTGAAAATTGGATTCAAACTTCAAGTCACAGCTACATCGGGATTCCATTTACTCTATGACTGGTGTTTTCAGACAATGTGGCTGTTTTCAGGTGTGCCTGAAGATCCAGAGGATGATACTGTGATGGAAAAGCATGGTGCTGAGGTATTGTATTCCACTGTGAAGAGTTTGATGCATGCTATGCGGACTAAAGACGAAGAAGCTCAACAGGATGCAGCGCACCGAATGATTCAGATTGCAAAGCCATAGACGATCAGGTGGTGGTCAAAATCAAAACTCTCCAATGGAAAACCACTTGTCCGGATACCAAAGGAGAATGCACACCTCATTGATCTCGAGTGGACTGAGAAAGATCAAGCACATCTGAAGACCCTGGTGGAGAGGTACACTTTGTGGGGTGCTTCTGGAGCATGGAGGGTTCATAGATGGCAGCCAGCATGTTTCTCGTTAGTGTTGGGAGACACTGAGCATCGGAACGATGTTTCTGGACAATGACACAATGAATGGGCACTTGATATTTGGGTGGAATCTCCGATTTTCCAATGGCTGAAAGAGACATTTGCCACTGCTGGTCCAGAAACCTGCAGAGTATCCTGAACCTGACCAAGACGACGCATCAAGAGAGATGCTCCTTCCAGAAGAGAGAAACGAAAATGCACCGCGCAGTGCACCTCCTCCACAAAAGGCAGTGCTATTTTGTCCTCTTCCTGGCCAAGTTTGCCATTTGAAGAGGTGGCTAACGAAGTTTTTCCCAGACAATGTGGATATATTCCACATGTATGCTGAAATGGGCAATGATGAATACACAGAAATGCAGCTCAAATTCCAGGATTCACGAAATCCCTCTGTATCCATAACCAGACCCAAAGTGGGCGGGACAGGCCTAAATCTTACAGCTGCAAATCATGCAGTAATAAGTCAGAAATTTTGGGTATTGAATGAGCAGCGGCAGGCATTTGCACGAGTTGTCCGGCTAGGGCAAAACCGAGTACCATACACATGGTTCCTAAATACAGGTCCTGGTGGCTACAATAATTGCGCGAGTGATCTCCTCAAACACTCTGGTGTTGCGCAAATGAGAGTCCTGCATGGCTTGGTGAGTCGACCGAACATCAAGACGTCAATGATATACCGTATTCTAGTGGCTCGTGGGGACCATACGAAGGGGCTGACAAAGAATCAAGACATATTGCAGTCTGATGAACTATTAATCTCAGAGTGTTAGATGCTTCATCAAGGTATGCCTCTTGAGACATTCAAGCAACATAATGTTCTTGACTGATACAAATAGTCAAAAAGGTCGTTTGTAAGGGACACTATACTGGAGAGATGAATCTTTCTCTCTTCAATATTGAAGTGAATTAAAGTTCTGATGTTGGAATTGTTGTATCTTGAATTAGAAATGGCTAGAGTGGGATTTCATTCGCCTTCTTGTTGATTATTAATTACCATTTGAGATGAAGTGAATTGATATGCGACATAAGAAGTTCCTCCGGGTGACCTATTGTATGATAAATGGCATGAGTCGAATTGTGAGAATGATGCAGCAAAGGGCGTCAATCAATTGTCAGTTGCGAAGGTGAGGTGCACCGGGAGCCTGAAGCCACATATGTGTTTCGAATGAAAAAGCAAAAGCCATCCACTTTCAGGTGCACCAGAGTTTCTTCGGCAAATGTCATATGATTTGTTATGACAGATCAAGCAATACATATCTGCCAATCACATTCAGCAGTAAGACAGTCTAGGTGATATTCAAGTACTTATGTCTGAGTATGAGACACGGTTCGTTTATTTGTGGCAAAGCGAGAGCTTTTGCACTTATATAATCAAAGTTGAGGGGCACCGGAGAATCGTGGGCAAATCTTCGTGACAGATCCAGCACTGCATATTTGCCAATCCCATTTGGCAATCAAAACAGACAAGGCGATATTGAGTAGTTGTGTTAAAATATGAGACATATGCTCACATATTTGTGGCAAAGCCGCAGCTTATGCTGGCATACCATTGAAGTTCTGGAACACCTCTGATCCGCATCCCAGAGAGTTGGAAGCTGAGACACGGCTCGGGTATTCTTGGCTCAGATGCTGCTCTCACTGCCAGGGTTTTCCTGGCCTATGATTGAGGATCATTCACAACTGAGATTTTCAATCCTGTCCAGAATGAGCTTCGTGGATATGTACGAAGCCAACTTGACAAGGTGCGAGTGATTAAGGATGTTAGTATTCCAGCCCAGGCACGCCTCAAGAGCGACAAATAAGCCACTGAAGCACATGTACTTGCAGTACGTAGTGCACTTTGTATATTGTAGTTTGCTTCATTTCCATCATGTTTTCTTCGACTTTGAATTAGTGGACCCAGTGCACACAGATCTATCAAGACACTTCACTGTTAGGTGCAGGCAGCTCATCCCACTCCGCGCCTGCTAAGATATGAACCTATTCTTGATCAGTATGTTGAAGGCCGCCGCTAACATTCCTTGAACTGTCAGCTCTGTGTCAACTGTCTGTTGGAGGAAGGTTGCCACTGTGCAACTAAACCATAAATGCACAAGCCCGGCCAATTAGTAACCCCATTTAACTCGATATTTACTAAGTAGTATGTTTGGACCAATGCTTCCAAATCCTAATATAGCTTCTGCAAGTTTCGGCTCTGTCAAAAGAGCTGTGGAAGCTTAAGAGCGAGAATCTCAAAAGACTGATTCTGCTCAGTAACTCTGCAAGATGGCCGGCAACTCCTGCTCACCTATGTACCGCACTTACTCAAAGAGGTCTAAGTTGTTAAATCTTTGAATCATAACTGAACTGTATTCTGACTAAATGTATGTTTGGGCCGCCAAAACTTGTATCCGAAAATAGATTATGTGGACCAAATCCCATCGAGAGAAGCTCTGAGAGAGAGAAGTCTGAAAGCTCGAGTTATGGGAACACAGCTACGAAGAGTGCAATTAACTGTCACAGAAAGGCAATTCTGCAATCCTCAGCCATTAAATCGAAGCATAACCATTTCAACTTTGGTGCACCTCAATTCCCCGGAACTGCATGCATGCAACCATCATTTCTCTGCCCGCCGTGACATGACGTCTCACTATACATTCATACCATTGTAAAATATAGCTTTCAACCCCAATATTTAATTTAAGTCAACATTGTAGTTGTGAGATTCATAATGAATGTGTGATTTAATGGTGTGTGATTTACTAGATATTCGGCGCAAAATCAGAATCTGAGTGAGAATTTATGACCCATTTGTTAGCAATCTTGGCATTGATGTGTGCTTGAATCAATAAGATTACCCCTGAATCATTCATCGTACATTACCATTCTTTCTCTACACATGTATCTCTACTTCGTATACCAAATTCTCTCCCTCTTCCATTAACTACTACAAGATTGTTGTGAAGGCTATTAGCAGACATGATCCAGATAAATGCATGAAAGGGAAGTTATGCTTACGATATTGCCTTATCGACCGCTAACTTAGCTGCAGCATCCGAATACAATAGAATATCGTGAAAATTCATGTGTCCTTCCGGCAGATATACCACATATGGAGATTCATATTTCTCCTCGCTCGATAACAAACTCCAGTATGAACCCTTGCAACTCAGCCGTTACTCACAAGGTACCAACCAAACCGAATGAGTTCTGCAGATTTTCAATGCTGCACCAATTTCTATGCTATGCGGTCACCGCAAATGCTTGAACTTTCACGCATAATGACTACGTTTAGAGGAGTCATATGCAGGGGCTGATGTTTTCATTCAGGTTCTCAGTGTTCAATTTGTGGCCAGCACCAAGAGTTAGTTGATGTCGAGAGTTATCTTCCAGTGCGTCTGGTTCTATTCTCTATGTGCGTTGGCTTTAGCCAACCTACAATTCTTGTATCCGTACAGAGTGTTGTTTATAAGAGTTGCTAACATTCGGCAATAGGAATCCATCTATTCCGGTGCACCAGACAATATCCGAAATCGCAGCCCGGACTGCCGTTTGTGATATAAATACAAACTGTTGAAGTCATGTGCCCAGAACCCTTTCAAGGCGCACCTTGCATTGCATCCTCCTCGACTATGTGCAAATTCTTGCACCATTTATCCCATTATTGTATTGCACTTAATCTTATATTTCCTTCTGTTACACTCTCTCCCACATTCTCCAACTTTAAATCTTCATTACAGCAAATGGAATCTGCGCCCAGCCCGGTGAGAAATCACTATTCATAGAAGAATGAAGAAGCACACCTAGAGAGAGCACTCGCTTTCACGAAAGCAGCCAATCTTCATTGCCCATCAAATGTTTGCCTTCCAATTATCTGCCTTCGTGCATCATATTGCAGATGACAAATATCCCTGATTACATTGATGAATCCGGATGATGCGACCGATTAGGAGATCAGTGATGACGACAGTGAGGACACCGGAAAGTCCACCTTATCATCCGACATCGAAGAAGACGATTTGAATCATCAACAGGTGGTCGTTCATGTAGGTCAGACGCGCCGGGACAAGTCATTACGCACTACAAGGGTTCCACTGCCAAAGAAACGTAGCTGTGCCGATACTGTCATTGCATGCCCTCCACTTCCAAATTCCGGAAATCTACCTGCGGCGATGGCACCACCACTGCTCAAATGCCAAAAGTCATCCCTCCTCAACAAATTCTCCGAGTCTGACCGTGCACCATCCGCCCGGCCACTGGTGCTTCGCAACAAGTCTAGTGGAGACCTGAATAGTCCACAACCCAAGGCCAGTAGTGATCGGATGTAACGGTGCGTATGCCCGCGTCTGGCTGTGTAGGGATACGGCTGATATTATGGTATACGGTTGCACTCGGCGCACGAGTGAGATCAAGTGGAGAAGTAAGTAGTAAGATTTTCGGCAAAGATCTAAGTGTCGTGGCGATGACTATATGAGTGCAGTTACCCGGCGCTGGACATATCACGTGCCGCGCCGTTTCATCGGAACATTTCCCAACACCAGAAGGCTACTTCTGAGGTAGCGAAAAGGTTCGTGCAGGCAATCGTATTCACAAAGACTCCTTGGCCAATATTATCCGATGAGAAGTACCGGATGGTTGAAGAAGAGTGGAAACTTGGGATTGAATCCCAGGATCATCAGCGGGCATTAGCAGGTGCACCTGTTGGTACACCATCTGTGTGTCAATTGCCCGGTGGTCCATTTCTCAAAATTGATCCGCAAACAGGAGAAGCTGTAAGTCTTGAATTCTGTTTAATGCTCCTGTATCAGACTTACGGATATTGACTACTCCGGAAGATATACATAGGTGAAACTGAAGATTTGTACCATTCGAGGACGATTGGCAGATGGGGCACATCAAACTGTTGTTCATAGTTCCCGGTTGGATGTGGGCTCTGAGACTGAGCTTCGGCTCATGGTTAAGGAGTTCCTGTTTGATGATGCATAGCTCTCCAAGGTCGTCAATGACAAGAAGTCATGGTTCACTTGAATGGAAGTGCTTGATTTCATTTACCACCAATTTTTCTTCACCGCCAATAGCTTGGGGCGCCAGCCACAACATCGCAGTATTTCTAACCTCTTGCTCCTCAGACTTTAGCGCTGGCAGCCGCAGCTATTCATTGTGCGCTGTCTGAATACGTCAATGGAAAGAAGACCACGGTTATGTTTTCCCAAGATGAATATTGAGGTACATTTGTCCCATCCCCTCTGATCAATTTCTACTACACAATCAATCACACATCAGCGGCCGCATCACACCTCTGGGGGGGCCCCCCCCCCCCCCCCCCCCCCCCCCCCACCCAACAAAAAAACAAAAAAAAAAA